>JAABUS010002141.1_pt1 | contig 38798 bp, 38 predicted proteins | sample 5560161 | NCBI WGS metagenome assembly JAABUS01 (sample SAMN10711885, study PRJNA513376) | rock metagenome | isolation source: Antarctica rocks | place: Antarctica: Victoria Land, Trio Nunatak nord | collected 2016-01-04
AGTTACAACGAGGACGCACGCCCATTCCACTGGACCAAAAGCAAAGTCCACCAAAAACGGCTCAAGCCCTGTTTCGCCGTTCATTGATTCTGGATACTAGCCCGGCAATTGCGCGCACGATGGCCTCAGCATTGCCGCCCGAGCCGTTTGTCGCAGTCAGGTCGCGGATAAATGACTGATCGATCTTGATCTTGTCGAACGGGAAGCTGCGAAGGTAGCTGAGGGACGAGAACCCGGTGCCGGAATCGTCCATCGAAATGCGCACGCCGAGCGCCCGCAACTGGTGCAGTGTCTCAAGCGTCGCGCCGGTGTTCGCCATCAGCACGGATTCCGTGATCTCCAGCTCCAATCGCACCGCGGCCAGGCCGGATCGCGCCAGCGCCTCCTGCACCACCAGCACCAGGAACGGACTGCGGAACTGGACGGGGGAGACGTTGACCGCGACCTTCACGTCATTCGGCCAGGCTGCCGCCTCGGCGCAAGCCTGGGTCAGCGCCCATTCGCCGATCGGCACGATCAGGCCGGTGTCCTCGGCCACGGGAATGAACTCGCCGGGGGAAACCCGGCCGGTGGCGTGGTTCCAGCGGAGCAGGGCCTCGAACCCGCAGACACGGTTCTCCTGCAGGTCAAACAGCGGCTGATACAGCAGCTCGAACTCATGGTTTTCGAGGCCGGCGCGCAGGTTGGTTTCCATCGCGCGCCGGGCCTGCTGCCGGGCATCCATCTCCGGCTCGAAGAAGCAGACGGTGCCGCGGCCGTCCTGCTTGGCACGGTCGAGCGCCAGGTCGGCCTTGCGCAGCAGCGCGTCAGTGGTAGTGCCGTCGATCGGGGCCATGACGATGCCGATGCTAGTCCCGATCACGACCGGGGTCCCCTCGATCGTCAAGGGCGCGCAGACCGCCTCGGTCACCCGGCGCGCAACCTCGCCAGCATCTTCTGGTCGTTGCAGCCCGGGCACCATGACCGCGAACTCATCCGCACCCAGCCGCGCGACCGTCTCCGTCCGGTGCAGGCAGGCGGCAATCCGCGCCGCCACCTCCCGCAGCACCTGGTCCCCTGCCGGAAAACCCAGGGTGTCGTTCACCGTCTTGAAATGGTCGAGGTCGATGAACAGGGCAGCGAATGCGCCACCGCGATCGAGCCCGGCTACCGCCAAGTCCATGATCTCCCGCAGCACTGCCCGGTTTGGCAGCCCGGTCAGCGCGTCGTGGCGCGCCATGTGGGAGATTGTCTTCTCCGCCTGCACGCGCTCCGTCACATCCTCATAGGTCGCGACCCAACCACCGTCCGGCATAGGCTGATGCACGAGCGAGACGATCCGGCCCTGACCGATCTCCAGCACCTGCGTGCAGGCCATGCGTTGGGCGATCTGCGCCGCCCGCCCCTCGTATAACCGGTTGGCTTCCGCAAGGGTGAAGGCGCCAGCGTCGGCGCACAGGTTGACCATGGCCCGGAAGGACGTGCCGATCGCCGGCACCACGGGCCACAACCCGAAAAGCTCGCATAGCCGCCGGTTGATCAGCCGCAGCCGGTTATCGGCGTCGAACATGCAGAGGCCGTGCGCCATGTTGTTCAGCGCGGCGTCCAGCCGGGTATTGACGAGTTCCAGCGCCGCCTCATGCTGCTTGCGCGCCGTGATATCGTTGCAGATCGCGACGAAGCCGCCATCCCGCGTGCTGCTGCGGTTGATGCGCAGCCATCTGCCGTCGGGGAGGCAGGTCTCTCCGGCACCATCCGCAGATCGCAGCAGCGCGCCCAGCGGCGGTACGCTGTCTATGGTCGGCGCAAACCGGGGATCTCCGGCCGGTGTGCCGCGGAACGCATGGAGATACTCGTTCATGCGGGTGTTGGCCACCGCCACCATGCCAGCGGAGTCGACGACCATGACGCCCTCGCTTGATCCCTCGATGGCGTCGGTCAGATAGGCCTGGGCCGATCGGCGCTGCGCGATCTCACGCGCCATCATCGCGGCGATGTTGTCCCGCATCGTTGCCATGGCGGCAAGCAGCGCGCCCAGCTCGTCCGTGCCTGCGGCCGGAATATGCGTGTCGAGCTGCCCCGCCGCGATCCGGCTCGCGGCCGCCGAGGCGGTGGCGACCGGCCCGATGATGCGGCGGGCGAGCAGGATGGCGATCATACTGCCTAAGACTGCCGCCATGCCGGTGCCGAGCAGCGCCAGCGACTTGGCCTCCGTCACCTTGGCCCGCGCACGTTCCCGGAACCGGAAGCCGTCTCCGGCGACGTGGTTGACCAGCAGTTCCAACCGCTCATTCACAATGCGGGCGAACGCATCGACGCGATGGTCGTCGGCTGCGGAACTTGCTGCAGCGTCCAGCCCCGTGGCCGCGCGCCAGTCGGCGATGGCCCCGGCGACGTCGGCCGCCGCTTGGGCAGCCTGCTTGGACAAGCTGCGCTGCGCGGCGACGGCCAAATCGTCGTCCAGCGCCTTTGACAGGTCGTCCACCTGCGCCAACAGGCCGGTTCGGTCCTGCGGCGCGGGTCGCAGGGCCAGGCGGGCGGTCGCAGCCTCGATACCCGCAAAGTCCGCCGACACCGCACGGGCATAGCTGATCGACATCAGGGCGCCGTCAAACGTCTGTTCCGTCAAGTGGCCCACCACGGCGATGCTGAGGGCTGCATAGGCGCCCAGGCTGGCTGTGATGCCGCTCATGCAGAAAAACGCCAGCAAGATCTTGCGTCGGATCGTCAACCGCAAGCCGGTCCGCACGGCGCCGAAAATCGCCAGTGTCATGGCCGGTGGGCTGGGATGCACAATCGAGATCGACATTCCGGCATGTTGCCTGTGAAACATTACGAAAACCTTACGATGCCCTGCAAGGCTGTTTGAGCCGCGACGAAGGCCGACGCTAAACTATTTGTTTAATATTCAATATTATTCTGTTGTCATAGGTAGTTCGGTCACAGGATGCACGCTGAATGGCAGGAACGAAGATGCGGCGACGACACGGGATGCGGACCTTGAGGTTGGCGTCGGCGGCGATGGTCGCCCTCGCTGCTTGCGGGTTTTCTGCGCAGGCGCAGGATCGGCGTCCGGAGAGCGGGAAGCTGATCGCAACCGCCGGGCTGATTCAAATCGAAGGCGCAGGCGGCGGCGGGCTGGCGCCGTGGGCGCTCATCACCGGATATGGCACGCGGGATGCCGTGGGCGCCAGTGTGCACGGCACGGCGGTGCGGGTGACGAACTTCACGCTGTCCACGCTCGGCGTGGCGGTCGGGCTGTATGACCGGCTCGAGCTTTCCTATGCCCGGCAGTTTTTCGACACCGGCGCGACCGGGCGGGCGCTGGGCCTCGGTGGCGGCTACCAATTCAGCCAGGACGTGTACGGCGCCAAGCTGCGCCTGTTCGGGGATGGGGTGCTGGATCAGGATAGCTGGGTGCCGCAGGTCGCGGCCGGGGTCCAATACAAGGTGAACAACCGTGGCGCGGTGCTGCACGCCATCGGCGCGCGGTCGGACCAGGGCGCCGACTTCTATGTGGCGGCGACCAAGCTGTTCCTTGCACAGAGCCTGTTGCTGAACGCCACGATGCGGCTGACCCGGGCGAATCAGATCGGCATCCTCGGCTTCGGCGGCGACCGCAACAACGCCTACCGTCCGGAGTTCGAAGGGTCGGTCGCCGTGTTGCTGAGCCGCAATGTGGCGGTGGGCGCGGAGTATCGCACGAAACCAAACAATCTGCGCTTTGCCCAGGAAAGCGATTGGTACGACGCGTTCGTCACCTGGCTGCCGATCAAGGCGATTTCGGCGACGCTCGCCTACGTGAACCTTGGCAGCATCGCCACGCGCAAACATCAGGAGGGGATTTATGCGAGTATTCAGCTTGGGTTTTAGGGCGGGGGCGACTCTCATATTGGCTGCCGCGCTGCTGGTCGCACCGGCCCAGGCCAGCACGTTGTATGCCGACCTTGGAGAGCGGGCGGGGCTGACCCGTATCGTCGATGGCATGCTGCACCGCGCCCTGATCGACGCGCGGATTAAAGAAAAATTCGACGATGCCAATATCGAGCGGCTGCAAGGATTGTTGATGCTCGACTTTTGTGTGCTGACCGGCGGCCCGTGCCGTTATCCCGGCCGCGACATGAAAACCGCGCATGCGGATCTCAACCTCGCGCCACGGCACTTCAATGCGCTGGTCGAGGACATGCAGGACGCGATGGATGCGGAGGGCGTGCCATTTTGGACACAGAACCGCCTGCTCGCACTGCTGGCGCCAATGCACCGCGACATCGTGGCCGCCCCTGGCACGACCAGGCCAGGAGCAGCGCCATGAGCTTGCGCCGCCACGCCCGCTTTGGCCTGATTGCTCGTGATGCGGGCCTGATTATGCTCCTGGGGGCCTGGGCGGCCTCGGCAGCCCTAACCCCCGGCGTCGTGACGCAGTCAAACCGAACATTCCAGCCGCGGCAGATCGAGGTGGCCCGTGGCGGCACGATCCGGTTTGTGAACGACGACGGCCAGCTCCTGCACCACATCTACTCGACATCACCCAGCTTTAGCTTCGATAGCGGTGAACAGGAGCCGGGCAAGACGATCGAGAAGCGGTTCACCATCGCCGGGACCTTTACTGTGCTGTGCGGCATCCATCCAAAGATGCGGCTTGCGGTGACGGTCCGCTGAGCTCCGACTACACGGTTGGGCGTCGGTAGGCCAAATGCGCTAAGCTGCCTGACCGATCTATGAGAGGTGCCGTTGGCCGACGATCCCTATACGCTGCTGGGCATTCCCCGGACGGCGACCGAAAAACAAATCCGCTCTGCATTCCTGAAACTCGCCAAGACCAGCCATCCGGACGTGAACCCCGGGGACAAGAAGGCTGAGGAGCGCTTCAAGGCCATCTCCAGCGCGCATGACCTGCTGTCCGATCCCGCGAGGCGGGCGCGGTTTGATCGGGGAGAGCTCGACGCCGCCGGGCAAGAGGTCCCGCCGCGCGGCTATCGGCCCAGTGGCTATCAGCCGGGTGGCGGTCAATATTCCGGTGGCGACATGGACGACATCCTGTCAAGCATGTTCGGCGCCCAGGGACGCGGCGCAACGCGTCCGCGGCGAGGATCGGACCAGCGATACACGCTCACCGTCTCATTCATGGAGGCGGCCCGTGGCGCCACGCAGCGTTTGGCCCTGCCCGGCGGCGGCGACCTGAATGTGCAGATTCCGCCGGGGACCGAGAGCGGGCAGACGCTGCGCCTGCGCGGAAAGGGCGGCCCCGGCGCTGCCGGCGGCCCGGCAGGCGACGCGCTGATCGAGATTACGGTCACTCCGCACCCGCTGTTCCGGCGGGAGGGGCGCGACATCCACCTCGACCTGCCGATCACCATTGGCGAGGCGGTGCTGGGCGGGCGCGTACCGGTGCCGACCGTGGCCGGGGCCGTCACCATGGCGGTGCCGCCGGGATCGGATAGCGGGACCAAGCTGCGGCTGCGCGGCAAGGGCATCCCGGAGCACGGCAAGCAACCGGCGGGCGACGCCTACGCGACGCTTCGTGTGATGGTCGGCCCGACGGATGACGCGCTGCGGGACTTTCTACGGGAGTGGGCGCCGGGTCAGGCGTTCGATCCGCGGACCGGCCTGCCCAACGACTGACCATTCGGCCCGGCCATGCGGCGGATCAACTCGACGGAGTCGGCGCTGGCCCAGTCGGCCGCGCCCTCCAGCCGACCGCGTTCCTTGCCGGCGCGGTCGATCAGCAGCGTGGTGGGAATGCCGCGCGCGCCCAATGCCCGGGCTGCGTCGCCTTTGGGGTCCAGCAGGATCGGCAGCGTTTGGATGGCCTTTTCCCGGTAGAAACGCTCGACCGGGACCGCGCCGCCGCGGTCGGACGACAGCGTCAGGACGGCAATGCCGTCGTTCGCCACCAGTCGGGCCAGGGCGTCGAGCGCAGGCATCTCGGCGACGCAGGGCAGGCACCAGGTGGCCCACAGGTTCAGCACGACCCCCTGGCTGGCATAGTCGGCCAGGGTGCGGACCGTGCCGTCGGCGGTGGTAAAACGGAACTCCGGCACCGCCGCGCCATCGACAAGCTGCAGGTGCGACAGGTCGGGCAGGCCGGTGCCCGCCGCCCAGGGTTTGCGCGGGCCGACCACGACCGGTAGGGTCAGGGCCGCCGCAAACAGCGCGCGGCGCTTCATTGGAACCATGGTGCGTCCTTGAGTAGCGATACCGTTAATAGCACGTCTGCGACAGAGAATAGGGCCAAAGGCGGGGTGGTCCAGTCGGGACCGCGTGGGAACGAGACCCTGCGCAACGCCGAAACCAACGCCCAGTGGGGCGGCCGGTTCGCCCGCGGGCCGTCGGTCATCATGCAGGACATCAACGCGTCGATCGGCTTCGACCGCAAGATGTGGCGGCAGGACATCCGCGGCAGCCTGGCGCACGCGGCCATGCTGGCCCGCGCCGGCGTGATCGCGTCCGGCGACGAGGCGGCGATCCGCACCGGCCTGGATGGCATCGCCGCCGAGATCGAGGCCGGCCGCTTCCCGTTCGTGGACGAGCTCGAAGACATCCACATGAACATCGAGGCGCGGCTGACCGAGCGCATCGGCGAGGCCGGCAAGCGCCTGCACACCGGGCGCAGCCGCAACGACCAGGTGGCGACCGACTTCCGCCTCTGGGTGCGCGATGCGGTGGACGGGCTTGACCTGCAGGTTGCCGACGTGATGCGCGCGCTGGCCGACCGGGCGGCGGAGTTCGCGGCCGATCCGATGCCGGGCTTCACCCATTTGCAGACCGCGCAGCCGGTGACGTTCGGGCACCATCTGCTAGCCTATGTCGAGATGCTGGGCCGCGACCGCGGGCGCCTGCACGACTGCCGCCGCCGGCTGAACGAGTGCCCGCTGGGCTCGGCGGCGCTGGCCGGCACCAGCTTCCCGATCGACCGCGACGACACCGCGGCGGCGCTGGGTTTCGACCGGCCGACGGCGAACTCGCTCGATGCCGTGTCGGACCGCGACTTCGCGCTTGAGTTCCTCGCGGCGGCGGCGATCTGCGGCATGCACCTGTCGCGCCTGGCGGAGGAGCTGGTGATCTGGTGCAGCGCGCCGTTCGGCTTCGTGCGGCTGTCGGACGCCTTCACCACCGGCAGCAGCATCATGCCGCAGAAACGCAACCCGGATGCAGCCGAGCTGGCGCGGGCCAAGACCGGCCGCATCACCGGGGCGCTCGTGGCGCTGCTGATGGTGATGAAGGGCCTGCCACTCGCCTACGCCAAGGACATGCAGGAGGACAAGGAGCCGGTGTTCGACGCCGCCGACGCGCTGGCGCTGGCGCTCGCGGCGATCGGCGGCATGGTGCGCGACATGGCGCCGGACCTCGTTCGCATGCGAGCGATGGCCGGGTCTGGGTTCGCGACGGCGACGGACATGGCGGATTGGCTGGTGCGGGTGCTGCGCCTGCCGTTCCGCACGGCGCACCATGTGACCGGGCGGCTGGTCGCGGCGGCGGAGGCGCGTGGCGTGGGGCTTGCGGACCTCGATCTGCGGGAGATGCAGGCGGTCGAGCCGGGGATCACCGCGGAGGTATTCGGCGTGCTGACGGTCGATGCGTCGGTGGCGAGCCGCACCAGCTTCGGCGGCACCGCGCCGGCCAACGTGGCGGCGCAGGCGGCACGCTGGCAGGCGGCGCTGCGATGAGGGCCGCCGTGCTGGTCGCCCCCGTGCTGATCGCTGTCATCCTTCTAGCGGCCTGCGGCAAGAAGGGTTCGCCCAGCCCGCCCGGCCCGGCCGCCGAAATCAGCTATCCCCGCGCCTACCCCTCCCGGTGACCATGCCCCATCCTGCTGCCCTGCCGCACGACCCCGACCCCACGACCGCCGAGCTGATTGCCGCCCGGCCGCATCTGTCGATGCACGCCATGGACGGGCTGCTGATGGAGGGCGTGCCGCTCAACGCCGTCGCCGATGAAGTCGGCACGCCGACATGGGTGCTCTCGACTGGCAGCATCCGCGGGCGGCTGGGGGCGCTGCAGGCGGCGCTTGCCTCGGCTGACCTTCCAGCGCGGGTGCATTATGCCGTGAAGGCAAACGACCATCTGGCGGTGCTGCGCATCATGGCACAGGGCGGCGCCGGCGCCGACGTGGTCAGCGGCGGCGAGCTGCAACGGGCCCGGCTCGGCGGCATTGCGCCCGAGCACATCGTGTTCTCCGGCGTCGGCAAGACCGAGTGGGAGCTGCGGCTCGCGCTGGAGGCCGGGGTCGGCCAGATCAATGTCGAGAGCGCCGAGGAATTGGCGATGCTATCCGGCATCGCGCACGGCATGGGCAGCGTCGCCCGGGTCGCGCTGCGCATCAACCCAGACGTGGACGCCGGCACCCACGCCAAGATCACGACGGGACGGGCGGACAACAAGTTCGGCGTCGCCTATGGCTCGGCCGCCGCGCTGTATGCGCATGCGGCCAACTTGCCCGGCATCGAGCCGGTCGGGCTGGCGCTGCACATCGGCAGCCAGATCCTGTCGATGGCGCCGTACCGCGCAGCCTATGCCCGCGCGGCCGAGTTGGTGCGCGACCTGCGCGCCGCGGGTCAAACGGTGCGCATGGTCGATTGCGGCGGCGGGTTGGGCATCGGCTACCGCGATGAGCCGGTCGCCTCCCCGGCCGCCTTCGCTGGCGCGATCCGGGCGACGCTCGGCGGCATGGACCTGGATCTGGCGGTCGAGCCGGGCCGCTGGCTGGTAGGGTCGGCCGGGCTGCTGCTCGCGTCGGTTGTGCTGGTGAAATCGACCGGAAACCGACGCTTCGTAGTGCTGGATGCCGCGATGAACGATCTGTTGCGGCCCGCGATGTATGACGCCTGGCACGGTGTCGTGCCGTTGTCCGCCGTGGATGCCGTGCAGCCGGTGGCGCCGTCCGACATCGTGGGGCCGGTGTGCGAAAGCGGAGACACCTTTGCGCGAGGCCGCTCGCTGCCGGCATTGGCGCGAAACGCACGCTTGGCGATCCTGGACGCGGGCGCATATGGTTCGGTAATGAGCTCCACCTACAACGCACGGCCGCTGGCCGCCGAGGTGCTGGTTGACGGCAATCGCTGGTCGGTGATCCGCGCGCGTCAGCCTATCGAGGCACTATGGGCCGGAGAGACCCTGCCGGACTGGCTCGGATGAGTTTGGGGCCGACGTCGTCTGCATCGGTTGCGCTGAGCCGAAAGCGTTCGGCGGCGCGGTTGGTCCTATGGTTTGAGCGGTTCTGGCCCGCCATCTGGCCGGCGCTCGGAGTTCTGGGCGCCTATGCCTGCGCGGCGTTGCTGAATATCCCAAGCCTGCTGCCGCCATGGGCGCGTGTTGTTCTATTGGCCGCCGTGCTTGCTTTGGTCGCCGGCTTGTTGTGGCGCAAGCTGCGTCCGGTCAGGATGCCGACCGAGGCGGAGGCGGACCGGCGGTTGGAGCGCGCATCAAGCCTGCGGCACCGGCCGCTCGCCGCCCTGGCCGATCGTCCCGCGGCGCCGTCGGACGAGGCTGCGGCGCTTTGGCAAGTCCACCTGACCCGGCTGCAAGCGCAGGTGCGGCGGCTGCGCGTCGGCCGGCCGCGGCCCGGCCTTGCGGCACACGATGGTTGGGCATTGCGTGGCGCCGTGTTGCTCGGCCTGGGTGCGGCCTGGGTCATGGCGGGACCGGATGCGGGCGCCCGGCTGCTGCGCGGTTTCCTGCCCACGATCCCTGCCGGCGTCGCGGCGCCCGGCACGATCGTGCAGGCCTGGATCACGCCGCCGGGCTACACTGGGCTGCCCCCCCTGTTCCTGCATCCGGACAGCAAGGCGGTATCGGCGCCGACGGGATCGCACCTGACGGTAAATGTCACCGGCGGCAGCGGCGATCCGAGCCTCGCGCTGGACGGCGCCGCAGAACCGTTCCGCGCGCTGGATGGCGCAAGCTGGCAGGCGGAGCGCGACCTGGTCGCCGGCGGCACATTGTCGGTGCAGCGGGGCGGCGGCCCCGTCGCGTCCTGGGCATTGACCGTGCTCCCCGATCATCCACCCACGGCAGCGTTCACCGATCCGCCAGGTGCTGCGATGTCCGGCGGCCGGACGACGCAGCAGACCCGGATGGCGTGGCGGGTCGAGGACGACTACGGCGTGACCGAGCTTCATGCCGAGCTGCGTCTGCGGGACCGGCCCACTGCGCCGGCACTGCTCGCGCCAATCACGCTGACCGGGGCGCCGAAGCGTGCACAGAGCGTTCAGACTCAGGACTTGACGGCGCATCCCTGGGCCGGGCTGCCGGTCGTGGCCCGGTTGGTCGCGCGGGATGCGCCGGGTCAGACTGGTGTGAGCACGGAGGCGGAGTTTGTGCTGCCGGAGCGCCCGTTCCAGAATGTGCTGGCAAGGGCCGTGCTCGCGGTACGGCGGCAACTCAGCCTGACGCCTGACGAGCGGCAGCAGGCACGGACGGCGCTGGATGGACTGGCCGACGCACCGGACAACACCGAGGCGTCCAGCGGCGTCTTGCTGAACCTGCGCGCCATCGGGTCGCTGCTGGTCCGGGGTCGCGGAAGCCCTGCCGTCGATGAGGCGCAGTCGCGCATGTGGGACCTGGCGCTCGCTCTGGAGGAAGGTGCCGCCGAACGCACCGCTCGCGCATTGGAGGCGGCGCGGCAGGCGGTGCGGGATGCAGTTGATGCCGGCCGTGAGACGCCAGAGGAACGTGCCGAGCTCGACCGTCGCATGCAGGAGCTGCGCGAGGCGATCCAGAAGCATATGGAGGCATTGGCCGAGCAGGCGCGGCGGGACGGTACCGAACTGCCGTACGACGCGACGGCACCGAAGATGAACAGCCGCGACTTGGACAAGATGGCGGAGCAGATGCGGGATGCGGCCCGCGAAGGCCGGATGGACGACGCCCGCAAGCAGATGGCGGAGCTCGAGAAGCTGCTGGAGCAATTGCAGAACGCCCGTCCGGAGCACGGCGAGGCGCAGGAGAAAAAAGACGTCGAACGGCGGCAGCGCGGCCGGCAACAGATGGATGCCGTGCAGGACATGGTTCGCCGCGAGGGCAGCATGCTCGACCGCAGCCAGGCCCGTGCCACGACCGAGCCGCCGCGCCGCGCCAAGCCCGAGCAAGTCCCGTCTAATCAGGCACCGCCCGCTCAGGCTGCACCGAACCAGGCGGCACCGAACCAAGCCTCACCCGGTCCGGCGTCGCCAACGGGCCCGCGGGAGGCGGATAGCCGGGGGCAAAAAGCGCTCCGCCGTGCATTGGGCGAGTTGATGCAGCGGTTCGGCGACCTGACCGGCCAGGTCCCGGCGCCGTTGGGCGAGGCCGACATGGCGATGCGGGAGGCTGGCCAGGCGCTTGCCGAGGGTCGGGACGCCGCTGCGGGAAGCGCGCAGACCAAGGCGATCGAGGCGCTGCAGAAGGGCAGCAAGGAGATGGGCCAGCAGATGGCCCGGCAGTTCGGCACCGGCAAGGAACCCGGCGAGGGCGAAGGCGAAGAGGGCGAGGGCGGCGAGCCCGGCCAGCTTGGCGAGGGGGGCCAGGACCAATCCAACCGCGACGGCTCGTCCGCCGGCACGCGGCCGGGCGAGGGCAACGCGCCGGGCCGCCGGCGTTCCGCCCGCCGCGACCCGATGGGACGGCCGCTGCAGCAGGGCACGTCAGGCACCGACGAGAGCGGCGACGTGCGGGTGCCCGACCAGATGGAGCAGGCCCGCACCCGGGCCATCCAGGACGAGCTTCGGCGCCGAGGCGCCGAGCGGACCCGTCCGCAGCCCGAGTTGGATTATATCGACCGGCTATTGAAGCCGTTCTGACCGGTCCGGGTCGCAACGTAGCCGCCGGCGGCCACCAGCGCTGCCGCCAGCATTGTCGTGCCGGTGAAGGGCGCCATTCCTGCCGCGGCCAGCAGCAGCGTGGACAGCACCGGTGTTGCGAACGCCAGGGTCCCGAGCAGACGCGGGTCACCACGCTTCATGCCTACATCCCATAAAGCGAAGGCCACGCCGACCGGACCCACTCCCATGCCGATCATAGCCATCCAGGCTGCTGGGCCAGGCGCAATCCATGTGCCTGTCAGCCCTTGCAGCGCCGCAGCCAGCGCCGCGGTTGCACCGCAGAAGCCGGCAACCGCTCCGGGCGGCACATTGGCAAATCGCCGGGCCAGCACGGAATACAGCGCCCAGACCAATGCACTGGCTGCAGCCAAGCCGTAGCCGACCATGGCGCCGGCCGGGAATGCCGCGCCGCCGCCTAAAAGCGCCGCACACCCGAGCAGCGCGAGCGCGGTCCCAGCCAGATGCCGCCAAGTCAGCGGCAAGCCAAGCATGAGGGCGGACAGCAGCACCAGCAGCAGCAGCGGCCAAGTGTAGTTGATCAGGTTCGCCGTGGCGGCCGGCGCGCGGGCCAGCGAGACGAAATAGAGCGCGTGGAAACCAAACAGCCCGCCCACGCCATGCAGCCAGACCAAGGGCGGTTGCCGAAGCTCGTCAAGGTGACCACGTCCAGCGAGCCACGCAACCCCCAACCCTGCCGAGATTGCAAAGCTGATCGCCGTCAGCTGCAACGGCGGCACCTCGGACGCGGCGCGGGACAGCAGGGCCAAGAAAGCCCAAAGTCCGATCGCGCCGCATCCGGCCAGGGTCGCAGCCGGAACTGCGCCCAAAGGCTGGCCTTAGTACATGTGCTGCCCGCCGTTGATCGATAGCGTCGAACCCGTGATGAAGTCGCCGTCGTCCGCCGTCAGGAACGCCACCCCGCGGGCGATGTCCTCGGCGTGACCCAGCCGGCCCATCGGAATGCGGGCGATGATCTTGGTCAGCACGTCCGGCGGCACGGCGCGCACCATCTCGGTATCGACATAGCCCGGCGCGATGGCGTTCACCGTGATGCCGAACCGTGCGCCCTCCTGCGCCAGCGCCTTGGTGAAGCCGTGGATGCCCGACTTGGCCGCGGCATAGTTCACTTGGCCGTACTGGCCCGCCTGGCCGTTGACGCTGCCGATGTTCACCACCCGGCCGAACTTCGCCGCACGCATGCCGTCGAACGTCAGCTTGCACAGGTTGAAGCAACTGCCGAGGTTGGTATCGAGCACCGCATCCCACATGTCGCGCGTCATGCGGGCCATGGTGGTGTCGCGGGTGATCCCGGCGTTGTTCACCAGAACCTCGATCGCGCCATGCTCGGCGTGGATCTTGGCGATCGCAGCCTCGCACGCCGCGTAGTCGCCAGCGTCGAATTTGATATGCGGGATGCCGGTTTCCGTTGTGAATGCGGTGGCGGCTGCGTCATTGCCAGCATAGCTCGCAACCACTGTCCGTCCTGCCGCCTTCAACGCCGTGCTGATGGCTGCGCCGATTCCGCGCGTTCCACCCGTAACGAGTGCGACTCGTGCCATTGCTTGTCCTCCCCTGGCTTAAGCAACATCATCTTCGCCGCTTTGCCAGGGGAGTGCTAGACTACGGCCTCAACGTTCCAGGCATTGGGATTTCAGCGTTCCACGCACATGGCAACGCCCATGCCGCCGCCGATGCACAGCGTGGCAAGGCCCTTTTTGGCGTCGCGCTTCCCCATCTCATGCAGCAGCGTCACCAGCACGCGGGCGCCGGACGCCCCGATCGGGTGGCCAATGGCGATCGCGCCGCCGTTCACATTCACCTTACCAGCATCCCAACCCATGTCCTTGTTCACGGCATAGGCTTGGGCGGCAAAGGCCTCGTTCGCCTCGATCAGATCAAGGTCGGATGCGGTCCAGCCGGCACGTTCCAGGGCCTTGCGGCTGGCGGGAATCGGTCCGGTGCCCATCACCGCCGGGTCAACGCCGGCGGTGGCGAAACTTGCGATGCGGGCCAGCGGCGTCAGCCCGCGGCGCGCAGCTTCGGTGGCGGACATCACCACCAGGGCGGCGGCGCCGTCATTGATGCCGCTGGCGTTGCCGGCGGTCACGGTGCCGTCCTTCGAGAACGCCGGGCGCAGCTTCGCCATCATCTCGGGCGTGCTGTCGTGCCGGATGTACTCGTCGTCCACCACGACCGTGTCGCCCTTGCGGCCCTTGATCGTCACCGGCGCGATCTCGTCCTTGAACCGCCCAGATTTCTGCGCGGCCGAAGCCTTGTGCTGGCTCCCAACCGCAAGCTCGTCCTGCTGCGCGCGGGTGATCTGGAACTGCGTCGCCACGTTCTCGGCGGTGGTGCCCATGTGGTAGCCGTGGAACGCGTCCCACAGCCCGTCCTTCAGCATCGTGTCGATCAGGCTCAGGTCGCCCATCTTGGTGCCGGCGCGCAGGTAGGCGGCGTGGGCGGACTGGCTCATGCTCTCCTGCCCGCCGGCCACCACGATGGCGCTCTCGCCGGTGCGTATCTGCTGGGCGGCAAGCGCCACGGTGCGCAAGCCCGAGCCGCACACCTGGTTGATGCCGAACGCCGTCTTATCGTCCGGGATTCCGGCGGCGCGGGCGGCCTGGCGCGCCGGGTTCTGGCCCTGTGCGGCGGTCAGCACCTGGCCCAGGATCACCTCGTCCACGTCGGCCGGGTCCATGCCGATGCGCTGCATGGCGGCCTGCAGCGCCACGGTGCCCAGCACGTGGGCCGGAACCGAGGCGAAGGCCCCGTTGAAGCTGCCCACGGCGGTGCGGACAGCGGATACGATGACGACGTCTTCCATTTCTTGGTACTCCCTTGGTCAGTCAGAGATAGGCGGTCAGAGTCCGCGCAACCAGTCCAGCAGCGGCGACCACAGGGCCGCCTGCGCCTGCGGGCCGACGGTCATCCCGATATGCCCGGCCGTTGGCTGATGCAAGACGGCGCCTGGGATCAGCCGGGCCAGCGGCAGCGCGCTGGCCGGCGGCACGATGCGGTCGCGCCCGGGCACCGCGACGAAGGTCGGCATCGTCACCCGGGCGGGATCGACGACCGCGCCGGCGACGCGCCACGCGCCGCGCCCGGGGGTATTTGCGCCATACCATCCGCCGAGCGTCTCACGCGCGACAGGTGCCGCGAGCGGCACGCCGTCGTTCAACCAGTCCTCCAGCGCGACGAAGTCCAGGGCGGCGGCGGCGGCCTGGTCCATGCGTCCAAAGGCGCGGTACTTCGCGGCGATGCTGCCGGGGTTCGGCAGGGTGAACAGCGCCTGCAGGCTATCGACCGGCAAGCTTCCGGTTGCCGACAGCAGCGGCTCGAACTGCTGCAGCGACTCGCCAAGGCGCTTGGCCTGGGCCACGTCCACCGCGTGGAAATCCCAGGGCGTGGCGAGCAGGGCCAACCCGCGCATCAAGTCCGGCCGGCGCAGCGCCGCCGCCAACGCCAGCAGCCCGCCCATGCAGTATCCGGCCAGCACGACCGGCGCGCCCACGGCCAGCAGCGCACGCTCCAACCGCCCGGCGACATAGTCGGTCAGCGCGAAGCTGCGCTCCAGCGGTCCGGGCCAGCCCCAGTCGAGCAGCAACGGACGCACACCCTGCCCGGCGAGCCAGCGCATCATCGAGCGGCCCGGCGCGATATCCAGCACGTAGGCGCGGTTGACCAGGCTTGGCACGAACAGGACCGCTGGGTCCGCCCCGCTGCCATAGTCAAGCAGCCGGGTGTCGCCCTCCTCCCACAGGCTGGGCGGGTCCGGCAGGTCGCGCTGCCAGGGGTGCCGGCGGTAGGCGGCGATCCCTGCGATCAGCGCGGCGTCAGCATCGGACGGGATCGGCGGCGGGCTTTGCAATCCGGCGTTCGAGTTCGGCGACACGGTCCAGCAGGCTGGCGATGGCAACGTCCCGGGCATCAGGTGCATCAGCAGCGGCCGAGGCCCGCGTCGGCGGAACGGGCCGGGTCGATCGCGGCGCGGCATCAGCGGGCGTCGGCGATTGCCGGTCGGCGTCGGCCTGCGTTGCCCACGCACCCGCCATGCGCTGCCAGGCCTCTTGCAACTCCGGGTCCACGGCGAGGGCGGCCCACTCGCTCTGCCAGATCGTGGCCCAATCGGCAGCAAGGGCGTCGCCGGGCGGCGCCGCTGGATGGTCTGTCATAAGTCCTGCCCATGGCTTGGCGTAACATGTTTGGGCGTAATAGGCGCAATTGTGAATTTCGCCCAATGCTGCAACTGCGTGATACACTCGGATTAACCTTGCAACCGAGGACGCCATGCCGCAATCCACGCCGCCGAACCATACCGGCCCCGAGACCGAAGCAGCCAGTTCGGCGCCGGCGCCGCAACAGCCGCCTGTCGTCGTCAAAAAATACGCCAACCGCCGGCTTTATAACACGGAAACGTCGAGCTACATCACCCTCGACAACCTGGCCGATATGATACGCGCCGGCCGCGACTTCGTGGTCTATGACGCGAAGTCCGGCGAGGATATCACCCGGGGCGTGCTGACGCAGATCATCGTCGAGGAGGAGAGCAAGGGCACCTCGATGCTGCCGACGGCGTTCTTGCGGCAGTTGATCGGATTCTACGGCGGCAGCCTGCAGGGCGTGGTGCCGCGATACCTTGAACAGGCCATGTCAAGCTTTGCGCGCCAGCAGCAGCAGCTGCGCCAGGTGGTGCAGCAGACATTCAGCCCGTTCATGCCGGTCGGAGTCGAGGAAATGAGCCGGCAGAACGTGGCGATGATCGAGCGTGCGATGAGCATGTTCAATCCGTTCCATCGCGGCAGCGAGCCTTTGCCGCCAGTGCCGGATGTCCCGCCGGCGAGCGATACTTCGCCACCGCAGCATACCGCCGATCCACAAGCGCCTGATCCACAAGCGCCTGATCCACAAGCGGTACAGCGGTTGCAGCACGAGATCGACAGCCTGCGCAACCAGCTTGCGATCGCCCGCGCCGAGGCGGTGATGGCCCACAATCAAGCGGCCGTCAGCGTGCCGGGCGTTGCCGCCAATGCGGCTCCAGCCGAACCATTGCGAACGGGACGCCGTGACCGTATTGTGAAGCCAAAGGACAGCCCGGTTTGATCCTATGTCTAAAAATTTCGTTGTTTGCAATGTTTTGGAAGTCACGGGGTGTTGACGTTTTACGTGGGTACCATGATGCCGCTTTCGCCAGATTGGGTGTAAGCCTGTTTGCATCAGATTGCGGGGCAAATCGTGACTTCCAAGCAAAATCCAGAGACTGTCTCAAATAACGGGGAGTTGGCGTCTGAGGGTGTTTCGCCGGCCCGGGCAAGCATTGCCGACCACCACGCGGGCGCGCGCATCCGTGAGCGCCGGGTGATGCTGGGGCTGTCGCAGCAGCAACTCGCCCAGATGATCGGCGTGACTTATCAACAGGCGCACAAGTACGAGCGCGGCCTGAACCGTATTTCGGCAGGACGGCTCTATGAGATTGCGCTGGTGCTGAATGTGCCGGTGAGTTGGTTTTTCGAGGGTCTCGATACCGAGACGCCGGTCGTCGAGCTTTCCCATCGGCAACGCATGTGTCTAGAACTTGCCCGTAACTTTGCCGCAATCGACAACCACAAGCATCAAGAAGCGCTGAGCCAGATGGCGCGTGCGCTCGCGGCGCAGTCGGGACCGAACGGCGAATCGTCAAGTTAAAAAAACGGGAGGATGCTGAGGCGCGGGTGACATTTGCGGATTGGCAGACCGCCTGGACTATGGTCCCGATATCGGGGCGGACCATTCCAAGATCGGCAGCCGCGCCAAAGGAAACTGTGCGACGGTCAGGATGCCATCTGCGATCTGCACCGGGATGTCTGCGCCGCCATCTACTGAGGGCGCAGCAAGCAGGCCGAGCACCGCCTTTGCCGCCACGGCGGTCTGAAGCTTCAGGAGCCCCGCCGTTACAAGGTCGTCCAGTCCGGTTGCATAGCCGGTAACGTGCACTACGCCGTCCAGCTTTGGCTGCAGGCCGGTGTCGAGCCATATCCGGGCTTTGCCCGAAGCCCGAGCGTTTCCTGCCGTCAGCGTGAACTCGGACAGCGTCATGACACCGCCAACCGCATGCCACGCAGCCGCTGTGGTTTGCAAGTTTCCAGGGAGGGCAACCAGCGGCCGCAACACGGCGTCCAGCGCAAGCGTGTTGATGACCGGGCCGGGTGCCCCGGCGGCGCCGGATAGCCTGAGATGCAGGGCGCCCATCGTCAGGACCCCCGGCCCAAACCGCAGCCGCAACGCTTGGATCTCGAAGATGCCCGGTAATTCGAAGTCCGTGCCCTGCAGGTCAACCCCATCGCCCGTGACCTCGATCGTCAAATCGCGCGCCACAATCGCACGCCCCGCTCCTGAGCCGAAGCGGACCCATTGACCCTTTGGCCGCAAGCTGGTTGGGCCGGCGCTCATTCCAGGCCAGTGCAGTGCCGTGTCGGCCGTGACCCGCTCTGCCCGCCAGCTCAGCCCGTCGCTGGCGATCGAAGTCGGCCCGATCGCCAGGCCCGCACGCCTCGGCCACCCCGTCCGCTCGGCGGGCCCGAGCACCACATGCCAATCCTGTTCCTGCAACATACGGGCTTGCTCGCGCAACAGAACGGCCAGCCGATCGACTGTGATAAGCCAAATGGCTCCATGCACCAGGCCCACCGCCGCCAACATGCCACAGCCCCAAGCAATCGGCTTCCACGACAAGGCCAATTTTGACATTCAGCAATCCAAATGGCTTGACCGGCGATCTCGCGCGCAGGACAGCATTTAATAATCCACAGCGACATCGGTTGATATATCGAAACGTGAGACCTTGGGACTGATCCCGACCCTAAAAATGATCCACATCTCGCACGAGAATATTCTTACTGTGCAATAACAAAGAGTTATGTGGAGGCCGCGCAATCCGCATGTCCAGCATTCCGTCGCATATCGTTCGTAAACCGCCACGAAACTGTTACAAATGAGGGTGTTGCGACGCCCATAGGACCTATTTTGCTAACGCCTTGCAATCCTTATGCACAGACTTATCCACATGACGCTCCTGCGCTTCGGCGTCGCGCCATCGTTCTCGTACGGCATCGATTACAGCCGACTGCGACAAGCCAGGCGGAATGGGCGGACCGACGACGACACGGATGACGCCCGGTGTCTTGCGGAATGCCCGCCGGCCCCAGTACAGGCCGGAGTCGGTCGCTACAGGGATCACCGGCAGGCCGGTCCGCGCTGCCAGCGCAGCGATGCCGGGCCGGAGTTCTGCCTCGACGCCCGGCGCCACCCGGGTGCCCTCCGGAAAGATCACGATCTGCCGGCCGTCCGCCTTGGCACGGTCGGCGCCGCGCAACAGGCTGCGGACCGCGCTGAACGACGCGCCGCGATCGACGGGGATCTGCCCGGCTGGCACCAAAAGCGAGCCGAACAACGGAATGCGCGCCAACTCCGCCTTGAACACATAGGCCACCCGCGGTACTAGGCGCAGCCAGATCAACGTGTCGAACGCCGATTGATGCTGCGATGCGATCAGCGCGGCACCCTCGGTAGGCAGGTGCTCCCGCCCGATCACCACGACGCGGATCCCGCATAGCGCCGCTGCGCCATCCAGCACCAGAGCCGCCCAGGTCTGCGCCACCCACAGCGCGTGCTGTGGGGCGAACCAGCGCACCGGGGCGCCAAGCAGTCCCATCAGCAGCGTTACGGCGAAAAACCAGATGTTGAACAACAGGGAACGCAGCCAGGTCATGGCGTGTCACCGTCCAGCAGATGCGCCAGGCCGAACCGGACGGCCAGCAGCTTGTCATACTCGCTCGCGAGCATGCGGACCGCCGTCGCCGGCGGCGCACCGCGAAGTGCGGGGGACTGCACCGCGACAGGATGCAACTCGACCTCGGGCATGACACGCTGCATTTCCAGCAACGCTCGCGGCATATGGTAGCCAGCCGTCACGACGATCAGCCGCCGCATGCCGTGCGCCCGAACCCAGGGCGCAGTCTCGGCCGCGTTGCCGGAAGTGCTCTGCGCGACGTGGCCCAGCGTCACCCGGCCTGCCTGATCCGCATCGAGCGGCACCCGGTGGGCCAGGTCGGCCAGATCCGCCCCTCGCGCCACGCCGGATACCATCAGCAGCGGCGCGTGCCCCTCGATCAACAGGCGCAGCGCGGCGTCGATCCGGTCGGCGCCTCCGGTCAACACCACGATTCCATCCGCCCTCACGGGCACCTCCCCAACCTGCCGTGCGGCGTCGTTGAATCGCGAAAACCCCATTCCCCAGGCGACCCCGCTGCCGAGCAGCGCGGCGCTGGCTGCAGCCAGGCCCCACCGCGCATACCGCTGCCAGCGCGCCTCTGTCATGGCAGCCGCCGAAGCCAGCGGCGCACGGTACTCTGCGCCGTCAGCCAGCCGATTGCCGCCGCGATCACCGGCAAGGCCGGCAATGACAGCCACAATACTAAAGGTAGCGCATTGGCAAGTCCGGCGACGCTTGCTCCCGCGGGCTGGCCCGTGAAGGGCGCCGCCAGTCCGGCGAGGCCAAGCAAGACCGGCACCGCCGCCAAGGCACCAAGGCCCGCGCCGCCCGAGGCCAGCAGCGTGGCCCGGCGCGCAAATCGTCCGGCGATGTAGCCATCTGTCGCGCCCAGGCCATGCACGATCTCGATGGCATCGCGCCGGGCGGCAAGCCCTGCACGGACAGCAACGGCGATGACCGCAATCGCCACGAACGCCACCACTGCCAGCGCCAGCCCCGCGCAGGCCTGCAGGCTACGGGCCAGAACAGCCAGGCGACGGCCCCAGCGATCGTGGCTTTCCAACAGCGTGCCCGGCGCCGACGCCTCCACACGGGCCAGCAGCCGCCCGGTATCCAGCACAGCATCAGTCAGCCGCACGTCGATCACCGCGGGCAACGGCAGCGCGATCCGTCCGGACCCGCTGCCCAGCCAAGGGCGCAGCAGGGCCGCCAGCTCATCGTCGTCCAGCGCACGCGCCAACGTGACACCGGGCGTGCCGCGCAACAGCGCCAAGACCTGATCGAGGCGCGTGCCAAACCCGTTCAGCGCCGCGGCGGCAGGCTGCGGCACCTGCACCGTCAACACTGAGCCCGCGCCCTCTTGCCAGTGGCGCGCCAGGGCGGACGCCGCAATCGTCCCCGCCAACGCCAAGGCTGCCAGGAACGCCATCGCCGCCACCAGCGACGGCAGCAGCCGATCCGACAGGGCACGCCGCAGGCCAAGGTCGTCGAACCGGGCCGGACGCAACAGCGCCGGCGCCCGGCGGTTCGACCGCGCAGTTCCGCTTACCGCAGACCTGGTCGCCGAAGATCTCGTCGTATTGGATCCAGTTGCCACGGACCTAAGCAGCAATTCGTTGATCGTGACACATTTGGCGCGGCCTTTCGCGGTTGAGCTCGATGATCGCATGCTTGATGGCGATTTCGGGGTGTTCGACGGATGGCAAGGTGCGGTGGGCAAGGAAATGCCGCTTGAGATCGCGCCAGGATCGCTCGATGTCGTTGAGCTTGGGCGCATACTTCGGCAGCCGCTCGATGGTCAGCCAGGGTCATGTTGCGAGCGCCGCACGGGTGAGCCTGCTGGTGTGGACCGGGCCATGGTCGAGCACCAAAACAACCGGTGCCGTGGCTCGCCCGGGCTATGGTCCGTAGCGCAAGTCGAGCGTTTCCAGCAGCGCGATAGAAATCGGTGCTGCACTTGCTGGCGCTGACATGCACGATCAGTTCGCCGTTGCCGTGATCGAGCACGCCGAGCAGCGCCGCTCCAACCTGCGGGTGCGCACGCAAGCCTTCCATCCCCTCGGCCATGCACCACGTCCGTCACCGCCGCACGCTGTCCGGCGTCACGCCAAAGACACGCGCAATCTGCCCGCTGGTCCAGCCATGCGCCGACAACACAATGGCGCGTGCCCGGTCCGCCTCGTCGCGCCGCACCGACCGCGCCAGCGCCTCCAACTCCGCAACCTCGCACGCCGTCACGACAACACGAGGCCGAATAACCATGACCCGGTCCATCTTCAGCCACGCCCATCTAGACACCCGCTATTATGTGGCAGTCGCACCTCACGCGGCAGTGATCGCGGAAGGCTCAACCTTGTCCACTCCACCTGCCGTCGCAGAAAAGGGCAATGCCGCAATGTAACTCCGCATGAAGTCATAATCGGGCTTGCCATCCGCTATCGCCGGCAGGCAGATGGTGGACCCTTTCATGCGTTCGAGATTCCATTTCATTCCATAGCTGAATCGGCACTTCTCCTGCCGGATGACGGCACAAATAAACAACGCGACAGCCGTTTCCATCGCGAGTTTCGGGTATAGGGCATCCACGTCATCAGAAGCGAAGAAGGGTTCAGGCTGGAAGAATGCCTCGGCAACCCCGCTTCCGTTGTAATTGACCGTCAGCACGCTGGCTGGATGGCGGGGTTTCGGGGCAATCCGCTGGCGCAGCCCGTTATTCCAGTCCAATGCCGAAATGAAAGCCGTCGTGCCGGGGAGCATGTCAGCCTTGGTCAGCCGCTTGCTTATGTTATGTTGAACAACGCGCCGAGCCTGAACGGTTGCCAATTGGCGGTGTCCAGTGAAGGTACGGGGCCGGTGATTAGAGGAGCATCCCGGCCTGCGAGCCGGTCAACATCCACTGTCTGGACGTACGTGGGGCAGCATGTCCGGGGCGGGCACTTCAAGATCCTTCAGGCTTTCGGTTCGCCTGTCTTCCATAGCTGCGGCGACAGCGGTTGGCCCTGATGCACATGCCGTAGAACAGAAGTTGGGCCTTGGTCATCGGAACGCGCGATATGAGCCGGGCAATATGAAATCCGGTGTAGTAGGGTTGCTCTTGCAGGTGAGTGGTCAATACACCGTTGCCGCTTAGGGCGCATGTCAGTTCGCCAGCCGGTGCTGGAGCTTGGCCAGGGACTTCCTGAGCCCAAGCGGAAGTGCCGTTCCCGTCGGTGCTGGTGCATGGATGCGGAGTGGTGGCCTGCCGTTGGTTTTGGGGCTGCTTTCCTTTCGTGCTGTTCAGGCACCATGCCGCGCGCTGCCGTCGTATTCCGCGGGCCCGCTCCCGCGTCACGAACTGGCCTGCGCATGAGGCGGGGCTGCGACGGCGCGGCGACCTCATGGTGGGGCTGGGCGGGGCAGCGCTGACCGGCCGGGAGGCACCGAAGCGGAGCAGTCGCGGTAGACAGCCGCTGTGTTCCGACCTTGCGGTCGAGCTCGTGCTGACGCGGCGTTTGGTGTTCCACCTGGCCCTGCGCCAAGCCGAGGCCAGCCCGCCTGTGCGAAACAGCCGGGGCACGGGCCGCCTAAGCGCCGGGCGCACGCAGCACGTAGCCGGAGCCGCGGATGGTATGGATCAGCTCCGGGTCGCGCCCGCCGCGGCTGAGCTTGCCGCGCAGCCGGCTGACATGCGTCTCGACGATGTTGGTCTTGGGGTCGAAGTGGAAGTCCCATACCCCTTCGAGCAGCATGGTGCGCGTCACCACCCGCTCGGCGTGGCGCAGCAGGAACTCCAGCAGCCGGAACTCGCGCGGCTGCAGCTCCACGCGCTCACCGGCGCGGGTGGCGGTGCGCTTGAGCAGGTCCAGTTCCAGATCGGCAACCCGCAAGGTGGTGGGAGCGTCGGACAGCGGCGGGCGGCGGGCCAGCGCATTCAGCCGGGCCAGCAGCTCGGCAAAGGCGAAGGGCTTGACCATGTAGTCGTCGCCGCCCGCCTCCAGCCCCTGCACCCGGTCGCCCACGCCGCGCAGCGCGGTCAGGAATAGGACAGGAGCCTTGACCCCTGCGCCGCGCAGGGTGCGGACCAGCCCAAGCCCGTCAAGCCCGGGCAGCATCCGGTCCACCACCAGCACGTCGTGCGTGCCGCTGACCGCCATGAACAGCCCGTCCTGCCCGTCCGCCACGTGGTCTGCGACGTGGCCATGCTCGTGCAGGCCGCGCACGATGTAGGCGGCGGTCTCCGCGTCGTCCTCGATCACCAGCACCCTCATGTCGCCGCCTTCCCACGGTCGTCGCCGTGACCTTGGTGAGTCAAAAGATCAACGTGACCTGCGGGGCCTTGTTCAGCATCTGGGCGGCGGCAGGCAGGTGTGGCAGGTGTGGCAGGGACATGGCAGCAGCCTCCAGCGACTGGTTCGCAAGCTGCTACCCTGCTCCAAGCCAGGTTGGGGCGCCTTGGACCCTTGATTGGGAAATCCCAACCTTCATCCGGATGCGACGCGCCCACCAGCCGAGCCGCCGCGCCGCGCCCGCGCGCATCCACGGTGGCGCCCGAGGCGGGTGAACCCTGCCAGCATGGTCCGGCAACCAACAATCCGGCAGCTAGACCCGCTGCCTAACCGCGGCGTGCGAAGGCGCCAAAGGCCTGCAACTGGGTTGCGACGAAGTCGCGCGTCGCCTTGTCCGTCAGCTCTCCACTGTCGGAGTCCACCTTCGCCGCGATCTGGCCCACCATGACCTCCGGCTTATTCAGGACGTAGGCGTCCAGGAACACGAAGATCTGCCGAAGGTGGTATTGACAGCGCGCGCCGCCGATCATCCCAGGCGATCCGGTCTGGATCGCCACGGGCTTGCCCGCGAACGGCGGCGTCGGCAGGCGGGACAGCCAGTCAAGCGCGTTCTTCAGCGCGCCCGGGACCGAGTAGTTGTATTCGGGCGTCACGATGATGACGCCGTCCGCCTGCTTGACCGCCTCTCCCATGGCAAGCACCGCCGGCGGGAAGCCTTCCGCCTGCAGGTCCGCGCTGTAGTGCGGCAACTCGCCCACGGAGCCGAGCGGGCTGATCGTCACGCCATCCGGGGCGAGCGCTGGCAGGGCTCGCGCGATCGCCGCGTTGTATGAGCCGCGCCGCAAGCTGCCAAGAAGCGTTACGAAGTGAAGCGGCTTCTGCGTGTCCATGTCCCATCTCCCTGATGCCGAGGTCGTGGCAGCTCCACCCGATCATCTCTCTTGAGCTCGGATGCGGGCAAGCTGCTTCCCATAGGTGCGAACAACCTGGCCTCCCAGCGTCCCTTGCCGAAAGTCTTTTTTGGATCGAGCCTGGCGGCAGCCACGGGGGATGCGCCTCCCGCTCGGCCATGGCCGCACCAGATACGTCGGCAGTATTGGTGAAGGTGGTCGAGCTGTGCAGGACTATGACATCGTCGTCGCAGGTGCAGGACCGGTGGGCCTGGCCTTCGCGGGCTCGCTCGCCGGCGCCGGGCTGCGGATCGCGCTGGTCGATCCCCAGCCCGCGGCGGCGCTCGCCGATCCGGCCGACGACGGACGGGAGATCGCGCTGACGGACCGTTCGGTCGGCATGCTGCGCGCGCTCGGCGCCTGGACGCGGGTGCCGGATGCCGTGATGGCGCCGCTGCGGCGCATGCAGGTGCTGAACGGGCCTTCGCGCTATGCCATGCAGTTCGGGGCCGTCACGGTGGGCGATGGCCCCGTGGGCCGGTTCGTGCCCAACCACTGGCTGCGGCGTGCGCTGCACGGCGTCGTGCGCGACCAGCCCGGTGCCGAGCTGTTGCCCGAGCGGTCGGTTGCTTCCGTGCGGGTCAAGGGTGACGCGGCACTCGCCACGCTGTCCGACGGGCAGGTGCTGCGGACGCGGCTGGTCGTCGCCGCGGACACGCGGCGCTCCCGCCTGCGGCAGCAGCAGGGCATCCCCGCCAGCCTGCACGACTATGGGCAGCGTATGATGGTCTGCCCGGTGGCGCACCCGCGGGCGCATCACGAGACCGCGACAGCATGGTTCGAGTATGGCCGCACACTGGTGACGCTGCCGCTCAATGGCGGCCGGTCCTCGGTGGTCATGACGGTCGGCGAGGCCGACGCGGCGGTGCTGCTGCGGCTGGACGACGCGGCGTTCGGTGCGGAGGTGACACGGCGCTACCGCGGGCGGCTGGGACCCATGCGGCCGGTGGGTGCGCGGCATGCGGTGCCGGTCGTCACGACCTACGCGGCGCGGTTCGCCGCCCGGCGCTTCGCCCTGCTCGGCGACGCTGCGGTCGGCATGCATCCGACGACGGCGCACGGCTTCAATTTCGGCTTGCTTGGGCAGCATGCCCTCGCGCGCGAGCTGCGCGCCGCGATCGCCGCCGGTCGCGACGTGGCCGACCCGGCGGCGCTGCGCCGCTATGAGGCGGCGCATCGGGGCGAGACACGGCTGTTCTTTCTCGGGGCCGAGGCGGTGATGCGGCTGTATGCCGCAGGCGACAGCCTGCCGGCCCGGCTGCTGCGGGACTGGGCGCTGCGCCTGGGCAACCTGCCGCCGTTGCGCCAGGCGCTGACAGCGCGCATGCGTGACCCCGACCGGGGACTGGCAGACAGCGATTAGGCCTTAGTCTCTAGGAAAGCCTTGAATGCCTCAGCGTAGTCTGGATGCCAGCGCGAGAGGGCCGGGCGGTTCTCGACGACGTCGCCGGCCGCCCAAAGGATGCGCCGCTCGTCGAGTGCCCGGGGCACGTCGTTGTCCGGGCACAGGATGTAGAAATCGCCGGCCGCGAGGCGTTCCATCAGGAAGTCCACCGTCTGTTCCGGCGTCCACGCGGCCTCCGGCTTCGTGGTGCGGCCGTTCGCGGTCAGCGGCGTGAAGACGAAGCCCGGGATCAGCAGATGCGAGCTGATCCGGCAGCCCGGCGTGTTCCGCAACTCGTGCTGCAGCATCTCGGTGAACGCCTTCACCCCAGCCTTGGAGACGTTGTAGGCGGGGTCGCCAGGCGGTGTGGTGATGCCCTGCTTCGAGCCGGTGTTGACGATGAAGCCTGGCCGTCCCCGGGCGATCATGCCGGGCGCAAAGATGCGAGAGCCATGGATGATGCCCCAAAGGTTGACGCCGATCACCCGCTCCCAGGCGTCGGCCGGGCCGAACAGGGCGCTGCCGGGCTGGACGCCGGCATTGTTCATCAGGAAATCGGTGCCGCCGAACCGCTCGCGGACCGCCGCCTCCAGGCGCTGCACATCCTCGGCGCGGCTCACGTCGGTCGCCATTGCCATGACGCTTGCGGCCCCGCCCTGCGCCACGGCGGAAAGCGTCTCGGCCGCATGGGTCAGCCGGCCGCCGCCGAGATCGGCAATGCAGACGCGCAGGCCCATGCGGGCGAGGTGCCTTGCGGCGGCGAGGCCGATCCCGGATGCGCCGCCGGTAACGACGGCCACGGATTGAGGGTCGAGGCTGGGCTGAGGCATGCTGGCTCCTTCCAGTGTGCGGATGCGGCTGGCGTGACCCGCCGGTGACAAGCTTCGCTTTGCTGCGGGTCAGCCGGAACTGGCGCCATCCGGCCGCCAATCAGTGTCGGAACTTTGCAATTAAGTCTCGCGTCTGCGCGGAGTCAGATTGCTTTAACACTTGCCAAGTCAGTCTCTGGCAATCGTCGATTGTCGTCCCCCGGACAGCCTGCTTGACTCTCGGCACGGCCGAAGCGTTGGTGCTGAAGCTGCGCAGTCCTAAGCCAAGCAACAGCGGCGTCATATCTGGGTTGGCTGCCATTTCTCCACAGACCGATACTGGAATGTGGTGGGACGCCGCGCCCTCTATTGTCATCTGGATAAGTCTTAATACCGCTGGGTGCAGCGAATCGTAGAGCTCTGCCACCTCCACTTCTCCACGGTCAACCGCCAGGGCGTACATGCATAGATCGTTTGTGCCAATGGCGAAGAACTCAGCCTCCACCGCAAGGGCATCGGCACAAAGCGCGGCGCCCGGCGTCTCGACCATAATCCCCAGCGGTGGCAAGATTGCGGGCAGCGCCACACCGCGTTGCCGCAGACGGTCTGCTACGCGGTTATAGATCGCTCGTGCCGCACGTATCTCGGCAACATTGGTCACCATAGGCAGCAATACGCGAACCGGTCCCGCGTGTGCAGCGCGCAAGATGGCAGCCAATTGGGTCTCGAACAGGTCGGGTTGCCGCAAAAGCAGCCTGATCCCCCGCAGGCCAAGCGCTGGATTAGCGTCTGCAAGTTCAGGGACTACGCCCGCTGTCACTAAAGCCTCAATCTCCTTCTCACCGCCCCAATCCAGGACGCGGATCGTCACCGTGTCTCCAGACATTGTTTCGACAACATTTTGGTAGGTCTTCGCTTGCTCGTCCTCGCTCGGCACCGTATCGCGATTCATGAAGAGGAATTCGCTGCGCAACAGGCCAATGCCGCTCGCGCCTGATTGGGCGATCATCGGAAGTTCTATCGGCAACTCTAGATTTGCCTGCAGGCTTACGACCTCGCCATCCAGGGTCACGGACGCAAGTCGCCGTAAACGGCTGAGACGCTGACGATCCCGCGCGAAGGTGGCCACTGCCCGGCGTGCACTAGACAGACTAGCGATGCCCGGGTTGAGAATGACCGTTCCAATCACCCCGTCTATCACCGCCGTGCTGCCAGCGCGCACGTCCGCCATCAATCCCGCCGCGCCGAGCACTGAGGGGATCCCAAGTGCGCGCAGCAGGATAGCGGTATGGCCATCGGTTCCACCCTCTTCGGTCGCAACGCCGGCGATGCGCGCGGGATCTATGAGTGCGGCATCTGCCGGGCGAAGGCTCTCGGCGATCAGCACAGCGCCCTGTGTGGCGCCGGCAAAGCTGCGGAACGGCGCGCGGGTCAGATTGCGGACCAAACGACGGCCGACTTCCCGCACCTCGTCGGCCTGGCGTTGCGAAGCAGGGCCATCGGACGACGCTATGGCAGCAAGCGTAACGGCAATGGCATTCGCTTCTTCCATAACTGCGGTCTCTGCCGAGACAAGCCGCTCCTGAATGCGTTTCCGCACCCCTCGGATAAGCCGAGAAGGACCAAGCATTTGCAGGTAGGCATCCAAGAGCGGCGCGATCTCCCCCTGACTCTCCTCGGGCAAAACCGCGAGGCGGCTGCGCAATTTCATAAGCTGCTTACGGGATTGCTGGATTGCGGACTCCAACCGTGCCCCTTCAGCCTGGATGTCGGATGCCTGGATTTTATGCCGAGTGACCTGGGCAGGGGCTTCGGTCGTCCGAAACACTGGTCCGATGGCAACGCCGGCGCAGGCAGCGATCCCAAAAAACCGCCGCTCAGGAAGGGTGTCCTCCGACGCTTTCTGCAACAGGTGTTCCGCCCTATCTGCCTCAGTCCCGTTCATTGAAGCCGGCTTCAACCAAGGATGCCAGGGCATCCAAAGCCTCCTTGGCATCCCAGCCATCCGCCTGCAGCTCGAGTTGCGATCCTTTGCCCGCCCCAAGCATCATAAGGCCCATGATCGACCGTGCCGAGACGGTTTGTCCATCGCGATGCACCTCGATCGACGCACCATACCGCTCAGCCAAGGTCACGAACTTCGCGGCTGCCCTGGCATGGAGCCCGCGGACATTTGAGATAATGACGGTCCGAGTTATTAGCGTTGGACTACTTGGCTCAGGTACAGTCGGTTCTGTCATAAGCCTAACTGCATGTATTGGGCTTCTTGCAAAAATGTAAGATATGGGACGCAGTCGCTATGTACTTACGACCGGCAGTCTGCGCACAATCGACACACTCACTCAGTGTCTGACTTGATCGGACTTTTGCAAGCTTAACAAGCATAGGGAGGTTGACACCCGATATGACCTCGACACCCTCCCGGCACATCATGGAAATTGCGAGATTGCTTGGTGTACCGCCAAACATATCTGTAAGTAAAACTACACCGTCCCCGGTGTCCACCTGAGCAATACTCGTCCGAATGTCGGAACGGCAACTCTCCATATCGTCATCGGGACCAATGCATATCGTAGCCACGTTTCGCTGAGCACCTACAACATGCTCCATTGCCAAACGAAGTTCGTCCGCAAGTCGCCCATGAGTTACCAGCACAAGGCCGATCATCTTGTTGCCTTATGCCTTTCTTATTAAAGATCGCGTCGGCATCGCCGTGTTGTCAGAATGCTCGGCGGCGTTCTCAATCGCATCTAAAGTTTGAACGGATTGTGTTAATCCATCCCGTTCCAATTCACGATGCGTCACAGTGACTTGCCACTCCTTTTGATCGATTTCGCCACCAGTTTGCGTCGGCAGGCTTCGGGCCAAGAGTTCCACAATATGAACGGACCGATGCCGGCCGCCTGTGCATCCAATCGCGATCGTGGCATACTTCTTCCCCTCTTGCACAAACCGGGGCAGAACGAGAGCCAACAAAGCTTTCACACCATTGATAAAACTATTAAAATCGGGATCGGCCTCGATATAGGCCGCCACCGCTGCATCCAGGCCCGTTCTAGGCCGTAATATGGGATCATAATGCGGGTTGCGGAGGAATCGTGCATCGAAAACCATGTCCGCCTCGCGTGGCAGCCCGGCGGGGAAGGCAAACGACACGAGCGACACAGCTAAACCTGGCTGTTGGGCGCCTGCCGAGAGATCTGGCCGGAAGCGCGTCTCAATGACCTTACGCAACTCCGCCAATGGAAGGTCGGAGGTGTCGATAACCAAATCCGCATTGTCACGCAGCAACTGCGTCAACGCCGATTCCTCAGCTATTCCATCGACCACGCGGCCTTGCGGGGCGAGTGGATGGCGGCGGCGGGTTTCGGTGAAACGCCTTAAAAGAACCGTTTCATCAGCCCAGGCGTAGACAAGTTCAGGCCGCAATGCCGTGTTCTGGCAGAGTGTCGCAAGGGTGGACAAAACCAACTCGGGATTGAAGCCGCGACTGCGTGCATCCAAGCCAATCGCGAGTGGGCGCTCGCTTCGGATCACCACGTCCGGAACCATGGTTAATGGTGGATTATCGACCGCCTCATAGCCAAGATCCTCCAAGGCACGCAAGATCGAAGCTTTGCCCGCGCCAGACAGGCCACTTACCAAGACGATACGCAGTGTTGTCACGTAAAAGCCCCGACCACTTGGGCTACCCGCAGGAGAGCGCAGTCCAGTGCCAGCGCAACCCGAATGGGCGCAGAGCACTGTGTCGGATCGATCAACACGAGCGGCAGTGCCGTTTCATGGTGCTGGGCTGGCACGGGCATACGCGGTGGTTTCCCAAGCTGAACGACTAACGCCAATCGGGTTTGCCTTACAAAGGGCAGCCGGATAATGCCAAGCCCGCGCACCTCTATCATGCCCGCCAAAGGGTCCGGCGCCCGCGCGATGCCGTCCTCGATGCAAACCCGATCATCCGCGATAAGTGCAAACCCGCGGTCGATGAGGCGCAGCAAAAGGTCGGACTTTCCCGCACCCGATGGCCCTAAGAGCAACACACCATGTTCATCGCGGGCGGCGCAGCTTCCATAAATTTGCATAACGCCCGTTGTGTGACCTGGATCGGGACCAAATGGAAGCGTCTTGTGGCCCGAACTAAGGCACGCCTCCATCGACCGGCCATGACAGAGCGTTTCACCTGAAACAACAATCCGCTAGGCACGCGGCAGGCGCACGACAAACCGTGCTCCCAAGATGCGACCGGCATCGTCCACACGATTCTCTGCAGCGATCCGCCCCTTCAAAGCCTCAACGATCTGCCGGCTAATTGATAACCCAAGACCGGAGTGCTGACCAAACTGCTCCCCCACGGGACGCTCGGAGTAAAACCGGTCAAACACATGCTCCAGCTTGCCATTGGGAATGCCCGGCCCCTCATCCGCCACGCTAATCTCGATGATCGCACCGGTTTCTCGTGCCTGCAGGGATATGCGGCCATTCGCTGGGGAAAAGCTGCGGGCGTTCCCAATAAGATTGCGGAGCACCTGGACAAGGTGTCCTTCAACGGCCTGTACAAACAACGGCGTGGCGGGCACGTCAAGAATGATGACCGGCTCGCTGTCGCCACGCGTGGCGTCATGGATTTCGGCAAGAGTAGCCAAGATCAGTCCGACATCAAGCGGTTCGGTCTTGGTACGTGACAACTCGGCATCCACCCGGCTTGCCTCGCTGATATCGGTGATGAGCCGATCCAGGCGGATCACATCCTCCGATATGATGGCGAGCAGACGCCGCTGCTGATCTGGATTATCGATCCTACGCAGGGTTTCGATTGCACTCCGAATGCTGCTGAGTGGGTTCTTGATCTCGTGGGCGACATCGGCGGCAAATCGCTCGGTCGCGTCCATGCGGCCCCACAAGGCTGCGGCACTCTCTGTCAAAGCATGGGCCAGCTCGCCGACCTCGTCGGTGCGGCGCAGCAGCGTCAGCGGCACGGTTCCCGACCGGCCACGCCCCTCCCGCATCTCATGGGCGGCGCCAGCCAGCCGCAAGATCGGCCGGGCGATCGTGAGCGACAAATACCACGAAAGCGCGACCGTGAGCACTAGGGCGAGGGCAAACAGCCCTAAGATGCTCATTCGAACGGTCAGAAGGCTGTCATCGACCTCACGCGCCTCCCGCGTCAGCAGCACGATGCCAACCGTACTGCGGTTGCGCATTACAGGCTCCGCCACGGTAACCAGCAATCGGTCCTCTTGGGTCCGGCGGATATAGGGCGGCATCTCGCGTCCTAGATTGGCGCCGGTCATCCGCAGCTCCTCCTTGACATTCGGCTGCCAATCGATGCCGGCGGCATTAGGGCTGACCTCGACGAACGGACCCTGGCCCTTATGCGGCAGCAAGGACATCAGCTTGTCATACACGGCGCCAATCGTGCCCAAAGTCCGGCTGCGGATCGCCGCCGGGGGCAGCGGCTCGGTCACGACGGCATCGCCAGCGCCCTCACGCACCCGGCTGTCCGCGATGAGTTGACCGTCCGGCGCATAGAGGCGCGCTTGGGCGTTCGGCGTCGGCTCGGTCAACCTCCGCAGGAGCGGCCGGGCCAGATCGGGCTGCAATGTCGGGCTTTCCGGGCTCTGTTCGCGCACGGCGCTTTCGCCGAGCGCTCCGGCATAGATGCGCGCCTGTTCCCGCAACGCCTGCACCTCGGCCTCCAGCAGGCCGTTCTGGTATTGGTCCAGGTAAAGCAATGCCGCCACCAGCAGCGCCAAGGGCAGCGCGTTGACCAACAGGATGCGCCGCAGCAATGGAGACACCCACCGTTGCCGAGTGGCACGCGCCGTGGCGCTCGTGCCAGGCGCGGAAACCGCCGTCAGAACGCCGCTGTCAGGCATCCCTTGTGACCATTTTTCACTGATCCTTGTAGCGGTAGCCGATGCCATACAGCGTCTCGATATGGTCGAAGCTGTCGTCGGTGGCCCGGAACTTCTTGCGAACGCGCTTGACGTGGCTGTCGATGGTGCGGTCATCGACATAGATGTTCTCGCCGTAGGCCGCATCGATCAGTTGGTCCCGCGACTTCACCATGCCCGGCCGGGCTGCAAGCGCCTTCACCAGCAGGAACTCGGTCACTGTCAACTGGATGTCCTTGCCATTCCACGTGCACTGGTGCTTCGTCTCGTCGAGCAGCAGGCTGCCGCGCGCCATCACGCCGCCCGGCGCGGCGCCGGACCCTTCGGCGCGGCTGGTCTCGTTGCGGCGCAGCAGAGCGCGGATGCGCTCGATCAACAGGCGCTGGCTGAACGGCTTCGTGATGTAGTCGTCGGCGCCGAGCCGCAGCCCCATCAGCTCATCGACCTCCTCGTCCTTGCTCGTGAGGAAGATGACCGGAAGCTGGCTCCGGGTTCGCAGCCGCTGCAGCAGCTCCATCCCGTCCATCCGCGGCATCTTGATGTCCAGCACCGCAAGGTCCACCGGCTTCGCGATCAGCCCCTGCAGGGCGCTCTCGCCGTCCGTGTAGGTGCGGACCAGGAAGCCCTCCTGCTCCAGGGTCATCGAAACCGAGGTCAGGATGTTGCGGTCGTCGTCAACCAGCGCGATCGTCTGTTTCATGGGCCTGTCGCCTTCAAGGGCCGGACATGGTGGACGCCCGGCGTATTCACTCTATGTGGGGTTGAACCATGGCGGAATGCAGGGAGCAACGAAACCAATGTCCATGACGACCGAGCCTACGTCCACGCCGGTCCCGGATGCCCGGGCTTTGCTCCGCGCCTCCCGGGCTGGCACGTTGGCAACCAACGGTGACGGACAGCCGTTTGCCTCCCTCGTGACGCCGGCCACCGCCCCCGACGGTTCCGTGCTGCTGCTGCTGTCCGGCCTGTCCGAGCATACGCGCCATCTGCGCACCGAGCCGCGTTGCGCCGTCATGGTCGCCGGGCCGCAAACCGAGGCCAATCCGCAGACCGCACCCCGCCTGACGATCACCGGGCTTGCTGCCCCGGAGCCTGATCCGGCGATGAAGGCGCGTTGGGTGGCGCTGCATCCCTACGCCGCGTTCTATGCGGGCTTCGGAGACTTCCAGCTCTGGCGCATCATGCCCAAGGCCGGGCTGTATATCGGCGGTTTCGCCAGCGCCACCCGCCTCCGCCAAGCCGACCTGGCCTGGGACCCGGCCGCCGTCGAGGCCGTCGCCACCGCCGAGCCCAGCGTTCTGGCCCACTGCAACGACGACCATGCCGACGCGCTCGGGCTGATTGCAGCCGCACATGGCACGCACGGGCCGGGATGGCGCATGGTGGCCTGCGACGTGGACGGCTGCGACCTTGCCCGCGACGAGGTGGTGCTCCGCGTTCCCTGGTCTGGGCCTGTCGCGGACGCCGCTGGCATTCGGAGCGAGCTGGTTCGGCTCACAAAAGCGGCAAGGGGTTAGTACGAAACGGCGCTGGACGGTGCAACACGCCTCGCCTAATAGCCTCGAAACCGACTTATCACCCCCCTGCCCGCAGCAGGAACGCTCCAGGGAGCATGTTCAGTGACCCTTCAGCCCGATGCCGCAGCCCCGCTTGCTGGCACCAACGTGTTCCCCGGTGCTGCCGTGCACGCCAACCTGCCGCCGTCACAACTCGTCGCCCATGCACTGCGCCGCAACGAGGGCATCCTCTCGGCCGATGGCGCCCTGATCGTGAAGACCGGCGCGCATACCGGGCGGTCGGTCGCGGACAAGTTCATGGTCGATAAGCCCGAGGTCTCGGCCGAGGTGTGGTGGCGGCACGGCAACCAGAAGCTGGCGCCGCATCACTTCACCATCCTGAAGCTGCGCGTCCAGGCCTATCTGCAGGGCCAGGAGCTGTTCACCCAGGACCTGTATGCCGGCGCCGACCCCGGCCATCGCGTCCGCGTCCGCCTGGTCAGCACAGAGGCCTGGCACACCTTGTTCGCCCGCAACATGTTCATCCGCCCCGATCCGTCGGAGCTTGCGGCCTTCGAGCCGGACTACGTGATCCTGCACGCTCCCCGCTTCCAGGCCGACCCGGCCATCGATGGCGTCCGCTCCAGCACCGCGATCGTCGTGTCGCTGACCGAGCGTGTCATCGTGATCGCCGGCAGCGAGTACGGCGGCGAGATCAAGAAGTCGATCTTCGGCATCATGAATTGGAAGCTGCCGGCCGAGGGCGTGCTGCCGATGCACTGCTCCGCCAACGTCAGCCGCACCGCGGACGGCACCCCCGGCGAGGTCGCGCTGTTCTTCGGCCTGTCCGGCACCGGCAAGACCACGCTGTCGTCGGATCCCAACCGTCCGCTGATCGGCGACGACGAGCACGGCTGGGGACCGAACGGCGTCTTCAACTTCGAGGGCGGCTGCTACGCCAAGGTGATCAATCTCAGCGCCAAGGCCGAGCCCGAGATCTACGCCGCCACCCACCGCTTCGGCACCGTGCTGGAGAACGTCGTGGCGGACGCCCGCGGCCAGCTCGACCTCGCGGACGGCTCGCTAACCGAGAATACCCGGTCCTGCTATCCGATCGAGTTCATCCCCAACTGCGACCTTTCCGGCCGCGGCGGCCAGCCGCGCAACGTTGTGATGCTGACCGCCGACGCGTTCGGCGTATTGCCGCCCATCAGCAAGCTCAGCCCGGCCCAGGCCATGTACCACTTCCTGTCCGGCTACACCGCCAAGGTCGCCGGCACGGAGAAGGGCATGGGCCGCGAGCCGCAGGCCACGTTCAGCACCTGCTTCGGCGCCCCGTTCCTGCCGCGCCGGCCCGAGGTGTATGGTACCATGCTGTCCGACTTGATCGCCGAGCACGGCGCCGACTGCTGGCTGGTCAACACCGGGTGGACCGGCGGCGCCTATGGCACCGGCACCCGCATGAGCATCCAGCACACCCGCGCCCTGCTTAAGGCCGTGCTGGACGGCAGCCTGAAGCATGCCCGCTACGTGCGCGACCCGTTCTTCGGCCTGATGCTGCCGCAGGACACCCCCGGCATCCCGAACGAGGTGCTGGACCCGCGCCAATCCTGGTCCGACAAGGCCGCCTATGACCGCGCCGCCGCCGATCTGGTCAGCCGGTTCGAGGAGAACTTCGCCAGTTTCCAGGGCGGCGTGACCGAGGACGTCAAGGCCGCCGCCATCCGTGCCGCCGCCTGATCCGGATGACGGATTACCCTCCAGTCACTCCGGAACACTTCGACCGGCTGTATGCCAATGACCCGGACCCCTGGAAGTTCGCCACAAGCGGGTATGAGCGCGACAAGTATGCGGCGACCCTCGCGGCGTTGCCCCATCGCCGCTATGCCCGCGCCTTCGAGGTTGGTTGCAGCATCGGCGTACTCACCCAGTGTCTAGCCGAGCGCTGCGATGCGATACTGGCCGCCGATGTCGCCGACGCGGCTCTGCAGCAGGCTAGGCTGCGATGCCATGACCTGCCCCATGTTCAGTTCGACCGCATGGTGATCCCGCAGAGCTGGCCCGGAGGCGTCTTCGACCTCATTCTGTTTTCCGAAGTGCTCTACTACCTCAACGCTGCCGATCGAATGGCCGCAGCCCGGCTTTCGCTGAGCGCGCTTCTGCCCGGCGGAGCGATCATCCTGGTCAATTGGCACGGCCCGACCGACGGCTTTTGCACCGGAGATGCCGCGGCCGAGGAGATGATAGCCGCTTGCGCCCCCGCGCTTCGGCCGGTCACGCAGCAACGCATGGAGCGATACCGCCTGGACGTGTTGTCTGCCTAGCGGACGAAATCTAACACTTGATATGCATCGTTCATGCCTGCTCCCGACCCAAGCCAGACGATACGCCGCCAGCCGAACATTCTCCGAAGCGGTCGTTCGTTCAAGTTGCGGCTTCGGCCGCTTCACGTCCAGCCTCGCCGTTATCGGCCTGGATGCAGCACTCCACACCCGTCAGTCGCTGATGGTGGTGTAGAGGCGCCGCAGATGCGCGATCTGCTCAGGAGGCGAAATAGCTCGGCTGGTCAATATCGGCGATGAGCCCGGGCTGCTTCGGGTCCCAGCCCAGCAGCGCCCGGGTTCGCTCACTCGACGTCGGGGCGTCCATCCCCGCGAACAGCGTGAACCAACCGAAATGCCCGGCGGCTTCCCCGGGAGTCTTGCTCGCAACAGGCATGTTCAGGCGGCGGCCGATCACGCCGGCGATGTCTTTGCACGGCACGCCCTCTTCGGCGACCGCGTGATACCGGGTCCCGGCGACGCCATGCTCGAGCGCAAGCCGGAAGACACGCGCGGCGTCGAGCCGATGCACGGCGGGCCAGCGGTTGAGCCCTTCGCCCACGGTGGCCGATGCGCCTTCCTCTCGGGCAATGCCGATCAGGATCGGCACGAAACCGTGGTCGCCATCACCATGGACCGACGGCGGCAGGCGGACCACCGATGCGCGCACCCCGCGTGCCGCCAGCGTGGCGGCCGCCGCTTCCGACGCGCGGGGATAGGAGGGGGAATTGGAGGGAGGCGCATCCTCCTCGGTCGCGATGCGGCCCGGCGCCAGGAGTGCCACCCCGGAGGTGACGAGCAGAGGGCAATCGGAGCCTTCGAGCGCTGAGCCGAGCGCCTCGATGGCGCGCCTGTCCAATTCGCAGTTCTCCGCGAATTTCGAGAAATCGTGGTTGAAGGCCGTGTGGATCACGCCGTCCGCAGCAGCAGCGCCGCTGCGCAGGCTCTCAAGATCTTCGAGCGAGCCGCGGTGGACCGCAGCGCCCGTCGCGGCGAGGGCAGCCGCTCCTGCGTCCGACCTGGTGAGCCCAAGCACCTGATGGCCTGCGCTGATCAGTTCCTGGACAACCGCGGAGCCGACAAAGCCGGTCGCTCCAGTGACAAAGACCCGCATCGCAACATCCCCTTTATTTGCCAGCCAACGCCCGTTCCGCCGCTTGGCGAAAGGACAAAAGCGCTCGCGGCAGGATCGACCGTATGGGCATGGGATCGCCGCTCGCATCAGCCTGCAGGCTGTCCAGAAATCCTTTGAACGATCCTTTTGGCAACTTGCCTGCGCGTCCCAGGGCCGGAGCGAGCGCGCCCAAGAGCGCCAGCGGGATCTTTAATTTGATGGGACGGCGGCGACCGAGGACCTCCGCCGCGGCATCGATCATCTCACTTTTCGTCAGTACGTCGTCATTGCCCACGTCGTAGCATTGCTGATACGCGCGTGGATCGTTGAGCACGCTCACGAGATAGTAGATCAGGTCATCAACCGCGATGGTGCGCATCTGCTGTTGGCCGCCCAGAAAAACGGCGACCGGCCTCTTGGCTTGGCCCGCAAGCATCTCGAAGCCACGCCCACCCGCGCCAACGATCATACCCGGCCGGATGACAGTCACATCGAGGCCGCTATTGAGCAGAAACTGTTCTGCCCTCCAGCGCTCACGCAGCCATTCGCTCGATGCATCAGCCGTGATCCCGAGGGATGTGACATAGGTCAGGCGACGCGCACCATGCGCCTGGCAGGCCGTGACGATGTTCCGTAATCCGTTCAACTCTACCGCCATGAAGCGCTGGTCCGCTGTACTGGCCGGTTGGGGTGATATCGTGTGCATGGCAATGTAGGCTGCTTGGACGGAGTCCAAAGCCCGCTTCATAGACGCGAGATCAGAAACGTCGCCTTTGACGATCTCGCAGCCGAGCGTCGCCAAGTCTTGGACCCGAGCCGGGTCACGCGCCAGGCAGCGGATCCTGTAGCCTTCGGCAAGTAGGGCCTTTGTCAGATGCCTGCCGATAAAGCCCGATGCACCGATGACCAGGATTGTTTCCATAGGCTCTAAGCTTGACTTTGGCCATTTCCGATCATGCGCTGGTCCAGAAGTGCGGCTCTGAGGCGATGTAGTCGAGGGCTGCGTCGAGCGGCATGGTTGCGATGCCGAACGGCCCTGACGCG
>JAABUS010002143.1_pt1 | contig 38782 bp, 35 predicted proteins | sample 5560161 | NCBI WGS metagenome assembly JAABUS01 (sample SAMN10711885, study PRJNA513376) | rock metagenome | isolation source: Antarctica rocks | place: Antarctica: Victoria Land, Trio Nunatak nord | collected 2016-01-04
CATTTTCCAACTCCCCATCCCTTTAACCAACACAACGCCCCTTCCCCCCCCCCCCCCCCCTCTTCCCATAAAACTCCTTCCGCCCCATCCGCCTACGAACAGGATGACAGAAGTCCCTCTCCGCCCGACAGCCAGCTCCCTACCCATCATCATCATCATCAAAGACACGAAACCTACCAAACCGCTCCCAGCCCCCTATCCCCCCTCGCAACCCCAAGTAAACAGACACAACAAGAGAGAGGCACCACAATCTCACCGCACCCTCCCAAAACTGGCCCCTCCCAAAAACCTGTGCGTGGGTGAACCATCACAAAGCTATGCGCTTCTCCGCTGTCTCGCTACCGATTCTGGTGCGGATGTCCATCCAGGGGTCTGGTGGAGAGGTGGGGCGAATCCGGGTATGTTTGAGAGCAACGCTATGATCTGTGAGGAACAGTGGGTTTTAGAGACTCCTATAGGGCTCGAAGATTGGTGTTAATTCGTGTTTTGATTGTCGAGGCTTGAGTGTGAGGTGGCCGACTTTTTGGGGGGGGGTTGTGCCTTGGCTTCTTATCCTTGTTCCTCGCTTCCATTTAGAAAATCACATTTCTCGATAGGATCCTTGAATTGACATTGATGTCGGAATCGGTGGTTGTAGGGCTGGTCTCCCACTTGTGGATAGTTTGGCAGCGTGTTTCGAGGATCACGAACGTTAATGGATGGTAGTGGCTCTAGCGGGCTAGAACCGTAATCGAGTGCATGGAGCTGTTCTTGGGTCTACGACGAGGATTCAATGACGGATCAGTAGGTGGCGAAGCGCATGGAATCGGTCGGACATGTGTGTTGTACGTCGTGCCGTTGTTCGATTATGAAGGTGTTCATTCACTAAGGTAGTCCGCAATGCCAGTCATCATTCTCGGTATGGCTAGTCGGCCTGAGCGAAAACGAAGCCTCATGTCCGAACTTTTGTGATTTCTTGCCATTTGGTACACCATGTGAAGTGGATTCATTATCCATGCCCACATATATTGGATCATCCGACCCTCCATGCACCGCTGACCGTCGCTATCGAGAGACGCCCGAAAACATTCCACTGAAATCCACCGCCGAGCTCGCAGGCTTCAGGCATTCCTCCGAAAGGGCGTGGAGACGGCGAGTCTAATGTACACCCCAATGCAATGCGCCTCCTTCAGATGCGAGATCCAGTCCTAGAGCCATCCCGGCATATACATCGTGACGTCGTATGTCATTCAAGTTCATCAGTTCACGCCCGACGAGTCAGATTCCGACACATTGTCAGAGATATCGTTGTTCCATGCTTCTAAGAGTGTCAGAAAATACGCGTCATGTGTCATCGCTGGGTCTACTTACCAGAAATAACATCGTCGACATCCGACACCGCCAGGGCACGCAAGGAATCAAGTGCAGCTAGACTCGACTTCAGCGAAGTTCAACAGTGGGTGAGCACAGGGGAACCCAAGTACCTTCGGCGATGACGCTCAATGGTCGATTCTCTTCGTCTTGGCAATACTTCTGAATACAATAAGTAATGACCCGGTCGACGTTTTCGACCTGTCTGGTGTCCACAGGCTTATGCTCCTGGATCACTGCACTATCGACGCGACGAACACATGCCATGCATAGTTCTCTGGCGGTTTTCTCGATCTGTTCGGCCTCGGCCTCATTATCCATGTTCTGGGTGTCGCGCCCAAAGACTAGGGAATGCAAGAGCTCTATTGTATCGCGACGTACTGACTCCTCCCAATACATGAGCAAGGCTGGTGCCCAGTGTGGAACGTTTAGAAGAACTTGACGGGTGAAGAAGGCAGCGTTTCGTGTAATCCGAATATTGGTTAGCCGTCGAGCGCGAGTGAAAAATTCGAGGTGTTCTGATCCACCATTGGCGCCTATTGTATCGACTTCCAAGGCGATATGCTTAATCACCTCCCTGGCATTGTTCGGATATGGGCAAGCTTCGCAGTAAACAAGCGCAGCGTCAAGATACGGTGCTGCTAGTGTTGCAGGGTCTATGTTCACCCCGTTCGTAATGGTCTTCTGGATGAGGCTGAGCATTTGAGTGCACGGCTCCGCCAGGACTAGCATGCGGACGATTGATTTAGCCGCCGCCCGGTTCTGGTCCACACTAAGGATCTTTTCGAGAAAGACCAATGATTTCGGGCGTTGTACTTCGGCCCCAAAACGGATCAACTCGTCCTCTTCGGCGCTGAGCACGGCTTTGCCTTCGACTACAGGTCGATCATCACCCTCTTCCAGGGTCACTGGTTCCTCGGCTATGTTGACATGCTCCAGCAAAATGCGTACCAGATCGATCAATTTGTGGAGGGAGTATTTCCGACCTCTGTCAAGTAAGCGAAGGTATGTCCCGTAATAGCTGTTCTTTCGCCGCAGTGGCTCTTTCGCCTCGTGGTGTTCCACGATCAAGTAACCAAGGCACGTCGCAAGGAACCCCTCACGTAAGAGCAAACGCGCTTCTGCAGAGCCAAATTGTGCTATCGTTGTCAAAAGCCCGTAGTAGTCATCCCAGGCCTTGCTATTACTCGGTGTATGACATCTGAGATCCTTGAGAGACTGTACAATTCTTGATAGAGATCCAGAGACGTCAGATAGGGGTGCATCAGAAATGGAAGCCGGCATATCCTCATCAACTAAACCGTATGCTTGTTTGTCGTTGTTCCGGAGAAAAAGGAGCGCATTAGCAATCAAGGCAGCGAACTCTTCGCGAACTTTCGGAGAAGGGCACCGGAGGAGCATCGTTCTTACGTTTCTCTCGTGAAGGGTGAGCCAGTCCAGGGCAATCTTGCAGCAGGCAGCGCAAGTATTGACAGTGCGTTCCAATGATTCTATCATGTCGTGAAACCCGAGAGAATCCTTTGCCCTGGAAAAGACTTGATTGAGATGTTCTAGCGCCAGCCAAATTGCTTCTTTCTCGATGTGATGTGAGTCTGAGCATGTATCTTTTTTGAAATAGCGAAGTTGCTCGAGCAGGGACTTTGCAAAAGAAGCGTGCGCAGGATCCAACAGACAATACTTGCGAATAAATATCTCGTTGTTGGTGGCAATGCGATTGTAAAGATCTGTCGCGAGCTCGGTCTTGACTGGCATCCCAACAATAGACGGTTGGTAGGCTCGAAGATCGGCAAGAATGGATTCTCTCCGTTGGTAGAACAAGCAGTACGCATTCCATTGTTTGTGATATTTGAAAGGGGGCTGCTCGACTTCCCCACCAAAACACTGATCGGGAATATTTGAAGGATCAAATCTGGTGAGGTCTGCGTCGTTGTACTCTACCCAAGTTTTGCTCTGACTGGGAGTCACTGGACGCTCGCGAATATAGGAGTAGTAATGACCAGACTCTGCTGTGCCGCTATGGACGAGGACTCCGACAAGTTCGAACACATCGGGAGTGGAAGGGTGTTTTGGGTCCTTGAGGGTATCAACATGATATGGGGCCATGTCTATTTCGCTGGGAAACTCGAATCTGTCGTTGATCTTGCTCCGCAAGCCACTCCCGACATCGTAGTCGAAACGCTTGAGGTGGAAAATCAAATTGTCTGGGATGTCCTTTAAGCAAGCCCTGTTCAATGTCAGCCAAGAAAAGGGGCAAGTTGCGACAACATTTACCGTTTCTCAGCATTCACATAGCTACCGCAGGAGGTACATGAGTATTTGTTATCTTTGTGGACGTTTAGCATGTTTCTACCAAGATGATGACCACACCTACCTCCTTCCATTACTTCACCAGCAACATAAGCATCCAGACTTTCCGCCAACGAGCGCTTGCCCTGGATGTCGCACTGTATAGCAGAAAACGGTTCCAGCCGTTCGGATATATGAGGACACTCCTTGGACTTGATCTGCTGCACTATCTGGCCTCCATAAAAACTTCGAAACCGCTTTTTGTCGGCGTCGGAAAGGATCTGGCTTTCGCACCTATCGAACAGCAGGTTGTAGAATTCATCTACATCCATCTGAATGGATACATCGACAGGCGAATTATCATACGTGTTGATGGAGTCAGATATGGCCTGCGGGTCGACTGACTTAAGTAACGTTTCCTGCATATAGGCGAAAAGAGTTTTCGTCTCAGACAGGAGCTTTTGCTGCTCTTCCCCGTCCGCGATGTTCGCATTCAGAATAAATGCCCGGAAGCCGATGTTCATGAATAGCTGAGTGAACAAAGAGTTCATATAGCATGTATTAGAAAGATTCCTCATGCCTGGGTACCCCGTAGGCGAGCGAATGAGCTTATCCCTTTCGAGGTTCCAATTGGCCTCGTAGGGATATTCTTCTGAGAGTTGAGCGATGCCCCACGACCAAGCCTGTGGATCCTCACCTTCAGGAAGCAAGCCTTTCACAAGGTCCAACAATCTCTCGTACTCGGTCAGGTCGGTATTCAAGGCCCGGACGATTGAGTACAGCGTCTGCCTTGTGCGCGAATTAAGAATTGGGATCCGATAATCAATCCGGTCATCGTCAGGAGCAGTTGAGATAGGCGGAAATAGAAAGGTGTTGAAAAGCGTCTCCATCAGATTGCTACTGATAACTAATTAGAAGCCTTGACAAAGATCGATTTCGGAGCAACGTACTTTGTCTGCATTGGCTTTTTGAAAGACTTAGCCAGCTGTATACACAGCTGCAGTAGGCTTGATAAACCATGCACAACCCAATCCGTCTTGTCTGAACCAATACTCTATTATCCGTTAGTAGCGCCAGTAAGATTTGCAATTCCATGTACGGACCTCAATAGATCTGTGCGACAAGAGAATATGGCTCCACTCCTCGACGTTTGTTTGCATCTCGAAGCTCTCGCGGTTCAGATGGTCCAATGACCGGAAGACGACCTGAGCTACGTCGAAGAGCTGCTGGGAATTCTCAGGATATGCAAGGCTTTGAGAGAACAGGGTACTGATGTGGTGCCAGAAGAAAGGGCCCAGCTCTTCTGATGTTGAAGTATTGAGCCTGTAGTATCCGTCAGCGGTCAAGCATAGTTTGGCGGCGACAGTGATCTCACGTCGGTAGAACGGAAAATATGCTCTTCAGGCGATCTGTTACGCCTTGCCTTATCTCCCAGCGCATATCTTCCAGAAGGATGGTACGAAGCAACACGGTACACCGACCAGCTACTTGGAAATGCTCCCATACACTGCGGCAATGCAGAGAAGATTCAAGTAGTACGGCAAAACAGTTCAACACAAGATTACCAGAAAGGTATGTAGCTCCCAGGGACTGCGCAGAGAACAAGCACGACGTGAGGCGCTCGACAAAGGCAGCCGCATCTGCGATGTAGTTACTGGACAATTCAGCAGACGTGGGTTCTGTGCAAAGATTAATCAGTACATGATCTGTTGAAGTAGAACCGAGAAATACAGACCCTTCAAAAATGCCAACAGGCAGTCAACCAAGCCACCAGCAATCAGAAGATCAACTTCAGTCTGCACCGAGGCGCCGACAATGTCGTACGTGGTCAGAACCGTGGCCAGGAGTCGTACTCCATGGCTGATGAATTTTTGGCTTGCAGTACCCTGTCTAAAAGTCAATATTACATTACCAAAAATAGTTGCTTGGGAGGTACATTTCGAAGCTGGTGTAGCAGACAATGCTTGAGCGCATATACAGAGTAGAGGATTTTGAACGGCGACTGTCGAGGAAAGACGTCTTCTATCGGTGACTCTGGAGCGCATACAGGGCCAGTTACACTCTCATCGGGCGGGAATGTGACCAGAAAATCGAAGACCTATAGAAATGAGTCCTTGATCAGGAACAACCACTCGAGATTGCGTACCTTGTTCGCCAGTGCGTCTTCGACGCCGAGCAGGGGATGCAATTTGGCAAAGTGTTTCATGATCTCCCCTTGCAGTGGCATGGGCTTCGATACAGGAGTTATATCGGGCGCCGCGCTGTCGTCGTCGACCTTTCTGACGATTAATAGACCTTTCTGGTCGATCTTAATGTCTCGGAGAGTCCTTCCGGGTTCCTTTTGAAGATCCAATCTTTCACCACCCGCAATAACGGTGAACTTCCAAAATCCTGTTCGCTCTACAAGACGTTGACTAAGGTCTGAAATAGACTCCAGGTCGCCGGCTTCAATGGAGTTGATTCCACTGTTGAGACCTCCGCTGAACGCTTGATACTTCAACCGCAACGGTAGTCCACTCAAAGCCTGAGTCTCCAATGGTAGCTGCGCAATCGTCTCTTGTGGTGGACTGTACATAGGACGTGATCTTGCACCATGCACAAATTCCTTTAATATCAACAAAGAGCGGCTAAAGGACAATTTGTGGGCCTGGATCTCTTCTTCGGAAGCGACCACGATCATTGGTTCATCCTCTCCACTTGATGTACCATCAGTGAATCCTTTCAGCGCCGTCGCGGCCAAAGATAATTGGGAAATGCAACGGTCGACTACCTCGACATAACTGGCCTCCATAGCAGCGCGTGGTGAGTCTTTGGCCTTTGGAGAATCTAAGTACAAGGCAACAAGCCTATGTATAGCCTCGAGCTCTAGAGTTCCGGAAGGAACGACTGATGCGAAGCGCCAAAGTAACGTCGTACCTGAGGGTGCCACATATTGTTCCTCATCATCACGCGTCAAACGAGCGAGGCGAGACTCATAATATATGATCTGCTCCACAAACGATAGAGAGTGTCGTGTCGCAAACAAAGCTGGATCCAACTCGGGTAAGTAAATGGTTATGCATTTGTCAATAAATGAATTCCTCGTTGAGCATGTCCGGATCGCCTGGACGAGCATAATCAACGCCCTATCTCTCACGACTTCATGCAGGGACGGCCGACTCAATATAGAATCCCAAAGTCGCTTTCCATTCTCGATGTCCAGACTGTCCGGGGCATAGATGATTATGGCCTCCAGGAGTCCTAGCCGAGGGATCAAAAGCTCATCAATGGCGTCTGGGTTGGTATTTGAGAAGCGTTCTTTTGCTGACTGATAGCTAAGTTCTCCTACGACAAGTCTGGTCAGGTCAAAGTCGTTGGCTAATCGAATGATTTCTTCTCTAGCGTTCTGGCCAAGCAGCGCGTGGATGGCAGAAATACTTCCTGTAGAGAATTGAGAGCGAGACCTGATGTCTCTGACACAATTTTCGTATATGGTGTTCCTGTCAGCCTCGTTCGGGCCGAGATGAAGAATGAGCCTTAATTGCTGTGTCCCAAAGACGTTGAGCGCTCTTTTTCTCTCCGCTACTAAAGAATCGTCGGTAGCAGCCTCCCTAATGAGCCTAATGCATAAGTGATACGGTGGCAAATCCAGCTTGCTATCAGAACCCAAGGTTTTCCAGTGCTGCTGTAGGGCGAGCAATAGATGCACACCATAATCCAACATACTCTGATCGTACGACAGAAGCGGTAGCTCGCTCAATTTTGAGGTTAGGTAAAGCAAAGTGTCATAATCGGCTAGGTTGATGAAGCCATTGAGCATCGTTAGTATGGCATCCACTGTCCGCGAATCCTGACTCAGAGTGACTGTGCGCCAAATTGCATCAGTTTCGGTGGCCCGGTACCTGCGAGTGATGATAAGAAAGCCGACAATGTTTGCACATTGGTTGATCAATTTGGGATGCGACTCAACGCCCACGAGATACTCGACAAATCTGTTGGCAAGCAGAAGCTCTGCGACATGCTGCGCGAGAGCATTCTCATATTGTCCGAGCTCGCGATTCATGTAGGTCTTATACACAGAGACTAGCTCTTGTTGCATGGAGTCGACGCCTTGGACTCTCAATTCCATGCGCCCCTCCATGAGGCACTTCCGGAAGACGAGGAGTTTCCATGTCAGTAGTGCTACCATAGATCCATGTGGACCATACAATGCGTCGGTTATGGTGGGATAATTTTGACTCATCGAGGCTTGTAACCGCTCGTCTGCTCTGGCAACGCTAGAAAGCAGACATGATAGATTGCTTACCAAGTCACGATTGACATCACCGTTGAGTGCCGCAACTTGTTTCGTAATGAGTTGCTGATAGACGGGGTCGACAGCTTGGAACAGCTGGTATGCCTTAGTCGGGAGCTGCACCATAGTGTCCAGAAGTGTCTTTGCAAGGGGTTCATCAATCCCTTTCAATGACACATAGTGCTCCATGATGCGGTTAACGAGCTGTAGCGGATAAAAAGACCTCGGAGCGAGATCTTGCGGGCTGGTAGAGCGGCTCAAAGCCAATATCAACAGTCGAGTCAGATATTGAAAGCCATTGCCAGGAGCTTCGACAAAGCGGAGTGTTATTGCTGTAATTGTTGTATGGTAATCGTAGTCGTGAGATCGGTGTAGGGTCGTCCAAAAGGGGACAGCATGTTGGTAGCTGAAGAAAGCTAAACATCGGAGGTAAGCCTGAGAGGCAAATTCGGTCTGAACGTTGGTCTCCTCGGCCACGTCCTCCAGAGCCTGGCAATCGAGTTTTACCATTCGCGTAGTCAGAGCCGCAAATGCAACCAACAAGTCTTCAAGGTCTTGGCGGTGGTCGACATCCCTGTTGTATCGTAATATCCTAGTCATGACATTCCCAAAATTCGCTTTCTCGCTGCTGAACGTTAGCCCTGAAAGTAAAACAATATCAACTAACTACCTTCGCTTCACCAGCACCATGAGTATATTAGGGAGGCTCTCCCAGAATTCTTGCTGATCCAGATACATGTCCGACCACCGAGACGACTTAGATTCTGTAGCCTCAAGGTAATCCTCAATCCAGCTGGAGATTAATTTGAACGGCCGGGCTTCGTGGAGAAAATCGTCTGTCGATACATTAATAACAGTGATACCGGTCTGGCTAATGAGCCTACCGTTATCGAAAGCCATGATTATTGCATCTATCGCCTGCCGTGGATGACGATTTCTAGCAGCGAACGGAAAAGCCCTTAGAAGTGTCCGCTGTAGCTCTGTAGCTTCACTTAAGCATCTCCATCGCGTTTCGCTTGGTGCCTCGCTCATGTCTTCGATCTCGGCAACCTCGATCTCCGGGCTTCGAGAAGGAGAAGAGGACACGGAGATTATCTCGGGTGATGAAGCGTCGACTACAAGAGGAACTTCAACGGTACTAGCCTCTGAGGGTGCTAAATCAGCTCGCATCGTATCTAGTTCTGTGCTAGACATTGTTGGCCCGGGCGGCGAGTTGGTGGGAAGCGGTTCCTTGACATTGATGGTGACCTTGCTGGGTGTTCCGGAAGCGGAAGCTAGGACAGTTGCTTCGCCATCCCGGTTTGATACGTTCATGTAACGCGCAGGTGTTGAGGGGGAGTGACGCAGAAGATTGCGTGAAGGAGTGTTTGCCAATTCATCGGCGGACATGCTTCTGTATGACCGATCTCCACTATCAAGTCTTGGGCGCTTCCTGGTAAGGGATGGATCGGAGTCGTCCATAGAATCTCGACGAGGTGGGCTGGGCCCAGCAGAAATGGCACGAACGGGCGTAGAAGGTGCGCCCAACGAAGCTATTTCCATGACATTGTTTCTTTTGAAGACAGCAGCCGCGGAGGCTAGTGGAACCAAAGTGAGCAGATCAGGCGAGGTTCGAAGTGAAAAGGGCGGCTCTCCAACGGGGGTTGGCGGAGAGTCATGGGATGGCAAGTGTAGGAGCTTGGTGAAGAGGGAAGTGAGAAATGCAGCAAGGCTTGGTTGGAGCTGTGAGTAAAGTACGAGCAATTGATCGCCGTACATAAATGACGGTAGGGGTCTTTAGGCAAGAACACGCTAAAACAGGCCAAGGCGGGAAGTGGGGAGTATGTCCGCTGATTGGTCGATCGTGCTGCTCGGATTACAGCACAAACATGTTGATTCACAGCATAAGAATTGTGCATTACTTCGTGCAACTTTTGCATGCAACATTCGAGGGCGGAAAATCGAGGGCTCAGTCGTTCCCCGCTCCCACATTCCAAAGTAAAGTACCGTATACATCGGAACATTAAACATCCGTTAGTGCTTAGTGCTATCATTGGATTGTCCAAGCCCTACACGTCGATCATCCGGATGGGCCGAAGTTTCACCATTATATTTAGAAAATGGCTCGTAGGCTCACTACTTTAGGCTGCATCTAAGAGTCTGGAAGTACTCTATATTATTGTACTATGCCTCCAACTCTTTCCATTGTTTTGAGATAAATCTCAGCAAATCAGTAATCAAGTGAGATTCACACGGCAAGTAGCGAATGCCCAACGTAGCAATACTTGAAAGCCAGTGGAGAAGCGGATATGGCGCTGTCAACCCGAAGAGACCGTTAATTCAAAGTCTGGTCCCTAACGGTGCTAAGTCTTGCCGGAGCAAGTCCACGTATACACTTCCAACACATTCAGCCAAGCCAGCTCGAACCCACTGTGGGCGCAATTGGTGCATCAAGGGAGAGTCAACCAGACTCTGGTCCTCGAGTGTGATGTCGATCGGCAAGCTCCCTCTATCGCCTAAAATCCAGCTGGCGATTCTTCATCAAAGTCGGCCATTGTCACTCGCGATTGTTGTGACCTGAACATTGAGCCTGCATCGAACCATCTTATTTTCGGCGTCCTCCCCAGCTGGAGGCATTTCGGGACTCTGGCAATCCGATCCAATGCCGCTTGTCACCATAGCGAGGCTTCCGCACCACCTTGGCTACCTCGGGGAACGGCAGAATCTTCTTGTCTCTCTTCAACTCCTCACCTTATTCTCGTTGTGCCTCGCTTTCAAGTAACATTACGAACGTGATAGCATAGAAGAGGCCTTCTACCTACTCACAGGCCGCCCTGGATTGAGAATGAGGACACAATGAGGATTAGGACGTTTATCAAGCTCCACACGAATGGGATCCAAGTAGACATCTTGAAGCTCCCGGAGTTGTATACTGCGCCAAGCCTAACATAGATTGTCAGCTCCCACTGTTGGGGCACCTCACTTTGTGCTCCTAAACGTACAACAAGCCGACCACAGTTCCAGCCAAGATCGCTTCAACCCCGGCGATTGCTATGTAGACCAGTGGCACAATCCATATGAACCTCCAACTCTTCCATTGTAGGATCAGCGCATACCCGCTTGCAGCGATATGGATCGCCTCGTAGACGATGAGGGTCCAGTAGAATGTGAAGCGCCAGATATCGATTTGGTGATATAGATATTGAGGGTCGTCCGGCTTCCCTCTAATGAACCAATAGAGTGATGGAAACGGAGGGGTGGTGTAAGTTGGTGGCACCGATTGAGTTGTGTTGCCTCTCATGATTCAAAGAGATCAACGGAGCCCAAGGCTGGTGTGTCGTCTGAAGACCCTGCCAATTGCATGCCATCGGGCGCAACCTAAGTTGCAGTGGAACGAAGGTTGTGGACCCAGTTCCCAAAGAGGAACCTCGGCAAGCAGTTGGGTCTTCCGCCAAGCCCTCCTCGAGCACCATCTTGTGTCTGCGTGTTTGGATCCTAAGGGATGGACACCTGCTTGAAACCAAGTCTTTCTAAACTCGGGACCGGGGCCAAGATGTGTAGTGATGGTGGTCAGCGCTGATCTCGTCAATGGCTACTGACAAGTCACTGACCACCCTACTGCGCGCCTTACAGAGCAGGCCTGACGGACAGGATATTTCTAGGTATTGACTTTGCAAAGTCTTATCCGCACATTAACTCCATTATTGACGCTGTCTAGGCTTCTCGGCTCGGCAAAAAATCTGCTGACGTTGTTATCAAATCCACTCAACGTTACGCTTCTCACTGCGCAGCTTCTTTCTGCGCCAGCAATATGGCATCGTCCAGACGGTCTCCCAACAACAGTCCGCATTCTAGGCATATTCAATTCAGCCAGCATCCAATTTCACTCACCGAACGAGTCTCGACCATCAGTCGGTGGACTGGCAGAACCACCCCGGCTCAGCAAGGAGAAATGGGTCACGGCCGTGATCAAGGGCGCCGATGAGCGTTCTCCACGGTGGAGGCACGTGCTCGTCTTCAGCGGACTGCTTCTTGGCTTCTCAGCGAAGAATGGTCATGAGCTCCCGAATGATTTGCTGTCGACATTGGAAAAGGCTATAATCAAGGCAACAAACTCTGCACTCCAAGAACATGAATTGGAGGATGGGCTAGCGGCCAAGAGCACAGCAATTACACTCAGTCATGTTTTCGATCTTCTCCACGACGCCCAGAAAGCCAGTCTCAACCATGATGCGCTGCTACCGCACCTGTATCATCCTTCTTTCTATGACATGGACGGCCTCCATTCCGGCTACTTTTTGAGTATAATAGACGCCGATGTACTCGAGAAATTACCTGGCAAGTTCGATTGGTCTGATCGATCATCTACATACGTACGTGCGCAACGCATAGCATTCAGTCCACTTGTTGCTTCCCTGGGACCTCTGTCACGGTTGATAGCTTTCTCGGCAGAAAACGCTCGAGATCCCGATGTGCTTACGATAATGGTGGAAGATCTTGCCGACTTCTCCCGCTCGTTGTTCGTTCAGTGGCGACAGAACAAGCTTTCCGAAATAGACATCACAGAGGAAAGGACGTTCTTAAGTGAGGAGACTTTAAAAATAACATTGCCTCTCCTATGGCGGATATTGAGATCGAGCATGTTCGCAACTATTGTGATTCTTCGATCGATCCTTGGTCGTGTACTCAGTGACGTGCGATTGCCGATAGACAGAGGTGGGAGAAATGTCCTGTAGCTGGTGGTTAGTGCTAAGTGAGACAGCTCCTTTCATGGCGGCCCAAACCCTACATATCCTTCGAAATCTCTACTTCATCTCCTGTCGCCTGGGTGCCAACACCTTTTCGGAGTACAACTTCGTTTATTTATCAGCCATCGACATGCTTTCCAAGTACCCTGTGCAAGCCGAGGCTTTCCTTCGAGATTTCAGCCCTTCGGAGACTGGCTCGATAGCGCAACACCCGCTCGATCGATGTCATGATCTCTACTTCTTGAACGCCGCAGAGCACTTTGCATTTGTGCTTAGCCCCCAGACCTGTGAAAATCTGCTAATTCCATCAGCTAAGCCTTATTTAGGTCTTGGTGGTGATCAGAGGTTACTGGAAACTTTCGAGGCCGCGCACAGCGTTATGCTTTCCATTTTTGCCGCGCCGCAGAACACGGACATTGTTACAAGGCACATTGATGCATATTTCGATGTCCTCTGTAAAGTAAGTCTCTTGGGTGCCGAACGTGGCAGAGTTGCTGTTCTAACTTATCCCTAGGTCTTCCCACACACGCTCTCAGCACGGCAGTTTCGCATAGCTGTCAAAAGTCTAATCAGAGTCATCACAACACCCTCTGACATTTCTGAAGTCCAGCCTCTATTGCCATCGGTCCTTCTCGAGATAGTTCACTTCCGCTTAGCGCATGCCTCTACCCAACCTTTACTACAGGCGAGCGACAGGTCAGCGCCAGCTTCAGGGGCAAGCCAGCAGCCAGCAGTTTCCGAACAGGCTGTGCTCATCTTGACACTTATCGACGCCTTGCCATTCCTTCCAATACCGCAATTAGAGGGCTGGCTACCTATTGTAGCCCAATCACTCCAGAATATCCAGGACAAGCAGATGTTGCAGGTTTGCAGACAAAGACTATGGGAAGTTCTGAGCGATGGTGAGATGGATGTCGACCGCTCGGCGATTTGCGTTGCGTGGTGGAGTACCAGAGGTGGGAAAGAGATGGTGCTTAGTGAGCACGGCGGTGGCGATGAAGGCGCGTTCATGAGTGGTGGGCTTGTTGAAGCCTGCAAGCTTTGATTGACTCATCGGCTCGCGCCTCTATAGCCATCGTCGGTCTAAGCCAGCCGCGAAAGCCTTTCGGAACTCTGTAAGCGAGGCCTGTTTTCACCCCGTCGGAAGGTGGAGAGTGACGGAAGCAATTCGGCCACACTACGGAGGGTAACATACCTCGTCATTCAATGATTCCCAATGAAAGAATCCGGCTATCGCGCCTTCGTCATTACGATGATTGAAGGTCCTTTTTTGATGAGCTGTCACCCGGCGAAGAACGTTTGCACTATGAAGTCATTGTATCGAGGCTGGCTTTTACAAAAAGAAGTAATGGCTCTACGATTCAACAATGGGGATATACCGAGGCAAATGCTCTCCTTGGATTCGTGCAATCGTCGTGTTGTTGTCTTTAGGTCTCTTTGAAGCACTCTATAAAGCCTATAGGAGTCAACGCCCTTTATAGGATAGAGCGTTGAGGTGTTTATTAGACCCTAAGGTACTTTGTTCATACTAAACTGCCATTGCGGTTCCTGGAGAGGGTGGAGGACAATCATTGGAGGCTGAATGCTGGGAGGTAACCGAAGGGAACAACAAGGGCAAAAGGGCAACTGTGATATCCAACAGCAGACACGTCCAATCACTCATCGCTCATGTTGGATCCCCTGTGTCGACACCAGCTTGCTAGTACAGCCCAGCAAGCACCGGATTGCCTCCGGCTATGGATCCCACTCATTCTCGTGGTTCCCGAGCTGTCACGAAGCGACATGACTTTAACCTCCAATCAAGTGGAGCCGACAGGTACGGGAAACTATCAATTTACAGTGAGAGAGGTCGTCGACGACAAAGGGCTGCAACCAATTATAGCAAACCTCGATATAAAGAGAATTGGGAGGAGAACTACAAAAAGGATGCATAACCGAATCGGCTGAAGCACGTCTGCACCAACTTTGGTACCAGTACCACAGCAACAATCCTCTAATTTCGAGCGAAGACTACTAGGTACTTCGGAACCCGACCAGAACTTCGGGCAAGCAAGCACAGCCAACCTTGAGCATACATTGTATGTACCATGGACGGTAGCCAAGTAGTGTAAGAGCTATGTTAAGACTTATACCCTTACCTGCTCATCACCGACACTGAACCGACTGGTTCCAAGCGTACAGTAAGCTCATTAGTTCCCGCATCACATGATGGCTGCCTCGATAAGGTAAGGTAGCAACTGAGGGGATACTTCATATCCTAAGCGACATCTGATATGGAAGATGGCCCACGGTCAAGTTAGCAGATGCGTTGACATCCAGAATTCTTCGATGCTAGCTTCTATATTTACCATCAGCCGATTGCCTTGCTCATCGTCGCAGGACACACATTTACAGACTGTGTCATCCTGTGAGATCGATTGCATGTGGCAAGTGAGAGTGCACCGTTCCTCGATCGTCATTGGGCTGGACCTACTCTGAGTAGTACTGCGGTAGGCTATCGACTCTTTGGGTGCCGTGGTCGAGTCTTGTGACCCCTAATCACCTCTACATCGTAGGTCTCCTTCTCCTCTACAAGCCAGTCAGCACTAGCCCGCTGTTGTTGACCCAAAAGAGCTGACCGCATGAATGCGATGTCTTGGCTTGTTGCTTTGCCCATCTCGATCGTTGAGCTTCAAAATGCCGCCGATAAAAGTCATGCGCGATCACCAGCTTCTGCTCTTCCAAAAAAGATTACTCATCGTCCCTCGGAGTGTCATCCATTGGTCATGTTTATCACAAGTGATAGCACAGTATCTTCCGTCTGTATCCCTTGAGAAAATTTCTCGTATAAAGGTGGCTTAGAACCCAAATCGACCATGCGTCTAAACGTACGAGCTTCATCCTTCGCCGGGCAGCAACGGCTTCCTCAACTATCACGCCCGTCCTCTTCGCCGCCACGCCCTTCGACTACCTCATCGCCGGCGGCGGCACGGTCGGTCTCGCTTTAGCCGCGAGACTTTCCGAAAACCCCAAAATCCACGTCGGAGTCATCGAAGCCGGTCTCGACCGCTCAGCCGACCCTCTGGTCTTGGCCCCAGGCTTCGCGCCCGGCCAATGGGACAACCCCGATTACGACTGGATCTTCAAGACCGTCCCTCAAGCGCATGGCAACAATCGAGTCGTCGGCCATCCGAGGGGCAAACAGCTCGGAGGCTCCAGCGCTCTCAACCTCGATTTTTGGACGCACGCGTCACAGCAGGACATCGACGATTGGAGCCAGCTTGGCAATCCCGGCTGGTCGTGGAAAGACTTCTTCCCGTATTTCCTCAAATCAGAAACATACCATGCGCCACCGGCTGCTGTATCCGAGCAAGTCGACACAGCCTTCATCGAGCCTCCTTTGCATGGCGACCATGGACCCGTCCAGAACTCCTTCCCGCCCTTCGACGACAATTTCTACAAGGCCTGGGAGCCCACATATAAAGCCCTCGGACTCGGACCCACGGGCGATCCGAAAGGCGGCTTCGCCATCGGCGCATACACGACGCTGCTGACCATCGAGCCCCAGAACGCGTCGAGGAGCCACGCTGCCACCGCTTACTACAAGCCCAACGCCCAGCGACCAAACCTCAAAGTCCTGACCGGCGCACTCGCTACCAGAATAACCGTCCAACCGTATACCCAGCCACTGGTAGCCACAGGGCTGGCCTTCCGCATCGAAGGGAAATCCTACACCGCGACCGCAAAGCGGGAGGTCGTTCTCTGCGCCGGCGCATTCCAGTCTCCGCAGCTGCTGGAGCTGTCGGGTGTGGGCGGGGCTTCGTTGCTGCGGTCGAAGGGCGTGGAGGTGCTGTATGAGAATTCGAATGTGGGGGAGAACCTGCAGGATCATGTGCTGCCGCCGCTGGCCTTTGAGGCTGCGCCGGGGGAGGCGACGTTTGAGTCGCTGAGGGATGAGACGGTGCTCCGGGGGGGCGTTGGCGGCGTATACGGTGAATCATACGGGGCCGCTGGCAAGTGGGACGACGAAGTCTTATGTTTCGTATGCTCAGATTCTTGCTGCGCTTGGGAAGGGTAAGTGGGATAATAGAGCTACACTACTTTTGCACACCCAGCCCATTGCCCAACTTGTCTGAAAGCGTCAAGATCGACACGTGAATGAGCGATGTTGTCTGACCCCGTCTTCTTTTGCCTACATCCTTCAGATTCCAGGATCACCCACACAGCGATCCATACAAAGCAGGAAGCGCTCACCCTTCGCAAACTCTAATCACCCACCGAGGCCACTGCGCAAGAGGTCTACCTCCCTGGCGGCCTAGGCCCAGAACCCACGGGTAACGTTACAGCGCTCTTCACGCCCTCCCCAGCAACCTATCCCGGCAATTACTTCACCATGCTTGCCGTCCTTGAGCACCCCTTCTCTCGCGGCTCGGTGCACATCACGTCCTCCGACCCCAATGCATACCCAGCCATCGATCCAAACTACCTCGGGCACCCACTGGATCTCCAACTCGTCTCGCAGATCCTGCTCCACCTACAGCAGGTCGCACGGACACCGCCGCTCTCGAATCATCTCAAGGAAGGAGGGCATGTGTTTGCGCCGGGGTTCTATGAGCTTGATGAGAGCAATGTCGAGGCTTTTGTGAGGGATAGCTTCAGTAGCGAGTATCATCCGATGGGGACGTGCGCGATGGGGCCGAGGCAAGAGGGTGGTGTTGTTGATGAGAGATTGAGGGTCCATGGGACAAGGAATCTGAGGGTCGTGGATGCGAGTGTTTTTCCATTGCAAGTGAGGGGGAATCTCGCGAGCTTGGTGTATGCGGTTGCCGAGCGGGCGGCGGATCTTGCCAAGGAGGATGCTAGGAGTTGAACCGCGTGATGTTTTCCTGTGAAGCTTTCTTTGGGAAAGACATATTTGATGCTGATTGCTCGAGTTGTGCCGGCGGGAAAGAGATGATGATTGATTTTCAGCTTTCCACCGAACGAAGCCGATTCTTTCAGTATGGCTTTCTATTCCCGTTGTTGGTCGTATGCAGGTTTCGGTCGCGTTGAGCGCTTCGGTTCTCTTCGTCTTGCAAATCCTGGAAGGTAAAAGGCCCGAGTGCATAAACTTGGAACCAGATGGTCACCAGCCACTCTCCCAATGAGTATCAGGGAGCTTCGATTTGTGCGAGGAATCTGGACTTCAGACAAGACCAATCCAAGCAATGGATTTTATTGATACGTTGTCAATGGAACGGGAGCCCACTCCTAGTCTTCTGTCGGTATTCTATATAATCATCGCCGAAGAAAGATACCAACAGCTTCTCTTCCTCTATAATATACTGATGTCAGCTTGTCCTACAAACGCACGTATATTACCCAGAAGAGAAATCAGGTGTACTATCACCAAGAAAAGCAAGTCCCATACCTCTAATCCTGTGCCGGAAAAACCTCCACAGCACTACTGCGTACCCGGCCAGGCACACTAGATTCCCCAATACCACCTGAGTGCCAAGCCCCCAGAAGAAGAAGCCGAAGTAACTCGGGTGCCGTAGCCAAGCGTAGATGCCATCTGTGACAAGGGTGTGCCCCTGCCTCTTCTTCATCTGGACTGTATGGTTGAAATTGCTCCCTGCCTGCGCCATAGCCACCGTCCTTGTGACTTGGCCAACGAGCAGCATGCCGAAGCCAAGGACGAGCCAGAAGAGAGGAAGCAAACTGGGTAAGTCAAAACCGAGGCGTGCCTCTGGGAAATAGGTGGGAATGAAGGAGTAGTGCCCAAAGCACTCAAGGAATGCAAGAGTATGGGCGATGTTATATGCTCTTCCATTCTGACTTAAGAGGAAAGCAGATACTGTGGCAAAGGATGGATTGTACATGGCGGTAATCTGGTACTCGAGGAAATGGAATAATGATAGAGTGGAAAGGAAGAAAGGAAGACGCCAGAGAGGTTGATTGAAGTAGGTTAAAAAAATAGTGATCAATGTCGAGAGGCCAAGAGTGAGGCCAAGACAAAAGGCGCGGAGCGAGATGCCGGGTAGATCGTACGCAGGCGGTATTTGAGGCCGTACCGCTTGAAAGGGTGTTTGGAACTCGCTGTCTCGAGCTTGACCGTTGGCGTCGCTGTTCGCATGATCGGTTGAGATCGAGAAGAGGTCATGGCGAATGGGAGGATCAAAGGAGGTAGATATTGCGGCCATCGCAACCGATGTAGGTCTCAAAGATCCCAAAATCCGCTGCAGGCTCTGTCATGGAAGATCTATAGCTATATGTTTGACACAGGAAGAGATGGATGAAGTGAAGTAGGAAAAGAATAGTGGGTAGCAGCTTCTCCACCTTGGAAAGTGATATGCGGCTAAAAGTGGGTCCCGCTTCGTATTGTTCCGTCAGCCCTACCCGAGTGTACCGTGGCACTAGCCAGCCGAGCCAGCCCCTGATCGACCGCGTTATCTGAAGATCAACGTCACCTCCAATCTGTTACAATCGCTCCACGCCAATCTGCAGCATGGCGAAAGCGACTGAGGAGGAGAAGATGGTCAAAGGAGAGCTATATACAGCCTTTTCACCGGAGCTCGTCAAGCAGCGTGAGCGCTGTGCAGATGCCTGTAATCGGTTGAACAACGCGGGGAATATGACACGAAGGCAGATGGTGCAGCTATGGAGACAGTGAGGAAATTCACTGTGATGTTGGGGAGGTAGGTCATGCACTGACTTCGCTTGTACCGAAGAGTTCAATGCAATGACACGCCAATGCCACCAGAGCTCGGGGACCCGGATGCAGACGCTACTCAATTTAAAGAAGATCCGTGGATAACCCCACCGATCCGAATGGATTACGGCAAGAACGTCAAGCTGGGCAAGAATGTTTACTTCAATTTCGGTTGCACTTTTGTAGATGGCTGTGTCATCAGTATCGGTTCTCGCACGCTTGTCGGCCCCAACGTGTCATTCTACACCGGCTCCCACCCACTTGACCCTGAAATACGGAATGGCACGAATGGGCCAGAGTATGGGAAAGAGATCCATGTTGGTGATGATTGCTGGATAGGTGGGAATGTCATCCTGTTGCCTGGAGTGACCCTCGGCTACGGCGTGGTAGTTGGCGCTGGGAGTGTAGTGACCAAGGTACGGAGTAGTCGTACTATTCCATTCTTTTTCCGCGGACTTGTTTGTTAAATAATCTACAGGATGTGCCTGCTCTACACGTTGTGGCCGGGAACCCTGCAAGTGTTATCAAGAAAATACCTCAACCCGCACAATCAACGCCAGGTGTAGATGCCCAGAAGGGCGCAGAACCCCACATGGCCGACCTAGCTAGGGATATAGAACCCGTAACAACGCCCTAGATTAGTCGGCATTGCCTGATTCTGTCGTAGCCAGGCGGTAGTAATGTTCCTGAGAACTTGTGAGTGATTTCTCATCGTTTGCGCGGCAGGTTGATGACTCCGCGAGAGGATTCATGAGCTTGTCAAAATTCATCTCGCTAGCTCGTAAGTACCTCAGAATGCCAAGATCGTGAGACTCATTTGCGTTTTGGGATTGAAGGCACTACATCACGTTGCAAGATGCGTCATCTTCAAATCAATACAGGCCGTATATTATTGTGGATCATGAACTGTCCTTCCCTTGGTCAACTCTGGCGTGAAAATCTTTTTCGACTAATTGAAGGCATGTAATATTACTATTTAACCTTTCAGTTACTGGCACAGAAAGAAGGCACATCTTATTGTTTAACAACAGCCATGCAGATCCCCGAACGAGAGCGCCGACGTCTAGCTAAGCTTGCTCAGCGCCCAGTCGATGTCCACACGGGTACACCTTATCCTTGCGATCAGTCCGACATCGATCTTTGTAGGCGTACCCGGGGGGCAAACCACCACAGATTACATCGCATGGAAGTGACCTACCAGCTTACGAAGTTCAACCGGAGTACGAAAGAGCTGAGCCCAGTCGAAGACCGTGCGTACAGAAACATTAAGAATGCCCTTCAGCTTCCGGACTGGGGCCCTGATTTAATTATCAAAGCGTTCAAGGATCTGGACCAGCTCTTCTTCATGGGACGGTTACACGGGAGAACCTTGCTTGGATGGAGTGACCCTGCAGCCTGCATTGCCAGGGCGGGTAGCTACCGCAACCATTATGCAGTCACTATAGCAGCCCGCCCCGGAACGGTCAGGATCGTCCTAAATATCCACAACATTATGTTCACTGCGCCGAATCCGTACACACGCATGTTCACGACACTGCTACATGAATGCTGGTGGTCAGTCTTTTTCGCCTGCCCGTCTGGTTCTTCCGACCTTCGTCGGCCGCAATGCATTGCGAGTGGTTTTGCTGACAGACGTTCGATACAGAGTATATTCCCAAGAACAGTTACACTATCCACGCATACTTAAACGATTATAGTCACGCGTACGAGATGATTATGTGTGGAGAATGTGATGACCTTCCGTACGACGAGATGGTTGGTAGCGCGCAATGGCATGGGATCCATTTCTGCACGCAAATACAAGCGGTCCACCGGCGGGCCAAGAAGCTACTAGGACTAAGCGCAATTGGTCCTGACGATGACGCTTACAAGCTCGACAAATTCGATAAAAGCGACTTTGAAGACTTCTTCATCGAAACAGCTCGTAAGGACCATAGTCGAAGGGCCTGGGAGATCTACAATGAAGATCAACCGTTTAGATAGTGTTGTTAGAATTGCTCAATATGATGGGAGGACTGTGAAATTGGAGTGATTTGGGCTTCAAGTGAGCGTGTCTAATAGAGCATGTACGTTGACAGCTTCCAAGGCTAGATGCTTCCATGAATCGATGGAGCAATGAATGGATGTGTACGTCGTGTTCAAGACCCTAGCCCGATATTTGAGAACTTGCTCCTTGCTTTGTATTAGCAATCTTAGCATCCACTCGGTTTCACGTTTGCGAACGTTGAGTACTCGTCTGTTCAGCTCTCGAACAGTCATCTTCAGCGACAAGATCCCTACTTGGCTCAGCTATCTACTTCACCTTCCGGTTTCACTCTGCGCCTCGTCAGATGTAAGTACGCTTGCAAATGTCTCGTTAACAATGCAGTGTCATCGTTCGAGAGGAGTCATAATTTGACGATGTTTGGGAGGTGTTTCTGTGTATTAAAGTGGGTGCGTGAACTCATGGCACAATTTATTGCAGACTGAGGTCCGTTATTTTCTTAGATAAATCAGTCTTTTGCTCCTCCTACTTGAAGCTGTAGCGTGTGTACTTCGCTTGCAAAACTATGGCTTCAACTCAACCGGCTGGATCTGAGCCACATCCACCGTTCATCAATCGGAGACGCTACGTTAACGCCTTCCTGAAAGTCTCCCCCTATACAGGCAGCACATTTTACGCTTGCTCCGAGAACGACATCAAGGCTTTGACCAACGATGATTTCAAGCGATTCGACAGTCCTGTTCTTGGGGGTCTGCTTCTTGGGGGCCTGATGTCGATGGAAGAAGCAACGGTGCAACTCGAACGCTTCCTGCTACCAAGCAATCCGGTTCCGAAATCGGCGACGAACGCGCTCCAACGGCTCCGGAACATGTTAACGTGGGAGAATCATGAATGGGGACCTGATCTCGTTGTGAAGAGCTGCTACGATTGGGATAAAGTGTTCTTCAACAAGCGCTTGAAAGGTCATGTAACAATTCAGTGGAGAAACCAGGAAGCCATAACCACTGCTCTCAATCCTGGCCTCAATGGGCTATGCGTCAATAATGACGTATCCTGGCGCTGGGGTCACTGTCGAGTCGAATTAAATGCAGATAGTCTTTTGTTGCTCCCGGGCACTTGGAACCTCCAGGCTGGCGAACAGGTCGTATCCGCTTTCCAATACCTGTGGGCAGTCGTACTGCATGAGTACTGCCATGCTTACCTAGCCGTGCTCACCGGCCACAACATCACCGATTTGGAGGACTGCGCGGCTGGGTTTGACGGGAGTCATGGGAAACATTTTCAAAGATGTATATATGCCGTCGATCAGCGTACTCGGCAATTATTGGGAATAGGGGCTTCTCGCAACTACATCGGCATGAACGGCTTACCTATCAATTTCTATGATGTCGAGAATCATGTGGTTACACCTCACACAAGCAAGTGGGCTGAGCTGAGGCAGCAAGGATATCATCGAATGCTTCAGGCATGCCAGCATAGTCTGCGCAGAGTGGTATTCCGCCAGCAGCAGCTTATCAAGGCTAAGTAAGCTGCATTACGTTATTGTCCAAGGATCCAACCAAGTCCTCTAGGCCTGGACCCACGCAGCTGCGAAAGCCCGCAGGAGAAATTGGTGTCGCTGTGAGGATTTCTAGCTTTCTTAGGTATGCTACTTTTGAAGGTCAAATACGTTAGCACATGTCTTACAATTTGACATTTATCCGAACTGCACAACTGCCATCCAGCAATGGTCCTCCATCACAGACTGTTTCACTGTCAATGATAACTGCTTGTGCCCCCAGACCATCTCTGCCCTATGTATTCGATACTTCTATTGCCTGACATTTAACCACTTTAGAAAGCTCTGATACGCAAGGCTTGATGTCATGTTTTACTCGCTCCATGGCCAGTAATACTCATCCTCGAACAGTAACAAATGGAAGACAATGCCTTTGTTTCTTCGGGCTCACCGTTACGATTGATACTTCATTCCTTAGGTATTCCAGCTTTCCACCTCCTCTTCAGCATGCAACTTGGGCAGATGATGTCGTCCATCTCGAGCAGCAGCCCGCTGAACCAGGTTTAGAGTGGACATATCGCGTAGTAGTGTATACGTTGATAAGGTCTTTTTGGGGGATATTATGACGATACAATCTCGTGGTACTAACCTGGCTTTTCCAAAACACCGTATCAGAACGATTTCCGTAGTTATATCATAGCGATGGACGTCGTAAGGTCATCAAAAAGGTTTGGTGCTGTTTGATTAGACCTCTGGACCAGCCCTGAAGCAGCCCTAGAAGGAAATTGTCCACTATGGAAATCTGCCCTCAAAAAGAAGTTCCAAAATCGTTCTCCATCAAACGACTAACAAAACCCTCTTTAGATGGATCCCCGCTCTGAGGAACTACAGACAGGCGTTGCGCCTCTGTAATTGACTCCATCCCATGGCGGGGTCGTCTCGAGAGGCCACTACCTTAGAGCGAAGGACGCAAAAGGAAGCTGACTATGGAGAGAAGCAAACCGATGTCCGTCAGTACGTCAGAAAATCATTCAAAACCAACAATGTCCCATTGAACTTGTACTCATGCGATCTTAATCGGGTGCTAAGAATGCAATCATTGCTAGAGGCGATCAGCTCTGCTTCAGGTGGCATACCACACAAGGTTCAAGTATGTCAGATGTTGAAGTAAGGCTCTTCTATTGCTTTGCTCGGTTGGCGAGCTTTCCTTGGTGGGTTCCTTCTTGTGCAATCTCCTCGAGTTTGGACGACATAGCATGTTGACAAGCACATGTTATGGAAAAGGATGGATTGCGCATATCAAAACTAGGTCATGGAGCTTCGAAGGCCATCCTAGCTACCTCTAACATTCGAGAGAAGTCTTGTTTTGACGCTTAGACGGCCCTATATGACCTGTTCCTTTCACTTCCATTGTGCATTGTTCTTTCCACTTGTGCATTGTTCCTTTCACCTGTGCATTGTCATCCGCTAGATTTCCCCATGATTCACCACAAAGACTTTATCAGCTATGTCGTACAATGTCTTCTGTGCTTGGACTACTTAACCTCATCCCATGCACATGCAAGATGGAAGGTCTGCCTGTAAACCGGAAAATCTGCAAGTCTGATACATAAGCATACAACAAATCACTGCACCATACGACCGTAGATCCTCTTGAAGTCCGCGGGTTCCACCATGGCGACGCCAATTACTGCACAGTGTGACGCTTCAAAAAGGCTCAGAAAGCTGAACTTGTAAGTTGAAAATCGTCATTGGCTCGTGTTTTCATGAACGTGGTCTAACTTGATGCTAGTGAGTCTTTCGAGTCCGTTGCCCACATCTCTTCCGGCGACGGCACGGAAAAGTTCCTTTTCCACAAGAGCTTTCTATGCGACCTTGCGCCGTTTTTCAGAGCTGCGCTCGAAGGTCAGTTCAAAGAGGCCGCTGAGGCCACCATCAACATGCCCGAGGAAACTTCGGCAATTATCAAGCGCTTCCAGCTGTGGGCATATACAGGATCACCCCTACTCCATGATGAAGTCTTGAAAGATACACTTTGGGAAGAACTCACACTCTGGGAAGAACTCGTTTCGCTCTATCTCTTCGCCGAACGATATGGTATACAGAACTTGCAGAACGCCATCATTGACATGCTTGTAGCTAAAGAGCAGGGTTCGTCGACGATCACTATAGGCAAACTACATCTCATCTACGACAACACTCCTTCCACATCGCCACTTCGACGGTACATGGTCGATTTATCCGCTCAGTTAGGCCGTCTAGATCTATGGTTCACAGCACCGGAGGCGTCTCTTGGGCGATATCCGCATGCTTTTCTATTAGAGCTGGCTGTGGAGCAGTACAATCTCCGCAAGAACCGCTCTAAAAAGCACGATTGGAAAGCGTTGGGCTGCACATACCACGTCCACCCTTCGACAACTCCAGCGAGATAAACAGGTGGCTGTTTTCCCTCAATCGGCTGGTTTTCTATTCTAAAAGTAGCAACTTCCGGTGCTGAGCATGTTTGCACCGGGTGAGAGTTTTGGTATATTAGTAGAGATCTAAGATACAGGTGGAGAACTTCACTGCTGAAATTCATAACAACATCCTGTAAGATAAAGCTATGCTCGTCTCCTATTTCCCAACTGGTCAAAATCTGCCACTTCTTTCCAGCATGCAGCGCCGTCTATACGCAGCTATGCTTTACAAACATATACCTTGGAATTTTGCAACCAGAGCGCTCGTACGAACTTACCCACATGCAGTGCTTCGCGCGAATTTTGCGATATCTCGTATCAAACATCTTCATTTTCGTTGCATATTGGCATCACGTATTCCACTTCACACGCATGGCCGTTTGGTTCACGGGATCTGTGTATTAGTCGTTGTTTATTCTTTTCCTTCAGCCATTGTGTCATTTTCCTTCACAAAGGCAGGAGTCATCACTCGGTTGGAGCTGGACTGGTACGGTATTGTGAGGAAAGAATTGAATTAGTGTCACAGTGATATTTGTGCCATTCGCTGATAATTCTTCGGCCTCGGATAGCTTCTCCATCTTCTAAAGCTCTCAATAATCCCTTCGATTACCACAGTGTCCTCCTATACCGAATATCTTTTCGACTCTCGAGTCATGGCCGACGACTCTACAATCGCACCCGCTGCTTCCCATGCTCTGGACCCTTTGTCTCAAATCCCCTCCATCAACCGCAAGCGATACGCCGATGCCTTCAAGAAAGTTCGCTATCGAGACGGAGAACCCTATCTGGGCAATCCGACCAAAGACATGCTGGGTGTCTACCACAAAGAGATAGAATCACTGATCCCAAAGGTCCCCACCCTTGCCCTCAGCACCGCCTTCGTCGTAGGCTGTCAAGCTCTCGTGGTTGGATCGAAGCGAGCGATCAGGATTGAGAAACGGCGCGATCAGCCTCGACTGGGAGGGCTCATGTCGGTAGAGAAAGCTACAGTGGAGCTTGAGCAGGCGCTTCGTTCAGCTAGGGAAGTTTCACGATCGTCGCACGGTACACTCAAGCGTCTGAGAAGCATGATCAAAGCAGGCGACCAGGATGAATGGGGCCCGGAATTGGTGGCTAAAAGCTTTCATGACTGGGATCGTGTATTCTTCAATGGTCGACTCAAGGGTCACTGCACATTCGAGTGGAAGAGTGAACATGACTACGACATGGGCGACCGCCTCTTTGGAAAAATCAAATATGAAGGCTTCGATCTTCGCCAGCCACGAGTCAAGATCTTACTGAACGCAGATCGCATACTCTTGAGTCTCGAATTTGTCGATATAGAGGTGGATGAGGCCTTTGTCAGCTCTTTCCGCGCCATGTTTGGTGGTGAGTAACTCCATCTTCTTCTCTATGCTTCGGTACCTCTTTATGCCTCTGCGCCTCACCTCTCACAGTAACAAGAATCACGCTGGCTTACCCAACTTCCAGTATTACTCCACGAGATGATCCACGGCTACCTCGCCATCCTCACCGGCAGCGGCGACGACGAAGACGAGTCCGAAGAGGGTTTCGACGGCAGCCACGGACGCCACTTCCAGCGCTGTTTCCATGCGGTCGACAACTTGACACGCGAGCTATTGGGGATCGCCGTTTCCGACGACAAGGAACAGAAATACTCACAAGGTCTCCTTCGGAAGCTCTTCGACGCTGAGACTTACGTGGCGGCGCGGCGCCGCGTTTCAAGATCGAGTCGGCTTGTCAGTAGGAGGAGACCCGAGCGGGAGGATTCGGAATCTGAGGAATCAGAAAGGGGTGACTCAGGGACGCGATCTTCGTACACGGATGAATCGGAGACGCAGAGCTTTGCTTCGTCTTCCGGACGCTCGTCGAAATCCTCGAGCTTTTTGGTCTTGCGTTTCCAGACGGCGTCGCCTTAGGAAGTCGTCAATGATATGGGATGTAGACTGGAAGGATATAGAGATGAAGAGTTCTCAATGTGGGTCCGGCATGTCGTTCTCTCGTTTCCTTATGGAATGTCGTTCCCTTTCGAAGTACAAAGCAGACGTAAAGAAGTGCTTGAGCCCCATCAATTAGATTCCTTTTTCCTACATCAATGTCTTTGCGAAGGACTGCCACATTTCCCGCCCCGCCCACTACAGACTGCAATCCCCTCCTTCATTCGAATGGCAAAACCCACCCAAGTATACAGCGCCTTCGCGATGCAGATATGCGTCAAGCAGGTATTCGCGCCGCATAGTTTAGCAACGAATTTTCTTCAAATTTTATATTTCATGTTAAGACAGATGACAATACACACGGCCACACCAGCCTGAGAATTGGCGATCCCGTCCGATCTCGCATACACAAACAGTCTAGGGATCAGCTAGTAGTTGGGTGGGTGACCACCAGCGAATCCTGGTTGCTGTGTGTCCATTTCCTTTTTATCTTTTTTTTTGTTTTTCATGGCCTTCCTTGTCATAATCGCTTCATGAGGGTCTGACTCTTTCCCTTTCCTAAACATCGGCTGAACAGTCGTCGCAAAGCGATGGTCGTGAAGCCTAACCTCCCTCTCCCACCTTGGAACAGTGCAGCCCAACGTAATCATACAGCGCCTTTGCGATGCGGTCCTACGCTAGGTAGGTCCTGGTGTCGTATAGCTTAGTGCTGAACTGTTTTCTCACACTCGAGGACTGGTAATATGCTGGTAAACAGGAGACCGGTTCGGGACGTGAGATTAGTTCGTAGACAGGCAGCAGCTCGCTGCCCAAGAATCAACGGATCGGCTCCAAGGATCAGATGACATTGCGCAGCAAGAAAAAGAAAGAAAACGCACCAGGAGAGATGTTCACTTTACAGGAATTCGTTCATTCGCTTCTAGGACCTAGGAACCAACTCCAATACTGACTACTTTTAGCTTTCTCCTGGCACAGGAATGCTATGATACGGAGGCGCAGCCCTGAATATCAACATGTGCAACACCGACCCAACCAAAGGTCCAACCCACCAAATCCATTGATCCGCGAAACTACTCCTAGCCACAGCAAAGGCGAAACACTTTCCCGGATGCATCGACGTTCCGCTATAGCCAGCTGCCAGCGCTGCACTCGAGAAACTGATCAAGCCCACCGAGGACCCTACCGCAAGCGGCGCCGCGAACATGCCGAAGAGCTTCTGTTGGCGAGGATCGAGAGCGACACCGAAGGCGAGGAAGCTGTATTTCGAGATGTCGTTAGTATCCGGTATTGCTTATGCACAAGCTGGTGGGGGCTTACAGGAAGGCAAAGACAGAGAAGACCTCGATGAGGAAGGCTTGGCCTACGGAGACGGAACCTGCGTCGCGGAAGCATCCACCACCGTGGTACGCTATGCTGCGTTCTCGGCCGAAGGATCCTCGCAGCACACCGCCGGCAATTGCTGAGCCGAGGAGTTGGCCTAGCATGTACAGGATACCTGTAACTCGTTGATCAACGATCGTCCCGTGGTAAAAGGCAGAAATGGAGGACCAATTACCTCTTGAGAACCCTGTAAGCCCAGTGATCATGGTTGCGAACGTGATTGTTGGATTAACCTGGCTGTCGATTAGCTGGTTTAAACTATCCTGGGGTTTGTCTTTGTGTTCCCACATGTCCACCGGAGCCCGGACCTGCGGCCATGATGAACAGCGTGAGCAGGAAAATGTTGGACACTCCAACGTATGCCGCTCCTTGTAAAGTTCCGAAATTGCCAATAGTCGTGTTGATGAGCCCTGAGACATAGACCAGCAGGCCAGTGGCGACCATCTCAATGAACTATGAAGGTACTGTCAGTATGCCCCGTGACGACAAAGAGACCTCTGAACGCATACGGCGCTCTTCCAGATGCCGATGTCGCTCCATCCTTCTCGAAGATAGCCAGCTATGTCTGCGATTCCACTGTTCCCGGTTGGAATCTCAGGAGTAGTGGCTTCTCTGTGGACGATAGAACCTTTGAAGGTGACGATTGGGGCTGGAGTATGGAAGCCTGTTGGCTGTCGAGTCCTGGGGCGCTCGGAAGGATCAAAGTCGACGTGTTTGGAGGCCATTGCTCGTATAGACTGTGATGTCCAGTAATGTAGACTAGGTTTACGGGTTATAGACCGAAAGCCACTAGAGAATACTAGCAGAGATGAGGGGACAGGTATGAAAGGACTTGTCGAATAGGAATGACAGAAAATGACAGAGAGTCAAAGAGGTTCTTCAGCATCAAATATGGTGGAATAGCAGTAGCGTGGGGTCAGTCGCGACTGCCTCCCTTCCCACCATTATCTCAGAATAGCCCACGTAGTACAATATCGTGCGGAGAAAATTTCTTGGCTGCATGATCGAAGATGCCCTTTTGATATTTCCAGACAAGACGAAAACGATTGGCAAAGCTCCCAACAACAAACAACCCCATAATATAATGATACTACAGCTTGAGTCCAGATTGGAAAGTTTTCGAGCTGAGAGAAAGTAACTCAAGTAGGGTCGCAGTACACTTCAGTCGTTGTTATGGTTCTGATCCGTTATCGAGATCTCTCACTTGCTTCGTGTGGTTGGCCGTCAATCAGAGTTACAAATTTCGAAGATATCCGTCCGCGACAGTCCCATATGTGAAGACCCCATGTTCACGACGCACAACTGGGTACTATTATTCGTGACCATGCACAATTTATAGAGTGCATCAAGTTATGCATTTCCGAAAAGAATTATAAACTAACTTATAAGATGTTGAGCTCTGCAAAATCTGTTTAGTGCGCGGATCGGGCCGGGGTTCGCGGGTAGTCGCCCCAACGACAGTACTTCGTACATTGACTATCCCTGTCGATATGCACGTGCACCAGGGTCAAATCGTGCATTGGTTGAGTTCCAGATCATTCACACCGCCAATCTCTACAATTCTCTGAATAGAGATTCTCCACCCCGTACAATCCTCCGACATCTTAATCTACTCCTCCAATTGACCTATATTATACAAGTCCGCAAGGAAAATCTGACCATCGGGCGCCGCAGACTCCAGACAAGCAGTTTCTTCAGCACTCCATAGATCTTGTGCCCATCATGCCTAAGGCGAGTTCCTTTAAGCTTGGGCAGATGTAGGAGGAGCGCTGACATACGAGGTGCAGATCACCGAACTCCTTTTCGACTGCGACAACACCCTCGTCCTTTCTGAAGAGCTCGCTTTCGTTGCGTGCGCCGATCTCTCCAATGAATTACTCGAATCCAAGGGTCTCTCCGACCGTTATACCGGCCCCCAGCTAATGGAAACCTTCGTCGGCCAAAATTTCCGTGGTGTTGTCATGGGTCTGCAGAAGAAGCATGGCTTCACGCTTGAACCCAAAGAGGTTGATGATCTCGTGGGACAGGAGCTGGGACGCGTCATTGCTACGCTGAAAGAGAAGGCTCAGCCCTGCGTCGGCGTAGATGCGGTCTTGAAGAAACTTCACAAGGAGGGAAAGTACCGTCTTGCAGTCGTGTCCTCGAGTGCCTTGAGCCGAGTGCAAGCCTCGCTCGAGAAGGTCGGACAAGACAAATACTTTGCCAAGGACCATGTATTCAGCGCTGCCACATCGTTGCCCGTCCCAACCACCAAGCCAGACCCAGCCATCTACCTTCACGCTTGCAAGGTCGTTGGTAAAAAGCCGGGCGAGTGCGTTGCTGTTGAAGACAGCAAGAGCGGAGCCACAAGCGGTATCCGTGCTGGTATCCCGGTGATTGGCTATGTTGGCAGTTACGAGGGCAAGATGAAGCAGAAAGAGATAAGCGAAATGATGAACGATCTGGGCGTCAAGGTCATCATGGAGGACTGGGCCGACTTCGAGAAGTGCCTGGCCAAGATCGAGGCGATGTAAGGTGCTTGGCTACATACGCTAGCCATAGCAGGGTCGACGAGGATGTTGAGATGCCGAGATGCGACGACAAAACATAGATACGACTTGGTCATTAGACTTTAGATTTGGGGCTTTGGCTGCCTGCATCAAAAAGTAATGAATCTGCAACTTCATTCTGCAACTCGTGCCATAATGTTCGTTCACCATGCCAAGGCATTGGAATATATATGAGTGTTACAGTCGAACCTTACATAGGTACCTTATACCGAATCCCATACTCACGATATTACTTCATTTTCGGAATAAGCGGCCCGATGGTGTATTTCGAATTGACCAATTAGAAGCCTGACGAGACATCACTTGAACCTACCTAGGTACTTAAAGTACTCCATATTCTGCTCCGACTTCGGCTTCCTTCCCAGGATGCACCGGAATGACCATAAGGGACCCTGCTCTTGTTCCCATTAGGCGATGGGAATAGGAAATGTGCTTCGATGGCTTGCGACCTCTACACGACGTATCGTGCACCAGACATGGAACGAGATCCCTGAGCTTGCTCATCAAACGTTGCGTACCCAAGGTGGCCGGGCGTTCCTCATTTTCGTAGTCGTTTATGTACTCACCACTTTCTACTGCGCTCACACTTTTAAGCGCGATCCTACCTCGGCATTCTTCGACCCTCGATATGGCTACGAACGGATCTACTCCCTCAAGCGTCAAGAGCAGGCAGAAGTCTTCATAGCGGCCGCAAGGAGCAATCATTCCGCAGTGAACACTCCACAGACCCCCAAGCTCTGTGTCGGCATCTCCACCATCGGCCGTCCTGGCAAGCAATATGTGTCATATACAATAGGATCGCTCCTTGAAGGCCTAACCGAGCAAGAGCGAGCAGAGATACATCTAGTAACGTTCATCGCACAGACGAATCCCAGTCTTCATCCTATCTACGAAGAACAATGGCTTGAGGCTGTCTCCGACGATGTAATGTTGTACAATGTTAGCAAAGAGACTCTCGGGTACTTGCAAGGGCTCGAAAGGGGTCGGGATTACCGCGTCAAAGGCGCTCATGACTACGCTTACGTCCTTGAGCGATGTATCGAGTCTAAGGCGCCATACATTGCGATACTCGATGACGATACGCTGGCAGTAGCAGGCTGGTATCCACGAGCCATGGCCGCGGTTGGACGAGCAGAAGCTGATACGCCACAAAAGCAAGGCCCTGGCTGGCTGTATTTGCGCCTCTTCTTTACCGAAGAATTCTTGGGCTGGCATAGCGAGCTGTGGCATGTTTACCTACGTTATTCGCTCGCGGTCTCCCTGGGTACTGGCTTAGCCCTGATCGCCCTTCGGAGCTGCGGCTGGCAAAGTCTGATATCTGATCGGATCCTCTTCGTGACTTGCTTTGTTTGTGTTCCTGCATGCATTGGTCTGTACTTCCTTGCTGGAAGACTATCCCTTCATCCTCTCAAGCCTGGCGTCTACCAAATGCCAAGGTATGGATGCTGTGGCCAAGCCTTACTTTTCCCGAGAGACATGGCTTTCGTGGTACTGGCGAGGTTTCGGGAGCGAGGAATCGGCTTTCCGGATGCTCTTGTGGAAGAGCTGGCGAATGAGAAGGGTTACATGCGATGGGCAGTAATACCAAGCTTAATCCAGCATATCGGGTCAATTAGCTCGAAAGGTGACGACTTTGGAGCGATGGCAAAACATGCTGTGTCAGTAGCAGAGAAGATATGGAGCTTTGGTTTCGAAATGTACGATGCCAGCAAAGGATGATATAGCCACTAGCCAAGTCCGCCTTTTCGAGTTTTTGACTGGTCATAGGCAGTGGTTGGCGGAGGTAGCAGAGGTTAGACAATCAGCAAAAACCTGCCGATCTCGCAGAGCAACGTCAATGCAGCACAGTGCGGGGGGAGGGTAAGACGGCTTTTTGTCGGAACATCAGTACATATCAGAGTCGACAGGTCACGCGAATCATTATTCTGACCGGACCAGTCACCAGTCAGTGGATTACAACAAGTCAGGCGTGATGGACTTGAAGAGGTCCATAGGCAACAAATGCCCGCAGGAAATTTTCCTGTCCAGGCACCCCAGCCAAGTCAGTCGACGGATGCTACTCCAAGTCAATGATGGAAGGACCACTGGGCGCAGAAGGGGTACCTCATAGTGTAGGCATCGGGCGCGAAACCTCCATCCGGATCGCTAACCACTAATTGGTGGCTCTAGAGCCCCTCAGAGATATGTCTGAGCACCAAGTCTTGAAATGACTTACGAGTGCAACACGTATCATTTTACCATTTTGGTCCGGAGTCTCCCAGCCGAGTCATGTATCGAGTGGAAGTGATGTTGTGATGCCGGATCGCTCTCAAGCCAATACTTCTCGCACACTTCTTAGAAAGCTTGAGAGGACCCTGTTTCCTGGATGCTGCGGCCACAAGCAGGAGATCAAAGTTGTCGAAGCAAGAGGGTGACTCTGTCAAGCCCAATGATCCAGAGCCGACCGCTTCTTTGTGTCCGCCGGATTGTAACCTTGTGCTGTGAGCTCCATTGAACCTGTGATCTCAGCTCGAGGGCCGCAAGTCTGGTAGATGAAGCCGAAGATCAAGCGTGAGACTGTGTACTTGGTGTAGCCGGCGTTGTGGAATGGTCCCTCGTGAGATGCATGATTCAATGTGCATATGAAGGCTCTCGGGCCTAGCCATTTCCTTGACCGATTGACATTACAGTATGTACGCGAGATCTACTAATTTTCCTGAAAAATCGCATTTATTCTTGTTGAAAGACCAGAGCCCTTACTCTCACGGGAACAGTCTTTCAACACGAGCTCGCCGGACCTCCTGATACTTACTCGCAGTCTCACCTTGATCATGCCAGCACGCCAGCGCCTTTGACCAAGTGTAAGACGAAATTTTGACATTAGTAGCCTATATCTACTTTCTTAGCATGCAATTACTTCCAAGGAGGATGGAGCTGTGTTGCTCGTGATAGGTAGCCATCTGGGGCGCTACCTTAGATCCTTTGTTTTTGTTCGCTTAAAGTAGATTGTAAAGTATTCAAAATCCCACCAATAATTGCTTTCACACTAGATCGTGCCCTGTCCCTCACATTCTTACTGTATTCTCCCCTCTTCATGAATATGAATGAGAAAGGCGATTTGGAAGCACCTGACAAATTCCCATGGCGCATTTGCGTTTGCAAAATGTCCAGATTTGTGGCAACTTGACAGAATCCTACTTGGGCCGTCATGAGCAGCTCTAGCATAGGTTTGAGCTAGTCTGGACACCTCCACCATATTTGTTCCAATACAAAAATAGCTGACTTATTGATCACTACGCACAGACACACTTTGAGCTTCATCGGGAGCTTCACAGTAGCCAGGTTAAAGACTTTCATCATGCACATTTAGCCATGAGGACATTTGGATCGATGGCTACTTCACTGGACCTTCCTTGTTGCGCATCACGCGGGCTTCACAATGACCAGGCCATGCATTTTGATTGTGGATATGTCTCAGCGAGGAAATCATTCCTATGGCCAGACTATGGAGATTACCTCAGGGCTTCACGGGAGCCTTCACAAGGATATTCATTGTTGCATGGATCACTATACTTGTAACAGAGACAGAAGCCGAAGGCCAACCTTCTTGACCACAAAGCAATCACTAACAGGAGGTTTTCCATCCCCTCCAAGCCTTTCAAGGAGCTTCGCAGGGAACTCTAAGGGTGGCCTTCCATTCTTACAAAACGACTCATGCTATCAGAAGAGATGTGCGCCTAAAGATTACCGACACTCTTGGCACTTTATCGGTCTCAGACTGACAGACCAGCCAACCGTGCGAAGGAGTCCAAACCACAAAAAGTCTTTACAGGCAGGATTTTCTCAAATTTATCTCGATCTAGTACAGGTTTCCAAATCGGAGACCTGTGTGGTAGACCCTCGGGGAAACCAGCTTGAGTGCAAGACGTTGGCCAGTGATATCGCATTTCCTCAATTCACGGTGCTTTGATCACAGAGCGGATCGTTCTTCATCCATTCCAAAGATTTTAGAACCATTTAATACTCATAGCAGAGACATACAGGAGTCACGACATCGATTCGAAAAACAAGAATCTATCTCGCTCGCTCAGGAGACTCACATCACAGGAAGGGACATACACTCAGAGATATTTGAACATCGTGATCCGCCGTACACTTCCGGAATACAACAGGAAGCGGAGCTCCAAAAAATTTGGATTTCTCAACCTTCCTTATTGAACGGCCGAAGAGCAAATTCTTGGTTCCTCGGAGGAAACCCCGTTAGGACAGAACGTACCTGCGAAAATATCTCACACTCTCAGCCCACTGACGCTGATCATCGGATTTGATTTCGAAGGCCCTTGAGACATCCATATCCTGCAAGCGACATACACACAGAGACATTGCAATCTTTCAGCCCACGGTCTAGGGTCCTTGAAGCAGAGGACGAAAGACGGAATATCCCTCCACACCACAGTCAATAGAGATATACACGTGCAGATTGCTGAACACTTCGTCCCACTGTTGATTCGAGCACAAGAGCAGAGTAAAAGCTTACTCTAGCTCGGACCCTTCACTCGTTACGCTCTTATGTGCCAGGCATTGATCTCTCGACCAGCCCAGTGTCCTCGCTAGTCGCATCATACTGAAGCAAGACGGTTTGCCTTATCGTCGAACCAACTGCGTGTACTACGTTACACGACGAGCGATCAAACTTCTCGCGATCGAATATCGAGGATCGAGTCTGCTGCTGCTGCCGACTGCCGTGCACATGGCAATCGGAAAGAACAGGGGATGTTTCAGCGTTTAGTCAGGTACGCGAGTCGCATACCGGAGAATTGTCGTGTCTCCAAGCGGCTTTGCACTGAAAAGGAGGTTGAGCATCTCCAGTCTTCGTGTTCTTCGCTTAGCTGAAGAGTTAGAGAAGCAATTGGTCCTTGTTGGCTTGCACAGGTGAAGGGTTTGCAGTCAGGAGCAGGCGGGGAGAAGGGCGGTCCAACGAAGCTAGCGTGATCGCATCAACCCCTCTGCCGCCATCCCAGACAGCTTGCCCTCAACAGCTTCCCTTCTTCTTCCGTCAAAGCATCTTCCTATCCATCTCTTCTTTCTCTACTACGCGCCCCGTATCAATTGCCTCTCTTGCTTCCTGAGCTGTTCTCTTGCCGGTCTTGGAGCCTGTGCACAGACATCGACAGCAATTCATGGGACTACAGGGATCTCCACTTCTGGAAGACTGCTCCAGACTAGAAGACTCGACTTTACTCACCAGCTGCGATCGAGCATCACTTCATACCCGCAGTATTCTTTCTTTGGTCTTGGACTGACAGCCATTGGATACCGAAACGCCGTTCATGCCGCAATTCTGTTTGCGATCTCGCCCTTGCCTGAGATAGGATCGCCCACGTTCAAGCTACTTAGCCTGTCCATTACCCTTCCTCAACCATGACCCTAGGGTTCCTCAAGAAGAAAAAGACGAAAGAAGGTGGAGATCCTCATTCACCGAGTTCTCCAACGTCCCACGGAGACTGGAAGGACTCGGCTGCATCACATTCATCGAACACCCTAGAGTCATCCATCACAAATTCGAGCGCGCATACCAATGAGGTTGTAGGGCAAGGACCCTCACAAGCACAACCGCCTGGCTCAGTGGGGCGGACAGCAGGACAGGATCCCCTGGCGCCCACAAGCTCGAATCAAGACGGCCCAACCATCAACAATCTTATTGGCCCTCCGCAAACGGATGGTACATCGCAATCTCAAGCGGCGAGTAAACCAAACGGTGCACGTGCAACGCCGGCGCAGATGGCCTTGAACACTGTATCATCCAACCCAGCCCCCGCGAACCGTACCACCAAAGGCAAGTATTCCTTGACAGACTTTGCGCTGCAGAGAACTTTGGGCACGGGGAGTTTTGGTCGTGTGCACCTAGTCCAGTCGAACCACAACCAACGATACTATGCTATCAAAGTCCTCAAGAAAGCGCAGGTGGTCAAGATGAAGCAGGTCGAGCATACCAATGATGAACGGCGAATGCTTCAGAAATGTAAGCACGCTTTCTTGGTGACGTTATGGGGGACGTTTCAAGACTCCAAGAACCTATACATGGTCATGGATTTCGTAGAAGGGGGAGAACTCTTCAGTCTCTTGCGCAAGTCGCAGGTTGGTGACATCGATTTCTTTGTCTATTACCACCAGTTCTATTCCTTCCATGAATACATGAGCTCACGATGTCAAAAGCGATTTCCAAACCCTGTAGCAAAGTTCTATGCAGCTGAGGTCACCTTGGCGCTTGACTACCTGCACTCTCAGCATATCATATATCGAGATCTGAAGCCTGAGAATTTGTTACTGGACAGACATGGTCATCTCAAGATTACCGACTTTGGCTTTGCGAAAGAAGTGCCCGATATCACATGGACGCTCTGTGGGACCCCTGACTACCTTGCGCCAGAAGTGGTTAACTCGAAACCCTACAATAAATCAGTCGATTGGTAATTATAGCCTCCTGGCACACTTTATCGTGAAGCTCACGCAGCGTTAGGTGGTCTCTGGGCATATTAATCTTCGAAATGCTTTGCGGCTTTACCCCTTTCTGGGATGGCGGCTCTCCCATGAAGATATACGAAAACATCCTGAAAGGCCGCGTGAAGTACCCTCCATACATCCACCCTGATGCACAAGATCTGCTCCAGAGACTCATTACTTCTGACTTGACGAAGCGGTTAGGAAATCTGCACGGTGGGTCAAAGGATGTCATGGACCACGCATGGTTCCAAGAAGTCACTTGGGACCGATTGGCCAAGAAGGACATTGACGCACCATACGTGCCTCCTGTTCAAGGCGGAGTAGGCGATGCTAGTCAATTTGACAAGTATCCTGAAGAGACCGAGAAATACGGAGCACATGGTGATGATCCGTAAGCCGGCCTGCAACAGAGGAGCTTCAAGCACGCTAATCAGGATACAGACATGGGCACTTGTTCAAGGACTTTTAAGACAGCATCCCCTCACGGCTTGACGATTAGGGCCAATCTTGATATGACGTTTCTGGACATGACCGGGGGCGGGCGATGAGCGATTGGGAGCAAATGTGCTCCAAAAAGCCGGGTTCCAACAATTGGATTAGAAGGCCATGCCAAAATGCTCTGAGGATTATTCTCACCCTATCTACCTCGAACTTAGCGGGTCTGACCTCTTGTACTGTTATTGACCTGCTTTAGTAGACTATCGATACCTAAGATGGTCCGTCTTGGACACAGTATTGGACACGACATCGATTGCCTAGTTTTTTCTGGCTTTCAGAACAAGGATGTATCACACAACAGTAATCGGGAAGAACAGCACGATCGGCCTTCCGAATGGTTGCACGTTCGTTGCATTCGAACACTGAAAAACCAAATCGTCTACTCTAAGCTTTGGATCAACTTGTTGGGTATCATGCGCTCTTCGTCTCCGACCACATCCGATCAACGACCTGAAACACCGCCGTGATCATCTTCATCGTCTGCTCATCAACTCCCTCCTTCCCCGCCCGCTGCTGCATCTTATCCGGATGCCACCTGACCCTTTCCATCTTCAACAGCCCCCCCAAACCCCCTTCCCCCACCCCCGCATACTGCTCCGCATGCCCAAAGAAGCGCTCCACCTCATCCTTCCCCACATCCTCCCACCTCCCCGAAAGCACCGGCCACGGTATACGTCCCCGCATAGCCCTC
>JAABUS010002145.1_pt1 | contig 38761 bp, 33 predicted proteins | sample 5560161 | NCBI WGS metagenome assembly JAABUS01 (sample SAMN10711885, study PRJNA513376) | rock metagenome | isolation source: Antarctica rocks | place: Antarctica: Victoria Land, Trio Nunatak nord | collected 2016-01-04
CCCCGGCCTTGGGCAACAAAACTCCATCAGCTATGCTTGGCATAAACCAGAGAAACCATGTCTAATACAAAGTAGAGAAGGCAGAAGAAGAAGATTGATATAAGCATGACCAGGTGCTTCAGTGAGCTGTTGCTTCTGGCGGCGAAAGTCACAGGACGAGAAGATTGCATTGAGGGGTCGATGTAACACCACATCTCAGGCAGACGGTAGCTCCGACCTTCCAATACCACTCGGAGAGAGGGGCCAATCCAGATTGTAGATTTCGTGAGTATATACGCTCAAAGCTTGCCCGTCAACTATCATCACTCTCTTGTTCTACGAGCAAGCCTCACGTCTCGTTGTAATCCCATCGCTGTCATGGATCAATCATTTGGTCCGCTCGCGCTTCGTTCTGTGCCTACCGCCAATCTTTGTGTGTGTAATCTCCAGTCTCTTCTGCAAATGCTATCCATGACTTCTTGCGCGCCTATTTTCTCTGTCGCTGGTCGGTTACTCATCAATCACTTTCTTGCTTAGTGTGAGCGACTTGCCAATACTCTAGGCTCGAGGTTATCGTTTCCCGGCAATTCTACGTATTTGGCGACGCAAGGGTCATATTGGTCTCTACAAGAAGCCAGCCTTGCTCCAGCATGCATCCTCACTCCAGAAACCCCTCAGGACGTTTCTGCGGCTGTCTCGATCATTTCCGGCCTCGAAAGCTGCCACTTTGCCATCAAAGGGCAAAGTCATGCGCCAGCAGCTGGGTTTGCAAACATCAACGAGGGTGTCACAATTGACATGACCAAACTGAAGTCTGTAGCAGTCAATGCTAATCGTACCGTAGCCAGTGTTGGAGCAGGAGCATCGTGGTTAGACGTCTACCTGTATCTGGATACTCTAGACCTGTCGGTCGCTGGTGCTCGAAATGGAGCCGTGGGAGTTGGTGGCTTGACACTCGGTGGTGGGATTTCTTATTTTGCGCCACGAGTAGGCTTCACATGCGATACCGTCGTTAATTTCGAAGTACTTCTAAAGCCCAGTCTTATTCCAGGGTTTTCTGCTTACATTTCAGATTGTCCTCGCGTCCGGAGAGCTTGCCAACGTCAACGCTACCTCACGACGCGACCTCTTCCGCGCTCTAAAAGGCGGAGCAAACAATTTTGGCGTCGTAACTCGCATCGATTTCACCCCCTTTCCGCAAGGACAGATCTCCGCCGGCAGCTTTGTCCAGAAAATTTCGAACCGAGAAGCTGTTTTCAGAGCTTTCGCTAACATTGCCGGGGCACCTGAATACGACCCTTACGCATCTGTGGTTACGAGTCTGGTGTTCAACTCTACGAGCAAGGCGTGGATTACTAGCAGTGCCGCGATTTATACAAAGCCTGTTCTGAACCCGCCGGTTTTCGAGGAGTTGAAGGCGATTCCCAGTGTTGTCAATAGCTCGAAACTCACCAATCTAAGTGTACTGGCTGCCGAGAAACCGACTCCCCCATTGTAAGTGCTACTTTCATATGATCTCCGTCTCGTTCGAATCTTGCTTGCATTCTTCCCTCCTTGTGCACCTCCCCACCAATTCAAACCACCAACATCCCCTAAGTCACCAATTATATCCACCAAGACCAGCAAACCACTCACTAATACTAGAAACTGGCTCTTCTACACCGGCACCTACGGCGTCTCAGCACCCCTTCTCAGCAAAATCTTCGACATCTGCAACGCCACGCTCTACGATTTCAACCCCCCCGGCGGCGTCGTCTGGAGTATTGCCTTTGAGCCGCTACCGACCCTAGTAACGGAACACGGGAGTTTAAAAGGCGGAAACTCCCTCGGTACCTCCCCCAAAGATGGAAACGCCGTTAGTAAGTCCCTAAGAACCTCTATAACCCTCCCCAGCATACCCAATTTCCCCTCTACCCTCTACTCTCTACCCCCAACCCACTATCCCCTCACCCCCCCAACTAAAACCCCCTACAGTCCTCCTCCTCGCCGCCCTCTGGCCCACCCCCGCCTCCAACCCTCCCATCTCACAAACCGCACAAGCCCTCCTCAGCGCCATCAACCACCAAGCCCGCGCCATGAACCTGCTGCACAAGTTCCAGTACCTCAACTACGCGGACCCGAGCCAGGACCCCATTGGCAGTTATGGGGAGGAGAGTGTGGAGAGACTGAGGAGGGCGAGTGCGAAGTATGATCGTAGGCGGGTGTTTCAGACGAGGGTGCCGGGGGGGTTTAAGCTGCGGAGGTGATGGTGGGGTTGGGGTGGGGGCGGGCGGGGGTTGATGTGGTAGTGAGCATTGATGCTTTTCAAACACTTTATACAGGGAAAAGTAGCTCTCACGAAAAGCAATCCCCATCTCCACCCCCACACATCACCTCCGAGGAAGTTGCCGAGTCGTGAGGGTTTTGTGTGATTTGAAACGAAAAGAACAAAAGTTGTTTCCCGAATGAATTGGCAAAAAGGTATGTGTGTGTCCGTCCTTTCCCTTTCCCTTTCCCTTTCCCTTTCCCTTCCTTTCCCTCCTTTTCCTTTCCCTCCCTTATCTCCCCTATCTACCTCTCTACCTCTACCTCTACCTCTCTACCTCTCTACCTCTCTACCTCTACCTCTACCTCTACCTCTACATCTCTCTCTCTCTCTCTCTCTCTCTCTCTCTCTCTCTCTACCTCTACCTCTACCTTTCTCCCTCTCCCTCTCTCTCTCTCTCTACCTCTACCTCTCTCTCCCATCTCCCCATTCCCCATTCCCCATTCCCCATTCCCCCATCCACCATCTCCCCCTTCCCCCCCCTTTCTTCTTCCATAGAGTCCATCCAACCCCCCCCACAAAAGCAAAGAGTTAGTGTTAGAGTTAGAATTAGACTGTTTTTTGGTGAGTTGAGTTCGGATCTTAGGTTTTGGTTGGTTGGTTGGGTGGGTGGGGATGGTGGAGATGGTGGGGGTGGTGAGATGGTGGAGATGGTGAGATGGTGGAGATGGTGGAGATAGTGGGAGATGGGAGAATATGGGAGAATATGGGAGAATATGGGGGAATATGGTGGAGAGTGTGGGAGAGGTACTGTAGAAGAGGAGGGGGGGAGGAGGAGGGGGAGGGGGAGGAGGAGTGGGGGGGGTTTTTTGGGGGGGGTTTTTTGGGGGGGTTATTTCGGGGCTGTGTACTGTAGGAGGCTTGTATGGATGGATGGATGGACAGGGTCATACATATTACAGATGTTTCCTCACGATAGCATTATTCTGCCTCTCGGCCAATGTTCAAATATCCACATGAGATTCACTACCCCATCAACCTAATCGACCTATGTAACTGTGACCTAGCTATTTCAAGGCATCCCATATCGATCATCCCATGCATGTGGATCGTTAGAAGGTTTTGTGATAAAAGGTGATCTTCAAAGTCGAAGACGAAATAATCTAAAGAACGCGCTCATAGGTATCACCACCGAAAGAAACCAGATCCGCCGTAGTAGGTATTTGTTTTTGCGCCGTGGATGGGTTGTATTTGTGCGTGCCTATGCGAGTATTGAAATGGGTATGAAAAAGCGCGCAATAGTGTGAATTGGGTTTGTTTTTTGGCAGGAACGCATACCCCATTAGATAGACACACATGCAAACTCACAGGGCCAGATACGCCACTAGCCATGCACCGCCGAACATGCACCAGAGCACCGAAAATGAATGCAGTAGAAAATTGTCGCCAAACAGAATGAGCCGGCAGGGTCCGTACGGAATTTGAAAGGTCTAGTGGTTAGAAGCCTTCCGGAACTTCAACATGTCGACTAAGCTCGCAAGACTGCATCCGCCCCTTCGCAAGAAATCGCCCTGTAGTATCTCCTGGGCCGAAGCGCGGTTCTTCACTTCGACGGTCAAGCATTGGCTCAGGAAGACCTTCAGTTCTTTGCTGAGCTTATCTGGGTTCTTGAGCGTGGGAGTGCCGTTTGTGGCAATCAGGAACAGGGCTTTGAGCGGCTCTTCATTCAGGTATGGTGGTTCTGACTCGATCATTTCAATGGCCATGATACCGAGGGACCACATGTCTACTTTCGAGCCGTACTCCTTCTGCTTGACAACTTCCGGGGCCATCCAGTAGGGTGTGCCAACCATAGTCGCGCGTTTGGACTTTTGATCGGTAAGTTTGGCGCAGAAACCGAAATCGGCTGGACGAGGTTAGTTCGACCGGTGAATTTGCGGGCAGTGTGAGACTTACTGATCTTGACGTTGCCGCGGGCGTCCAGTAGCACGTTGTCACTTTTGATGTCACGATGGATAATGTTTTGGCTGTGGAGATGTGCTAATCCTTTACACGTCTTCGACAAGGTCAGTCTCCACCTCATATACTCATTCCAGCGTACTCACCTCATTACAGATTGTTGAGATCTGGGCCTCTGTTATATGAGGGTTGTTGTCGATGACATCTGTCAATGCTCCACCTTCCATAAACTCCATTACAACCCACAGCTCGTTGTTTCCCTCTTGCAGGAAGGAGTCTAGAAAGTTGACAATATTAGGGTGAGAGCTCTCCTTCATTACGATAATCTCGTTTACAATCAGCTCTTTTCTGGGTTGATTACGCAGGTCCATCTGCTTGATGGCTACCTGAGACTTGGAACCATGCTGTTGATACAAGCGCCGTGCGACTGGTGAAGCCGCGCTCTCATGGATTCGGGCAACATAGACGGATCCGGAAGCACCTTGTCCAATCTTCTTCTGCTTACTATAAGATAACTGGGGATCATCTTTGGATACCACTTGCTTCAACTTCTCCATGACCTGACTCTCGCTCATGTTTGACATACGGACCTCCTTCTTGGAGTGCGCACCAGCAGGAGTTTTTGTGGTCAAAGCCAACTCTGCTTGCTTTACAGGATCTACAACCTCGCCTTTAGAAGCTGGAGGTGCTCCAGTGGGCTGTTTGGTCCCAACGTTTAGAGGTGCTACGTTCTGAACAGGAGCTGGAAGGCGGGACGGTGGTTGACCATGGGAGGTGCCGTTAGTCTGAGGGGCATTCGGGCGTGCGCGAGTTTGAGGAGATTCTGATCTATCGTTCCCGTTTACGACTGGACGCGTACTCGGAGATGTTTGACGCTGGTTCTGATCTCGCGTAGGAGGAGTACGTAGGGATCGTTGGGCGTTTGATGGGGATTGTTCGCGTGATGGAGATCGTTTCTGAGCATAAGGGGCTCGTGGGGGCGATTGGCCATTGCTAGTCGCAGTATTCGGTACTTGAGGTGCTTGTCGCTGAGCGGACGGTTGCCGAAGCGATCCAGGGTGCTGCTGACGAGATCGATCAACCCCTGGCGCGGGAGGAGCATTTCTTGTGGGATTGTATCGACTCGACGACGACTCCGCATTGGAACCACCACCGTAGCCGCCAACCTCCTGTTTCGCCATAGGCGCACGACTCTTTGGTAGCGACGCATTGTAGGCTTCTTGATCCCTCCGATTCTGTTCCTCTGTCTCTCTAGCACGATCACGCTCACGCTTGTCCTTGGAGGCTTGGATTTTACGAGCTTCCTCCTCCATTGCACGACGCATATCCTGATCCATGCCCATTTTCTTTTGGTCGATTGAACGATCTGAGCCAGATGCATTACGTTGACCGGGAACCGGTGTACCATTTTGCGATCTCGACGGGTTGTCTTGTACGTAACGTGGTTGCTGCTGATAGCTTCCCTGACTAGGGGGTGAGGGGCGTGGTGGAGCAATTGCAGTACCGGCACCTCCATATCCAAGCTGCATATTTTGCTTCGTCGTGGTAGGTGGTGTTGGCGTGAGACTTGTAAAAGTTGCAGGATCCTCATTTCGTTTGGTGATATCCGAATAGAATTCTAGGACTTCGATGACTGCCTGGGGATATTTCTTGAAATCTTCCTTGGTAATAGCAGACGCGGTGAGAAGCCTCTCCCATTCTGACGGGAGCCCGGTGAACGACCCATTGATTGGGTCGAAGCCAACGTGGACACGATGAGCAAAGTTCGTGGGATTACTCACACCGCCCATACCTGGACAACGATTATAGATGGAATCTATCCAGTCGTAGATCTCATCGTCGCTCTTGAGTTGGCAGATGATTGTCTTTTGAGGAAGGTCACGATTAGATGCTGATGGTATCGACGCTGGGTTGCTGCTTGGATTGGCCACCCGAACTATTTCGAAAGAAAGTGGTATGTTTTCGCTCCTCGCAACTGATGTAACGTCCTTCAAGGCGATGCTCATGCTAACTTTTCCATCATGACTCTTCTGGAAATCAAGCTGAAAAGCACGGAGTACCAAATATCTGGACTTCCACAACAGACCTTCTTTGCACTTTGCTGGTCCTTCCTTAATAACTGCAACACCACCGCTACCACCAGAGTTATCGGTCAAGGTTGCCGTACGGGAGAGAGAAGGGCTTGATGCTCCGCTGGGATAGACATCGGTAGAACGCAGTGACGGAGAGTGCAGACTTAATTGTGACATGTTTCCACGAACGTTGATGGTCGAGGGCATCAGATTTAGTCGAGGCCGATCGGTCGGAGGGCGTGGAGCAGGACCAGGGTTCATGAATTGGCCTGCACCATACATGCTAGAAAGAAAAGCGAAGTCAGCTTGCAGCCCGCTTATGGGAATGAATGATGATTGTATCAAAGTTTTGGATTGAGACAATATTATTGAAACGGATAGAGAAGAAGAGCTCGAATACTCAGTATGGCCCCCAACAATTTGAATGTTTCAAAGGCATGTGGATTGGAAAAGGGTACATCACGTACTTTGAGGCCATGGCGCCTAGGCAATGGAAGGTGCTTGTTTGGAACTTGTGAGTGACGCAGAGCACTTCAAGATTCGGAGCAGAGATATCTCAAGGACTGTAAAGTACAGTACATCAGCAAAGAGTCCATGCAATCGAGTGGACTGGTCTTACGGATCTGGCAGGTCGTTCACGGAAGGTCTCTTATGGCGTACCAGCTATGTCTCTCTGCTTGGACAGCTATACAGGAGAAGTGTGTTGCATTGCGACCGCTGAATGAACGACTGATGACTTGGTAGTCGCTGACTCTGAAACCCCAACCGCCGCTCGCACCACGTCGATGACTGCCCTTTGGTGCTCTTCCGTGTGAATGCGAGCTACAAATCTGATACCAAGAGCTATTACAAGCTATGGGTTCGGAGGACTTTGCGATGCTGAACGATCATGAAGTGAGGTTCGAGTACAATCGAGGCCCCCTGTGAGAGCCCCCAGATAAGCGAAACGCTACGCCCTACAGGGCGATTCTACTGTGCGTACGGAGGTATTATTGCGGTGGGGAGATCTTTCATAGAGTACAGAATACCTAGTCCTCATTAATCATTCTCTCATACAGGATAATTTACTGAAAGCGCATCTATCAGATACCGTCGCTGTTTAAGTGAAGGATTCTCGGACACTGTGACCATAAGATTCATGTTGAACGGTTGCTCCCCGTGCGTTCTTCATCATGCCTATGCCAAGACCTTGAGCCTAAGGTGTTTCTGTTTCGCATTTTCTTTCGAAGTGCCTCCGAATCAAATGATCGAAATACCGCCTTATGGATGAGTATACTAAGTATCTTCAGCAATAGTTAATGGGGATCTACTATTCCCAATTGCCGCTTGCTTTATTCTCTCCACGTCTATAATGATTTTCAGATAGCTCCCCGAAAAGAGATTGAACGTTTCAACTTCCGTATCGAAATGTTATACTGATTTCCTATGCGACTTTCAGTGCTACATGTCTTTGTTATTAATAGTACATATCATCATATTTGCTATATCATTCCTACCTACATCCAAGCAGCCAGTAATACTCATACCCGTATCCACAGAGTTTCCATACACGCTAGCCTATGATAGCTAGTATCAGATAATACTGGGTTTAGCGTAATCAAATTGGTACTCGTATCACTAGTTATAGTTAGCCTACACGGAAACCCAGTGTGCGTGGGAGAAGAAAAGGGGGCGAGGAATCTTCGATTAAGGTTACTTTACACTAGGTTAACCAGCCAGGTTCGAGAAGCCATTATCCTACCCTCGGCCCGTTGAAACGCCTTCAAATAAGCAACCACGCCTTTTGCTATAAGGCACCACCAGCCATGATGTGAAGGGTTTTGTGAGAATGACGCTCCTACGGATTCCTACGGACGTAGGAACCGGCCAACTAATCTCCGTCGGCTTAAATATGGAGCCGAGGGGAGGTTCTGAAATCAATCGTCTTTATTATCTGCCCTTCATACCGAGTATATCAGATATCTTAAACAGAACTTTTGATGAGCTGCTCGATATATATATCATATATAATTGGGAGCCTGACATAAAACCAGGACCTACCTCATAGCGATCCGTGCCAGCATGACGCTTCAAAGCGATCTTACAATCGATGCCTCAAAGCTGGAGCCGGAGGCCATGACTGAGTCCACGAGAAAGTTAAATGCCTCTTTGATGTCGATGCTGGATGGTGCACCAAGGTGGTGGGAGGTATATTCGGCATTAGTAGCCAGGACAGACTTCTCTTGCTAACTCTTCTCAGGTCGGCCCAGAGAAATACCGGGATATGTGGGTCAAGGGAGAAACAGCGTTTCCCAAGCGTACCGTCATCGAGTCCGGGGAAGCATTCTCGGTTCCGTCTAGAGAGACGGGAAGGGAGATCCCATGCCGGATAATGATGCCAGAAAGTAGTGGACAGGTCAAGGGTGTATACATGCATATACATGGCGGTGGATGGGTGCTACAATCCGAGGCTGAGTAAAAGCTCTTGACAAGACCCGGTGTCCATAAATTCGTTGACTTTTTACAATAGTCAAGATCCTCTCCTTAGAAGAATCGCCAACGGGTCAAACGTTGCCGTTATATCCCTTGGGTATAGACTGGCCCCGGAGAACCCTTACCCTAAAGGACCTGAGGACTGTTTCGATGCCGGAGAATGGCTTGTTGATAATGTGCATGCCAAATTTGGTACTGAGTTGCGGTTCTTAGGCGGTGAAGTGAGTGACTTGTCAATTGCGACGGAAATCATGGAAAGTACAAGCTGACAGCAGAAAAGTCCGCAGGAGGCCACCTGGCTATGCTGACGGCTCTTCACCTTCTAGGCACCAGATCTAATTTCCAGTTTTCCGCGCTTGTCCTCAACTTTGGCTGCTACGACATGTCGTTCCTTCCCCAAGCCCGGAACTTTCATAGATCTCCGCGCTTGATGCTTGACTTGGAGATCATGGAGCACTTCCTGGAAGCTTTCTGCCCTGGAATGACACCCGAAGAGCGACGCAAACCCTCCATATCCCCATTTTTCCAAGACCTCTCGGGCTTGAAGCTCCCTCCAGCTTTATTTACTTGCGGTACTGAAGACTGCATGCTGGATGATAGTGTAATGATGGCGGTTCGATGGCAGATGACTGGAACAGAGACTATTCTCAAATTTTTCGCAGGATCACCTCATGGTTTCATTCTGTTTGATCCTGCCAAGGTGGATAATGCGAGGGATGTGGACAAGGTCATCCAACAATTCCTAATAGAGAAACTGGGATAGATCAGGGGATAGATCGAGCAACACTAAGGCTTCAGTGATTTGAGTTTGCCATTATGGGAACGGATGAAGTCCGATTCCTCGAGGTACCTTATGAATGGCTCGGGTTCACGTGACTAGCATAGTGGCGTTTTCAACGGGCGCAAGCGACGATCTCTCAAATCCAACGTCAAGTCTTCTACGGAGTATCTACACGCTGTCCAACAACCATCAATGATCCGGGGACTGGTAGGGTGTCGTAACACTAGAGGTGATAGATGCGTGTTAAGTCAGGCTCTAGCGTAAAAATCGAATTCGCTGTGATGCCAAATACAGCTCTTAGGTTTTGCTCTATCCTACTGCACTTTGCAAGCACCCTCTCACTCTGAATTTTGTTGAGAACTATCATGAATTACGAAGCTGACAAAGGACATGGAGCCCTGAAAATTTTCATGATGTTTTGATTGAAACTAGGAAAGGGGCTATTCATTCCATTTCCGAACTTTTTGACTAACACGGACCTGTCATTGAAAAGGAAATCGATCCACAAGCACACCGAACACGCTACATTAGGAAAAAAGAGGGTAAGTGGCCCATGACGCTCAAGACATAGAGCTGTTCCAGTAATGGGGCTCGAAGACTTTGATGTGTAATCCTTCAACAGCCATGGGGCCCAATACCGAGATCAAGTCTGACCGTACTGTTTCCATTCTACCCAATGTGATCTCTGGGCATATGACCTTGTCGAATTTTGAGCCCTGCTTAAAGCCAAAGGCGAAAACAACCAGTGAAGCCCTGGGTTGACATGGGTAACCTCAATGGTGGTCGTTGGCATGGCGGCTAGAGATATCCAGGGCTGGGGTCATCGGATCAGATGAGTCTGATCCAAAGTAGTGTAGCCGAGCTGGCACCTCAACAAATTCAAGAGACTGGCTAAAGGAAAGATAACAATATGGATGAGAAATACCAATAGAGCCGGATCGAGCGGGGCAGCATTCAGTTTGAGGCCGAGCACTTCGGGACAGTATACTGGCCGGCAAACCCCTTATGTGGAAGAATGATGATTTAACCCAGTACCACCTGGACTTACATGGAGATACTCTGCCTCTCGACTCGGAAATGCTCTTAGCTGTATAGTTTGCTGTGCTGGAGAGTAAAGTCTTGGGAAACGCTCCAATCGGCTCGCTGGTAATACTACATGTCAAGAGCATCGTATAGGCTCATCTCAGGATCGACACGAAAGTTTATCGCATCCTGAAGATCTTGCCAACTTTGCTGAGCAAGTACATCGTAATCCACAGCCGGATGCACTACCCAAGGGTCTGGTATAGCATATGGTCCTTGTTGGGATAGTCCTGGGCTATTGGCCTGGCCGTGGTATTCTGTGGCTGAATCTATGACGCTCTGAATCTGATTTGGTCCAGTAGATTCCTGCCGAAACCACTGGTATCCTTGGGTTGGGTGGAATCCTTCCAAATGGTTTCCGTACACCATCACACTGTCTTCCTCGTTCCTGGCGCTACTTACTGGCCTATTGATCCAGTCTGGTGAGACCATAGCATTGGTCACAGTGTGCATGTGTGACCCCACAGTCTGCTTGATTCTACCTGGCTCAGCAACCACTTCTGCGGCAGTGGTAGAGTGTGCAGGGAATTTGTTTAAGAATTGGTCTAAAGCTGGAAGATGCGGCCCTGAGACTGACGAGTATGGTATTATGCTGGGTTGAAAAGACGACGGAGGTACCCATGGCCCTGCGAATGCTATTACACGTGGCTGGGGTGCCGTGCTGCTCGAGACAAGAGGGGTAATTGCAGGACGGTCAATCGTGGTCCGACGTCTCTTTGCAATGACGCCATTTCCTTGCTCGGTACCTTGAACTTTATCCTCACGCTGACGCTTCATTCTTGGTGCATGAACTGTGGAGACAGAAGCGTACGCACCAACAGAGCCGTTCTGATCGTTGTGACCCGCGACTGCGTACCTCCTCACTCGAGGAGCTTGGTTTGAGCTACTGCCAGTGTCATAGGGGGTTGATGGTCTACGAGACGAGTAGACCCGCTTCGTAACCCTATCACCATTCTGAATGCCTGGTAGCGATTGTCCGACTGCGTGGTCATGGGAAAACTCTGCGGTTGTGCTTGCCAGTCCATTGGATTTAGGTTCGGTAGTACCAATGTCTTCCGCTTCTCCGGAAGGATCTTCACTCAAATGCTCACTGGATCTGTCCATCCCAATGCCTTGCAGTTGGTTCATTCGATGTTCTTCGCGAACTCTTCTGGCTTGTAAACGACTCAAGCCGGCACCAAGCTTCAATGCCGGCAAAGGGACCCGACCCCCTGCTTCACCGAGGTGTGGACTGACAAGACCGGGTGTGGAACCTCGTGTGGTGTTCCTATTGAGCTGGTCCTGGCTGAGCGATTCTATCACCGCATTGACCCTGTCATTTGCCTTCGTATATCGCCCAATAATATGCCACGAAAGCATAGAGAAGGCTGGCCGCCAAGTCCGACAACTTCGTTCCTGAACTGCGTTGGCGGTTGGGCGATTGAGCGGTTCCATCCGCATAAGGATATCCTCCCATCGGAGTCGTGGATCCAGCCGACGCAGTGCTTCGAAGAACCACCACTCCTCAAACGTGCCGATCTGAGCACCAAAACCGATTAGAAAATTCTCAGATCGACTAGAAGGAAAGCTTACCTTGTCTGGCAAGATCTTGAAGTCCAGCAAACGCTGGTGATCGTTGTGCGCGTCTCGATCATTGGAGAGAACTATTCTGCCGTCGGCAGCAACAAACATGAACTGGCCCCCAGAGAGTCTTTGAGGTGGCAGTGGGGTCGCCGTAAACGCGTACCACTCGTCACTCGGCCTCAGAACGTACAAGATGTCAGGCATGTTATGTTTGGACCACGAAACCTGACCTGGATGGAAGGCCGTTACATCCCCAGGGGAGTTACCCACTTGTCGTGGTAGAGCTATAGTGTGGTTAGTCAGGCTAGAAAATATGTTACCCAGATAGGAGATCTCACTATAGGCCGTTGGCCCACCAGGAATGATTGTGGAGTTCGTGGCCGCCAAGAATTCCGGAGTCCGATCCCATGGAACCATACTGCCCGCCATGTCGAGCTTGTAATTATGTTACTATCTGATGACAGGTCAGTGGCCGACAATAATATTGAGCATTATAGGTTTGAACGCAAGACTTCAGGCAGAAAGATCGGAATTCGTATTTCTGGGGGAAAACTCACTCACGAAAGCGGTTCACGAAAGTGAAGCTGTTGGAGTAGGTTGTTGGTGTGCACGTTCTTCGTGTCTATCAAATCAAGGTGTAGTCAAGCTAAAGGCCTGAACACAATACCTAGGCTTGGATACCAAGTTACTGACTTGAACGCTTGCAATGATGGGACCAGAGTGCGATGCTTAGCGATTGCTGGGTCTATGGTAAGAACGTGGAGTGTTTTGCTAGACAGGTCACTATATCACAGCTTCCTAGCGTGCCAAAACAAGCTCGGACCTATCGGATCAAAGTTGATTATTGTTAGGCAATTACTGGGCCGAATGGAAGATATCCCGTAAAACAGTGCAAAACATCACGCTACGAGTCTATGCTAGCATGGAGATAGAGACTAAAGAACATTCCACCTGGGCCCTGGGAAAGGCGTCCTCCCAGAAAAGGGGCAATATATTCTATGGTCCTACTAGAACTATCAACCGACAGCCATGAGAGACTACAGCCTGCACTATAGGCGAGGGGATTTCCATCGCTCAGATAAGAATAGATGACTTCGAAAGCTATTTCAAGATGGCTCTAAGCTCAACATCTCTCGAAGCATGGTGCGTTTAGGTTGAACCTGCAATGCAAAGTTCTCCATATCTTCTGAGAGCCTGTTCTGCATCTGAACAGAGACAGAATCATAGGTTGATCCATCTAGAAGACGTTCCTGGATGATTGCTTGAATAGGGACTGAAGATGAAGCGGACTCTGGCTTCCTTCGTACTTCCATGGATGTTGCCAACTGCTAGGCAGAACGCCAAATAACCGAAACCACTGGTATTGAACATACTGGAGCTGAGACATCGTAGTACTGAAGCAGGTTGTCCGATGCCACAGAAAGAGGCTGATTGGATCATACCCCGAAAGGGAATGGTTATAGATGCTATCCATTCGACGTACAGACGGATAGACGCTCGTCCCCCAATGCTTGATAATCACACAGCACTGACCCGTTGTTGGAGGCTTCCTGATAGCCATATGCTGGTTCGAGATCTTCCGTTCTTTTTCCTTGCTTTCAGGCATATGGATGCAAGGCAATGGGCCCGTTTTATGGGTGAGGTTTACGCAAACAGGTTATCGTATGTATGGCCTGGAGAAATTTTGATGCGTAGTCATGGAATCATTCGTGCCTGCCGCTCTCTTCAGGATGGAGTGTCCACGCGGGGCCAGGTGGTCACTGGGCTCTATGCTTCTGTTAGTCAATATCAATGGCGACTCAGGGGACCACGCCATGAAAAACCTGCTAAGCGCATCCGTCTATTTGCTGCTCTCTTTAGTAAGGGATGATCGATACATCCTGCGCAAAGGTCTCAGCTCAAGTTTGACTACCGTGTTCTGCGGATGAGTGGATAGTGGGTGAAAATTAAACGGCGGCTTAAGCCTGAACGAATAATATCCACGAGGAAAGAAGCATTCGCGTCCAGTCAAGGAGTTCACTAACTGCTCGATGTGGCTACTAGCAGATGATGTGGAAGGTAGGCAGAGGAAAGATAATGGAGAAAAGCTCCTTCGAAGACCCTCAATATTGGTCGAATCACCGTTGGCATGGAAGTGTTGGAGTTACTATCCTAAGAGTATTGCCTTAAAGCCGCTTGTTACTGTCTCCAATGACTCATCATTTGACTAAAGAAAGACCTCGAATACTCACAGCTATGATAGGGAGGACTAAAATCGTTGTGAAGCACGCCAGAATATGTTAAGGGCAATGGGATACAGAATTCGCAGAACCTTAGAAGAGTTATGGCCCGTTCCACGACGGATCGTAAACAGAGAAACAAAAGAATAGACGATTGCTCAATATAACCACTTGTCAACCGAATCTCAGAATTCGAAGCTAGTCCCACAACGGGGCAAAGTAGTCACAGTCGATACAAGAAGCTTTGAATCTACTGTGGTCACAACGTGGCATCAGACATTGAGCTTGTCAACGTTACAAGTACAACTACGCCAGCGGAGAGAAGCTACCCAGCCAACAGGGGCCTTCTACTCTTCTTTGTGCTATTTAGAGCGGACGAGTCACAATTTTGAGCCGCTACCAGTGTCAAAAACTCGCCAACCAAAATTGTCTATTTTAGTAGAAAAACCTCACTATGTTCCAAGGCGGTGACCATGTGGACGGCAGGCCAGCTTTAGGTGGACTGATGCCAAGAATGCCATTGAGCTTATCTAGCTAAGTTGCTTAGAAGCCTAAATGATCCCATGGTCACTACCACAGACGAGTGGCGGCCACGATGCCGCTGAAAAATTCGAGAACTCTGAGGTCTTCGTTGACGGTGTTAATCGGCATAGTGGGGTTCAAAACGTAGGTGTCTGCTGAGGTACCGTATCGTGGTTCATTATTGCAATATCAGATGTCATCCTCATCAGAATTGTTGAAGAGATAATCAAGACCATCCAAGTTCGCAGTACCGTGCTGAGACTGGTGAGATTGGGGGCTGGCATCTCCAGTGGCTGGGCAAGGAATTCCATTTCGAGTGCTTGAATTTGTGAACACTGTATCGGGTTGGTTGTGAAGCTCTTCATGCTGGGAGACGGTGCTTGCTCCAGTGGTCGCTGAGGCGGACATCCTAGTCTGCCGACTTGTAGTGTTCAAGACGCCATCCTGTCGAGCAGAGCCGCCAGCATCATGCTGACCAACAGTGCTTGTTTCACTACCGACCGACATTGGAAATTCGTCCCAGCCGCCATCAGCTGCCAGCCAGGCACGCGTAGCAGCGTCTAATGCAACACGATCCGTTGGATGATGCATAGCTGGTTGTTGGTCATTCTCAGTGCAACCTATCCGATGGGATGTTGAATTTCTTGCTCCTCCAAAGTCGGCCCTTGAGCCTCGCTCTGAAGTCCATGTGTTTGAACTGCCTCTTGAATAGTCAAAAGCTAGTCCCACCTCAAATGCCTGAGCAGCATCTGTTGGACTTAGGATGTCACCAAAGCTGGAATCAGGGTTGGCATTGAGGTCCTGCTGCTCATGGATATTTTCATGGCCTCGGATTGGCAGGGAGAGGTATGTCGAAGAACGGGACGCTCTTGCATGAGAACGTCTCTTCATTGTGGGATCCCAATATCTCGGAAACCCCGACAGCTCTAATGGTCCCTCTTGATCTGTCACCTTAGAGAGTGTTTGTTCAGGGGACCCTTGATAGAATGTAGAGTTGGACGTGTACTGCTGAACATGTCTTCGCAATTCTGGTGTGAACGTTTGGCTGGTAAAGTCTCCATGGAATTGTGTAGCTGGGCCGTTGTGTCTCACTCTAGGCCCTGGCCTCAACGTAGACGCATTTGACCATGGCGTGTTTAGAACAGCGCTCGACGAATTCTGGACAACGCGAGGTCTCTTGAAAGGTCTTGGGTCTTGCACGTCCGATTCAACAGAGTCATGTGAGCGTTTTGGTACACCAGGTAAGATTGGGTGCGATGGGATTCTGAATTGACGTCCTTGGTCATAATTGTTACCTTCATCGAATGGCTGGAAAGATGTAGGGACACCAAGCACCGATCGATTCGAAGATGGGCTTCTTGTTGAGCTTATGATTCCACCAACGATATAGTTCGCGGACGCACTATCGTTGTGGAAAGTACCTATTGCAGCTCGCTGTCCCAAACCCATCGACACGTCATGCTGGGAATATTGTGCGAGCGATGAGTGATGGGGCGGTTGATAAGAAGACCCACATGGCATAGGGGTTGGAACGCCATACATATTCATGGGACTACTAGGACCTACCATGACCGAGCTGCCGAGGTCATCCCCGAATGCGATGTTTTGAGGTATCGTTAGGCTTTGATGATTGGTGTCGTAGAGCTGCACCACCATTAGCAAATTTCGGAACATCACAGAAAGGAGGAGATCATGTACCCCATGCCCGTTGGAATGTCCAAACCCAAGGTTTCCAGCCTGTGGCGTCCCTGCCCCTGTTGCCAGTGCCGTAGGATTATACCCAGACCCAAGGTTTCCAGCCTGTGGAGGGCCTGTTGCCAGAAACGCCAGATTGTTTTGTCCAATCACATTGTTTCCGTTCGCCGTTGGCACTCCGGATCGTCTTACTGGACGTGGAGGGTTTGGTAAGGGTATCCGGCCGCCTTGTTCCCCAACAGAAGGATCTATCAAGCCTGGCGTACTCCCCCTCGTTGAATTAGTGGCTCTCTGGACAGTCGTCAGACTCCTCAGCACCTCTGCCGTTATTCCAGCCGCGCCAGGTGTCGGGGTGTCATGCCAGGATATCATCGTGAACTTTCCCCTCCACCTGAAGCATTCTGTATTCAGGGCGTTTCGGCTTGGCCGACCCCCAAGCTCCATTCTCATCAGGATATCGCACCATCGTACACGAGGATCTAATCGGCGCCATGCTTCAACTTTCCACCATGGGGCTTTAGTGCAGATCTGAAACGTTATGCTTAGCCACTTTCAACCTGACTAGCGGAGAAGGACAGAGACTCCTTACCCGATCAGGCAAAATCTTGAAATCAAGAATTTTCTGTGCCCGAACCACCCCCTGTTTGTCGGGTATTGGATATCGCTCGAGCACTGGCTCACCATCTGTGCCAATCTTCTGTAGTGGGCGAGCGGACCCCACGTATGCATTCCATTCCGGGGACGGCTCAAGTAAATACAGTATCTGTCTTTGGAATCAACCACGCACCAAGAGGTATGTAAACTCAGGGACTTACATCTGGCAGGTTCGTTTCACTCCAAGCCTGCTGCCTGTACGATGAATTAGCTTCTCTCCTCGGCCTCCTGGAGACTCTACATACCCCCAGATAAAATCTGTCACGTCAGACGGCGAACTCCCCATCGGCTCGGGATCAGCTATTACCTTATCAGCAAGAGTCTGGTGCACCACAAGCTCCCTCCTCATTTGGTCTTACCATATGCCGTTGCACCACCAGGTGGTATCTGACTGATGCATGCAGCTAAAAATTCCGGGTTTCGATCCCAAAGGACTACGTTAAGAGCCATTGCTCCAACAAGCCAGAGTTTCTTTCTAAAAGATACAGGTCGCTAGGGGCTGTATCAGACTGCTGTGAAGATCTGATTGTTGGATCGAGGCGATGATCTTCTAAAGACTAATTGGTGGATGTCGTTCCACTTTGACGCTTCTCACGCGCTTCCGCTTAAGATGCACACATCTCTGTACTCTAGAGCACTAGCAGACGAGTCTTTCCTAGAACCTTCGCCTGTTCTTTGCAGAGCTAATACTTCAAGGGCTATGATGAAGAAGACTTGGTAGTTAAAAACAGTGATAGAAATCAAGTGCCAAAGACCTGGGGCAAGATTCCTGAGCAAATCATATGATGAGTTAGAGTGGTTGGACGTCGAAATGTTCTGAGATATCCCAAGGTCAAGTGTTGTTCAAAGAGAGTGTGGAATCTTATTCACGAGCAAGACCGCTAAACTACCCGACGAAGTCGAGTCAACAACCAAGTTTGCTTTATAAGTTCTTGGGAAATATCGAATTACCATTTGAAAAAGACCAGTATCATAGGCGGGCACAGAGCTGAAGACTTTTCATTTCTAAAGGTCGTCCGAAAGTTTGGAGACGTGTCTACTGGAAAAGGCACGGTCTTGTGGAGGTGCATTTTGGATATATGATTTGGTGTTGTATAAAGTTTATATATATTACCGGGACGACGAATCATATAAAGACTGTCTGGGAGAAACTGGACTAGAAGCGAAATATATAAGAGAAGGGCAAGAGGGCCCTAAGGCTCAAAGCTGGATTGTTGGTGATTATAAATGGGTGCCATGATCATCTCAACGGGCTCAGATGATCTTAAAGCGTGTCTATTCTATCGGGGTAAGTTATACCATCGGGCCGGGTGATTAGCAGAAGCTACAATATATGGAAAATGGTACGAGCTACTTCTTTGAGCTTTTTGCTTGTCTTGTATGCATGAAAGTTGCATGAGCATATCTGGAAGGTCATGATAGCACTAGAACATTTCTAGTGCTTTCTTGGAGATGTGGATTGCTTTCTATGGGGAACAAGAAAAGTCCATGGTAAAGATCAAGATGTTTTGAACACCTTGGAGGGTGTCCACTCGAAAAACAGAAATTGCTTGATCCTCATTGGAGTACTTGAAGCTAGCCGGTTTCAGATGCCTTAGCTGAGGGCTGCATTGCCGGCCGGTATAGCCAGGTTCGAAAGAACCGAACAAGATCAGCTATTCTGATAGGCATCCATGTCGAAGAAATTCTCAAACTCATATCCTGCTACTGACTCTTGCTGTTTTATGCTTGGAGAGAGCCCATCTTCGGAACCAGTAGTGTGCCTGGTTGATGGAGCTAGAGTTACTGCATTCCTGCCCACTGGAACTTGAATAGCTTCCCGAAAGATGGGAGCAGGGAAGGAAGGCTGAAACGAACGTCGCAAGTCTGTGCTGTAAGGTTCAGTGTTGGTCGTTCGCTCAATTGTATTTGCTTCATTCGGTATTAACCTTCCGAATGCCCTAGTGCTGCCCTGAGCATTGCGCAGAGGGCAATTGGCATGTGCCGATGTCATGATTGCAGCTCTTCGCTCTTTCGCGTGGGGTGTATGATTCGACACGCGGGGCATCCACGCGTACTCTTTGGGCTCATCGTATACGCGCTTGAAGGAACTTGTTGCAAGAGTCGGTGATGGCTTAGTTTGATGAGCTCTCACCGTGTCAAACTTTCTTGGATTCCAGGGGTTTACACTAGGCCTGAGAGTTGGAATGCCGGACTGGTATGGGGTAGCAAACTCTAGCTGCTGTGATTTGTCAGTACGTTACGGCAAGTTGGTTTGGAGGGTGAATTGACCTGAGAAGAACGGTCATTTCCCTCCCTACTTGAAGACCATAAAGGTCCACCCCGGCTACTCCCATGCCCCCATTCCAGTCCAGACACGGATAGAAAGCTTGGATTATAAAGAACTGGAGGAAACATTTCAGCACCTGGCGTGAATCCATTGCTTCCATTGATTTTGTATTCCGCTCTTTTCCCCCCTACTTCACGTCCATTGGCTTCACGTTGATATCGCCCAAAGTTGTATGGTTCTTCATTACTTCCTTCATATAGGCGTGCTTGGCTTTGACGTTCTTCACCTTGAAGTGCCCCATGAAGGTTCACGTTACGATTTACTAGTTTATCTTCATTCGCTTCTTCACAACCGGCACCAGGAATATAGCCCGATCCTGGTTGTGGCTTCTGATTCTTGGCGGAGGTACCGAGTGTGGTGATCGGTGTGGGCATGCGAGGTGAAAGCTTGTGATTCCCTTTGCTTGCTGGTAGAACCAAGAAAGCAGGTGTACTTCCTCTGGTCGTGTTTGCAGCGATCTGAGCAACCGTCAAGGACCGAAGTAACCCATCTAGCCTTGCGTTAATGACGAATTTCGTCGCCCTAGGAAACCATGACAGCATGGAGAGATCTGTACGTGCTCGCACCGCCTCCTGGTTTAGTGTATTCTTTTGGCGGCGGTTTAGTCGCTCCATTCTCATCATGATGTCTCGCCAATGAATCCGTGGGTCAAGACGGCGAACAGCCTCTAGGTACCACCATTCTTCCTGGGTGCCAATCTGCCAGAAGTCAAAACCGCATAGCGTCAAAGCCCCACGATTCTTACCTGGTCAGGCAAAATTGCATAGTCCAAAAGGGGCTGAACTTCTGTTCCTGGCTTGGACCATCTCTCCCACATTGGTCTGCCTTTGGAATCTATCTTCTGTGGAGGAGGCGGCGATCTCTTAAATACCCTCCATTCAGCTGTCGGCTCGAACTGGTATAGTATCTGCAGTTGGTCAGCCTTACAATCGTAGAATGGAGAAATATTTCTCACAGCTGGCGGGTTGGCAGCGCTCCAAGCAGCTTGCCTGAATCGTTAATCAGCAACGTTATTTCTTCGGTCTTCAAGTGATGCTTCACTCACCCAGGATGAAATGCCGTCACATCGCTTGGTGAGTTGCCTGTAGGTCGCGGCACCGCTTTTTATTGTATTAGTTGGTTTGGTTTGCAGCCAAGCAGTGTGTCATTGAGGTCTTACCATAGGTATGTGGACCATTCGGTAGTGTATTGCGGTTGATTGCCGCAAGAAACATTGGATTTTGCTCCCACGGTACGGTGGTTAAGAAGGGATTTTGTGCCATATCTTCGACTTGTTGTGCACTATATGCTTACGTTAACCATCTACGATATGGTTCGTGAAGCAGAAGGTAGTGTAAGGATGATGAGCTCACATCAAGTCGTTTGGTGACCAGCACGGTTGACAAGATGAGCAAAGGCAAAAACCGATGAGATGGATCGTTGTTGCATCTGAAAAAGAGTTGGAATCTGACAGGGGTGACTTACCAGGATATCGAACTACCGTCTGGCCGAATCTTGGAGTGAAGGACCAAGCTCGAGTGTCAAAATGGCAGGCAAAGTGTACCTTTCAGTAATAACAATCGAGTGTCCCGAACAATACTTTTGTTGTGAACCCAGGAGTATCAAAGGCCGGATGAACAGTTACCCTGAGCGAATTTATATCGAGTGAATTGAGCAAGTTAGGTCTTGCTCGCCTAAAAGGTCAGTGAACGGCTGGGGATCTGGGCAAATTAGAGCGTGCTTGGGAGATTCACGAGTCAGGCTTCGAGAGAATACGGTTCGCAATATCTCGATCGAGTGAATTCGATGTATGGCGCTTTCAAACCCAAGCTTTCTATATTCACCCAAGAGAAGCGTATGGGTAATTATTGGCCGGGCTCTCTAAAGAAGGGTTTGCTAGGAGCGAATTCGAACTTGAATGCTCTGAAACTCATTGTTACTACAAACCTTTCGAAACACGAAAACGTCCGGAGATAGAACTCAATGGCTTAAGATTGGTGTCTTAGTTTGATTCTATCCTGGGGGAAAAAGCCAGACGGAGACGATTTTGATCTCGTTCTAGTGTTTGTCAGATCCTAGAACGACCTCTAGTCGACCAGAGCCCTCAGGCTACGGATTGGCAATTCTGCATTATATTCTATCAATAATTGCTCAACGCCATAGGGCCGAGACTGAAGAAGCTGAAAACTGTTCGCCAACCGATGCAGGAATCCAAATACCAGAAGCCCCCCAAAACTCCCAACCGATGCTGCCACGTTTCCCAAAAATCAACGATACCACGTACAAAAGATACTATACTCTGCGAGACCTGATCCAGTTATGGCAGCCAATATGTAACGCCCAGAATCACAAAACGTAAGACAGAGCTCAAACACGTCTATGGCTGAATCTATTCCTGCCACTCAAAAGCAAATCCGGCAAGCACTTGTTTCATAAAATCCATTAATGGTAACCTATGAATTTGGTGGCTCTGGTCCAGTGACATATGGCTTTCAGCTTCGGCCCTTCGCAAACCATCCCTTGCACTCAAGAGCGGGCAGATTAGTATTGAAGGGTCTTTCTGGGACGATTTCATCTCGGAACACTTATTAGGAATGTATCTTGGGCTGGAGCGACTGTCGGATTGACGACCTTGCGCCGGTATGACAGGAGGATAATGCCAGTCGATAGCCTGGTCGACTGCACTCTCCGACTCCTTCGGCTCAAGAACTTCTCCTTCGAAGCTTACATTAGAGTCTTTTCGGCCGCGCTTGCGCTTGTTGCTTGGCGCCGGAGGGAGAACAACTATGACAGGTTCCTTGAAAGCTGGTCTTGAAGATGGATGGGAAAATTCTGCGTCGGATTCTACTTGGAGCGGGCGAGACTCCACATCCCTCGCTCCCGTAGATTTTGCCTTCTTTATTGTTCGTTTACCATCCTCGTCCCAGGCGCAATCTTCGTCGCGCTTGCGCTTTCGGTTCAGCTCTGCATTCGCCATCTTGTTACCATCGATCGGACCCAGGTCGGCTGTTCCTCCAAATGTACTTGCTGCAATGAAGTGACTATTGTATTGACACTGATCGCCACCATCGTAAGACCGTAAATTTATTGTAGGCTTACTATCCCATTCCAACTCTTGAAAGAAGTTTGTCTGTTTCGGCGAGAAGTCAGCAGGTTTCCAAGATCGAATCTGCATCTGACTCACGTAGGAGGTTGTATTATACGGGGCTGCATGCTCAATTGAATGCCAATCATAGCGATGGTGGGGTTTGTCATTGGGAATGTGTGCAGCAGATTCTCGTAGTTGGGTTTGGACCAAGTTCCGGGGCAGCTGAAAAGATCCAGGACCGAGAGGTGTGGCGGTGAGCCAATCGAGAACTCTCTTCTTGCGTGGCAACTCTGGGCCTTGTTTTTCTTCTACTTCCGCCTTTCTCTTCTTTCCTCCACCATTCTGCGCTCCGGTCTCTGATTGTTGTTTGTACCCTAGCGGTTTACTCTTCCCGAGGCCTCGCCCATCATATAGCACACCACCCACCCATTTCCAGTCTGCGGTATTCTCCAACTTGCTTCGCCGAGCCATACTCTTCCTTGGTTCGACCCTGGGTATGACAGGCTTAGCCCAGCTATCTGACTGCTCCCTGTCGGACACCCCGTCGCTATCGTCTTCCGCCTCAGACTCTTCGTCGTCTGCTTCATTGTCCGAGATGTTCAATTTAGCCTTTTTCCTCGGTCCACGTCGCACGCCCTGACCTTTCCTCCCAGCAGGATGAGGAACCCTGCCGCCAGCTTCACCCAGTATATGGTCGATTAGACCCGGCGTTGTTCCTCGAGTCGTATTGGCTGCTATCTGTGCCGGTGAAAGCATAGCCATTACCGTGTCACGTCTCGTATTACGAGCCTGGTGAACTTGCTTTGGGAACCAGGATCGCAGGCCATACTTTGGTCGATTTCTGACGCCGTCTTGGTTCAGAGAGTTGTCACTTGGCCGACCCTCAAGCGGCATCCGCATCGTGATATCGGTCCATCTCACACGGGGATCGATACGCCGGATCGCCTCAAAATACCACCACGGCTCCTGCGTACCAATGACGTCTGGGAGGATACAGAAATCAAGTAACGGTTCTCTATGTTTTGCAGGCTTCCCAAGCTCTGCAGGCCTTGGGTTTCGCTCGAACATGAGACTACCATCGGCGTCCTTCTTCTGAGGTGGACGAGCGCTCAACCGGAATTCATTCCATCCTGGTGGGGCCTCAAGAACATACAAGACCTTGGGTAATCGTCAGTAGTGACATTGAGCAGGTATGCAAAGGTGTTTTACATCTGGAAGGTTGTCCTTATCCCACTCTGCCTGGCTGTAGAGAGATTAGAAGCTTCTTGATCAACAGGATGAACGAGCAAAAACCTTACCCGAACACAAATCCAGTGACGTCGAAGGGGTTCTGACCTACACGACGGGGAACGACTGTTGGTAATTCAGCACATATCGTGCGAAACCTGACTTTACATTTACCATAATTGCTCATGCTTCCTGGACGAAGAACACATTGAGTTGCTGCAATATAGTGTGGGCTCTGGTTCCACAGTCTTGTATTGCGAGACATCCTGAGCATTGATGTCAAGCTCTGCGACGGACTGTCTAATACTTTCGAGAGTATAATGTTCCGCCGACGAGGCCGGTCCTGAGGACCCTACGGGGACTTGAGGCTCTGGTTGAGAGATTCAAGTTGCAGAATAAGTCCAGATCTGAATTGAACGACTTAAGAAGATCAGGCCAAATCAGTTGAGAAGGCGAGAAAGATTGAATCGAGGAAGTTAGATGAGCGGACCAATGGACCGAGAAATATGTTGAAGGGGCTTCGAAAGGGTGAATTGTTGTGGCGAATTCCCATATGTTGAAAGCGCGGAAAGGCGCCATTGCTCTGGTCATACAAGTTCAATGATTCAGAATTTCCGACAACACCTTTGTCCCGAGCAAAGGGCTTTAGCGAGCCCTATCACGTGATTCATTCGAATCTCCCCCATGACCGAAAGATTGCAAGTCCTTCGCGTCCGTCGTACTGTGGCGAAGGCTTCATAACTTACCTTGGGAAGACGGTCTATGGACATCTTAAGGTTAGTCTAGCTAATGATGGTCTCGTAAGTATTTCTAAGTGTGAAGAGTGGGAAACTTTATAAACGAAAGGAATCCAACGAGGATCACAAGAAGCCATGCGGAGCTTTGAGATGATCTAGCAGATCCAAAGTCAAAGAATATATCATATATAAAGGCAATTTGCCCTGGTTAATGCACCGTAGGATTTTGGGGGAGTAATTGCTATTCTAATTTTATCTGGGCCTGCATTGGGTATATCTATTGCGATGAACAAAGAGTCAATGGAATGCTAGATCGCGATAAAGCTGTCCTAATCCGTAAGCTACCTTTTTAAAAAGTAAAAAAGTCAATGAACAAGCATCAAAGAGGTTACAAGCAACTGGGAAAGTCATTGTTAGTCAGATCCCTCGTAAGTGGCCGTATCATCGTCATTGTAGCCAAAGAAAGGATTGTTCGGAGGTGCCGGCGCTGGTCTCTGGTCCGGTAGTCTAGGCCGATTGGCTGTGATCGTTGGTCGGGGTACGTTGTTCACGTAGGGTTGAGTACGCTGGGATGCATGGAATGGCCGAAGATGGTTTGTGCCTGGCAGGCCTGATCCGACCACTTCAGTATCCGTATAGCGTGGTATAGTCGAATTTCTATTTCCCCAGACCACGTCCTCTTCACCAGACCAAAGATTACGACACTCCCCAGTTGAGAGGAGCGAAGGACTCGTATAGCGGGTGCTCACTTCTTCCTGAACGGGATCATTATTGAAATTGGAGGCAGCGGTATGGATCGGTTGCCTTGTGACACGGTCTTGCTGCGCCTGAAAAGCCGAGAAATTTTCGTAGTAGCCTTGAGCTGGGATAACACCGTCAGGGTTGGTGAGGTGAGCATCGTTTGCTACTCGACGATGCATAGCGGTATGATGATTATACTCCCAGGTTGACGAAAGCGAAAGATTGCCGGCCATAGGCACGCTTCGATGTCCACCCATGCGAAGGCTATCATTCCCTCCTGGCCTGTTGGTGTAGCTGGCTCTGCTTTGTCCTGCGGACTGGTCATAGTAACATGGAGGGGCCAAGTAGTTTTGTCCTTCTAGCTGTGAAGCCCCAAATGGCGTACGGTTGCGTTGTCTTACAGACTCCGTTTCCCTGCGCGGTGGTACATGACGAGCGACCCGTGCGCCTAAAACCGACAGTGTCCGAGAAGAGTGAGAGCCAGGTGAGACTCGGCCAGGAGGTCTTACAGTTCCCATTCTTTGAGTCAACAGACTCCAATTTATAGGGTCTCCTCTCATATGTGAACGTCCCTCAGAGGTGAATGGAGTATTTAGAGTATAACGTGATGTAGATCTTGCGGCTACCCGTCTTCTGGGTAGGTGGTGGACAGTTGCCCCAACCTCTTCATCATCAGTAAGAGCAGAGGCGTCGACGGCCCGTTTACGCTTTCTTGGCGCATGCTCCTCCGCCACCCTCACTTCGCTAGGGAAGTAGTCGAAAGGAGGCAAGCGAGTGTCACGAGAAGAGCGAGCTTGAGAACGTACAGATTGAACACGGTCCCGGCCATCAATCGCAGAAACAGCTTGGCGAGTAATTTGGTGATTCGTGGACTGGTGAAGATAATACCTTGGTTAGCTTTTGATCGACATAGTTCGAAGTTGTAGCCACTTACGGGATATGGTGCGTAGCTGGGGGTGCGCGCACTTGGGAAAGCTTCAAATTGCGGTTCCTCATCCACCTCGTCATGCTCTTCGGCGTCCTCTTCATCATGCTCATCCTCAATCGGTTCATCTGGGCTTGTTGAGTTACTCGGCTTCTTGATGTTTTTAGGCCTCGGTGGCCTCGAGCCTCGAACCTGGCCTTGACCGTTCCTTAAGGCCAGATGTGCAATTCTACCGCCTGCTTCACCCTGTAGTGGGTTGATAAGACCGGGCGTACTACCTCTAGTCGTATTTGCCGCAACCTGCTGTGGAGTCAAATTCCTCATGACTCTCTGACGAATCTCATTCTCCTTTGATTCGTCAGATGTTGGGTGCCATGAGACCATGGTATATCGCGGTCTCATCCTGGAGCTCTCCATGTTTAGAGCATTCTGCCTTCTTCGGCCCTCCAGAGGCATCCTCATGAGGATATCACTCCAGCATACCCGAGGGTCGATGCGGCGAATAGCTTCGTAGTACCACCAGGGGTTTCGAGTCCCGATCTAGCATAAGTCAGATATAGACGATATGATGGCGTTACGAAATAAGCTTACTATGTCGGGCAAGATTGAGAAATCGCGAAGAGGTTTCGCCTTTTTTGCCCTCTTTCCTGGCTCTGCTGGTAGTGGATTGCTTTCATATATTATATTTCCCTCGGTGTCTCTCTTGAGTGGTGGTGGTTGAGATTGACGGAAGTCTTCCCAACCGGGAGGGGGGCACAAGGTGTACAGAATCTACGATGATGGTAAGCAAAGCTTCTAGCCTGAAAACTTAGATCAGTATGATTGCTTACATTAGGCCATTCATTGCTTGTCCATGCCGCTTGCCTACTCATGCTTTAGTCTATTGTTAACATATGTGACCCAACAGTTATCCTACCCAGGGACAAAACCTGTTACATCCGTCGGGACAGATCCTACTGGACGAGGCTCGACTACCCCCGTGTCAATGATCTTTCCTAGAAGCAATTATCTCAACTGGCTACTCACTGTATGCTGTCAGTCCACCAGGACGTACTACAGTATCTGTAGCTTCCACGAAATCCGCCGTCTGATCCCACGGTGTTTCATCTGTACTTCGTGGGGAATCTGCGTCCATGACCTCCCGAGGAATTTTCGTACAGCACTGGAAGGTTGTTGTGCCCGAGTGGCAGCTAAGCTTATAGCAAAGGAGCGGATACTGAGCGAACAAATGATAATGATACGTTTACAAGCGATCGTTCGATGACTGGAACCTAGCAAGTATGGCGATGCTTCCAGCACGAAACTTGCAAGCAGCTTAAGTTGCACTGGTCTCTTGGGATAACAAGGTTTCTTGTCTGCCAAAGGCTTTGCCTTCTAGCCCAAAATTCAAGATGTTCGCAAAACAACTTAGCGGGTGCAAGATGCAAGATGCAAGCCAACTTAGAAAGGGGCTGAAGATTCGAGAGCTTGATTAAGTTCAAGGAGGTGAACATCTTGCTCCCTAAAATATTCCCTACATGACCCAAAATCGGTGTTGAGAGAAATTTCAACACAAGACCTTTGGTGTGAACAAGACATTTGGGCAGCTTTGCCCTTAGCCTCGAAGACGCGAGCAGACCACGTGACTGGCGTGTTTTTGGGCATGGTTGTATGTCTGGACGATGCCTATAAGTTTGAAGTCTATGCTTGTGGCAGTAAAGATGAGTGTAGTGTAGGTATATAAGCTACGGGCGTAAGTATTTATAAGTAAAGGTAGGTAAGGTAGGTTCAAGGGAGTATATAATGTTTAATCGATCTTAAGCTATTGAGAAGCTGAATGGCTACTAATTTTCTTCAGTGATACCAGCATATAAAGACGTATAGCAATATAACTTGGATTCAGGGATACAGACTTGCTTATCAAATTCTGTAAAGATAAAGAAGATCTATTTAACATGCGTGGAATTTACCAGAAGTGTCCAGCCAGGTAAGAAAGCCAGCTCCTGCCAATGGAAGATTCTCGAGCCTGAAATATCTCCTTCAATAATGATAACTGTCATGAAGACACTTAGAACCAGAGGCCGCTGTGTGAACCGTCGAGCGAAGCTGTCCAATTGTGATTGCAACGTTGGACTTCTTTTCTTGCCCGATGATGCCGATGCCTCTTACTTTGTAAGGCTCTAGTAAGAGATCCATGCTTACTGGAGTGCCAGGGTCGGTATTAAGGTATTTAAAGTGTGCTTAGAAGCGTCCCTTTAAATAAAAAAGCCCGTCTTCGATAATGTACAGATCTCCAATCTGTAACAATTCGTTTTAGAGAGATAACTCTCAACCGAGCACAGAACACCAGAGACAGCTGTGTGACCGTCGAGTGAAGCTGTCCAGTTTCAAAGCCACGAGACACGAGACCCGTCATAAGTCTGAGCGTATACTGGACTCAGTCCAAGGACAATCAGGACACCATCGCTCCCCTTGCCACTGACGCAATACATATTCTGGCATACTGGACTCAGTCCAAGGACAATCAGGACACCATCGCTCCCCTTGCCACTGACGCAATACATATTCTGGCATACTGGACTCAGTCCAAGGACAATCAGGACACCATCGCTCCCCTTGCCACTGACGCAATACATACTCTGGCATACCGCTCCAACTAACAGGCTGGTGTACTGAAATTCTGTTAGGCCAGTCGGGTGCTCCTTGTCATATGTCCGGAATCTTGTCTCCATCCAAACCGACGTGCGAGACAAAGATCGACTTGGACTCTCTGGATACTTTCTCAACCTTCAAGAAGATATTCCAGTGGGCACTGCAGGAAGATCTGTTCCATACTTCAGGTGGAACGTCTTTCGGGTACTCTCGGCTTATATCAGTGTCGGGGATCTTGAACTGTGCCTAGGAGTGTCCTTCATATGCAAAAGCCAGTTTTTGATGATTCACAGATCTTACATTTGTAAATCATGGTCCTCTAACGACGACTCAAACGAACGCAGAGAACAAGAATCCCTGCGAGACGATCACACCGACCGTCGAGGAAGCTTTCAGGGTCCAAAAAACGAGATTCGTCATGGATTCATGCTATATTTTGCAGAAACCTAATCGAAGCTTTTGGGATGCGCTTAGAAAGCATCCCTATATTGGAGCCAAATTCTGTTAGTAAACAGGCGTCGTCGTGGTCTTGTGTATATCCAAAATCATCGGGTAAGGGGGGACAAAGAATGAGCATGCTCGAAATACAATCATGCCGACCGTTAATGAAGCTGTTTATTACTGGGAGACGGGACTCGTCATAAATCCAGGATTATACTAGATTGCCACGATCGACATGGAGAATGTTGCCGGATCGGTCTATAAAGAGCTCCTTACGACCCTGGACGTACTTCGGAGTCTTCATCCATATCGCAAAACCATTCTTCAATAATACACGCATCTCGTGTTTTCACTATTTGTTTCGATAGTGAGAGGCCGTCGAAAGAACATAGAGGTGAATCCATGCCGAGACCGAGATGGAGTAATTCTCTGGATCATCTATTGCACTTCTTGGGAGTGTTCCATGTATCAAAGTCAGTTCCTGCAAGATAGAGATCCTGGATTTAGTGCAACAGAAGGTGTTCAACCATATTTAAAAGCGACCTTCTGTCAATACTTGAAACTCAAGTTTTCGCCTATGATATCAACAGTGAGAGGCCGTCCAAGAGGCAGAGATGAATCCATATCCAGACCGAGAGATGAAACGTCGTAATCGAGCTCTTAATTTTGAGATAGCGATTAACCCGTTCGCGAAAGCTCCGAATGTGCCAGAAAGCTCTCCAGACACATACCCCATGACTTGCGCCCCATACACCAACATGTACGTTTGTTGTGAAGAGATCGGATAAGATGCCAAATCTGGCCAAAGCTCTAGGAACACAGAACAGTGTTGATTTAAGAAGGAGACCGGTCGGAATTTAGCTGCTGCTGCTGCCATGTGATACATCGAAAGCTGCTTCATTGACCCTATGTTTGTAACGTTGGACTCGATAACGATGAGCAGTCAACAAAGGCTGAAACTGATTTATGCCCAGACTCGTATCTCAGGAGTCCTTTACTGGGTCTTGGATAGAACCTAGACGGAGCGTTCATTCTCCTATCAAATTCAGACTCTGCCACCAATATACAGTCGCTCTTGTTTGAAAGGATGATTGGCAGTGAAGATAGGTACTTAATGGCCGGATCGGTTCAGGGATCGCAGTTCCAGAGACGGAAGATAATCCTTGAGTTTTTAATATAGCATCATCGGTAACGGTGAGCGGTCAAAGGGATGGAGAGATGCATCCGAACTCAGGCTGAGGCGGCAGGAATCGTCATCGAAGATCTTGTACTTGCCTGTGAAGTCTCCATTGGCAACAAATTGCCAATTTTTGTTGAAAGGCAGACCTTATATCTGCCATATATACGTCGATAACGAAGGCTGCTTAAAGCACAGATAGATGAACTTGCCTGTCAGCATTGACTTAGTTCAATCTCCTCATGCCGACTTCGATGCTGAGTCCGAGTTTATTCGATATTTTCGCGCTTTGGCTCTATTCGTGGTTGTCTTCTCTTGTGGCCATCAACAGCATAGAGAGAAAAATTCTTGCTTAGACTGGGGGAGTCAATTTTCCATTGTCTCGATTCGAACCAGGAGGAGTCTCATCATTCGACGCCACAAAGCCAATCTTCTTAGGCTTTCTGTTCCAATTGTCGTTCCCGAGGTATCCATTGAAAAACAATCATTGAGATAACTTAATAAACTCCTTTCTCATTTTTTTCATGGCAGCCTTCGTCAAAAATGACTGCTTGAGTTTCGAATCCAATATGATGGCAGTCGGTGTTGATAACAGTAGAGCAGAGTCTGAAGCACTACGTGTCGGGCGAGAATTTGGGCTCCTTTCGGTGTAATTAATCTCTCCAATGGAATCGTTGCACCTTGTACTTCTCCGATGCCATTTCCTTCCGCGCGGGTTGCGCTTAGCGGCAATTTTACAGATTGGTGGCGTCAAACTATCCTTGGTTAGACTTCATTCCGCCATCAACACTCTCATCCATTTATTGCAAATCCACCACGAACACCAGTGTATGATAGTATCGATCGACTTCCGGTTTGCTATTGTACAGTGTGTATGCTTTTATGCGTCGTCCAAGGATGATTGATATGAAGAGAAGTCGAGCAGAAACCTCAGACCAGTGAATTTGTGTGTTCCGTACCCAACCAACGGTTGGCAAGATGCTCCATCCCAAGGTGGAGTGAAGTCTACGTATAGTAACACGGCGTTGTGACCAGAAAATTATCGCATTCTGGGACTGCGAAAGGTAAAGTGAGGCTTTGCGACTTTCCTTCGGGGATTTCAGCAATAAGGTTGCAATCTTCCTCTTTGAGAGTTAAGGCCGATCTTGGTGATGAAAGATAGATAGTCAGCTTGAATCAAAGCTGCGTATTACGCTCATTTTGGTGTTTGTGGCGTGCTTTCTTCTGGTACGAGACGGCTAAAAGAAAGCGCTGCTGTTACAGCAAAGATAACTGATATCACGATAAGTCTTTTGTCCGAACGGAGGCAATCGTGAGAAAAGCGCACACAAGAACCGCCGAATCAACGAGAAGGTGGGAAGGCCATGGTATTGCGCGATGCGTGGATGAGAACGTACCAGACGTTGGGATGTTGCAAGGAGGGAAGGAACTCGTCCTCATAAAGAAGCAATAATTTGAGAATTGTTCTAAAGAAACAAAATTCAAGCGTCGATAGGTGAGTCCAAGGAAAGGAGCAGCAGCCAAGGATGGAGCCACAATGGATTGAATGAAGTTAGCCTCCCATAAGCGAGGCCAAGGAGAAAATAAGTAACCAAAATATCCCATAAAGGAATGGTGGAGGTTGGTTGCGAAGGTATGTTTTAGAAAGAAGTTTTTGGGTGGGAAAGTTAGCCTTTTTATGTTCCATGGACCCGGCCTCCCCGGTAAATGTCCCTTTCACAATATGGCGAATGGGTGTTCATCCGTTTGGTTCGACAGGTGAAGGCAATGATGCTGGTCGAAGTGCTTGTTAAGCTATTGTGAAGATAATGTACACTGGAGTGGGGAATAACAGGTGAATGAGACAGCGCTGCTCGTTGAGAGCTTATTTAGCTTCGAAGGTATTCTTCAATCTGTGGTGAAGATGTTCGCCCACCCAGCACGCTCGTACTCTGGATCCAGCCAGCCCTCCATATTGATAGGCCCAGCTGGTTGGTACGTTCCAATCCTCGCGGAGTTGAAATGATTCTCCCAGAAGTTCGTGTCCACTTCTTGGGAAGGGTCCCAAGGCTGGCTGGGGTCGATTGGCAATACCTCCAAAGAATTCGATCTAACCATAGTTGATTCAACTGCTGCTTGTGTCCCTTGGTGTAAATCTGCTGAGCCACTTCCAGTTGTTCGAGTCCTAAGCTCGTTCGCAGGAACATGATAGCCCAGTATTGTTGTCCGGTTATGGATATTGTGGTTTGCAGCGTGTTGATTTCTAACGATTCCGGTCCAGTTCTGCGGAAAGGACTGAGCTCCGATCGAGTGTGGCTCATGGGATGCATATTGTGCGATTAGTGAATCATTGTTGTAAGTCTGCTTTTGTTTCTCGTCGGTCATTCTTGGTACTTCGTCCGAGGTGACAATGTCCTGCAAAGCCACATATCAGAGTTCTGCAGCATAGAAAAGTTGATGCCTGTAATGAAACTTACTGCAGGACGCTCTTGGCTATTGTTCAAACTCTTGTCGTCGCCCGCCAAATCCAGCTTGCTTGACTCATCTTCATCTTCGAGCTTAACCGCATGTTCGCTATGGTATGTCTCGCTGGTGGTACTTTGTCCACTACTTTGTTCGTCCTCTTGATTTATCCCATTGTCAGAATCTTCAGGCTCAGTTACAGTCTGCTTAGCCCTCCTAGCCTCTCGTGCGGACTTCTTTATAGCGTTGTAACTTGGTCCTCGTCCGAGTGGATTCTCTGATGGATGAAGGATAATACCACCTGCGACACCTAGGCTGGGATTTTCTAAACCAGGCGTAGTACCACGAGTGGTGTTTAGAGCCATTTGCTGGTCAGTCAACTGAGCAAAGACAGCAGCTCGCACAGCATTTTCGTCCTTGTGCTTGGCCTTGGCATGCCATGAGACCAAGCAATAGTTAGTACGCATGCGAATTGCTCGCATGTTCAAGATATTAGGAGTAGGTCGAGGCCGGGACATCCTCATCGTGATGTCCTGCCATCTAATGCGTCCGTCCCATCTTCGCCATTCCTCGATCAGCAGAGGTGATTCTAAGGTACCGATCTTGTTTGGGAAGCGTTAGTTGAATTTGCTAGCAGCATGGGCATAACTTACGCGGTCCGGCAAGATATCGAAAGCACGGAGGAGCCGAGGCTCTTCGCCAGGTTCAGGGTCATTCTCCTCCATTTCTCTTCCTCTGGCATCGCGCTGTACTGGCGGAAGCCTAGAGGAAGCGAATTTTTTCCACGCCTCTGGCGGGAAAAGCTCGTACATTATCTATGGAATGTCAGCACGTAGCTTGAAACAAGGCAAGAACAGCTCTTACGTCTGAAAGATTGTCTTTACTCCAGTTAGCTTGTCTGCTAAACGTTAGTCTGTATATTTGATGAAACATGATGGAATGTTGGTTGATCGCACCCTGGATGGAACGAGGTCTTGTCAAATGGTGTGGATCCCTCCTGTCGGGGCACCACTGCAAGAACATCAGCAACTGCATCTAGTGAGGAGGCAATACATCTATGGTTACCATATGTTGTTCGTCCTCCTAGTGCTATAACTCTACTGCTCACAGCCAGATAGCCTGGAGTCTGATTCCAGGGCAAGTCGTTGGAAGCCATGTTGTGATCGTGAGGTTTGTGCGGAAAGGGGCTAGATCTTGGAACTCTGATAATGGCAGAGATCTTGAAGGTAACGGTGAAGTATCTTACTATGCAATGTACTGACACCTGAAAGCTAGAATCTGGATGGTTTGGAAGCAAAATAGCCAGAATACTGCAGTTGCAGATGGCTTACCAAAGTTCACAAATGTTCAGGTTTGTGCGTTTAGACGATCGTCGCAATATGGTTAGGCTTGGAACCTGTGAATCTAATGGCTTTCCTTTGTTTATCCGAGAAGCTCGGGCCTCAAACCCTAAGTTTCTCCGAGATCATGTTACCTGGTATTAAAGGGGTGGCTGGGAGCGTCCCAGAGTGTCCTTCTGTAACGATAGCTTTTCCAGTACGACATCCCGGGGTTCAAGACCAGAGACACATGTTAGGAGGATGAAGCACGCAGTGCATTCTTTGTTAGATGTCCTGCCAAAGTTGGGTTTATGAGCAAAAGGGAGTCTCGTCAGATGAGAAGGTATACAGGATAATGTTTATATCGACAGGATGAAAGCTTAATGCTTGATAAAAGGATCTACTATGGGAATTGAACAGGTCTAGAAGCTGTGCGGGAGTCGAAGGAGCGTTGGTATACAAAGGTGAACAAAGCACTCGTCCCACTTTTCCAAGACTGAGACGGCAAACTCACTGCTTCCGCCCATGTGCGACCTATGTTGACTGATTCACGTCACAAGAAAGAAATCCCCTGTCGTTGTCAAAAATCTGTTCAACTGCTAGATAAACCTATAGCAAGGAGAGCTATCAATTTGTTAGAAAAAAGATTGCCACCATACCTAGCTGACAGTTACTAAGGCGGTGGGGAAAGGACCAGCTTTGAGCGATTTGACAGATTTTGTCTACGGTGAGTAAGGTAGTAACTCTAAATCCTGAGAACATTGTTATTCCATTGGTAGATCTCAAGCCGGAAAAGACTAGGCAAACCTACCAAGCAGGAATCTCACGCATCCCAAATTGGAGAAGGCCAGAGTCGAAGAACCTGGAGCACGAACACCAATCGCAGAAACATAGGACCACAGCATACAGGGAACTTAAACGCTCAAACAAAGAGAGCTGAACTTGAAGCATTCATAGTAAACAGCATTCCGTCAAAGGGATATGGGTACGAGAGACTGCCACCAAGCGAAATTCGATCTCATGTACGTATAGCTGGACTAGAAATACTTAAGTCGAGAGACACAACCAAGAAACCGTACTGAGTAAACGCATTATTTTCACGCATCAGACTCTCCCCATTCGCAATTCCACCGCCAGAATCAGGCTAGCAGAACCCAATTTTATTGAATCAGGAAGGTATCCCAGAACAAGAAGTCCTGGCAGAAGATACTCAGCAAGCTGAAAAGAAGCTTCCCATAGACCAAATCAACCAGATCGCCCGAAGGTATCGTATCTGGGTTAGTGCCATTTGACGGGAACCACTCTTTAGAGATCAGGAAGAGAGCTGATCCGATTTAAACATCTCTAATCATTGGTAGGTTTCGCGAGATTGGACTTCACTCCCGATGGTACTGTCCTGTTCAGGAGAATGAAACACTGGTTTGCACTTGTGCCTTGAGAGATCGGGAAAACCAACAAAATGGTATGACGCGTTGCTACGTTGTAATACGGTTTAATTCGGTCTTTTCTTGGGGACGGTGTGTGAAAAGATCGATAAAACTATCGGCAATGTCTACTATATCTACCATGACCTCCCTCCAACCTGAATCTCCTCCAAGATCATCAACACCAGTTTTCCACCAATCACTAGAGCTACTTCATCTAGAACAGTAGCTTTATAAAGGATTGTTTCTCCATCCTTTATATGGAAAGAAGGAAAAAACACCCTTGCCCCTTATGATTGAACTGAAATGGGCATATTACTTGACCATATATCTGGGAGACTGGGATGGTGACTGGCGAATGGGGGTTCTTGGCGCTCATGGTTATAAGGTATAATTAAGAGATAAAGATATTACAATTTCTTACGGGGTTCTAAATGGTACGGGATAGGTTTCCTAGAACGGAACTAGATGTATTTGACGAATCCGTGGGAAGCTATCAAGGGTGCTATCATTTGCGTTAAGTTTTCCGAATAGAGAATCTGGGCTGGTGATCTTTACGATGAGGGAGAAAACCTAGGGCGAAGCAATGGATTGGAGGGGATTGAGGTACTGGGGGTAGAGGTCTTGTCCAATTGATGAAGGACCTGCTTCTATTGAGCCCTCTCGGCTGCTGACGCATAGGGAATCAAATTCAAATATAAGGAATCAAAATAAGAAAGGGGAATACAAGGGGGTTTAAGGTTTCTATTGGACTAGGTTCAGTTGATAAGAAAGCCTATACAAGTCGATGAGACGGTTGCAACATTAATAGCGATAGATATGAGTCTACTCTGGAGAGTGCGCTAAGGATGCTATGCTCAAAAAGGCTGTGTCAATCATCGGGACGTAGAAGTCGAATCGTAGTCCCGGCAAAAGAAGTAAAATGCTGTCAGCGAATGTGAGGGTATTTTCATTACAAGAACGAAGCTCTATAGACTGTGAATTATATACAAAACGCTCAGAATCCCATAAGGTGAACACATTCAATTGGCGATTGTTCTGTGTCATGAACCATTGTCGGAACCTCTCCAAACGAACTCCAATATTCTTGCGCATTCAAGCTAAAAGAGAGATGTCTCGATAATTCAAAGATATTCAGGTGAACCCTTGTCGAGGAAACTCTGTGTCCTCATTATCAAGCGTGTGTGGCAAAGCACAACTACAGTTTATCGGCGTAAATCCAGCCATATGAGACACAGTGTGTCCCGGAAGAGTACTAGTGGACTGCTCCTCTCCGACGTCCGTATAGGGCGGTCGATAACCAAGTGGCTGAGGTGGGCTCATAGGTTGATGCTGCTGCTGCACAACAGGCAGCGTCTGAAATATCGGATTGTAGGGAGACTTCGTTGGCAAAGTCTGGATCATCGTTGAAACAAGGCGTCAAACCTTGAGCCCAGCACCCCAAAAAGCTAGTTTGCCCTATCCCTTCATGTCCTCCAACGCGTCAAATTTCTCATAGGTCCGGCAGACGCAGCCACCAATGGTTACTGGCCTATCGAATCCCACTTGGCTCTTGAGTCTATAATCTTGATGGCGAGCTTCGCATACAGTCCAGCGAACCTCCCTTCTCACGGTGGCGATTCGTCGCCGCAAAGGGCGCTTGCGCTCCGCGAGCGCTTACTGCCGCCATAGATCCTCCGGCTCAGGAGGATCTTCTAACCCCCTACTTGTTTACCACCTTGCTGGGTTCTCTACCAGCGCATACGAAACCACCCATCTGCCACCTGCTGGGCTGAGGCCCAATTGGTGCATCGTCTGAACTGATTGGGCGACGCTAATGGTCTCCAGATTTGAGCAAAATCGCTGAGTGAGCGAACTCGTTCTGTCTTCCGGGCTCCACATCAAGGCCCGATCGACACCTCCTCCATGCTTCCCCCGAGCGTCTTGGATACGCCCCATCGCTTGGTGGATAGAAACAACTTATCTGCTTCCTCCAAGTTCCACACCAGGACCAACCCGGCTTTCCCTGTACGCCTCTGATGGGCGTCCTCGCAACCCAACTTCCTTGAAATAGTTGGCTGGTAGAGTTGTGCTCGGTGGATTCAAGCCACCTAAGTACTCGTTCTGGGCAGTAGAGGCCCATCGTAGTGCTTTGCCAGTGCACTTGGAACCACGTAGGTTGGAACACAGTTGGTGCATCGTGTGACTGTTTGGGAAACGCCAATGGTCTTCATATGCTCGCATAACCACCGAGCAAATGAACTCGTTTATTCAAGCAAGTTCCAAGTCTGCTTCCCCCAAATTCCACACCAATCCATGTGGCTTTGGAGATACTGCTGGCACGACGAATCTTGGCTGATTCCAGTGCGTTGCTTAACCCCCAATGGGTACAGAGGTCTGTGGTGACACACGCAGCAGAATAAAGTGAGCCTTAGGGCTCGTTGACTGGTGGTGGGCCAAGGAAGCGGGGGTGATGATCAGGCTCATAACCTTCGATCGGCGGCGTCAAGTCTAGCACATCCATCGTGCTAGGCTTAATGACAAACATGCAAGAACTTATCAGAGGAGATTGATCTGAGTCGCTAGCTTTCCACGAGTCCGCTACGGCGGAGTACACGATATTGGTATTTGGGGGATAAGCCTCGCTCGAAGAACAAGGCCTAAAACTTCAGCAGAGCTCTTTTAAGTTTCCCTGAACCGGCGGCCATCCCGAAGGAGCTCCTGTGGTTAGCTCTTGAAACTCTTTTCGCTCTGTGTCTGTGGAGCGGTCGATGATACTTCGCAATGGATGTGCCAGATCACGACCTAACGCTACAGGTGTGCCGGTTCTGGTGGACCCACCCGGCTTTGGATGATTTTGCATTGCACTCAGTACTGCAGAGTTCTTATCGTACTTGGTAGCACTATGGTATTTACAGCCGGGGTCAGTGCCGCAAATTCCACCACCAATATCCACAGAAATACCAGCCCGCATCCCTCCCCAAAACCCAAACCACCTTTGCTCTTCGCCCAAGCAGCCTTTGCCAAGGAGATGCCCAAAGGCATTCCGTCCATGCCTGTCAACCATTGAAGTGCAAC
>JAABUS010002147.1_pt1 | contig 38720 bp, 35 predicted proteins | sample 5560161 | NCBI WGS metagenome assembly JAABUS01 (sample SAMN10711885, study PRJNA513376) | rock metagenome | isolation source: Antarctica rocks | place: Antarctica: Victoria Land, Trio Nunatak nord | collected 2016-01-04
GATGAGGCGGCGGCCGACGGCTTCGTGGGGGATGATGGGGGGGCCGAGCTCTTCGATGGCGTGGGAGAAGGGGTAGTGACCGACGTCGTGAAGGAGGGCGGCGGCGGCGGTGGTGCGGGCGTCTTCGTCGGTGAGGGCGGCGCCGGCGGGGGTGGCGCGGAGATGGGCGAGGGCGAGGCGGGTGAGGTGGAGGACGCCGAGGGAGTGGTCGTAGCGGGCGTGCTTGGCGCCGGGCCAGACGCGGGAGACGAAGCCGAGCTGTTGGATGCGATCGAGCCGGAGGAAGGCTGGGGTACCGATGAGGGCGAGCTCGGGGGCAGCGAGGGGGATGCGGTCATACAGGGCGTCGCGGACGGTGGTTTCGATGGGGAAGCCGGTGCCGGGGAGGCGAGCGGCGAGCGCCATCGTCATGGGGCGGATCCTCTCGGTGGGTGATCGCGCGTCGGGGCGGGACGGTGCGCACAGGATACGGGAAAGGGGGGGCGGAGGGGGGTCGCTGCGCTCCCGGGGGGACGAGGTAGGACGGGGGGGCGGGTCGAGGAGTCGAGGAGTCGAGGAGAGACGGGCGCAGCTTCTAGCTGTCGTCTCAGGGCGATGGACGAACGGGGAGACGGTATACCCTCGCGGTCAGGCCGTCGGCACGGTGCGGACGGCCCCGCGCGCTCAAACCACACGACGCCGGACGGCCCTCACCCCCTGCCCCCTCTCCCAATTCTGGGAGAGGGGAGAACTCTTAAGGGGCGAGTGGTGAGGACCGTCGGTGGGGGGGACGCGCTACGCGGTCACGGCAGGGATGGGGCTGCTACGCGACGACGGGGAGGGACTCGGAGTAACCCGGGTGAGCTCCGGGGGTGCGGATGACGGGGAACCACCCCGGGCAGATTCAGGCACTGCCCAGGCCCGCCCATCTGCCATGGGTGCCGCTTAGGAGATAGAATATATGTTCTATATTGAGTTGTCAAGGGGTTAGGGGTACGCATGTTTGGAAATACTGCTGGCCACATGGGTGATTGCTGGGCGGGCCGAGGAGGCTTGAAACACTGTTCCCCTTCCAGCGCCGCCAACACGCGCTGCAGTTTCACCCGGTCTGTGGGCAGGGTGGTGTGTGAAACAGGATCGGGCGTGAACTGACCGCGCTTCACAGGGATCTCATGCCAGCCGCCGAATCCTCCTCGGCGCGAGCCAGGTAGTTCAAACAGGTACTGGGAACAGGTAATTCGCACGGTGTGGCGGTGTGGCGCGACGCCGCATCATGGACGACGTGCCGAGCGACGTGGGTCGATGGCGAGGTTCTCTGCCTCGCGGGCTGAGGTCAAGGACCCCGGTGTCGCGGGTGCGGACTGGCGGGGGCGGCACCGGTGACCTGTTTCGGTCCCGGCAACGGGAGGGGTCGTACCACGAGGAGGACGCGATGGACACGTTCAGCGGCAAGGCGGTGATTTCTGGGAACGCACCGGCGAGAAACCGATCGCGGAAAGGACGGAGAGGGTGGCGCGTGGGGGTGCTCGTGCTGCTCGCCCTGGTTCTGGTTGGCTCGGTCGTGGCGCCGGGCGGCGGTGCGGCGGCGAGGTTACGGCGCTACCAGCAGCAGGACTCGACCTACCAGACTGGCGACAGCGGCTCACCCGATGGCATCGCCATCACCGACCCGTCGTACCCATTCCAGTTCACGCGAGTGGGGCGGATCGTGTCGATTCAGAAGGTGACCATCACCCTGACGATTAACAGTGGGAATACGGCACCCGGCCAGTTCGACGAGGACAATTTGGTGCTGGCTCTGGATGGCGTCGACACCGGGATCAAGCTGAACGGCTTCGGCAGCGCGTTCGACACGCTGACGATCAGCGGCGTTCCCAACCACGGGGCCGAATTGCTGAAGCAGCTCAAGGCGGATGGGACGCTCGCGGCGACGATCGTCGATCGCACTCCCGGCGACGGCTACGTCATCATCTATGACGCGACTCAAACCACATTGACGATCGCGGGCAAGCGGCGGTAGGGCTGGGGAACGCAGCCTGAGGTGTGTCATTGCGCCCGGTCTGTTGGTCGGATGGGGAGTGAAACGGGACGGACATCACGATGACGCGGGCGGCGAGGGTGAGGGCGAGCGGGGCGAAGACGACGGGTACGCTGAAGGGACCGAGATGGGTGTCGGGTTGTCGTGTTGCCCGTTGCCGGCGGCGGCGACCCGCTATGCTTGGTGCGACAGGGACAAGCGATCAGGAAAGGGTCGGGGATGCCGGAAGAGCCAGGGAGTTTCGAGGACGAAGCGGAGAAGGTCGAGGCGGCGACGGCGTTTCTGGCGCTTCATGGCATTCCGGCGAGCGCCCGCGAGTTTCGCCTCCGGCAGGAGTTTTTCCGGCATGGGTGGGACGTCCGCGTCCGCGAGCAGGGTGGGTCGTGGTCGGTTCGCGCCGTGAAGGCGGGGCGGCCGGACGCCGCGGCGGATGGAACCACCGAGGGCAACGTTTTGCGGCGGGCGCTGGCGGCAGCACTCGGTTTCGATGGGGCGGCGGGGCCTGCCTAGCGGCGAGGGGTTTTCGTCCACGGCGGGCTCCTGACGTCAGGAATCATCGTGGCGATGCGCCAGGGGTCGGGTTGGGGCTGGGTGAGGCGGGTCTGCTCGGTCACCGGCGGCGCGGGGATGGCTGCTTCAAGCGGGGGCCGGTCAGTCGGATGGGAATACGCGGATATGCGGCCGGGGATGCCGCGGGATAGGCGCTGGCTCACGCGCTGGCGGAGGACGGCAGGGTCACGCCCCTGGCTGTTAGCTTGGCTACGGGATGTTCCCCGCCAGGCCGCGCCGGATCATCGGGTCGCGTGGAAGGCGCCGAGTCGTCCCCTCGGTGCGACGGATTCTTGGTCAAGGCCGGGCCAGAGCGCAACAAGGACCACGGCTGGTGAGATCGTGGGGGTGGCTGTCGCTGGCGGGGGGTGGGGGGAGCTCGGGGGGCGGACTAGGGAGCGGGCGCTGGCGTGGCGGCGGGGGGTGGGGTGATGGTGAAGGGGGCGTCGAAGTCGCGGTAGTGGTAGAGCATGTAGTGGAGGCGGGAGACCATCGCTTCCTGGCGGACGCGGCCGCTCTGGGTGCCGACCCACCAGGCGTACCAGGTGGCTACCAACTGGGGGTGCTCCTGGGCGGGCTCGAGGAAGGTGACGAGCTGACAGGGCTCGCCGTCGATCGATTCGATGGGGCCAAGGCGAAAGCCGGTGGCGTGGGCGTAGGCGTCGCCCCACTGGGCGGGGAGGTAGAGGGGGGAGCCGCCTTGGGCGGTCCAGGGTTGGCCAATGCGGCGGATCCACTCGCGGTCGCCGACGATGATCCGCTCGTAGCTGGCGGAGGTGTCGGTCCAGGCGGGAGGGTGGCCGTCGCTGCCGTCGGAGGCGGCGGTTTGCTGGGTGTAGAGGCCGCCCTGACCGTCGCCGAGGCGCTGCTCGAAGCGGACCCGGTGGAGGGAGGTCATGTTGGCGAGACCGCGGGCGAAGACGGCTTGCGCCTCGTCTGAGCCAGCGGGGGTGGGGCCGGCGCCGTTGACGTTCGGGTCCGGAAGGACGAGGTAGAAGGGGACCGTGGTGGGCGCGCCGGAGGGCGGCGTCAGGGTCACGACGGCTCGCCACCAGCCCGCGCCGGGCAGGGCGATGCCGGCGACCGCGTAGCCGCCGGAGGCGTCGGGTTGCGGTTCGGCGGTCGCGGCGGGCGCGGGGTGGTCGAGCGAGGTGAAGGCAACCTGGACGGACGGGAGCTGATCGGGTGGCGGGGAATCGCCGCGGGCGTCGAGGAGGCGGACGACGAGGCCGTTGTCGCCGGGCTGGGCTGGTTGCAGCTGGAGGTGGACGAGCGCGGCCGGGTCGCCGGCGAGTGAGGCGTTGGCGGCGAGATCGACGCGGGTGACGGTGCCGCGACCGGCGCTGGTGCCGGGTGGGGCGAGCAGGGTGAGGATGGAGCCGCCGAGGACGACGAGGAGGGCGAGGGCGCCCTCTAGCCGAACGGTGCGGCGGGCGACGAGCGCCGTCCCGATCTGAGCGGCGGCGCGACGGAGGGTCGCGCGGTGGAAGGTGGCGAGGACGAGGACGGGGACGAGGGCGAGGAGCTTGAGGAGGAGGACGATGCCGTAGGCGCTGCTCCAGAGGGCGGAGACGGAGGGGAGGATGAGGCCGGCGTTGAGCAGACCGGTGGTGACGCCGACGGCCATCAGCGCGAGGGCGAGCCGGGAGAAGCGGCGGACCGGGTCGGCGGTAGCGGGCGAGAGGGCGCGATCGGCGGTGGTGGCGCGACCGGCGGGCCAGCTGAGCGCGAGGTGGGCGAGGCCACCGACCCAGAGGGCGATCGCCCATTGGTGGAGGAGGTTCGAGGCGAGGGCGAGGGGTCGCCAGGTCTCGCGGGCGGCGCCGTGGCTGGTGAGGCTGAGCCCGAGGAGGGCGGCAAGCCCGAGGCTGAGTCCGAGCCAGCCGGCGGCGGTGGGGAGCAGCGCGCGGCGTTTGGAGAGGAGGGCGAGGGCGAGGAGGGAGACGAGGGCGAGGGCGACGAGCCGGAGCCACCAGCCACGAGGGAGGCTCTGGACCGCCTCGGCCAGGGAGGGAGATTGGAGACCGGCCGAGGGGGCGAGGGTTTGGAGGAGCGGCTCGGCGAGGGTCGCGAGAAGCGCGATCGCGGCGCCAGCGGCGATGGCGACGGAGCGTGCTTGGAGGGCGGGTGCGGGATCGCCGGTGCCGGTCGTGGGTGGGGCGACGAAGTGGGTATAGGCGAAGCCGGCGGTGGCGAGGGCGGCGCCGAGGAAGGTCAGCCAGCGGGTGAGGACGGCCCAGGGAGCGGGCGTCTCACCTTGGACCGTGGCGGCGCCGGGAGCGCGGACGGCGCCGACGCGAAATCCGTAGGTGCCAGAGAGAGTATGGCCATCATCGGCGGAGCGCACGGACCAGCCGACGGTGAAAGTGCCGGTATCGAGGTTGTGGACGGAAGCGATGACGTGGCGGGCGTCGGCGGGGTCGATGGTGGCCGGAGCGATGGCGACGTCGTTCCCGGCTGCGTCGAAGAGACGGACGGAGGGGGAGCCAGCACCCTGGTCGACCGCTTCGGTGAACCAGAGCTCGAGCCGGAGCGGGGGGGCGGCGAGGAGACCGTCGACGGGAGGATCGGCGCGATCGAGCTCGGCGTGGGCGGCAGTTGGGCTGGCGTGAAGGAGCAGCAAGAGGAGGGCGCCGGTGAGCGCGAGCAGGATTGCGGGCAGGCGGATGGAGCGGGGCGTCGCGTGGGTGATGGTGGAGGGCGCCGAGAAGGGGAGCACGGGGGCGGGTCCTCTCGGTAGGGGGCATACACCATCGAACGGAGACGTTGCCGTAAGCGTAGCAGCCGGGGCGCGTGGGAGCGGGTGAGGGGGGCGGGGGCTGAGTGATTCCGGGCTGTCGCCCGTACTTGGCGCGGTTGCTAGGCATACGATTCCGGTCGGAAACGACAATGACGCTGTTTGAGGGGGTGCTCGCGGCGGTTCACGGTCTGCAACCGCAGGGATCGGAACGCATGTGGACCGACCCACTCTGCCTTTGTGCCATCTGGGACCCCGCAAAAGCGAGAACGGGAGGGCAGGCTGTACACTCTCTGCAAGATACTGAGAGACACGTAGGTCGGAAAGGAACGATCTAACATGGGTAATAAGCCCACAGGCTCTGTGCAAAAGCCGCTTCCACCGAGCAAACCCGACTACATCACGAAGTCCCCTACTATGCTGCCGCCGCAGCACCCGAAGCCACCACAGACGCGGGCGCAGCCACCGAGGTAGGATGCGGCGAACGCCGAGCTCGAAACGTCAAAAAAGAGGGACTAGCACGGCGATAGTCAAGGAGGTTGCCTCGACTGCAAGGAGCCACAGACCGACTCCAACGAGTCTGCTTTTCTTGTCTAGTTGAGGTCTATTTGCCTCATACGATTCGGTGCAGGCGTCACCGAGCCAACGCTCCATTTCATTGCTCAGCCGGCCGACGGTAATACCCTTCCACTGCGACAGTTCGGGCCGTGCGTCCCACTGAACAAGCCTGTACGACCAGGTGAAGGCTCCAACGAGAACGAGGTAGGCCACCGCCCCGGCCGCGAGCGCCAACTTTGCCACAATAGAGTTTGCGACCACCTCCCGATCACCGGTCAGGAGACCTGCCGTGATCGGCAGAATGGTGCTGGCGATTGTAAACATCGAGGAAGCTTTGGAATCGATCGTGTCGACCTGCGCGAGTTGGGCGGTTAACCGCATCATCGCTACGTCGTAGTACAGCCTTTCTGCTGACTGTACTGGTGTATCTGGAGGTGATGAAGGAGAGGTGGTTAGTGCCTTCGGCGTGGGCGCTGTGCTAAAGACGACAGCAGTTCGCTGAGCAAACATCCGGACACGGTTCCACATGAAGCTTCCTCGTCTATCTCACCAACATGGTTATGATCGAATGCCATGAGCCTCGGAGTGTATCGCCCGTCGCGAGGAACGACGTTACGTCTCTGTCTCCCACCAACGCTGTCATCTGATACGGGTGGTCTGGCAATCGGCATTACCCTAGCGCATAAGGCCCTGGGCGCGAGATATCGAAGCGGGCGCGGAGATGGGCTACCAGGCTGAGACAGTGGACGGAGCGACTGGCGTTACCTCCAGTCTTGGTGAAGCCATCGGGCGGCGTCAGGTTGCGCCGTCTTGGAGTTGTTAGGAGCCCGAGCCGTCGGCGTCAAAGGGGAGGATGTGGAAGTCGACGCGTCGATCGCTGAGGACGTGGACGACAAACCTGGTTAGCGGCTCGTTGATGAGGAGGTTGTACCGAGCGAGGCCAGGGTTGGGCAACGACGGCGACGACGCCGTAGTCGTCAAATGTGGGGCAGTATCAGGGCTGTCGGGTCGGTAGACGCGTGTGGGCCGAGGAGCTGCTCGTTAGCGTGTGGGGCGAGGCGATCGCTGGTGCCGCCGCGAGCGGAAGGGCGCGAGGTATCAGGTGATACGGTTGGCTCCCGCGGGGCTTCAACGGTATGGCTTGTTCGCTACTATACGGAGGGAGCGAGGTGCCCTTGGCAGGAGGTTGGAGACGGGCGAGAGGTTGCTGAGCGAGCGTTGCGGCGGCGACACGGACGGAGGGCAGGGGCGTGGCGAGGGTGAAGGTTGGCGTCGTCGGGTTGGGCGAGGTAGCTCAGATCATTCATCTGCCGATCCTAGAGTCATTGGGGGACCGCTTCGAGGTGGCGGCGCTCTGCGACGTCTCGCCGGGGCTGCTGGCGGCGCTGGGGGAGCGGTACCGGGTTGAGCGACGCTATGCGGACGCGGCGGAACTGACGGCGCAGGAGGATCTGGACGCCGTTTTCGTGTTCAATAGCGACGAGTACCACGCGGACCACACCATCGCCGCGCTCAAGCGGGGCAAGCACGTGCTGGTCGAGAAGCCGATGTGCCTGACGCGGCAGGAGGCGGAGGCGATCATCCGGGCGCGCGACGAGGCGGGGGTGCAGGTGATGGTGGCGTATATGCGCCGCTTCGCGCCGGCGTTTCTCCAGGCGGTGGACGAGGTGCGGGCGCTGGGGAAGATCAATTACGCGCGGGTGCGGGACATTATCGGGCTGAACCGGCTGATCATCGAGCAGTCGAGCGCCGTCCTCAGGTTTGACGACATCCCGGCCGAGGCGTCGCGCGACCGGACGGAGCGAGCGGCGCGGTTGGTGGGGGAGGCGATCGGTGACGTGCCGCCGGAGCTAGTTTCGGCCTACCGCCTCCTGTGTGGGCTGGCCAGCCACGATCTGTCGGCGATGCGGGAGCTGATCGGTGTGCCGGAGCGGGTGGTGGCGGCCGTCCAGGCGAACGGTGGACGGTTCATCAACGCGATCTTCGCGTACGACGGGTACCACGTCCTGTTGGAGACGGGGGTTGACGAGCAGCGCCGGTTCGACGCCCACATCGAGGTCTACGGCGTCTCAAAATCGGTGCGGGTCCAGTACGATACGCCGTATATTCGCCACCTGCCGACGACGCTGGAGATCCGGGAAACGGTTGGCGACGCGTACCGGGAAACGACGGTCCGGCCGACGTTCACCGACCCGTACACGCACGAGTTGGAGTATTTCCATGACGTCGTCGTCAACGGGGTGGAGCCGAAGACGACGCCGGAGGACTTCATGGACGATTTGACGCTGTTCCGGCAGATCATCGACGCGATGCGAACGGGACCGGACTGCTCTCGCGTCGCCTGATATCGCGCGCAGCGAGAAACGTCTCCATGCCGGTCGAGGTCGGCCACGACCGTGGTTGTCTGGTTTCTCGGTCCAGCGGTCGGTACCGCACGCGGGGCGACATCGGTAACGGATTTCCCCGAAACGACGCCTGCTCGCCGCGCCCGCCGGGTGCGCTGGGTCGTCGTCGCACGCGAAGGAGGTCGTTGACACCTCTGGTGACCGCCCGTAGCATGGGCCCCCTGGAGCGGGGTGGCCGCAGTCGTGTGGTCAACGCGATCACGAGGAGGTAGTGGCGTTTCTCCCGTTCACGTCGCGGACGCGGGGTACGCGTCTGATCCCGAAGCGGGCGCCGTTCATGGACGGCACGGTGGCCCGCGGCACGAGTACTGGAGGAACCGATGGCACATCAAGGCGAGCAGCAACGAGACGACCAGCAGTCGCTCAGCCGCCGGACCCTGATCAAGGGAGCAGCCGGGCTCGGGATCGCGGCCGGGGTAGGGGGGAGGCTGGCGCCCTCCTCGTTGGTGCGGGCGGCGGAGACGGCCAATCTCCAGTTCTGGGACATGGTCTGGGGACCGCCGGAGTACATCGACACCGGGAAGAAGCTGGTCGAGCAGTTCAACGAGCAGAACCCCGGGATCAAGGTTGAGTACCGGTCGACGCCGTGGAACAACTGGTACCAGACGTTTACGACGGCGATTGGGGCGGGAACCGCGCCGGACGTCAGCACCGGTGCCGCCTATCAGTCGGTTCAGTTCTACGACCAGGGCGCGGTGGCGTCCGTCGACGATCTGGTGGCGAAACTGAAGAGCGCGGGGACGCTAACAGACTTCCTGCCCGGCACGGTCGACCGGTTGCGCTACGACGAACATTACGTGGCATTGCCGTGGGCGATCGACATTCGGATTCCGTATTACCGGAAGGACCTGTTCGCCGCGGCGGGGGTCGAGCCGCCGAAGACCTGGGAGGAGTTCGCGGCGGCGGCGAAGGCGCTGACCAAGGGCGATCAGTACGGGTTTGTCAGCACCGGCGACACGCTCGGCACGCACCACATGTACTTCTTCATGCTCAACAATGGTGGTGGGCTGTTCACGGCGGATCGCCAGGTGGATCTGATGAACGAGCGCAACGTGGAGGCGCTGCAGTTCTTCTCGGATCTGGTCAAGGCCAAGTCGGTCCACCCGGCGAGCGCCGGCTACGTCAGCGACGACGCGGTCAAGGTCTTTAGCCAGGGTAAGGCGGCGATGTTCATTACCAACCCGGGATTCGAGACCCGGGCGCCGGAGATCGCCGAAAAGATCGGCATCCTCGAACCGCTGACGGCGCCGCACGGCGATAAAGGGACCATCTCGTGGGTGAATAACATCATGCTCTATACCCAGAGCAAGCACGCTGAGGAGGCGAAGACCTTCCTGTCGTGGTGGTCGGAAAATCTGACGCCGCTCTGGACGGAGGGGCACCTGACGCAACTCCCAGTGCGGCAGTCGATCGCCGACGATCCGTACTTTGCCAATAACCCGACCCTGAGCGCGATCCTCAAGAACTGGGTGCCGGTGGGGAAGACCACGGGTACGCACGCTGACGGTATCTTCCCGATCCTGAACGAGGTCGAGGGCGAGGGCGTGATGCAGACGCTGGTTCAGGACCTGCTGCAGGGCAAGGACGTGATGGAGTCGATGAAGAAGGCCGAGACGAGGATGAAGACCATCGTCAAGTAGCCCGTCGGGGGTGGGGACGCGTCGAGGACGCGGCCGCGTCCCCACCTCGGCGCAGGCCCCGCGCCGGGGCGGTGCCGCGTCTGGCATTGGTGCCCGGCGCGGAGGGCGATCGCTCGCTGGCGCGGACGAGTTGGAGCGTGGCGGACCGGTTGCCTCCGGCACCGGTCCGGGAAGATGAGACGCGATGAGTGTCCGTGCGCAGGCCCTCGAACCTCGGGCTGACCGGCTGACGGGAGGGCAATCGCGTCGCCGGCTCGATCTGTTGCCGTATCTGCTGTTTCTGCCGTCGATGGCGTTGATCCTGCTGATCAACCTCTATCCGTTTCTGACCGGTCTGTACTACAGCCTCAAAGACGGCTCACTCCTGAAGACGGGCTCCTTCGTCGGGCTGGCGAACTACCGTGATCTGCTGTCGTTGCCCGACTTCCGGCACGCGCTCTGGTTCAGCGCCGTCTTCGCGATCTGCAATGTGGTCGGCAGCTACGTGCTGGGCCTTGGGCTGGCGTTGCTTCTGAATCAGGACGTTCCGGGTCGAGGCTTCTTTCGGGTTGCCTTGTTGCTGCCGTGGATCATTCCGTCGATCGTCTCGATCATCAGCTGGCGGTGGATGATCGCCGACCAGAACGGGCTCTTCAATGTGGCGCTGGGGTGGGTAGGGCTGGGTCCGATCTACTTTCTAGGAACGGGGAACTGGGCGATTTTCTCGGTGATCATGATTAAGGTCTGGCGCAGCTTCCCGTTCATGATGGTCTCCTGCCTGGCCGCGCTGCAAAGCATCGATCGAGATCTGTATGAGGCGGCGGAGATCGACGGGGCGGAGCGGTGGCAGTCGTTCCGCGACATCACGCTGCCGCAGATCACGGGCATCTCGGTCGTGATGTGGATCTTGATGACGATCTGGAGCGTCAACGATTTCGAGACGCCCTGGCTGCTGACACAGGGAGGGCCGTCCAACGCGACCGAAAACTTGATCGTCCTCGCCTACAAGTACACCTTCACCCGGAACGAGGTGGGAGTCGGCTCCGCGATCGCGTTCGTCAGCCTGATCGTCCTGATGACGCTGGCGATCCTGCTGCTGCGAAGACAGCGCGAGGAGGCGTGAGGTGGTGGGGGAGACGGCCCAGGTGAGGCGGTGGCGGAGAAATCGCCGCGGGGGGCGAAGCTGGGGGCTGAGCGTGCTGCTGGCGGCGATCGTCGTGGTGATCGATCTGCCGATCATCTCGATGATTCTGAATTCGTTCCAGCGGACCGAGCAGATTTTGACCGGGAGCGGTTTGATCCCGCGGGCGGTGACGCTGGCGAATTACCGCTATCTCAGCTCGCGCACGCCGTTTTGGACGTACTTCGGCAACAGCGTCGCGATCGCCCTCGGGGGCACGCTGCTGAGCATTCTCGCGGCGGCGCTGGCGGGCTACTCGCTGTCGAGGTTTCGGTCCGCGGTCATCACCGGGTACTCACGTTTGCTGTTGATGGTGCAGATGTTTCCGCTGATTTTGGCGCTGATCCCACTCTTCATCCTATTCCGGGAGTTGAGCCTGGTAAACACCCGGACGTCGGTCATCCTGCTCTACACGGTGGTACACCTGCCGTTCGCGACCTGGATGTTCAAAGCGTTTTTCGACGCGATTCCGCGGGAGTTGGAGGAGGCGGCGCAGATCGACGGGGCGTCCCGGCTGCAGGCGTTTTGGCGGATTGTGCTGCGGTTGTCGGGGCCGGGGGTGGCGGCGGTGACGATCTTTTCGTTCCTGTTCTCGTACAACGAGTACCTGATCGCGAGCATCTTTTTGCGGGACGAGAACAAGATGACGATTCCGGTCGGGATCCAGATGTTCATGCAGCAGTACGCGACGGATTGGGGGAGCCTGATGGCGGCCGCCACCCTGGCGATGCTGCCGACCTTCGTCTTTTTCCTGTTCGTGCAGCGGTATATGGTCTACGGTGCGGTTGCCGGCGCGGTGAAGGGCTAGCGACCGCTTGCCCGTCTGGCTACGGGTGACGTTAGCGCCGCGCCGGTTGGGCGTGGCGGCCGGCCTTTGGTGCGGGTGATTTTTCGTGCCAGACGCTGGCGTTCGCGTCAGCGGTCGGGTGGGGGCAGGGCGGCGGGGAAAGGGTGCAAGGGCAGATGGGTTCTGAGCGCAGCGAACGGTCGCGCAGTCTGTGGCAGGGGGAGCGGGTGCGGTTGCGGCCGGTCGAGCCGGACGATTGGGCGACTTTTTATGGGTGGGGGCAGGACGATCTGATTTCGCGGATGGCGGAGCGGGTGGCCTTCCCGGAGTCGCGGGAGGCGGTCCGGCGCTGGACGGAGCGGGTGGCGACGAAGGAGCCGGTGAACGACCGGTTCCGGTGGGTGATGGTCAACGATGACGACGAGGCGGTCGGGAGTATCAACACGCACAGCTGCGACCGGCGGGTCGGCTCGTTCTCGTATGGGATCGTCCTGGATGCGCGGTGGCAGGGACAAGGGTTCGGGAGCGAGGCGATCCGGTTGGTGCTGAGGTATTACTTCACCGAGTTGGGGTACCAGAAGGTGACGGTCCACGTCTACGAGTTCAACGAGGGGTCGCGGCGGCTGCACGAGGGGCTGGGGTTCGCGCGGGAGGGGCGCCTGCGACGGGAGGCGTACGCCGACGGACGGCTCTGGGACGTATTGGTCTATGGGATGACGCGGGAGGAGTTCGCGGCCAGGGAGGAGGAGAAGCTGCCGGTGTTCGCACCGGAGGAGGTGCCGGCAGCCGCGGCCATATCGGGGGACGGCGACAGCCGGGGGGCGTGAGGCGGTGACGCGGCGGCTCGTCGCGGCCGTGAAAAGCCGGTCGCGCGAGCCGGTGGATCAGGACTGCGCCGTACGAGAAGATGATCGTGCCGCGCGGCGCGGTTCGGTGTCGGGTCGCGGACGGGCGTCTTGGGGCGGGATCTGGGGCGGCGACAGCTTGGTTTCAGCGCGTGGTATGGAGGTTAGGATGGCTGCAACTCACCCTCTGGTTGGCTCGTGGCGGGTGACGGTCCGGATTCCCGCGGCCGACGTCGAGGGAGTCAACCTGGCGACGTGCGGTGCGGATGGGACGATGATCGTGGTGTTTCCGTCGCCGGTCCCAGCCGCGCCGGGGCAAGGGCACCGGATTGAGTTCTATACCCCGGCGATTGGGAGCTGGCTGGCCAGTGGCGAGCGGGGCGCGACGATGACGTTCGTGAGTCTGGCGACGGACGAGAACGGCGCTGCCCTTGGCAGCCACACGGTCTCGGCCGAGGTCACGGTCGACGCCGCCGGTGGGTCATGGACGGGGCCGTTTCAGATCACGGCGGCCGGGCCGGCGGGTGAGGCGCAAGGGTCGGTCGAGGGAACGGTGAGCGCGACGCGGATCGTGGCGCAGCCGGTGGGGACGGTGAAGTCGTAGGTCGAGGGGTGCGGATACCGTACGTGAGGCTGGTCGTTGAGGTACGGAAAACCGTCGGGCATACAAAGGCGGCCCGGCTACGAACGCGGAATTTTCGCTGCCCTTGTATAGACATATGATATACAGTGGTACACAAACGAGACGGTCGTCGAGAGAGGTGAGGATGGAACGCGGCAAACAAGGGGGCGGGGTGAGGAACCTGGCGATTAACCTGCGGGCGAGCAGGCAACAACGCGACCTGATTGACCGCGCGGCGCAGACATTGGGCAAGAGCCGGTCCGATTTCATGTTGGAGACGGCGTGTCGGGCGGCGGAGGATGTGATGCTGGATCGCCGGTACTTCGCGCTCGATGCCCCATCATTTGACCGCTTCATCGCGTTGCTCGACAGTCCGCCGCCACCGACCGACAAGCTGCGCCGGCTTCTGCGCCATACCGCGCCCTGGGAGTGACGGGCGGACAGTTCATCGCCCCGGTGCCGTTAACGGCAACACATAATCTCGAACCGTTCGAGTGCGGAGTCCCCGTCCTCAATGAATGGCTCAAGAAGCGTGCCTTGCGGAACGAATCGGCCGGAGCATCGCGTTCCTATGTCGTATGTGTTGACGACACCGTTGTTGGGTATTACTGCCTCGCGGCGGGAGCGGTGACACGCGAGGCTGCGCCCGCTCGGCTCCGGCGCAACATGCCCGAGCCGATTCCCGTGATCGTGCTCGGACGTCTGGCGATTGACGCGCGATATCAGGGCCAGGGGCTCGGTCGATCGCTCCTACGCGATGCGGTGGTGCGTGTGCTGCAAGCAGCAGGCATCGCGGGGATCAAGGCGATCCTGGTACACGCGATCTCAGAGGAAGCGAAGAACTTTTATCTTGCCAAAGGGTTTATCGAGTCTCCCATCGCGCCGATGACCCTCTGCCTGATACTGGAGTCCGCCCGTCGCGCAATCGAGGAGTGAGCCTGGTCCAGTTATCCTCCATGCGGGCTCTCCGACGAGCGGGCTCGTGAACCCCGACACGACGATAGTCGCTCAGGTACCGCCAATATTTGAGACACGGGTGGAATCCGACATGACGCTGCTCGTTCAGGCCGCGAATATCCGCCAGGCGCATGGCGGGAAGCAGATTTTCGAGGATGTCTCGTTCGAGGTGCGGACGGGGGATCGGGTTGCACTGATTGGGGAGAATGGGGCGGGGAAGAGCACGCTGTTCCGGATCATGGCAAGGCGGCTGGCGCCGGATGGGGGCGCGGTGACGCATGCGCGAAACCTGGTCGTTGGGTATCTGAGCCAGGAGCCGGAGATCGAGCCGGGGCAGACGGCGCGGGAGGCGGTGGCGCAGGCGGGGGGCGACCCAGCGGCGCTGGAGGGGCGGTTGCGGGAGCTGGAAAGGGCGATGGCGACCGCGGCCGATGACGAGGAGTTGGGGGAGGTGCTCGACGAGTACGGGGCGGTGCTGGCGCGGTTGGAAAGCGGCGCCGGGCCCGGACACGGCCACGAGGCGCGGGTGGCGGAGACCCTGGCCGGGCTCGGGTTGGAGGAGGGGCGGTGGGATCAGCCAGCCGGGCAGTTGAGCGGTGGGGAGAAGAAGCTGGTCGGGCTGGCGCGCCTGCTGCTGGCGGAGCCGGACTTGCTGTTGCTCGATGAACCGGACAACCATCTCGACGTCGCGGCGAAGGGATGGTTGGAGCGGTACATCGCCGGGCAACGCGGCGGGGTGGCGCTGATCTCGCACGATCGGTGGTTCATCGACCGCGCGGTCAACCGCATCTTCGAGCTGGAGGATGGGCGGATCGTGGGGTATCCGGGCAACTACAGCGCGTACCTGTCGCAGAAGCGGGATCGCTTGGCGCGGCAGGCGCAGCTTCGCGAGCTGCAGGAGCGGGAGCTCAAGAAGCTGAAGGCGAGCGCCGAGCAACTGACGCAGTGGGCGCGGCAGAATCCGAAGTTCGCCTCGCGAGCGGAGAACCAGCGGCGGAAGCTGGCGGAGGAGCGAGAGCGACTGGACACGACCCCGGTCCCGGTCCTCGACCGCCGCCGGATCGACGTCGACTTCGCGGCGGAGCGAGGGAGCACGCTGGTGCTGGAAGCGCCCGGGCTGGCGAAGGCGTACGGGGAGCGAACGGTCTTCGCGCCGTTTGACCTCGTGATCCGCCACGGCGAGCGGGTCGGGCTGGTCGGGCCAAACGGCGCCGGCAAGACGACGCTCTTCAAGTTGATTCTGGGGCGGGAAGCGCCGACGGCGGGGGCGCTGCGCTTGGGTCCGAGCATTCAGGCTGGCTACTACGCGCAGGAGCAGGAGACGCTCGATCCGGCGCTGACGCCGCTCGAGCTGACGCGGAAGCTGAAGCCGATGACGGAGCAGGGGGCGATCTCCTTTCTGAACGGGTTTCTCTTCTCGCGCGACGACGCCTTGAACCGGATCGCGAACTTGAGCGGGGGGGAGCGGGCGCGTCTCCAGATCGCGTCGTTGATCCTGCAGGGAGCGACGTTTCTGCTGCTCGACGAGCCGACCAATAATCTCGATCTGCCCTCGATCGAGGCGTTGGAGACGGCGCTGCTGGCGTTCCCAGGAGCGATCTTGACGATCTCGCACGATCGATATTTTCTGGACACGGTCTGCGGCCGGATCGTCGAGTTGGAGGGCGGGGTGGTGCGCGATTATCCGGGCGGCTTCGGGTACTACGACGCGCACCGGGGAACGGGGAAGGAACTGACGATTCGCCCACTGGCGCCACCGCAACGCGTCAAGCAGAAGGCGCGGCGGTGATCAGACGACGCGCGGCGCGGTCGGGAGGCGGGCGGTTTCGCTGAGCGTGGCGGCTGGGGAGGAGGCGGCGGCGAGCCCAGCCGCCTTCATTGCCCGGCCGGCGGTCGTTGGCGCCAGTGCCCGAGTACACTTCCCCTCGTACGGTTGAGATTGCGCGGTGGGCCGAGGTGGTCGCCGCTTGCCTGAAACAGGGAGCGCAGAGCGATGAGCGTGACATTTACGGAGGAGGAGGTTCGGGAGAGCCTCAAGAACGTCTACGACCCGGAGATTGGGATCAACATCGTCGATCTGGGGTTGGTCTACGACGTCGACGTGGCCGAAAGCGGCGACGTGCTGGTGACGATGACGCTGACGTCGCTAGGGTGCCCGCTGGGGCCGGTGATCGTGCAAGAAGTGACGGGGGCGCTGGGGGATCTGCCGGGGATCAACGAGGTCGACGTCAAACTGGTCTGGAGCCCGCCCTGGTCGCCAGAGTCGATGAGCGAGGAAGCGCGGGACGAGCTCGGTATCTGGTAGTGGGGTCGCGGGGACATGGGGTGTGAGCCAACTCGCTGAGCGGCGCGGGTGGGGATTGCGGCGAGGCCGAAGGCGCCCGAGCGGCTGGCTGCCGCTCGGGTGGGGCCTGCTGCTGGTAATGGCGCTGGGCGGCTGCGCGGCTGGCGCCCCCAGCGCCGGAGCGCCGCGGACGCCGACTTCGACTCCGGCGCAGATGGCGGCGGTTCAGGCGACGGCGGTCCCATCGCCGACCGTCGTGGCGACCGTGCCGCCAGCGACGGCTACGGCCACGCCAGCGGTCAAGGTGGTGATTGGCGCGGCGCCGACCGCGTCAGACGCATCAGGAGCGGGTGTCGCGTCAGCCGTGGCGGGTGGGACAGAGGGGGGCGCGCAGCCGACGCCGCGGCCGGCGGTGCCGGCCGATCCCGGGGGCGGGATCAGCGAGATCGTGCCGAACCCGGAGACGCTGGAGAGCCCCCGCTTCGACGACCAGAAGGAGGTCGCGCTGACGTTCGACGCCGGCGCCGATCGAGGGAACGCCGAGGCGATTCTCGATCTGCTGCGCGACGACGGGATCAAAGGGAGCTTCGGGATGACCGGGCTCTGGGCGCAGGCGAACCCAGACCTGGTCAAGCGGATGGTGGCCGAAGGCCACATGCTGATCAACCACACCTGGGATCACGACTCGCTGACGGGCGCCAACACGGGCAAGGAGCCGATGAGCGAGGAGAAGGTGGCGCGGGAGCTGGGCGACACGGAAGCCTTGGTCAGGGAGTTGACGGGGTACGAGATGAAGCCGTACTTCCGGCCTCCGTACGGCGACTACGGTCCGACGAGTCTTGGCTACGTGGCGGCGAATGGCTACTACATCACGGTCTGGTGGACGTGCGACACGCACGGCTGGGACGGGTGGGACGCGGCGAAGATCACGGGGTATTGCACGACCAACATCAAACCGCACGAGATTTTGCTGCTGCACGTCGGGGCGGGCGCCGGCGGCGACCTGGCGGCGTTACCGGAGATGATCGACTTCTTCCGCGGCGAGGGATACCGGTTTGTGACGGTCGATCAGATGGTGAAAGACTGAGTGCTGAGTGCCGAGAAGTCAGGAGTCAGGAGTCAGGAGTCAGAAGAGGAGTGGCGGGGCGCAGTGCTCAGCTGTCGTCTCCTGATGATGGACGAAAGGGAGAGGATAGTCCCTCGCGGTCAGGCCGCCGGCGGGAGTGAGGACGGCGGCGCGCGCTCACATCTCTGTGCGCCGTCGGGCTTTGTCCCCATTTTCGAGAGCTGGTGTGGACGTCGCCAGTGGACTCTTGCGCCAGATGCGGGCCGGAGGCATGAGGCAAGGCGCAATAGGCACAGTGGTTAGCGTAGCGGACGTGCTGACGCCTTCGGGCACCGGTGATGAAGATACCGGCCGACGTTGCCGGGGTGCTGGCTGGTCTCACGAGCCTCGTTCTGATTCTGCTGCTCCGATGGATCGCAGGGTCCGCGAAACCGTCATCAGATCGATACCGTCGGCAAACGCTGACGAGCGCCGACGCGGAGAAAGATGCCCCGTCGGCCGATCAAGTCTTCTTTGATGCAACGAAGCGGTTACTCGATACGCAGATCAGTGGAAGCGACGCCCTCGATTTGCGCATCACGTCCGCCCTTCAAGTCGGTGGAACGGTGTTTCCGGTGACATTCGGGCTGCTTAGCCTGCTCAGTAATCCACAGACCGTACCGTCTACCGGAACCCGATGGTTGCTCGTATGGGCGCTCGCGGCCTACGTCGCCGTCATCGGCGCTGCCGCCGTGTCGTTCTTCATTCGCAAGCTGGAGTTCCGTCCGAACGTCGGAACGATAGAGCACTATCGGAACGAAGAATTGGATGGCGCCGTGCTGAGGCTATGGGTAGCGGAGGAGTACGTCAATTCGTTTCGGCAAAATCAGGGCCGGCTCCAGCTCAAGGGCTGGTGTGCCTTGATCGCTCTATTGGCCCTCGCCGCGGAAATCCTCCTGCTCGCGATCGCGGCGCTGATCACGGTCAGCTAGGAGGGCCTGGCGTTCGCACGATGATCTGAGGTGGTCCCGGCGGCGGACTCGGTCTCCGTGGAGGAGGTAGGGGTGCGGGATAGATCGCCATTTCTTGATTCTCCTGTGTCTCTTGAATCGTACCAATACTACGTTACGGCAAGACATTGAGACATCACGGGTTCGACCGCGGGTACGTCAGCGGGCGGTGGCGGTGCGGTAGCGGCGGACGGCGAGGGGGACGAAGAGGACGAGGAGCGCCAGGGACCAGATGACCGACGCGAGGGCGGGGTGCTGCAAGGGCCAGGCGGTGCTGGTTTGGAGGGCGCCGGGGTTGCCGAAGAGCTGGCGGCAGGCGGCCACGGTGGCGCTGAGCGGGTTCCAGTCGGCGATGGTACGAAGGAAGGCGGGCATGCCCTGGGTGGGGACGAAGGTGTTGGCGACGAAGGTCATGGGGAAGAGGGTGATAAAGACGATCTGTTGGGCGACTTCGGGGGTGCGGACGAGGAGGCCGACGAACGTGCCGACCCAGGTCATGGCGTAGCCGAAGAGCAAAAGCAGGCCGAAGGCGGCGAGGGTGTGGACGGGGCCTTCATGGGCACGCCAGCCGACGACGAGACCGCAACTGGCCATGACGGCGATGCCGAGGAGGCTGGCGAGGAGATCGGCGATGGTGCGGCCGACGAGGACGGCCGAGCGGGCCATCGGGAGCGAGCGGAAACGGTCGACGATGCCTTTGGCCATGTCGTCGGCGACGCCGACGGCGGTGCTGCCGGCGGTGAAGGCCATCGTTTGGGCGAAGATGCCGGCGATCAGGTACTCACGGTAGTTGCCACCGCCCGGCACCTTGATCGCGCTGCCGAAGACGTAGGCGAAGAGCAGGACGAAGATGATCGGCTGGAGGGTGACGTCGAGGAGCTTCTCGGGAACGCGCCGGACGTGGGTGAGGTTGCGGCGGGCGATGGTGATGGCGTCGGCGAGCGCCCAGCGGAGCTTGGCGGCTGGGGACGTAGGGGGGGCGGGAATGGTCAGGGCAGTCATTACGCGGCCTCCTGCTTCGTAGGGGACGGCTTGAGCGGGGCGGGCACGTCGTCGATCGGATCGCCGGCGGTGCGGCCGGTGAGGCGGAGGAAGACCTCATCGAGGGTCGGGCGGCGGAGACCGATGTCATCGACGGTGACGCCGGCGGCGTCGAGCTCGCGGACGACGCCGGCGAGGGCGGCGGCGCCCCCGACGACGGGGACGGTGACGCGGCGCGCGCCGGTATCGAGGTGGGCGTCGGCGCCAACGGCCCGGGAGAGGGCGGACTGAGCGTCCCGGAGGCGGGTGGCATCACGGACGACGACGTCGATCCGCTCGCCGCCGACTTGGGATTTGAGGTCGTCTGAGGTGCCGGAGGCGATCACCTGACCGGCGTCGATGACGACGATGCGGTGGGCGAGACGGTCGGCTTCCTCCAGATATTGGGTGGTGAGGAGGAGGGTGGTGCCACCGGCGACCAGCTCGGCGATGACATCCCACATGGCGAGCCGGCTGCGAGGGTCGAGGCCGGTGGTCGGCTCGTCGAAGAAGAGGACGGGTGGGGAGGCAACCAGACTGGCGGCGAGGTCGAGGCGGCGGCGCATGCCGCCAGAGTAGGTTTTGGCCATGCGGTTGGCGGCGTCGGTCAGGGAGAAGCGCTCAAGCAGCTCGTCGGCGCGGCGGCGGGCGTCGCGGCCAGAGAGATGGTAGAGGCGACCGACCATCTCAAGGTTGGCGCGGCCGGTGAGAAGCTCGTCGACGGCGGCTTGCTGACCGGCGAGACCGATCAGGTAGCGGACCTGCTCGGCGTCGCGCACGACGTCGCGGCCGACGACGGAGGCGTGACCGGCGTCTGGCCGGAGGAGCGTGGTCAGGATGCGGACGATGGTCGTTTTGCCGGCGCCATTGGGGCCGAGGAGAGCGCAAACGGTGCCGCGCTCAACGCTGAGGTCGACGCCGCGGAGGGCATGGGTTTGACCGAAGTGTTTGTGGAGGTCCTCGGTGAGAACAGCCGGAGTGTCCTCGCGTGGGGGGCGAATTGCGGATGTTGGCATAGGTCCTTCCCTTCCGTAAAGCGCGCGATCGGGATGATGCTCGAACAAGAGTACACCGTACGCCATTTGCGTACAGTGTACTCTACGAGTAGAATGAACCAAAGTCAAGCGTGCGGTGGAGAGGAACGGGAATGACGACGGCCGGCGACGAGATGGCGATTCGCGGGGGGCGGGGTCGCGCCAGGCGGCGAGGTCGACCGGGGATCGAGCGGGGGTGGCCGTGCCGCGAGCGCCGCAGCCAAGGCGAGCAGCCGGCACTGAGTTGCGACGAGATCGTGCGGGTTGCGATCGAAATCGCGGACGCCGAGGGCGCGGAGGCGGTCTCGATGCGGAGGATCGCGACGAAGCTGGGCGCTGGCGCGATGTCGCTGTACCGCCATGTCGCGGACAAAGAGGACCTCATCGCCCAGATGCTGGACGCCGTCTTCAGCGAAATCGAGCATCCCGAGCGGCCATCGGGTGACTGGAAAGCGGATCTCCGGTTGATTTCCCTCGGGACCAGAGCCGTCGTCAAGCGGCATCCCTGGCTGGTACCGCAGCTTGGGGGTCGGCCGCGAATCGGTCCGGGTTTTTTGGGGCACGCCGAGTCGACGATGGCGGCCGTGGTTGGTGTCGACGCCGATATGCCCGTCGTGGCGGCGATCCCGGCGATGGTCGACGACTACGTGTTCGGGTTCGTGCTCCGCGAACTGCAGGAAGAGGAGTCGGCACGGCGAACGGGGATAAGCGAGGGAGAGTGGTGGGAGTCGATGATGCCGTATCTGCGGGCGATGCTGGACACGGGCCGCTACCCGACGATTGCGCGCTTGATCGATAAGCAGGACGAGGACTACCGGGAGCTACCCGCCGACGAGCGGTTCGCGCTGGGGTTGGACTGCCTGCTGGACGGGATCGCGGCGCGGCTGGCGGCGCGGCGAAGCGGGTGATGGAGGCGACCGGTGTCGTCGGAATCCCACGCCAACGCTCTTGGCACCGACGCCGCCGGAACTGGCCGAGGCTCGCGACCGAGGCGTCGTGCAATTATGGAGGGTGGTGGGGCGTGACCCGCGCTAGGGGACGGAGAAGGAGATTTCGCCGAGGATGTCGGCGATGAGCCAGCGGCCGCCGGCCCGGGCGAAGACGATGAAGAAGGTCTTCGGCATGGGGACGACGGCGTACTGAATGGTGACGGTGGCGCCGGCGGTGCCGTCTGGCAACAACCGGACGTCGCGGATGGCGAGGATGGCGGCGCTGGAGGCGGGTGGCTCAGGCATCGGGGTGGCGAGGGCGTCGTAGGCAAGGAGCGTCATCGGGTCCTGGCGTTTGAGGAGCCGGTGAAGGTAGGGATCGGTGTAGAGGCCGTAGGCGCGCAGGAGCTCCCCGGCGTTGAAGCAGGCGACCAGCTCGCGGACCGTGGCGGTGACGCCGGCGACCGTGGCGGGGTCGGCGGGTCTGCCTTGGGGGACCACGTCGCGGGGTCGGGGTATGGCGGGGGCGGCAACGGTGGCTGGCGTGGCGCTTAACCCGTTGAGTTCAGCGAGCGACCGCGGCGCGGCGCGACACAACGCCGGGGGCGGGGCGTCGCGGGCTGGCGGGGGAGTCCCCACCTCCGCTGCGGTCGCCGGCGAACCGGCGGCCACCAGCACGGCCGTGACGAGCGCACCGCACCATATCCGCACCATGAGCCGACAACCGCTCGCTGCAACGGCGTGACTCCACCGAGCTTCCGTCACGGACTTTGCCCCAGGACGAGATCGCTCAGCGATGCGCCGTCGCCGTGCGCCGATCGGTCCGCGACGCGGTCGATCGTCCCCTGGTGCATTACCGCAACCCGGTCGGCGACAGCCAGCGCGACACCGATTCGCTGCTCGACCAAGACGATGGTCAGGCCCAGGTCGTGGGGTTGGCGGACGAGACCGGCGATAGTCGCAGTTAGCAGCGGCGCCAGCCCTATGGTCGGCTCGTCCATCAGCAGCCGGGGGTCGATCGCAAGCATCGATTGCTCGCCGCGCGAGGGCGTCCCCGCCAGCGCCCGCCGGCGCTTGTAGAGACGCGTGAGGGTTTCCAAGACCTAGGCCTGGTCGAACCGGGCGGCGTCCGCACGGCCCGCGACCGCTACCAACCGGACTGGTCGCTGACTTCCTCACTCACACCGCCAAGCACGTCCAAACACCACGACGACTGCCAATACCGATACAGCGCCTGCACGAACGAATCGCCAAACGCGGCCAGGAGAACGAGGAACATATCAAACGACGGACGGTCGAGACCAACCGAATCAGCAAAACGCTCGCGCATCTGAGCAAGGTCACCGGCCCAAACGATCGTCGGTGACAGGATTTAGGGTGATGAACGCTCCAACGAGCTGAGACGGTCGACAGACACCGACCGTCCGCGGGGAGCGACGAAGCGGCGCGCTGCGGACGGATGGCGACGCCGAGCTGCGGTCCGAACGATCAGTGTGGTTGGGCGGCCTCGATTGCGCGCGGGTGTCAGCGGATGCCGTCGATGGCGAGGGTGAGAAGCCGATCGGCCTCGGCCACGCCGTCGGGGTCCTGCTCGGTGGCCAGTGAAATGGCGTTGACGAGAGTGAGCAAGTCGATGATGGACACCGTGGGGCGGACAGCGCCGGCGTCGCGGGCCCGGCGCAGCAGTTCATCGCCCGCGCCAGCGAGCATCGCGGAGCACGTGTCGCCTTGGACCGCTTCGCTGTCCAAATCCTCTCGAAGCATAGACGCGGCAAGGCCGCGGGTGGCGGCAATATAAGCGCCGACCGCTCGCAGCCAGACGACAAGCGCCGATCCAGGCTCGGCGTCCCCGGCCAGCGCGCGCGCCTGGGCACAGAGCGCCTCGACGCGGTCGTGGAACACCGCTTCGAGCAGGGCCCGGCGGGAGGCAAAGTGCCGGTGCAGCGTGGCGGAGCCGACTCCGGCCTGCCGGGCGATCTCTTCCAGCGAGGCGTCCGCTCCGTGCTGGGCGATTGCGGCCTCGGCCGCGACGAGGATCCGGTCGTAGTTGCGGCGCGCGTCGGCGCGCACCGGGCGCCCGGTTGCACCTGGCGGGATGCCGCTCTCTAGCATGAGTACCTCCTATGGGTTGAAAAATGGGGTGGTACCCCGTATTCTATCGGAACACAAATGGGGTGGGCCACCGTTTTTGGCCGTTCCGAAGCGCAACTACCAGAGAGGAGAAGATTATGGCCACTGTCCCAACCAATTCTGATCCAGTTCTCGTCACCGGTGCCACCGGCAGACAGGGTGGGGCGGTCGCGCGAACCCTTCTCACCTCGGCCACACCGGTCCGGGCTCTCGTCCGAGACATGAACTCCGAGGGCGCCAAGGCCCTCGACGCACTCGGCGCTAGCCTGGTACTCGGCAATCTCAACGACCGCGAGTCGCTTCTTGCCGCCGCGAGCGGCGCGCGAGCAGTCTTCTCGGTCCAGACCCCTGACATGACCGATCTCTACTCGGATTCCGTGCGGATCCAGGGTAAGAACCTCGTCGAAGCGGCACAGGCCGCTCATGTACCACAGTTCGTCCACAGTTCGGTGTCCGGCGCCGGTGAGTATCGCCGCCACGCTGCGGACCGGAACGAGGACCGATGGAACGAGCACTATTGGGAGGGCAAGGTCTACACCGACGAACTCGTGCGCGCCTCGGGGTTCACGTACTGGACGGTCATCAGACCCGCGTTCTTCATGGAGAACTTCGTGCGGCCGTCCTACCTGTTTGCTAACTGGGTCGAAGACCGTCTCGTGACGACGATTGCGCCCGACACGGGAATCGCGCTGGTGGCGGTACAGGACATCGGCTCAGCCGCGGCCGCGAGCATCGACAACCCCGACACATTCAACAAGGTTGTACTCGAGCTTGCCGGTGACTACCTGACGATGACCGACATCGCGAAGGAGCTTTCCGATGCCTTGGGCACGGAAATCGAGGCTACCTCCTTGTCGCCCGCCGAAGCCCTCGCTCAGGGGCTGGTGCCTGAATTCGTGGCCTCACAAGAACGGATGAACGATATTGAAAGCATGGCGCGGCCAGAGCAGGCGCACGACCTGGGGCTGACCACGACAGACTTCAAGACGTGGGCCAACCGAAACCTGCGACCGGCTGCATAACCCCGACGGGGCCGGGGCGCCGCCGTCTCTCGGCGGCCCCAGTCCCGCCGGGCGGGCCGTTGCCATGTCCACGACGACGGCCGCCGACAATCCCACGGCGACGCTGCTTCGCGAAACCACCTTCGCCGCGTGTGTCGTCTAGCTGAACCACGGCGCTTGGTGCGCCGACTGGCGAGTCGCTGGTCGGCGGGGGCTGGTCGCCGGGGCGTCCATGATGACCTGTCCGATCCGGGTGGGTGGCTTCGGCGAGACTCGACGCCGGTTGACGAGCCGCGAGACGCGCTTGCCTGGTTGGTGAGATACGGGAAGGATGCCGGCGGCAACGGGCTAGTGGATCGTCAACGCTGTTCCGCCACGTGGATAGCTCGTACCTCCGGCACCGCCGCCGGTTCCGGGCGACGCATGCGTCGCCCCTACCACTGCCACGCCGGAGGCGCGAATTATCCGTGACGCGCCACTAGGCTTGGGTCAGGGCCTTCTTCGAGGCGAGGAGGAGGCGGCCGCGGCGTTGTTGGAGTTGCTGGATCTGGTCGGGGGTGTAGTCGAAGAGGCCGCCCTGGGTTTTGATGCCGAGCTTCCCCGCCTCGACTTTGGCGGTGACGGTCGGGCTGACGCCGGAGGAGGCGTTGAGATCCTTGTTGAGGTAACTGGCGACGCTGGTGTAGATGTCGAGACCAGCCATGTCGAGGAGTTCCAGGGGACCGATCACGGCGAGCTTGTAGCCGATGCCCCATTTGGTGATCGTGTCGATCGCTTCGGCGCTGGCGACCCCCTCATCGAGGAGATGGAGCGCTTCGCGCATGATCGCGTAGAGGATGCGGTTCTCGACGAAGCCGGCGACGTCCTTATCGACGGCGGCGGGAACCATGCCGATCCGCTGGGCGACGGCGAAGGTGACGTCGACGGCACGCTGGTCGGTCTTCTCCCCTTTGATAACCTCGACGACCGGGATCAGGTGGGGTGGGTTCGACCAGTGCATGCCGACGACCCGGCCTGGCGTCTTGCAGACGGACGCGAGGGTAGTGATCGGGATACCGGAGGTGTTGGAGGCGAGGATCGTGTCGTTGCCGACCTTCGCTTCGATCTCGCGAAAGACCTGCTGCTTGATCTCCAGCTTCTCGGGCACGGTCTCGACGACGAAGTCGGCGCCCGCCAGCGCCTCGGTCAGGTCTTGCGTGTAGGTGAGGTTGGCGCGGCCCGTTTCGGCGTCGGCCTCGGTCATGAAACCGCCGGCGATCAGGGTCTTGTAGACGAAATCGACGCCGCCGCTGGCCTTCTCGATCTGCTCCGGCTTGACGTCGAAGAGCCGGGTGGTGATGCCGTGGCGGGCGAAGGTGGCGGCGATGCCGGGACCCATCGTCCCGGCGCCGATCACCGCGACCGTGGTGACGAGGTTGTCGGTCATGAAATGCTCCTTGACGAGGACTGAGGACTGAGGACTGAGGACTGAGGACTGAGTGACGAGTGCTGAGTGCTGAGTGCTGAGTGCTGAGGGACGAGGGACGAGGGACGAGGGCTGAGAGAGGGGGTTAGTGCATGCTGATGCCGCCGCCGATGTTGATGGCGGCGCCGTTGATGAAGGCGGCGTCGTCGGAGCAGAGGAAGACGATCAGGCCGTTGACGTCTTCCGGCTTTTCGAGGCGGCCGATTGGGGTGTGGCTGAGGACAAAGTCGAAGTGGCCCTGGGGGAAGGCGGCGCGGGTGCCGGCGGTCTCGAGCAGGGTCGGGGTGACGTAGGCGCTGGTGATGCCGCGGGGGCCGAGCTCGGTCGCGATGGCGCGGGTGAAGGCCAGGACGGCGCCCTTGCTGGCGACGTAGTGGGCGAGACCGGGGGTTCCCATCCAGACGGTGTCCGAGCCGATGTTGATGATCTTGCCGCGGCCTTGCCGCGTCATGATCGGGACGACGGCCTTGGTGGCGAGGAACGTGCCCTCGACGTTGACGCGGAAGCGCTCCCGCCAGTCCTCGAGGGTGAGGTCGTCCCACGCTTTGCCGGTGTAGAGCCCGGCGTTGTTGACGAGAGCGTCGATCCGGCCGAAGGCCTCTTCAGCGGCGGTGGCCAGGCGCTGAGTGTCCTCTTCGGACGAGACGTCTGTCTGGACGAAGAGGGCGTCGCCTGCGCTTTTGAGCTCGTGCTCGAGGGCGGAGCCGTCGGCGATATCGGCGATCACCACCTTCGCGCCTTCCTGGACGAGGCGACGAGAGAGCGAGGAGCCAATCTCCCCGGCGCCACCAGTGACGACGATCACCTTGTCTCGGACGGTTATCGGCATTTGAAACCTCCGGCGAGGACTGAGGACTGAGGACTGAGGACTCAGGACTCAGGACTGAGGGACGAGGGACGAGGGGGTTAGGGGGAGTCGTCCCAGGCGGTGAGGGTGGACATGGCGGCGCCGACGCCGGCGCCGAGGGGGACGGGGTGGTTGAGGTCGGTCAGGGAGCGCTCGAGGATCGCGAGCTGGGCGGCGAGGGTGGTCGGGTGGGCCTGGGCAGGACCCATGTGGCCGAGGCGGAAGAGCTTGCCCTGAAGCTCGCCGTAGCCGGGCGAGATCATGACCCCGTAGCGGTGGCGCATGACGCCGCGCAACTCCTCATCGGAGATGCCAGGCGGCATCTTGACGGCGGTGACGCAAGAGGCGGCGATCTCCTCGCGCACCGGCCAGAGCTCGAGGTCGAGGGCTTTGACTCCCTCGCGGCAGGCGCGGGCGATGGCTTGATGGCGATCGACGAAGCGCTCCATCCCGACGTCGAGGGTCTGGGTGAGGACCGATTCGAGGGCGTAGACCTCGCTGACGGAGGGGGTGTAGGGGAAGCGCCGCTGCTCGAGCCAAGTGGTCTTCCAATCGAGAATCGAGAGGAAGCTACCGCGGAGCGGTTGGGGACGGCGCTGTTCCATCGCTCGCCAGGCGTCGGGGCTGATCGCCATGAGCGAGAGGCCAGGTGTCCCACCGAGGCACTTTTGAGGACCGGCGATGGCGACGTCCAGCCCCCAGTCTTCGGGGCTGAGCAACTCGCCGCCGAGACCGGAGACGGTGTCGACCAGGGTCAAGACGCCAAACTCCTTGGCGATGCGGCCGATCTCGCGGACGGGATTGTGGGTGCCAGAGGGGGTTTCCGAGTGGACGACGGAGAGGAACCGGATGCCTGAGTTTTGCTGGAGGGCGCGACGGACGTCCTCGGGGTCGATGGCGTCGTCGTAGGGGACGGCGACCTCGACTGTTTCGCCGCCGTATTTTTCAATGAAGTCCTGGAACCACTTGCCGAAGACGCCGGAGACGAGGTTGAGGACCTTGTCTCCGGGGGAAAGAAGGCTGGCGGCGGCGGCCTCGAGACCGAGGATCGCCTCACCTTGCATGATGACGACGTCGTAACCCGTGCGGAAGACCTGTTGGAGGAGGTCACCCGTGTGGGCGAAGAGCTCAATGAAGGCGGGATCGTAGTGGTAGAGGATGGGGCGGGCCTGATCGCGCAGGGTCCGCGCGGTGACGTCGACGGGACCGGCCGCTAGGTTGAGACGTGGCCATGGTGTCGTCATCGTGATGCTGCCCTCTCACGGGACGGTGCTCGTCGTCTGAGGTCATCTTCCCCGGTCTCGTCTCCCGCTCTTCCGCGCCAGGAAGAGGGGGAGACGAGTGGCCGCGGGAGCCGCGGCTACTTGGGGAAGAGCTCGTCGATGCGCTTCTTCATGGCGTCGGCGTCGGCAATGGCCGAGACCTTGACCTTGCCGTCGATGATGTCCTGGCGGGCTGTTTCGACGTCGGTCTTCGTCTTCTCGGCGACGTCCTTGGGGAGGTCGAGGAGGCGGACGCCGTCGTTCTTGAGGTCCATCGTGTAGGTCTTGCCGAAGGTGCCGTTGCGGATGTCGTCAATCATCTGGCGGTAGATGCCGCTGTAGTCGAAGAGGACCGACGAGAGGAGCGATTTGCCGTGCTCCTGGCTCTTGTCGCCGATGACGTCGATAAACTTGACTTGGTCCGCGCCGGCTTTGGCGTTGTGATCCTCGATGGCTTGGATCATCCCGAAGGAGGCGCCGTCACCCATGCCGAAGATGACGTCAGCGTTGGCGGCGAGCTGCTGCTCGGTGACGCGCTTGGCGCCGGCGGCGTCGTCGTAGGCGGCTTCGCCGATGACGCTATAGAGCAGCTTGGCGTCCGGCTTGGCGGCCTTGAGACCTTCGGCGAAGCCGGTGGTCATGTAGTTCCAGGTGGGAGGCTCGCCGGAGACGACAACGCCGACGGTGCCGGTCTTGGTGGTGTCGCCCGCGAGGACACCGGCGAGGTAGGCGACTTCCTGCGCCTGGGTCTCGATGTCGGAGATCAGGTTCGGGGTGACGGCGGCCTGATTCTCGATCACGGCGACTTTGACGTCGTTCTCCTGGGCGAACTCAGGACAAACGGTCTGATAGCCGCTGGCGTGGCAGATGATGAGGTCCGCGCCGCCGGCGGCGAGGTCCTTGAGGACGGGGGTGATGTCCTCGTAGCCGGCGTTTTCGGCAACCTGGACGTCGATCCCCATCTCCTTGCCGACGGCGGTGATGGCGTCGGCGGCCTGTTGATCCCAGCCCTGGTTTGTTCGGCTGGCAGGGGTGACGACGGCGACCTGTTTGACGTCGGCGCCGGCGCCGGGTGAGGCGGCTGGCGTGGCCCCCTGGGCGGCGACGGGGAGGGTCATGCCGAGCTGCAGCGCGAGCAGCAGCGTGGTGACGACGAGTGGGAACCGGAAGCGTTGGGTTAGCACGCTCATCTCCTTTTCGCCCGTTGGCGAAGCGCGATCGATCGCTCGTCGAAGATCCGTGATGGTCTCGTCGCGGTCTCTGTCACCTCCTCTCGGCCGGCGCGCGCCCGCATCATCGGCGGCCCCGGGCGTACGGCAGGCCGAGCGCCGCCGGCAGCGCGGTGCGACCGGCGAGCCCGACCAGGGCGACCATGATGCCGATGTAGGGGAGCATCGTGATGAACTCACTGCGGACATTGACCCCCAGGATTTGGAGGCCGTTGCCGAGCGAGCGGAGCATGCCGAAGAGGACCGCGGCGATCAGGATGCGGTAGGGGTTCCAGCGGCCGACCATGGTGATCGCCAGGGCGATGAAGCCCTGACCGACGGTCATCCCGACTTGAAAGATCTTCAGATCGGCGACGGCCAGGAACGCCCCGCCGAACCCGGCCATGGCGCCGGCGATGGCGATCGCCAGGTAGCGGACCTGGGCGACGTTGACGCCGGCGGCGTCGGCGGCGAAGGGGTTCTCGCCGACGGCGCGGACATCGAGGCCGAAGCGGGTGCGGGCCAGGACGAAGGCGAAGAGCGGCACCAGGGCATAGGCCAGGTAGAAGAGGAACTGGCGGTCGAAGAGGGGCTCGCCGACGATCGGGATTTGGCGGAGGAGGGGGATGGAGATCGCCAGGGGATGAACGTCGGCCGAGGGATTCTGGCGGCCGAAGATGTCGCGGTAGAGGAAGGCGGTCAGACCGCCAGCGAAGATCGTGATCGCGATGCCGACGAGAACTTGGTCGACGCGAAGGGTGATCGTGAGGAAACCGAAGATGAGACCGAGGACGAGCCCGGCGGCGACGGCGGCGAGGACGCCGGGCCAGGCGCGGCTGGTTTCGTAGGCGGCGTAGAAGCCGAAGAAGGCGCCAGCGAGCATCATCCCCTCGATCCCGAGGTTGAGCAGACCGGCCCGCTCGGCGACCGCTTCACCGAGGGCGGCGAGGATCAGCGGCACGGCGGCGACGAGGCCGGCGGCGAGCATGGCGGAGATGAAGTTGCCGAGATCGAGGCCGCCGACGTTCACCAGCGTTCTCCCGTGTTGAGGCCGACCGGCTCGGGGCGAGACTCGATGCCGAGGGGGGATGGGACCGCCTCCTCGGCGGCGATGGGGTCGGCCACGATCTGGCGTCGCCGAGTGGCGGGGACGTAGACACGTTCCAGGAAGACGGCGACGGCGAAGAAGATCAGCATCAGCCCCTCGAGGACGTCGACGTAGTAGGTCGGGATGTCCTTCGGGCGGGCCATCATCTCACCACCGATCGCCAAGAAAGACAGGAAGTAGGCGAAGGGGATAATCCAGAGACTGTTGAGGCGGGCGAGGTAGACGAGGGAGAAGGCGGCGAAACCGTAGCCGGGGTTCCAGTTGCCTTGGAAGAGCCCCTTGACGCCCAAGATGTCGTTGGCACCGGCGAGACCGGCGAAGCCGCCGCTGAGGAGGAGGGCGAGCATCATTAAGCGGCCAACCGGCATCCCGGCGTGGATCGCGGCCTGGCGGTTCTTGCCGAGGACATCGAGCATATAGCCGAGGACCGTGTAGCGGAAGAGGACCGCGACGAGCAGGGCGACGACGAGGCCGACCAGGAGGCCGATGTGGACGTCGGTGCCGGGGATGTCCGGGAGGCGGGTCGCCTTCGGGATGAGCTTCGTTTGGGGGGGGACGACGGCGGGGTCCTTGACGGGGCCTTTGACGAGCCAGGAGGTGACGTTGAAGGCGACGTAATTCATCATCAGCGTGGTGATGATTTCGTTCAGACCCCAGCGCACGCGGAGGATGGCTGGCACGAAGGCCCAGGCGAGACCGCCGAGGAAGCCCGCGGCGGCGGCGATGAGCCACATGACGGGGTTGGGTACGTGGCCGACGACGCGGGAGGCGGCGACACCGGCGAGCAGGGCGCCGACCAGCAGCTGGCCGTCGATGCCGATGTTCCAGACGCCGGCCCGAAGCGAGATCAGGAGACCAGCGCTGACGATCAGGAGGGGGGCCATCCGGATCAGGGTCTCGGTGATGCCGTAGGAGGTGCCGAACCCGCGCTGGAAGAGGATTCGGTACGCGCCGAGGGCGTCTTTGCCGCGACTCTCGAGAAAGAGACCGCCGACGACGAAGGCGGCGACAACCGCCAGCAGGGAACTGGCGATCGGCAGTAGCCAGGCGGACAGCGACGAGCGGGGCCCAGTGGTCATGCCGAAACCCGCCGTTCCGCGCCCTGGGCGCCGCCGAGCATGAGGTGGCCGATCGTCTCGACGTCCGCCTCGGCGCGGGGGAAGACGGCGACCAGGCGCCCATTGTAGATGACACCGATCCGGTCGCTGATGTCGAGGATCTCGTCAAGCTCCGAGGAGATGAGAAGGATGCCTTTGCCGGCGTCGGCCTGATCGCGCAGGGTCTGGACGACAAAGCGCGCGGTCTTCACGTCGAGGCCGGTGGTTGGCTTGTTGCAGATGAGGACGCGGGGATCGAGGGCCAGCTCGCGGGCAAGGAGGAGTTTCTGGATGTTGCCCCCTGAGAGGAGGGAGATGGGGGTGGTGGTGTCCGGCGTCTTGACGTCGAACTGGCGAATGAGCTTCCGGGCGTGCGTTTCAATGGCGCGGCGATTGAGCCAGAAGCCGTTCGAGAATGGGCGCTGGGCAACGGACTTGAGGATGACGTTGTCGGCGACGCTGGCAGTGGGGACACAACCTTCGTGAAGGCGGTCGTCGGTGACGTAGCCAATGCCGGAATGGGCGGCGACGGCGACCCCGCGGTTGGTGAGGTCTTGACCGGCGAGGAGGATCTGACCTCCGGCGGCGGAGCGCTGACCGGCGATGACCTCGCCCAGCTCCTTCTGGCCGTTGCCGTCGACGCCGGCGATACCGAAGACCTCACCGGCGCGGATCTCGAGCGAGAGGTCCTGAACGGCGGGCGCGCCGCGATCGCCGAGGGCGGTCACGTGGTGGAGCGTGAGGAGGGGTGGGCCAGCGGCGGGACGGCGGCCGGCGGTCATCGCCGGCGGCGGTGTGCCGCCGAACATCAGCTCGACGACGCGGCGCTTGGCGGCGTCGTGGGCGGCGCCAGCCAGGTCCTGGGGAGTGAGCTCGCCAACCTTGCGGCCCTGGCGGAGGACGGTGACGCGGTCACTGACCGCCAGCGCCTCCTCCAGCTTGTGGGTGATGAGGACGACGGCGACGCCCTGGCTCTTGAGGCGGCGCAGGATATCGAGGAGACCATCGACCTCGACGGGGGTCAGGACGGAGGTTGGTTCGTCGAGGAGGAGGACACGGGTGCCGCGGAAGAGGACCTTGACGATCTCGACCCGCTGGCGCTGACCGATCGAGAGGTGGCGGACCTCGGTCCGGGGCGCGGCGTGGAGGTCGAAATCGCCGAGCATGTCGGCGAGGCGGCGCTCGGCGGCGGCGAGGTCGAGGACGACGCCCTGCTTGGTGCCGAGGATGACGTTTTCGATGATCGAGAGGTTCGGGACCAGCGTGAAGTGCTGGTAGACGGTGCCGATCCCCTGGTGGAGCGCGCCGGCGGGCGAGTCGATCCGGGTCTCGCGGCCGCGAATCAGGATCTGGCCGGCGTCGGGCTGGTACATCCCGGAGAGGATGCTCATCAGGGTCGTCTTGCCGGCGCCGTTCTCACCGAGGATGGCGTGAATCTCGCCGCCGCGCAGGGCGAGCGAAATCTGGTCGTTGGCGAGGACCGCGCCGAAGCGCTTGGTGATGCCGCGCATCTCGACGATGGGGGCGCTCGTGGGCGCCGCCGTCGCTCCCCGGTCCGTTGTCGCGATCACGTCAGCGTTCACTGTCGCCTGCCGCTCCACCGCTTCGCCGCTCTCAGCCGGCGTCCGCCCCGGCGCCGTAGTGTCCCGGCGCGAGGGTGTAGGTCGCGTACTCCTCTGGGTCATGGGAGTAGAAGATTTTGCCACCGATCTTTTTGGCGATGTTCTCGATCTTGACCATCGAGCGGAGGAGATCTTCTGGGTCGGAGTGGAGACCCATCAGGACTTTGGCTTCCAGATTGTGACGGGTGTAGGCGACATCGACGGGGAAAACCATCGGCTGGGCGTCGCCGCCCGGGCGGACGATGACGGAGAGGTGCCCGTGGGAGTGACCGGGGGTGTGGATCAGGCTGACACCGGAGGCAACCTCGTACTCATAGTCGCCGATCTCCAACAACTCCATCTTCATGTCCGGCATGACGACGAGCTCCGGATCGTAGCCGAGGCGTTCCCAGGGGTCGGGGACGTAGGAGTGACGCAGCTCGGACTTCGAGAAGATGAACTTGGCCCGGGGGAAGAGCTTGTTCCCGGAGCAATGGTCGAAGTGGAGGTGCGAGTTGACGACGATGTCGATCTGGTCGGGGGTGACGCCGATCTTGGCGAGCTGGGCCTGGATCGTTTGGTCATCGCGCTGCTCGGGCTTCTCGAAGGGGAGCTTGCGCTCGACCCAAGCTTTATCGAACCCGGTGTCGATCATGATTTTGGCGTCGGGATGGTCGACAAAGATGGCGAAGACGGGGAAACGGAACTCGACGCCATGGTTGTGGTTCCAGGTCGCGAACGACTTGTCGAGCATCAAGGTGCCGTTGTCGATCAGGTAGACCTTGGTGTCCATCGTCGGGCCTCCTTACGAGTGCTGAGGGCTGAGAAGTCAGAAGTCAGAAGTCAGAAGTCAGGAGTCGGAGGTCGGAGGTCGGGCTGGATCGAGAGGGCGCGCCAGACGCGCTCAGGGGTGGCGGGTAGCTCGTTGAGGGTGACGCCGGCGTCGGCGAGAGCGGTGGCGATGGCGGCGGCGACGCCAGCGAGGGCGCCCTCGCCGACGCCTTTGGCGCCATAGGGACCGGGACCGTCGCCGTTCTCGACGAGGTTGGAGACGAAGCGGTCAGGGAGATCGTTAAACGTGGGCACATGGTACTCGTAGAGCGTGGCGTTTTGGAGCGTGCCGGTGGCGTCGAAGAGCATCTCTTCGTAGAGAGCGTTGCCGATCCCCTGGAGAGCGCCGCCCATCTCCTGCGCCTCGACCAGGCGGGGGTTGATCGCCTTGCCGACGTCGGCGACGCTGACGGCGTTGCGAACGCGGACTTTGCCCGTCTCGCGATCGACCTCGACTTCGGCGCCACCGGCGCAGACCTCCCAGAAGACGGGTCCTTCGGCGTAGGAGCCGGAGCCCTTCTCCGGCCGGACCTCGCCGCGACCGATCAGCTCGCCGCCGACCATGCCGAAATGCGCTTTCAGTAGGGCCGGATACGGCTCGGTCTCGCCTTCGTGGCAGACGGCGGCGTCGCGGACGGTCAGGGCCAACTCCGGGAGGTCAAAGACGCGGCTGGCGATCCCCAGAAGTTGCTGACGAACCTCGCGGGCGGCGCGCTGGACGGCGAGACCGGCGATGGTCGTCGAGCGGCTGGCGCCGGTCGAGCGGTCGTAGGGGGTAACTTGGGTATCGCCGCCGAGCACCTTGATCTGGGCCAGGGGCATCGCCAGCTCCTCGGCGACGATCTGGCTGAAGACGGTGCGGGCACCCTGGCCGACCTCGGTAGAACTGACGAGGAGGGTCGCCGAGCCGTCCGCTTCCAGGCGAACGAGGGCGGTCGAGACCGGGTGGGCGCCGGCGGCGAGCAACCCGACGCTGACGCCGCGGCCAACGTTGGCGGGTTTTGGCGCGTTCCAATTGAGGCTGTGGGCGATCCGGCGGATATCGCCGATCAGATCGGCGTCGAGCGGTTTGCCGCCGGGACGGACCGCCTCGCCTGGCTTGAGCAGGTTTTGCTCGCGGATCTGAAGGGCGTCGAGGCCACAGCGACGGGCGATCTCGTCGACTTGCATTTCAGCGCACCACTGAAGGTGGGTGGCGCCAAAGGCGCGATAGGAGCCAGCCGGCGAGGTGTTGGTGTATACCCCCCAGGCGTCGACCTTGACCGCGTCCCAGCGGTACGGTCCCGGCGCGGCATCGGCGCCGGTGGCGACGACGCGCGGCCCGTTGTCGGCGTAGGCGCCGGTGTCGAACCAGGCGCGGACCTCGCGGGCGAGCAAGCGGCCGCCGGCGGTGGCGGCGGTGCGGAGCGAGGCTTTCATGCCGTGGCGGCGGGTGGTGACCATCGCTTCGTCGACGGTATTCGCGATCCGTACCGGGCGCCGGGCCTTGCGGGCGAGTGCGACCGTGATCGGCTCCATCTTGGTGTACGACTTACTGCCGAAGCCACCACCGAGGTAGGGAACGACGACGCGGACAGCCGCGACTGGCAAGCCGAAGAGATCGGCCAGCTCGGCGCGGACGAGGAAGGGGTGCTGGCAGGAGGACCAGACGACGAGCTCGCGAGCGCTTGTCCACTCGGCGATGACTGTGTGCGGCTCCATCGCGTACTGGTAGACCGCGGGGAAGGTGTAGTCGCCGGAGACGACGACGTCGGCCCCGGCGAAGGCTTGCTCGACCTCGCCGCGGCTGAAGGCGTGGTGGTAGCAGACGTTGCCGGGTTGGAGATCGAGCTCGCCGAGACCGTGGAAGAGACCGGGTTGGAGGCGCTCGGTGGCGTGGAGGTGTGGTGCTCCGGCGGCGAGCGCCTCCTCGACCGTGACGGCGGCCGGCAGCTCGTCGAAGGCGACGTCGATCAGCGTCAGCGCTTCATCGGCGGTCGCTAGATCTTCCGCCGCGATGGCGACGACCGGCTCGCCAACGAAGCGGACGCGGTCGATGGCGATGAGGGGACGATCCTTGAGGGCGTGACCGTAGTAGGGGTTGATGTCGAGGACGTCGTTTCCGGTGAGGACGGCGACGACGCCGGGCAACGCCTCGGCGTGGGACGTGTCGATGCTCGAGATTTTCGCGTGGGCGTATGGGCTGCGGAGGAGTCGGCCGTAGACCATTCCCGGAACCTGAAGATCACCAGCGAACGTCGCTTCACCCGAGACCTTCGCCCAGGCATCGACGCGGGGGACATTCTGGCCGACGCTGGTCAGCGTGGCGGGGGCGGTCAGGATGGAGGTCGTCATGTCTGATCTCGCTCCGCGCCGTCGCCACGGAGACGGCCGGCGGCATCTTCGACGGCGTTGAGGATGTTCCAGTAGCCGGTGCAGCGGCAAAGATTGCCACCAAGGTAGCGGGAGATCTCGTCGCGACTCGGGTGCGGAATTTCGGCCAGGAGGGCTTTCGTCGAGAGGATCATGCCGGGCGTGCAGAAGCCGCATTGGAGGGCGGTCTGGTCGATGAAGGCTTGCTGGATGGGATGGGGGATGCCTGCTTGGGCGAGCCCTTCAATCGTCTCGACCGTCTTGCCGTTGGCCTCGTAGGCGAGGGTACAGCAGGAGCTGACGGGCGCTCCATCGACGAGGACCGTGCAGGCGCCACAGACCTGGACGTCGCAGGAGTGCTTGACCCCAGTCAGGCCGAGGCGGCCGCGGAGGACATCGAGGAGGAGCTCGCGCGGCTCGATCCTGAGCGCGACGGGCTGGTCGTTGACCCGCATCCGCAGATCGAGTAGCGGCTGGACTCCGGCGCGGGGCGCATCAACCAGCATGGTTCGCTCCCGAGGTGGCGGTCGACGCGCGCTCGATTGCGGCGGTCAGGGCGCGGGCGGTCAGGATGCCGGCGAGGTGGCGCTTGTAGTCGGTTGATTCGAAGGTGTCCTCGGTTGGCTCGACCTCGTCGCGGGCGTGGTTGGCGACGGCGGCGATGAGATCCGGCGCTGGGCGTTGATAGCGGAGGAGCGTTTCGGCGGAGATCGGGCGGAGTGGCCGTATGCCGACGCTGCCAACGACGAGGCGGAGATCGGCGACCGTGCCGGCCTCCAGCGTGACCACGGCGGCGACGGCGGCGCTCGGCCGCTCATGGGTCTTGAACCGCTCGTAGGCGATGCCGGTCCGCGATGACGGGAGAGGGATCAGGATGTCGGTCAGGATCTCGTCGTGGCGGCGGGTCGTTTCCAGCAAGCCGACGAAGAACGCGTCGGCGGGGACCTGCCGGGAGCCCGTGGCGGAGGTCAGCGTCAGGATGGCGCCGCAAGCGACGAGCAGGGCGGCAGGGTCGCTGTGCGGCTCGGCGAAGCAGAGGTTGCCGCCGATAGTGCCGGCGGCACGGACGCGAACGTTGGCGACGTTCGCCTCGAGCTCGGCCAGGACTGGGGCATATTGCCGGACGAGGGGAGAGCGTTCGATGACGCGATGGGTGGCAAGCGGCCCGATCCGGAGGGACCGGGCGCCGGGGTCGAGGGTGATGCCGTCGAGGCCGGGAATGGTTTTGATGTTGACGAGGTGCGGGTAATGCACGAGGCGCTCCTTCATCAGCACCAACAGCTCGGTGCCACCGGCGTAGATCGCGGCGTCGGCGCCGTGCGTCGTCAGAAGCCGCGACGCCGCCTCGATCGTGGCTGGCTCGTGCATCTCAAACGCGCCGAGCACGTGCCTGTCCCTCCGTGGCATCGCGACTCGCCGGCATGCCATCGTCGAGACGGGCACGGCGCACCTGACGGATCAGGTAGTGCCAGTAGGTGTCGACGTACTCGTCCCGGTACTTATCCGGGTAGACGCGGCCGGCCATCTCTGGCGTCATGGGCCGCAGGGGACCGAGTGAGCGGGCGATGCTCTGGATCTGGAGGACGCGCTCCAAGGTAAGCGCCGCGTACACGGCCCAGGGGAGACTGGCGCCGGTGATGAGGACGCCGTGACCGCGCATGATCAAGACGCGCTTGTCGCCGAGGGCGACGGCGACGGCGTCGCCCTGATCGGCGCGGATGATCAACTCGGCTGTCTGATCGAAGGAGGCGAGACCCTCCCGAAAGAGGACCGCGTCGTGATTGAGCATCTCCAGCGTCGCGTCGGTGGCGCCGAGAGCGGTCGCGTAGGGGGGGTGCGTATGGATGACGGCCCCGACGTCCGGCCGTCGCTTGTAGACCGCGGTGTGGAGGACCGTCTCCAAATGGACCCGGCCTTCACCGGCAAGCTTGGCGCCATCAAGATCGAGGGTCAGGATATCCTCCGGGGTGACCTCCTCCAATCCGAGGCCGTTGGGCTTCATCAGCAGGTGCCGGTCGCCGGCGGCGCGGGCGCTGACGTGACCGAGGGTGTAATCGCCGTGCCCGCTCATGGCGAGGATGCGACAGGCCCAGGCGATTTGTTCGGGGAGGGGGTAGGTCATGGGAACGTCCGTAGTCGGAGGTCGGAGGTCGGAAGTAAGAGGGCGGCAGGCGGCAGGCGGCAGGCGGCGGGGTCAGCGGCGGTTGGTGGGGGGGTAGG
>JAABUS010002148.1_pt1 | contig 38684 bp, 38 predicted proteins | sample 5560161 | NCBI WGS metagenome assembly JAABUS01 (sample SAMN10711885, study PRJNA513376) | rock metagenome | isolation source: Antarctica rocks | place: Antarctica: Victoria Land, Trio Nunatak nord | collected 2016-01-04
TCAATGATCAGCAAACGAAAGCTTGCATCCTAGCTGCACTTCGACGAGGGCACTAAACGGAATACTGCAGCCTTATAGGATACCTCTTGCGATTCCCAAAAACGCCAATATTGGATCCCTTTGATCCCCGAGCTTCCTAAATCAAGCGCCTCGTCCTCACAGCGCCAGCGCAAAATCCACAACTATGGCTGCACCTCCTTTCCGTGTAAAAGCGATCTATGACTATATGTCTCCCCACGATGACGATCTCGGGTTTTCCAACGGACAAGTTATTACTGTGACTGAAGAGGAGGATGCGGACTGGTACTTTGGAGAGTATGCGGACAGCTCGGGGAAGAAACAATCAGGCCTTTTCCCGAAGAACTTTGTCAATCTGTATGAGCCAGAGACGCCGCCAAGACCATCAAGGCAAAGTCGCTCTAGGAGGGAATTTGAGGCTTCACCAGCTGTCGGTCAAGCAGAAGAAGTTGCCAAAACAGATGAACCCGAGGCTCTAGCACCTCAGGCTCAACTAGTGTCACCGCAATCAGAAACTACCAGGGATGTCGCACAACCTCGTGCTCCGGCCCCTCCAGTCGCAGCCCGAACTCCAAATTCTCCAGACATATCACCAGCAAATCCACCAGTCAATGTATCAACGAAGCCAGTGCCTCCATCTACTACGAAGCCTGCTCCTCCACCAGTAACAGAAAAACCAGCTACTGGATCGTTCAGAGACCGCATCAATGCTTTCAATAAACCTGCCGCGCCTCCTGTGGCTCCAATGAAGCCTAGCGGTTTGGGCTCTTCGGGAGGTTCTGGCTTTGTCAAGAAACCGTTTGTCGCGCCACCGCCAAGTAAAAACGCATACGTCCCACCCCCTCGCGAAGCTCCACCGCAGAAACTTTACCAGAGAGAAGAAGATCCAGAAGTAGCGGCCCAAAGTTCGAACAGCTTAGGGACTGATGTATCATCAGCGCCGTTTCCGGGTACTGCACTAGTAAACGAGGAAGAGGATCAGCCAAAGCCCACAAGCCTGAAAGATCGGATTGCATTGCTACAGAAGCAGCAAATGGAACAGGCGGCCAAGCATGCAGAAGCTGGGCAGAAGAAAGAAAGGCCGAAGCGGCCCCCCCAAAAGAAGCAAGTGGAGTCTCAAGAGGGGACCATGGAAAAAGTAAATCCCACTGAAGATAGTGCTTTGGAGAGAATCAATAGCGCAGGGACTACTGGAAAGCGCTCTACGGAGGCGGTTCCGGACGAGCCTCAGTCTGAAGCCCATACCACCACGAAATCTAGGGATGCCACTCTTATTGCAAGCCCTATAACTCCCGGGAGGGGTTCTCAGAGCGATGCCAACGACGCCGACCAATCAGGCGCAGGAGACACAGAGGGTGACGAGCTATCTACGGGTCGAGAAGATAGCGACGAGAAGCCATGGAGCAAAGCCCCTGCGGTACAGCCACATGAGCCAGACGTGAGGGATGAGAGTGATCTGGACGAAGATGAAAACGAAGAAGAGCCTGAGATGGATCCCGAAGTGAAACGGAGAATGGAGATTCGTGAACGTATGGCGAAAATGAGTGGAGGCATGGGAATGGCTGGGATGTTTGGTCCAACTCCTGGCATACCGCCAATGGCCTCAAAGAAACAAAACTCTGGTTCGAGTGAGAAGAAAACTGCCGGCAAGCCTATGACTGCGCCAACTGATGATACATCAACAGCTCGTGCACCGCCTGTGCCCATCATGCCTATGCCTGGTATGCAGAGGGTGCGAAGCCCTGAGCAAGAAGATACTCCTATTGAGGTAAGCAAGGAGGAAGAGGACATACCTAGGTCCATTGTGCAAGGACGTGAGCCTGATGAGATGCCGGATGTGGAAGACTTGAACGAAGATCCTGTGTTGCGGCCCAGGAGTACTGTAGAGCGCAGTGCCCCCCCACCAGTCCCGCAAGGTAATCAACCTTGAAAGCAAGTGTAACATGATTTTGAGTCCCGCTTACGAATATTAGATCGTCCCATTCCTGCACCGCCTAGTCAAGGTAGAGGTGCTCCCCCACCCGTACCTACTGAGCGTCCGCCACCTCAGCGTTCTGATTGTAAGTCTTCTAAGTACTAAATAAGAGGAATGATGGCGATTAATGAGTGTTGTATGTAGCTCGGCCCGTTCCACGTCCGCCGCCCAGCCAGCCCATGTCCCCGAGCACAGGATCAGAGTCCGATGACGAGATGTCAATACATACCAGAAGTCTCTCGTTGCAAGTTCCTCGAGGCGACGATTCCCATCCTCGAGGCCATGACGCTGCTCTTCCGATACAAAGTGGTGGCCCTCCGCCTTCCCTTCCGAGCAGGGCTCAGGTTCCACAGTCACCTACCACTGAGTACAACTCCCGAAATCCAAATATGGGCTCGAGAGAATTATCCTCAGCATCACCGGTCAGCGCTATAAATCCAGCCAAGAGATCAAGTCGTGTGCCACCAATACCTGGACTAAGCCCTACTGTACCAACAACGCCCCAGATGCGAGAGCCGCCGCCACCGCCCCCAACCGGCCGACCTTCAAATAGGATTTCTTCAGGAAATGGCACATTGCCGCCTCCTGTGCCCATACGTCGACCACAAGACGACAGTGATGGAGAAGTCACGGAGTACGATGGTGATTGTGATACCGATATGGCTCCAGGGGCAAATCACAAGGATGCCCTTAGGTCCCACGAGCGAGTCTCAAGTCTAGAGGATGATTCAATGAATGAGGAAACCACATTGCACCATTCAGGATTGCCATCAATTGGTCCATCACCGTCTGCTGCACCTCGATCTGTCCCACCTCCACCGCCAAACCAACCGCCCAGGAATATCCGCCGGTCCTCAGACATGCCAAGGGCGCCACCACCTCCTCCGCCACCACATAAAGAGCAGACCTTCGAACCTCAAGATGATGAATATGACCCGTACAGACATCCCATTGCTACGCCTCGTGGCCCTAACAATGCTCAAGTTGATAGTCTGGAAGGTCCGACGACTCCGATGCTGGAGGACCCGGACGATTTGTACTCAGCCTCTCCGCCCCGGCGGTCAATGCCGCCACCTCCAGCGGCCCAGAACCCGGCGCATTACGCTTCACCGCCTTCTTTATCTGCTTCCGGGAGATCGATGCCACGGCAGTCATTGGAAGTACAACGTTCGAATACTAACGTTAGAAGATCGATGGATATACCCCGGCCCTCTGGCGAGCAAGGCTTCATCGCTGAAGATATTGACGTGGGTCAGAATAGCCAATGGTGGGCACAACCTAGAATACCACCTCCAGTCCTCCAGAATCGCCGTGATGTAGTATACGAAATTGAAGATGCCGTAACCACACAAGGGAGCAAACAAGTTGTAACAAAGTCTGTACATGTTCTGTATATGGATTATTCCCAGACGGTCATCACAGCACAGTTCGAAGTGAGGGACAAGTCGAATGTAAGCTTCGAGCAAAGACATGAACCGCCTCCAGGACGTCTGCGTCAAGATCAGTTGGAAAATGCTCATACGAAGTTGGGTTCACGTATTGCTGAAAATGCTGCCTCTAAGAAGGAAACCGTGGTGGAAGACGGGACTCCCCACGCCCTAGTCCTTGAGCTCATGGAGTCTCTCCCTGACGCTCTGCTCCCAGTCGGTGTACGTGCGTACGGCGCTCAAGTATACGCCAATTTAGCGAATGCTTCTGTACAGCAATTCGACGAAATCCGTTCTGGAGACATAGTAACGTTCCGTAGCGCCAGGTTTCAGGGTCATCGAGGACCTATGCACACCAAGTATAGTATCGAGGTTGGAAAACCTGACCACGTAGGTGTGGTCGTCGACTGGGATGGCACCAAGAAGAAAGTAAGAGCTTGGGAGCAAGGTCGAGAGAGCAAAAAGGTTAAGATGGAGAGTTTTAAGCTAGGGGATATGCGGAGTGGTGAAGTCAAGGTTTGGCGGGTTATGACAAGACAGTGGGTCGGCTGGGACGTACGAAATTGAAGACCCTTGTCATTGTCTGTGAGCATGCAAAATTGTCTACATTCGTGCAGCGGCAATCTTCGTAGGTATCCAAGATGTCTTGAGCATAGCGAGAGGAATCTATCATCTTTTAAATAGGGCGTGCTCAAATCCACCGTCAAAGGCTGCACTACTAACGCCACGCAGAGGTCATGGCTATATGCCTAGCCTATCACTGGCTTTTCTCCCTTTTTCGTTCTATTGATGCGCCAAGCCTCGCTGACAGAGCGAACATTTAGCCAGAGCAGTGAAAATCGATTCACCTTCTCCAATACACAATTAATCACTCAGACGGAAAGGTACCACAACCCCTTCACTGCTGCAACTACTACGGGTTCACTAACAGAAATACAGCGTTCCTATCCTAACGACCTCTGTATGTCATGCTTGGCTACCTGGCTTTCAACCGCCCTGGACGCTCATCCGAATACGCATAACCCTACTTAAGCGAGATCACGTGGTTACAGGGCCAGTGGAGTTCTTGCGCTTGGTAAACCAATAATTCTGCTTAGAGACAACTATCTAAGCTATTACGTCCCATCATGGCCCTGGACGAACCAGCCATGATGTCTCCTCCACCCAAATCTACAGTGGAATTCCACAATGCGGTGGAGTTCCAAGGCTATGCGAGCACCGCCAACGTTAATTATCGTGATCAACCACCGAAGACTGCCCAGCACTATCGCTCAAGGCCACCAAGTCTGGGTAATTCAGCTGATTCAGACTCGAGCCTTGACTCATCGGACGATGCCCGGGTAATGGCTATGATTGATGCCGTCTCCACTAATTCCTCCTCAGATGGAGACCCGCAAGGTGCCCCAAAAGTTCCATTCCTATGTCAAGCATTACACATTTAACTGTTCCAGAGTTCGAGACCGCTCGAGCGTCCCCAATCTCATCAGCCTCAGCCGGCGAAGGTGGTATTACCCCAAGGGTGTACTCAATTAACAAAATTACCACTATCAATGGCCCTATCTCCGTCCCAGAAAGTCCTCGGCGTCCCAATCCACGGGCTCCTCGACGCTCCAATCTAAGGGATCCGAAGGTCGCGTATTCACGGACACCACCACGCCGACCCAACTCAGGATTTTTTGTGACAGCTGTCGGATCTCCCTTGCGGCCCCATATGACCTCACATTCCCCAACTTACATGGATGTACCAGCATTAATGCGTTCGCGTTCTTCAACCGTTATTGGTCTCTCAACAACAGATCAAACCATAGGGCGTCCCCCAACTTCTAGGTTGCGATCCCCTACGATACGCCGGCCAATATCATCGTATTCCCCAGCTACGGGTTCCTCAGAGCGTCCCCCAGTGGCTCTTCGCTCTACTACCTCAATAGAAGTTGCAGGATCTGGATTGATTGATGCAACGAGAATTCAGTCTCCAACAAGTCATCTACCAGAAGCTAATGGGTCTGTAACAGCTACGGTCCCTTTGGAGCGTCCCCAAGAGCCCATAGTTTCTCCTGCTTCTCAACGTTCTGCAATTTCTAGATCGGCTAATAGTATGATACGTGCGTCGGCATTAAAGTCTCCTATGGCTATTTTGGGTCGTTCGACAGGTGCAATGACACGTTCTCCACAGTGTTTTCCTGTGGCGAAATCTCAAAAGTCGGTGCGTTTTCAGATTACCAACACTTCGATGCACCATCAACCATCGATGAATTCACCACAAATACCAACACATGAGCCATCAACTCTGACACGTGGATCGCAAACTTTCACACAATACTTTTACACTCCTACACGTCAGGCCACAACCTTAAGTACTTTACCACTCCATTCAACAAGACCTCACCGAGGTCCTCCCAATCATCCACTTGTCCCAACTAGGCCAAGAGCACTCACAAAAAGCCAAGCTGTCGCACACGCCCAAGAGATCATGGCTGCTAGGCAAGATTCCACGACGCATAGTCCAACACATCCCCTGCCTTTTGGAGTTGGTCTCACGCACCATGAAGTCGCAAGGCAAGCTGAAGCCGAGAGAGTGAGAATCCAAGAATTTGCTGCTAGGAAGACGGCGGAAAACAACCCACCACAGTCACCTAAAGGCATTAGGCGTGAAACAATCGCATTCATCAGAGCAGCTACAAATCGGCGTCTAGATGCACAAGAATATGCCGCACGTATGGCAAAGGAGACAGAAGCTAAGAGGACAATGCAACAGAAAGCTGAGAGGATGATGCAGAACATCCGCCGAGTGGAGGCCGATGTCTACGGCACGGCACCTCAGATGGCAGAACCAAACAAAGAGATGATCGAGGCAGCACAGATCCTGATGCAGTTGCAGCAGGCAAATATCGCCAACTTACAGTCTATGATACAAATGGCGGAACAGCAAGTAGCGCAACAGCAAGCAGCAGCACGCCAAGCAGCAGAATTTCAAGCAGCAGAATTTCAAGCAGCTCAGCACCGAGCAGCAGGAATACGAGCAGCGCAACGCCAAGCGGCAAGTGAGGCAGACTCCGCTGCTACAAGACTCTTGTATGCGAGACATGGGTGGGATCTTCAATTTGAGGAGCAGAGGCGGGAGCGTGAGCGTGCGAGGGAGGAGATGGAGAGACGGTTGAATGAGGAGTGGACGAGGAGGAATTCGTCAACGGGTAGGTTACTCCTTTTAGATGGTGAGGTCTCAGATTCGCTTACAATATTTCTAGGCCAGTTCTCAGGCGGGTTCTCGGGGGAGTTTTTGGGGGGGTTTTCCGGTGGACATTGAGATGAACATTCAGGCGGGCATCCTAAGAACAGAAGACTTGGTTAAGAAAGATATCTAAGGGGTGCAGTTGTGGGCAGTCTTTCAGACGGATGATTTCGCCACAAGAAATTACTCAGGTGTAGTATCGGAGACGTCAACTTTCTAGACTTGCAGAGGTCGAGTGGAGGTAGGCTGGAACGAACATATTAGCAAGCATCGGTATCCAAGGTATTATGTCGGTTTTGCCAGATATGTGGGCTAGCATAGATTATCGTAGCAACGAAAAGCCTCCTGTCCTCTCCTACCTAAACGCAAACACGGCCCTCTCCAGCGGCACCCTCTCCGTCTCCCAAGCCAACCAATCACTTCTCGTCGTGGGAAACAATCCCATTCCATTGACCTTCCATATTCCTAGTCCTAACGCCACAAGATTCATTGCTACATACATCGCCTTGACCATCCACAGCGTCTTCCGTGTCCCCTCCGTCTCAAACCTCGTAAAAACAGTATTTGTCTGCAGTAGCCCCTGGATAGGATTCTTGAAGAGCATGAATACCATCATGATACTGAAAATTTGGAGACTGTTGCCGGACATGTACATCATGATGGCATTCATGGGGAGGGCTTTGGCGGGGGCTAGGGCGAGTTCCCATGATTTTTTTATCTTGAGTGTATCGGTTTCTTCAGGGGTTGGGGGTTTGCGTTGGGCGAGTTGTTTGGCAGCAGCGCGCTGAGATGGATTAGCACCAGGTCTGGGAGGTAGAAGGTCAGAGGAGCTTGCCTTGCCGCTGAGCGCTGCTGAATAACCCGGCGGATCAGGGATGTTGGATGATTTAGGTCTGGGCTTTGGAGGATTGGTGAGGTCGGTGACCCATCGTGGTGGCGGTAGAGATTGCGAGGACATATTTGCTGCCATATCAAAGTCTTGAGAGTGACAAGATAAAGATGTATTGGTAAAGTGATGCTTCAATGAAGTCGAAATGGAGCTCCATGGATCAGCCCTATGGCTTTCCGCCCCTGCCGCGCCGCGCCGCTATTATTCGGTCAAAGGGACAATCATCTCATGTCTATGTTGTTTTGAACATAGTATGGTTAATCTCTCGGGAAATATATACTACATTCATTACGGCCTGTGCATAATGGAGAGAATCATTTGATGTTTGGTATAGGCCCTGGCCAGGCCAGCGCAAAGGATTCATCCAAAATGAGCTCAGGAGGAGATGCGAAGCTTTTCGCGAGGGTGCGTGCCTTCCTTCTTCACTCCGTATAAGACGCACCTTCCTCACCGTGTTTTTAAATCTCTAATTGAAAGATGATTGCGGGTCCATTCCTTGGGATCGTAAAGCCTCCATGACTATATAGAAGAATGTTTGATTTTCAATCCAGCCGCTCTTGAATCATCGTATCTTCGTCTTCATCATGTCAAGAACAGCAACTGCCAATCATGTCGAGGATATTACACCTCCCCCTCCCCCTCGAAAATCTTTTTTTCAGAGAGATGTTGACGAAGCGCAGGGCAAGGTTGCGGAGTTGCGACTCGAGCTCGCGAGTGGGGGCAAGAAAGACAAGAATCATTCGGCCAAGAAGATCGCCCTCAAGAAAGTCGTGGCAAATATGACAATGAGCAACAATGATATGGTGGCATTGTTCCCCGATATCATCGGCTGCATGCAAATCCCAAGTCTGGAGATTAAGAAGATGTAGGTTCTCAGCTACTGAGCAGCATAGGTCGTGAATTTATTGACCAGTCTATAGGTGCTTTCTCTTCTTAGTCAACTACGCCCGGGTGAAGCCAGAGGTTGCGTTGAAAGCACTTCCTGTACTTGTCACTGTATGTCTGTTCGATTGTTTATGAATCTGGGTATCGCCTAATCGTACAACGTGTCATAGGATATGGATGACTCAAATCCCTTGATAAGAGCGCTTGCCATTCGCACGATGTCCTACATTCATGTCCGCGAGTTCGTCGAGGCCACTGTACCACCTGTGAAAGTATTGCTCAAAGACCAGGATCCTTACGTCCGCAAGACAGCGGCATTCACTGTAGCAAAGCTTTATGATCACGACAGGCAGCTTGTTGAGGCATCAGACCTGATTGACAGACTTAACGGCATGCTCAGAGATGACAATCCCACCGTGGTTGCGAGTGCTCTAGCAGCCTTGATGGATATTTGGGAGAGAAGTGAAACCATCAAGCTTACTATCGACTATGCTAGCGCTTCCAAGATTATACAGATATTACCAGACTGCTCAGAGTACATCTTTTCCACCCGTCGCCACAGGTCAGGGCTTACAATGCTACAGATGGGGCCAGACCTACATATTAGAAGCACTCATGTCATACGTTCCCCAAGACACTGCAGAAGCACTGCTTCTCGCTGAACGAATTGCGCCTCGTTTGTCCCATTCGAATTCAGCTGTGGTGCTTACATGCACCCGTGTAGTTTTATATCTAATGAACTACATCGCTGACGAAAAGCACATTTCTTCTCTTTGCCGCAAACTTTCACCACCACTTGTAACATTACTAGCGAAGGGGCCAGAAGTTCAATACCTTGCGCTTCGTAATGCTCTGCTAATTCTCCAGCGAAGACCTGAAGTCCTACGAAATGATATACGAGTCTTCTTTTGCAAATACAATGATCCCATCTACGTCAAGGTCACGAAGTTAGAGCTGATTTTCATGCTGGCGTCGGAAAAGAACATAAAGGAAGTTTTGACAGAATTGAGAGAGTATGCTACCTCCGCCAATAGATCCGAGACGAAATGCTGATCTTTGTATTAGGTACGCTACTGAAATAGACGTGCACTTCGTTCGCAAATCAGTCAGAGCAATTGGCAAGTTGGCTATCAAAATAGAGCCGGCAGCACAACTTTGCATAGATTCCCTCCTTGAGTTGGTCGCTACTAAGGTCTCGTACATCGTTCAAGAAGCGACGGTGGTAATCCGGAATATATTCAGAAAGTACCCAAACCAGTATGAATCTATTATCTCTACACTTTGCGAGAACCTCGATTCCCTAGATGAGCCTGAGGCGAAAGCAGCAATGATATGGGTCATTGGCCAATACGCCGACAGAATCGACAATTCGGACGTCTTACTGGATGATTTCTTGTATTCATTCGCGGAGGAGCCGGTAGAGGTTCAACTGGCCTTGCTCACAGCAACAGTTAAGCTCTTCATACAACGCCCCACAAAAGGCCAGGAATTAGTACCTAAAGTTCTCCAATGGGCTACCGAAGAGACGGACAACCCGGATCTCCGGGATCGAGGTTACATGTATTGGCGACTTCTCTCGTCGGATCCAGCAATCGCAAAGCAAATAGTAATGGGCGAGAAGCCAGCAATTACGGCCGAATCGGAAAAGCTCGACCCTGCCACATTGGAGGAAATGTGCCTCAATGTTGGAACATTGGCTACGGTCTATCTCAAGCCTGTGCAACAAGTCTTCCGATCAGCCCGAGTACGGAAGCTTATCGATAGCCCTGCTCTGCAGAAACATACTTTACCTACTCACGTTGCAAAGGAAGCACAAAGCTCGCTTCCTTCAGTGAATGGAGGCGGGTCCGGAGCAGGACCGGCGCCTGCCAACGGAAATGTTGCGGCTGCTGCGGCTGCTGCCGATGCCTATTTCTCCCAATTGAATACACACAACATGGCCGCGATGAATCTGAGTGATGATGGGTTTGGAGGAAGCCCAACCATGGGCTTGCCAGGGGAAAGGCAGTATGTAGTGAATCAGAATTACCCCCAGGAGGTATACCAGCCTCAAGTTGGGGGAGGGAATGGCGATTTGCTGTTGCTCTAAATGGGGACTACTGTATATATGTATGGTCTAGATGAATCGAGTATTCAAATCAATCACGGAACGCCTATTAGGGCCTGAGGTAGAAAAAATTCGAGAGGATAATGCTTGTTGCCTTCAGGTGCCTACTAATCATCATCTGTTATCCTCGTGGTTATTCCGTGCATGTAACCATTGAGAACAAGGCAGTGTTCCAAAGCCCTGAAACTGAACATGGATTACATCTCGGCTCTGACGACAGCAATCTAGATACCTTTTTCCAAAATTTGACGTCTCCACTGTGTCATATGTTGCATATACATATACCGGCTCTAGAGCCCACTTTGAACCATGGCTTTTAAACCCTCTTAACTCATAGGCAGCATGTCCTGGAAAAATCCTCCCGGCCAAGGAATCATGTCCGGATACTTTGGTGTTGCAAGGCAAATAAAATGGATGGAACGGAAGAGGGAAAATCTCAGTAGGGGCAAAAGCTATACACAGTATGCCAGACTAAACCGGGACCCTCCCAAGCCGTAGAGATATGTACGAGTACGAGTACGACCCCCCCCCACACTTCTCCGGGCTGCACGAGGGGGGCAGAAGCTTTCTTCCGCAGCTTGGTGGTCTTGAGGGTTGGAAGCCCCGTGTTTCTGCACTGGGACTTTTTTTCTTTTTCTTTACGGGTATTGGTGATGTGGTGGGGAGGGCATGGCTTTGGGGTGGGTTTGGGTGGGTTTGAGGCGGGGAGGTGGAGTGATGATTAGGTTGCTGGATTGTACCTCTTTGTATAGATAATGCGCTTGTAGATTGGGGTGTTTCGTGATTGTGCAGGTTGATGGGTATATTCGATGTCTCATAGATGGAATAGAAAACGGCTTCTTTTAGACCTTTTTTCATTATAGGTAAGACTAGGGGAGAGTTTTGATACACATTCTTCGGAGGTTCTATAGAAGGCAGGCCTTGATAGCTTGTAGCGATGTTCCTGGCCCTGTATCATTTGCGCGTGATTCGAAACCATCGAGTTATGCTTTGAGTAACAGTTCTGAAGGGATAGGTACTTGGCAGACATTCTGTCGGGTCGCTTGGATACAGTTTGTCCGGATTCACGTGCTGACACCAAGCATTTGAAGTACTTTTTGGTGTTGATCATGGATTTGGCACAGAGTATTGGCGAGCTGGCGATGGCATGCTGCAGGGCGATAGGGTCTTCAAGTGTTTCATCCTGGTGATATCTTTCATGTTTTCTTTGGTCCCGTGTGAATAGATTCTTCCTGATCAATCGGCGCAGATTCTAATTCGAGAAAGTGATTTCAATTAGCCATCATTGCGAATCTGGGCAATATTTGTATCTTACATTTGAAGAACAACTTTGATTAGTGGCGTTATATTTCGAAAGCTCAAGCAGAGTCGGCCATTACCTAGCGGCTACTGTTATCTCTCAAGGTGAGAATGTCTCGAATTCGAAGTTCCATATTTCTCCGGCATGTTCGTCGTAGCCCCAGCCTTTCGAGCTTCTAGTGCCTACGTGTTGTAGAAGGCTAGGGAAGTGAGCAAAGCGAGCCAAGTCTTCCGTGTCCGCATAACGTTCGAGGAGCATATCGATATAATAGTCTTCGTATATAGCTTTGTTGATTCGTTCAATTACTTGTGGCACAATCTTTCGGGGGAAGATAAAGCCTTGCGAGCAGCACCCAAAGCGTGACATTAGTCTGACGCCAGCAGGCAGGGGTTGCATGGTCACGCGGCCGGCCATGAAATAAAGGCTGATAAAAGCGGGTAGAAAGCAGCAGCAAATGACAGCGACATGAAAATTGGAGATATGTCGTCGCAGAAGTGGCAAGCGAGCACGTGATCCAATAAGCGCAGATAGCAAGACCACGAACAGGAGAAAGGACCAGCCGAGATACCGCGGCCATTCTTCGCTGTTCCAGCCCAGAAGGGCTTCTGTGTAGAACATCCTCATATACAGCCAATTGGCATCCCCCACCTGATCCTGGATTTTCCGCAATGAGGACATAGCCAAGTTATACCACCCTCCTCTTGCAATAACGTCGTCCTCAACGACTGTAATCCACTCCGCACCTGTCTTCAAACAGTTGCTGAGAAGATAACCGTAGTCATACATCGATTTGTTCCGTGGATGATAGTTTTCCTCAAACAAGCGCAGTTGGGCTGAGTCAGTGTTGGATACATCGTAAGTCAGCACCCTATTGGAGACGGCTTTCAGCCATGGTTCATGGTAGACCGGATGGACAGACGGATCTGTGTGGGCGATGAACAAGATGAGGTATATCTTGGCACGCTCTGCGTCCGAAAGACCTTCCAACAATGACCCTACGGTACCTCTGACATACTGTTCCTTTGAAGGGCGCGCAACCGTGGCCACCCCGATGCACATAGATGGGTTTTCGGAATGTGGTGGATCAGACGAGTCGGTGTGGTTGAGGTTCCCAAGATATGCGTAAGCTTGCTTCTCGCGTTCGATGGAATACGATCGCTGGTATCCCTTTTTCTCATCGAAGAAGTAAGTTGTCGGATCACGAGCAGAGGCAATCGCGCAATACCGGAAACACATGTACCAAGCGAGCGAGAAGGACAGCAAAAGCCAAAGAGTCGTAGAGCGCCAGAGATGGCGGAGGGTAAAACATGATCTCCTCTCATCCAACCATCCTGGCTCCATTGTGCGCTTTCGACTCATCGGCGAGACCCAAGCCGAAGGGTCGCTTTCAAGACGTCGCAACCTGCCAGCCTCTGGGTTGTGGCTTATATATACCGCGTGATTGAATTTGCTTGGAGATTCGACGATCTCGATTACCGGTTATTTTGGGACGAGAGATATGATACCTACCTAGATGTTTGCCCACCCGCCACCGGATTGCATACTATGTACGGAGTACGGAGTACGGAAGTACGAGTACTCCATACTACGTAGAACTAGAACTACTACGTACCTAGTAAGGTACCACTGGTACCTAGGTATTCTACCTTAGTCCTTTGGTAGGATCAACGGCACGGGGAATCCGCCCGATCCCCGAGACATTGACACCCAATGACTACTACGGAATACGGTACATATGTACTTCAAACTTGGCAATTTATTGTGGTACTTCGTATGCAAGCTTATGGCGTGGTAAATTCGGTTAGAACTATGGAAATTGGGGCTTGGAGGCCAGATGAGCACTCGTGGCGCCGGGAAGTCTTCAAAATTACGATTCACACTGTAAATCAATGCTCGGGGCTTTTAAAGCACCACCCAAATTGAGCCAATCAGACCACCACGACCACCTACCTACTCTCAACCTCAACTTGCAATTTCACCGCAAATTCATCCATCCTCCCATCCTCATCATCCTCCCTTCCTTTTCACTATTAATCGAGCTGATCGTCGACCATATGAATCAGCTGCATCGAGCGATCTTTACTGACTGACTTGTTTGAACTTCGAATTTGACAGTACGAGTATCTTATCGTCCTGACGGGAGCCTGACCGCCGCCTATTTTGCGCTGTCTACTATTTATCTATGCAGTGTGATTGGTGAATTAAATCACTTCCCGGCGGCACGAGTAGAGAACGTTGTAGCCAAAAATAACCGACCACTCAGGCTCGGTGTGTTGTCGCTGCCGCTTTCCATCCGTCATACTGATGATATTCTGGCCTCGCCGCTAACCACGAACCTATTGCCCGTGCACCAGTATTGTAGTCGTCATATCCAACAACTGTGTCAGGAGGAAGAGACCCATGCCTAGTTTTCTGCTGTGTCCGAGTATCCCTTTGTGGCTGTCATAACCAAACACTTTACGCTCGAACGGCGAAAGCTGAGTGCAAGAAGACAAGGGTTCGGGGGTGATCGCCAGTCGTGCAAATCAAAAAGTGCCCTCAGCCCCTTCGGATCTACCAAGTACGACGTACGACGTACGACGTAGAGAACTCATCAAGCGCCAGTTCCAAACATCTGTGACAAGACTAATGCACCTTCGAGTCTCGACCGGTTGCTGGGCGAATGGCAAGGTGCGGCAGGACAGCCATGCTTTTGGATCAATGTCGTTCATCATAATTACCCATGGCCACTCCCTTCTGGCATCCTATCTCATCTATACCATTTTATCAGCAAGTCTCGATTCCCAAGGGCACGTCAATGTACATTCACCTTGGCTAAAAGTGTTGTGGCGTCGTGCGTTACGATTTAGATATATTGATCTTTCTGCCTTTGTCGTCCCAGCGAGCGATGGAAGCTGGTCCTACCCCAACCTCATTTCAGCAGCAATTTTTTCGTAACACTGGCTTAGGTGTACTCAATGATCTCAATACATGGCTTCCAGGGCGACGACATCGAAGCGAACAGAAAAAGATTGTTATTAGCACTTCCCGTTGGACTGCCTTGAGCCGATGTGGCGTTCATGTACTGCCTGTTCTTGTCTCAATTGCCATAATCATAATCAATATCCGACAAGTATACATCGGGATCGACTTCCAAAGTCTTGTCACCTCAGAGACGATCAACATCGCCTTTCTTCAAACAGCAGCGAAACTCCAGGAGCTACTAATCGTTGCAAGCCTTACGACCATTGTCTTTCAGCTACTTCGTGACGAACTACTTTACGGCGATGGAATACCGTTGGGATTGATAGGAGCCGGAATCGACTTTACCAAATTGAGCTACTTCTGGTCACCAGAAATTCTAGGTAGCGTCACAAGCTTATTCAGGGGCCGCAGGAAATACAGAAAGATCCAGTTGGGGCTCTTCCTTATCTTAGCTGGTGCACTTGCCCTTCTTGCAGGTCCTTCATGTGCTGTACTACTAGTACCACAAAACCAAGATTGGCCCGCTGGAGGGACTTCATTATTCTTAAACGGCATGAAGGACGAATTCTGGCCGGTGGAACTTACTGCAGATTCATCTCAAGCGTCGACGTGCTCTTCCTCCTCTGGAACCCGCTACGGCATCTGTCCAAGCGGTGGTTATCACTCGCTCTGGTCGCATTATGCCAAGCTTGACCACTCGATTTTCACAAATGTTGTACCTTCCTATGCGAAAGAACTCTCGGGTAATCGTTATTATTGGTCTATTGAGAGCATGCAGCCTGTGTCGTGTAGAACTATTTCTCTGGGTCAACCGCAAGGCAGTCGTTACGTCGTCCAACCTCACCTGTCCGTCTCTGTATTGTTGGATCAGCTGATGCAAGATTGGTGGAATGCTCTGCTATCAAAGAAGCCTTACAAGGAGCACGCTATTGATAACCGGCAAGCAGTGTCCTCAAATGTCTTGAGTCCGCTTGTTCACGTACATTGCTCACCAGCCGAAGTGCTTCCATCATCGAACCGTACAGTTCAGTTTCCCACCTTCGAATCGTCCCAACCTTTTCAGATGCAGGATATAGCAGGTTCTGTGATCTCCGATCAACCAACAAACCACCTCCAGTTTTCCTGGGTTCCTCTTCCTGCAAGCTACGAGTCTGTCAGTACTGGGGCTGTTCTGCAATCAGCTTGGGGCCCTGATAACCAGTCGCGCCTCGTCGTTGGCTGCTCTGTTCAAGCGCGATGGGTGCCCGCTCATCTCCAAACAGAAGCATATACGTTTTGGCAAGGCTGGTTCCCCAAGAATATCACATTTGATCACGCATATCCTATAAAAGGAGGTCTTTTACTGGATGGAACAAGACAGAGCACGCGAAACGCTATTGCTGTCGATGAGTCTTGGTTGAATACACTCACACCTCCCACCCCAGTTGAGGGACCTGGCTACTTTGATTGGGGTCCATCAACGGTCGAAAGTATCCTAAGCAGTGTCAGACTGATGGAAGAGATAGGATCTAATGAAGGATCTCTCGTTGATAGTTGGCAACCTCAGGGCGATACGAGTCGGCCCGATATGCTCGCGTCAGTGGTTGGGAGTGTTTTTGCAGATGGGCTCTCAAGGGTAAACATAGAAAGGATGTACAAAACCCAAGGCAGTCCATCTCAGTGGACTTTTGCAGACTATGACAAGGAAGAAGACTTCGACAATCTTCTCCTCCAAGGAAAACGCGCGGTGAAGAACCCAAATCCATCCCAAAAGGATGTTAATGAAATCAGTGTGGAGTTTTCCATAACCGGTCTTAGCTACAGGCGCAATTTGGTTCAGAATCTTGCGATGGTTGTTCTGTTTTTGCACATAGCTGTTGCAACGTTGCACACGGTGTGGACAGTAGGACGAGGCAAATCATCCGCCTGCTGGGATTCCGTAACAGAAATCCTAGTCCTCGCACAGAATTCAAAGCCTGCTTATCGTTCGCTACGGAACACAGCCGCCGGTCTCCAACATTCATACACTTTTGCAAAGAAAATCAGTATCCGGCCAACGAAGCTTCCAAACGCCCAGGAAGCTGATCATCTTGAATTTCTTCTTGAGGAAGAGGAGGTCCATGCCGAAAACGAAATGATTGACATGGAGCAACCAAGCCTTCCGCCCTCCCAATCTGCCAAGAGCTCGGTTGTCCACGTCGATGAATCATCGTCAGGTCTAGCCAATATCTCGCACCCCTCGACATGGCCTACCTACCGACGGCATAGCAGTGCACCATCGTTATGGTCGTCAGAACAGCTCGATGATGCGCAACCATCAGATTTAGAGTCACCTCTTCTTGCTCCTTCGAACCAAGACTTGCGCGTTCCACCAGGATTGCGAGTCAAGGACGACCATGCTTATGGATGAGGAAGTTGTTCCTAAAAAAGAGAAAAACTGTGCAGTATAATTGAAGCCTTACACAGTCACCAAAGAATGGCGCAGTGGTCACTTATTTGCAATGAGCCTACTTTTTAAAGTCCCTAATAGGAAGAAGGCGCTTCTGTCGCTATTTGGCAAAGCAGGAAAGCTCCGTCAAGCCTGTGGTTCGGAAGCCGCGGGTGGCATGCACAATTTCGGAGTGAGCGAAGACGTCGTTCCAGCGTTAAAGTACGGCCAAAGTCATACATATGTTTTCAACTACTTGTTGCGATATCCCAGTACCAGCCATGCTGACGTTCATAGCAGCCATATGGTGCCAGCGAAAGAGAAAGACCACCAAAATGTCAGCATGGAAGTTCTTCCAATAAAGAACAGACGCTACCAAACAAACCAAGGCAGATATGAGTTTATTCTAAGGCGATGGCTGGAGGTTTGGTATACATTGACCAAAGCGGTTAGTAGCGGAACCTCTACTATCAGCTGGGGGAGCCTTGGCACCGAGCCTTCCACGCCTCGGCTCTGGGTAACGTCGGCATCTTTTACTTAATAGGGGCGAGGCCTCACTAGCGGAATGCCAGTATTTTGTCCTTCATGATCCAAATACTATCATACTGCCAGTACTTCACACTGCCAGATTGCCTCGTTGCTTCTACCCTTTTATTAGGGGAGCTAATAGCTTATCCATAGAAGCCTGAGCAGGACGGAGAAAAACATACAAAGTGTGGCAAAGCCAAAACTCACCTGATGCGGCAGGCTTTACCGAATTGAGTGAATTCATTTGCACACAGGCTACACCTGCCATAGAAGATCAACGTTGTAGTCGTCCCGGTAGTAGTAAGGGTAGAGGAGAGACGCCACGAGAGGAAGCTCAGAGCCAAAGATAGGCGAAGAGACGAAGTAATTAGATTTAATAACCAAGTCTTTCGTTGAGCATATGAAACTGATACCGACGTTCTGCAACGAGGAAATCTTCGATTACGAACCTTCAGAATACCGATCCAAGCAGCTTTGTTATTCCTGATTGAACACCGCTTTTTCACACAGCCTTCCCATAACACATTCTGATACCATCAACGATCCTCGCATTCTCTATTTCTCCTACTGCAATTCCTCTTCTCCCCCTACTCCATTACCTATGCACTCCCCCACCCCCCCCTTCCCCCTTTCAAAAAAATCCAATCTTCCAACCCTCAAACATTTCGCCATCTCAACCCAACCAAACTCGTCGCTTCCAGCATCCCCTCTCCACGTCCCTACAAAACCCCATCCCAGCCTCTGCTTTCCCTCCCAACACCGAGCACTCTCAAAAGCACTTTTAAATAAAGCGCGACCGCATCCGCCAAAAAAAAAACCCCCTTCCCCCTTCCCCAAAACCGGGGTCGCAGAAACGTTTGCTTTGCAGCCCGTTGGGGTACGAGTTCCCAAGAGACTATTTTGCTTCGTTATGATAAGTATTTCTCATGCTCGATGATAGTGTTTGTTGCCCCGTTCCCACCGCCGCCTTTGTAAGAAGTTGGAAGAATGCAATTGCCGTGGGAGATGGGAGTGTGGGTTTTGGGCCTTGTGGGAATTGGGTGTGGGGGGGTGGGGGGTGTTGATGATGGGATGGAGAGGTGAGGGGAACGGTGGGGGTGTGGATTTTGGGCCTTGTGGGAATTTGGGGTGGGTGGGCGTGTGAGTGAGGGAAGGAGGGGGTGTTGATGATGGGATGGAGAGGTGAAGGGAAGTGTTGCTCGTGAGGATAATGCATTCCAGTACTATCCTGTCGATTACGGGGGATGATTTCGAGCTTGACGCGGAAGGGTAGGAGTTAACTGTGTTGTGATGCCCGCGTCAAGCGGGATGACTTGGAACGAGCAAAAGCATGTTGGGAAGGAAGCGCTTTGTTAGGTCGCCGTTTTGTGTTTTAACCAGGTGCTGAGAAAAACAAAGCTGGATTACAGCACGCTAGTGAGGGGGAATTTCTTCCAAAAGTCGGAATCTGTCTGGACTCCTTGTGTTCTCGTGAGTTAAGCTAAAGTTTCAGTTACCATCATATTGAGGTGATCTAGCTTGCTTGGGCAGATTCCATCGTCGATCTTCATTAGCCTTGTAAATCTCCTTCGTATCATCAGCTTCATAAATCTCCTTCGTATCACCTCTACCTAATCTACCTAATCTACCCAGTATAGACCTCCTTTATATCATCTCTACCCATTCTACTCAGCATCGACCTCGCTTGCCGACCCTTGGCCTCCACTAACGGACTCCTCAGATCGTCTTTTCCCTGCGGACCGAAAAACTGCGTTTGACCTGCCCATGTGTAAGCCGTTTTTTCCGAAAAAGCCTCTCCCGAAGTCCCACTCACCCATCCCAAACGGTGGGAAATTCACATAGATGTTCTCCCAGTGACCTTTTGGCGCCGCGTACACTTCATGCATGATACCAAGGTGCGGGTGCTGCTTCGTGTTCCGATTCCACCAATCCCAACCGGCGCGGTGGGCTGGCCCTTGTGCAAAGGCACGTAGAGACTCCATGTTCTTCCAGTAGGACAACGTGATCAATGTGTTCTTGGTCTCGGAGACTGTGCCTTGTAGCGCAGAGGAATTGCCTAAATCTATTTGTGGATTAGCAAGTTTAGCCAATGTCATGTTGCTGCAAGATTTTGCTTGCAAAACGAGGGAGGAACAAGAGGGATTACGTACACCCCCAATTCTGGCGGTCTGCTTCCACTGCAGTCCACATGCCTTGAAAGTACCGTACTAGCTCCTGAAAACCAGGTGCATCCCACCCTTGGGGACTTGAATAGGGGAATTAGTTCTGGAAATTCTAGTCGCTGGCTTAAGATCATGGAAAGGTAGAACGAACTGGCTTGAACAGGCACCAATGACAAACACGACGACCTCTGTATCGGCGCCTTGTTGAATGGCTGAGCCATTCTCGTGCGGTATCTGTGCAGTGTAGCGCCCTTTTAGAGCCTTGGCTGTTGGCGACGTAGAGCTTTTGTCAGGCAGAGAGAGTCTCCTCGCTTTTACAGCTAGCAAAGTAGCTATGGGGAGAAATGAGACGTAGGTTGGCAGGAATAAGGTGAGAATAGACTGCGAGCACGCCCCGAGAAGAAGCCAAGCCAGAGAATCAAGCCCATTGAGGGTTGCAAGTGATTCTGGGAGCTGCATGGCTTATTGCGTGGTTCAAATGTTTTTTGAACTTTCTAACTCTTTTGCATTGTCTCTGAAGACACTGGGGTGAGCAGCGAGTTTTAGCGGGGGCGAAGGAGCTGGGTGGTTGCATTCATATCGCTGCTACTGCCCGGTTCCCGCTGGGGCAAGTATTTGACGCTGGCAGTGAATAGAATCCCGCCATGATAACAGCAACCAACGATGAGTATGCAATTCAGCTACTGCAAGAGCCATAGAGAAAATTAGAGTCGAATTTGATGGTCTGAAACAATTGTCAACTATTTGAAGGGTAATAGGATTGGTCAAGTGGAATTTGTACGGGGAATGAGGACTCGTGGACTGAAGTAGTGAAAAATAGCATTCTGAATCAAAGACCTACCACTAAAACAACCATTCAGCACACTGTGAAGTAGATGAATGGAGGCGTTGAAGGTATTATCAGGGCATATCAAGAAAATTATACTGCTCTACGGTAAGAGTTGTCCGACGCTCGGTCATGCGATTTTTGACGACACGGTCACGTGTTTCCGCTCCGCCAAGCTCAGAATCACGCGAGTTGTTTTGCCAACAGCGCAAAGTACACCCATACAATGACAGATTTGACCCCCCTCCTCAACTCCCTCCTCCAGAAGCACAATGCTCATCTTATATCTCACCCTCGTACCCGCTCCCACACCACCGATGAGTTCCTTCAAGAAGCGTACCGAATAGTACTCCTACCCCCCTTTTCCCTCTACCCTCACTCTAATCTCGCATGCAGAACGCACACATCCTCTCCCTCCACAATTATCTCCGGCAAATCCGCACCCCCTACCTCTCCACCGCCTCCTCCCCCCACCGCTCCATCCAAAAACACCACACCCAGCAGCACCTTACTCCCTCTCAACGCGCCTCCATAGACGCCTCCAGCCAATCACTCCTCCGTGATCTCAATGCCTCGATCCACCAGCTTTCCGACGCCGAAACCCTACGGCACAACACCGCCCTAACCTTACTGAAGAAAAAGCACGGACATGGGGGTCTAGCGGGTGCAGTGGGGCGGTGGGCCGCCGGCGGTACGGGCGCTGATGAGGGCAAGGGCGAAGATGAAAAGGAAGGGGAAGATATGGAGGCGATGATGCGCGCATGGCGGGAGAGCGTGATATGGTATCTTCGAAAGAAGCTCGGGGAGACGGGGGAGATGCAGCGGGGGATGATGGAGAGGAGGGTAGAGAGGGAAGTAGAAAGGGGACGGAGCGTGCTTTATCTGGCTAAAGGGGCTATGGAAGAGTCATCAGGAAGAGGAGGGATGACTACTATGAATGGAGGAGTAGAAGGGGCAACGAGAATGGGGAATGGGAGGGTCACTGGGGACGAAGACGGAAGCAGGGAGAGTGAGCGACAGCTAAGCCCCGAGCAGCTGCAGATTTTCGCCCAGGAGAACAACGAGCTGCTCAGGCATTACGAGGATACCCTAGATCAAGTCCGGTAAGCTTCCCCTTCCCTCCCTCACCCCTTTCCCCCCATCCCCATCCCCATCCCCATCCCCTCCCCACCCACACCAAACCAACACCCCCAAACAGAACAGCCGAAACCTCCCTCCTCTCAATCTCCGAGCTCCAAACCACCCTCGCCGCCAACCTCGACACGCAATCCTCGCAAATCTCGCAGCTGGTGCAGGACTCGCTCAGCACGACCGAGAACGTGGGCGGCGGGAACAAGCAGCTGAAGAAGGCGGCGGAGCGCAAGAGTACGGCGCGGATGGTGTTTTGGGCGACGGCGGGGTTGTGTACGGTTTTGGTGGGGTGGGATTTGGTGTTTTAGGTGGGGGGATGAGGGGGTTTGGGATTGGGAGGAGGTGAGGGGATAGGAGTTGCGGCTTATTTGCGGCTTATACGTGAGAAGCTGAGATTCAGGGTCCGTCTATAAACATCCATGGCGCTGTAACTTTTCCCCTTAGATCACCTAGTATCCATCCATTCCTACTCCGCCTCTTTCACAACCTTATCAATCGCTTTGGCAACATATTCGACATTCCCCTCGTTCAATCCCGCCATACTAATCCTCCCATTCTTCGTCATATACACATGCGCCTCATCCCTCAACTTCAGTACCTGTTTCTCGCCCAATCCCGTGAAACTAAACATGCCAATCTGATCCGTGATATGTTTCCAGCTGCGCTCCTTCCCATTCAGTTCCTCCAGCTTGGCCCTCAACGCTTTCCTCATATCCTTGATGCGCCCGCTCATGGTTCGCAAGTTTGTTTCCCACTCTTTGAACAAAGCTGGGTCGTTGAGAACAGTACTGGCGATACGCGCGCCGTAGGCGGGCGGGTTGCTGATTTCACTGCGCTGCAGGATGGCAAGCTGGGACGCGATGCGGGTGATTGTGTTGGCGGCGTCTGGGCCGGGACCGGTGATGAAGTGGAAGGCGCCGGCTCGTTCGCCGTAGAGACCGAAGTTCTTGGCAAAGGATTGGGCGACGCACATTTCGAACTTCTGGTCGACGAAGTAGCGGACGGCCCAGGCGTCATTTTCGAGGTCACCGGATGCAAAGCCTTGGTAGGCACAGTCAAAGAAAGGGAAATGGTTGCGGGCACGAATTATCTTGCTGAGTTCTACCCATTGCTCTCGGGTTGGATCAACGCCGGTGGGGTTGTGGGCGCAGGCGTGTAAAAGGATGATGCTGCCTTCTGGCGCTTGTTCGATGGTGGAGCGCATGCCATCGAAGTCGAGGCCTTTGGTTTTGACGGAGAAGTATGGGTAGGTTTTTATAGGGAGATAGACGTTGGAGAAGATTTGGTTGTGGTTGGCCCATGTTGGGGAGGAGAAGTAAATGGATTGATCGGAAGAGCGGGGATAGAAGCGGGAAAGGAAGAGGGCGCCGAGGTGGACGGCGCCGGTGCCGGAGATTGTTTGGAAGCTTGTGACCTAGAGAGTATGTTATCAGCGAGGCGTAGGGTTCTGTATTAACCAAGCAGTACCCTCTTCTCTTTGACGGCCGGGCTGTCTGCGCCGAGCATGAGCTTCTGTGCAGCGGAGGTGAAGTCGACAAGACCCGCAATGGGTAAATATTCATGATTGAGGTTCGGATCTTTCCGTAGTATCTCATCTGCCTACGAATTTGTCAGTCCAAGCTCGAAGACAAAATCCGCAAAGAAGCCGAGGTCTCAAAGACAGTGGCCTCATCCCAGCTGTAATCACCTTCTTGACCACCGGTAGCACCCAAGGTTTGGCGTTGTTATCTCTGTAAGCCCCAATACCCAAATCCACCTTCTTCTCAAAGTCATCCTTTCGATATGCAGCCATAAGCCCGAAGAGTGGGTCTTCTGGTGCCTGCGGAACCTTGTCCGAGGAGAAGACGGTAGGGTTGCCACCGTCCATGATGTGTCCTTTGATATTGGCTAACCTGGCTGCTGATGTTTCCGAAGAAGATGAGGTTGGGGAAGGAGATGGCATGGCAGAATTAAAAGCCTCAACAGAGAGAGCGGTGTACGCTGTACTCGCTTGTCGCATGGATCTCGCATGAACGGATTAATTATTTGATCGACATCTAATTGTCCGGCCCGTCGGCCCGCTGTTACAATCCCTGTCGTTAGGGTTTATCAATAGGCCGTGAGTGTAACAGCCTGGGAAGAGTAAACGTCATTACAAGGTACAGTATCCGTCAGACCGCCGACGAAGCCTCCATGGGAGGTATCTACGGTTTGATAAGATCCGTTTGGTCTTTTGGAAACTCACCAGTACCTTAGTGGTCAGACGGATTTGTTCAATATACACTCAATGTTTCGTTATTAGTATCTGGGCCGAACCTTCGCCGAATATGTGTACCACGGACCAACGGGCATTCCCCGAAAGCGAATCAGCGGATTCTAATCCATCCATGCTTTCTGCTCCAGCTCCGCGAGTATTCCAGCCCGTACGCCCGACAGCAGTGAAGGTCCAAATTCTTCAATAGCATGAAAGTTGTCAAAGAACCGAAGTCTTCCAAGGGCGTAAGCCATACAGCCTCGTTCGCCAGCCACTGAGAAGCTGGCGTCTTTCGGTGCATTGCAAGCTGGATACGGAGTTCGCATAAGGAAGATATAGAAATTATGATCGGCCATAATACTGTGTATTCCTCTCGTGCTTCAGATTGGGTATGCGGCAGATAGATGCAGAGTTTTAGAGACTGGATAGCTTCGAAGCGCTGGCGGGGCACGAACGTTGAGAACGACTTGAGGGATTCAGCACCTTTGAAGCTGAAAGCGTTATTGGAATAGAGGATATGAATTGCATCAGTATAGCTATGGTCAACTTTAGAAAGCTTTGAGTCTTCATTAGGCGGGTTAAGCAACAAGCAAGAAGTACCTACACAAAACGGCAGCTTTGTAGTAAGGGTAACAGGTTGTCTAGAGGGGGCTTGTTTTGATTCCAGCACATATAATGATCCCAGCCGCTCGCAACATCTTCCAAGAGACAAGGGTAGCGACATATGTATGGTCTTCTTATACCGTCGCCATAACGCAGGTGGAAACGCCTCCCGCAGAGCACGTATTTGTAAATTTCCAAACGAATCTCCGTTGGCAGAAGCGAGCAAAAGGAAGACTGCGGTTGATCACTCGTTTTCCGAAGATCATTAGAGTCGGGGATTGAAACCTTACATTTCGGCGTCGGTGAATTCGGTGGTGCATGCTGGGCAATGCGAGGCGTCTCTGTTTCGTCTGTGTGCTGCAATCTTCTTGGGTGCTCTGCACGTTTTGCGTACTTCATATACCAGATTGCAGACCGGCGGAAGATGATGCAATATGACTTAGTTAGAGAAGAGTGCTCTGAGTTAGAGTGACTGGACATGTCGTTGCTAGCCAACTATCCCTCGTCACCTTAAGGGTAATACTAGGTTGCTGGACCATCGAGAGTTCGAGCTTTGAGGCCACGTTAATCATAGGCTTCAATGCCTTGCTGTTGTCAATGGGCGTTGGACGCCATAGGCGCATACTGTTGCCTCAGAATAGGAATCGCTCTTGTGTTTGAACAGACCAGGCAGGTAAGCCGGTAGGCGATCATGCATACCCAAGTGCTACAACTTTAAGGTCAAAGTCGCTGCCTGATGTGTATTTGAGTTTGGCAGGTGGAGGGATTGACAGGTAATATCACGAGGACAGGTAGGCACGGTAGGGCTGAGGATCTTTCAATGAATCACTTTACGCGGTGCAATTCCGCGTCGACGCGACAAGGCATTCCCACCAATAGATACATATTGGCTTTCGGCTCTCTTCCAGTGTAAACGGTCTCAGTGCGTCGGTCTGGCTGTCCATCGGATGCCAAAACGCTTTGATTTGCCTTTTACCGTTTTCTTCACTCACCTCTATTGCTCCTTCCATGCAAACGATCTACTGCGGCGAACCATTCCCTTTACTCAGTTAATCCTTCGATCATTACATTCTTCCTTCTCACGGGGAGCTCGGTCAAAAAGATTTCTGCCAGCTATGCCCCCGAAGCAAGCTACGTTGGGGTACGTCAAGCCGTCTCAGCAGACCTTAGGGTGCATGCTCCCTCGGGATTACTCTTTCATGCATATGCTGATCTATCAACCCTTTACAGGAAGTTCTTCGGGCAACAGCAAAACGGTCCAAAGCCTAAACCACAGCAGTCGACATTGGCCTTCAATCCCCCCAGAGCCCCCAAGTCTGCAGCCGACAAAAAAGACAAGAACAATGGTGTGCAGGCTTCGGGGAAAGCCCAGGTGATGCCTCCAAAAGGCAATGACGTGAATGGAGACGTAGTTGTAAACTCGGATTTAGAGCCAAATCAATGCATGACGAATGCACATGAAAGACAGTCAAAAGAAGCCAATATTTATCCCGAAGAGTCCGAAGGGAAAGGAGACAATGATGATATGATGATTGCCGAACCATTGCCTAGTAGCCCTTCTGCGGAAACTAGCGATAGAGCAGTACCCGAAACACAGCAAAAGTCCTCACCCAAACGAGGCAACAGTGAGATAAAGGACGAGGAGGATGAGGATGAAGAACCTGTGAAGAAGAGGCCCAGGCGACAAGGGACCCAAGATAAGCCCAAGGAGCCGGCCAAGAAATCAGGCAGAGGAAATTCAACAAAATCAGTCAAGACTGAATCTGTCAGCCCTAAAGTTATGAAGGTTGATTCGGAGTCTAAAGCAGCAATAAACAAACTGAATGGAGGAAAACCGCAAAGTACTAAGGCCCCATCGAAACCACATCATTCGGAAGAGGCAAACGGTCCCCAGAGCAAGTCGACCAAAGTCGCAGAAGGTGCTCATACAGCGGATGAATCCTCTAGGGAGAATGATGCATCCGAGGTAGAAGAGGAAGAGGCAGAAGCAGACGTGGAAAATGAAGAAAACCCCGAGGTTGCGGCGAAGACTCGAGAAAAGGTTCAAGCTACGTTAAAAAGTATCGGGAAAGATCCATATCCTGACTGGCCATCGGGGGAACCAGTACCTTACGCAGCGTTATGTACTACGTTTTCATTGATTGAGATGACCACGAAACGTCTGGTCATCTCAGCTCACTGCTCGCTTTTTCTTAGGCAAGTTCTACGATTGACGCCCCAAGATCTATTACCTACAGTGCAACTTATGATCAACAAGCTCGCTGCTGACTATGCCGGCATTGAGCTTGGTATCGGAGAGTCACTGATCATGAAAGCCATTGGTGAAACTACAGGCAGGAGCTTGCAGATCATCAAGGCAGATCAGAATGAGATTGGAGATCTTGGATTGGTCGCAGCAAAGAGCCGATCAAATCAGCCCACAATGTTCAAGCCGAAACCGCTAACGGTAAGGGGTGTGCTCGAGGGTCTTATGAATGTTGCCATAATCCAAGGTGACGGCTCTCAAGGGAGAAAGATTGCTGGTATCAAGAAGTTACTGTCTGCTGCAGATTCAGCCATGGCAGGCAAGGGCAGTAAGGGTGTAGACATCATAAAGGATAAAGGAGGAGCGAGCGAAGCCAAATTCATTATACGGTTTTTGGAGGGCAAGCTGAGACTAGGTCTTGCCGAGAAGACAGTTTTGGTTGCTCTGGCGCATGCGATGGTTAGTCACGAAATAGAGAAGAAAGGTAACAAAATACCCAACAGTGAGCAGCTGGCGAAGGGGGAATCCATCCTCAAAACAGTCTATAGGTGAGTGGTTACATCGTGGACGTTAGATTGAGACTGATTATGCACAGCGAACTGCCCAGCTACGAGGTCATCATCCCCGCAATGCTTGAGCACGGAGTCTTTAATCTTCGCGACAATTGTAAATTACAGCCTGGTGTACCCTTGAAGCCTATGTTGGCAAAGCCAACAAAGTCGATTAGCGAGGTCCTGGACCGCTTCGAAGGCAAAAACTTCACCTGCGAGTATAAATACGATGGAGAAAGAGCGCAAATTCACTACGTTGCTGAGGACTCGCCCCAACAATATACGAGTAGCTTACCTACCTCCAAAGGCACGAAAGGACTATCTGCTATTTTCTCTCGGAATTCAGAGGATTTGTCCAAGAAATACCCAGACATCCTGGCCAAACTTCAGACCTGGATCAAGCCGGAAACCAAGAGCTTCGTCCTCGATTGCGAGACGGTGGCTTGGGACATGGTAGAAAAGAAGGTTTTACCGTTCCAGCAGCTCATGACCCGAAAACGCAAAGATGTCAAAGTCGAAGATGTTAAAGTCAAGGTCTGCGTCTTCGCCTTTGACATGCTCTTCTACAACGGCGAGGTTCGTCTTCCACTTACCCTCTTTATTTGAAATAAAAGAGACCAAAAAGACACTGCCAAAAACTAACCCCTACCACTAATAGTCTACTGTCGAGAAATCCCTCCGCGAGCGCCGTGAACTCCTCCAAGCCGCCTTCTCAGAAGCTGAAGGCGAATTCGCCTTCGCTCATTACGGCAACACCTCCGACCTTGACGAAATCCAAACCCTCCTCGACGCCTCCGTGAAAGCCTCCTGCGAGGGCCTCATGGTCAAAATGCTCGACACCGCCGACTCGGGCTACGAGCCGTCCAAACGCAGCCGGAACTGGCTCAAGGTCAAAAAGGACTATCTCGCCGGCATTGGCGACAGCCTGGACTTAGTAGTGCTGGGCGCGTACTACGGCAAAGGGAAGCGCACGAGTGTGTATGGCGCGTTTTTGCTCGCCTGCTATAACGAATCTAAACAGGTCTACGAAACCGTCTGCAACATTGGCACCGGCTTCTCCGAAGTCATCCTAGAAGAATTGCATGCCAAGCTGAGCGAGCATGTCATCGACAAGCCCAAACCTTTCTACGCTCACAGCAGCGTCCCCAAAGACCAGCCAGACGTTTGGTTCGAAGCGCGCTTCGTGTGGGAAGTAAAAGCTGCCGACCTGACGCTCAGTCCAAGATACAAAGCCGGGGCTGAAGCGCTGGGGGATGCGAGCGGCAAAGGCATTTCGTTGAGGTTTCCGCGGTTTATCAAGGAGAGGGAGGACAAGAAGGCGGAGCAGGCGACCGGGGCGCGGATGGTGGTGGAGATGTATGGGAAGCAGGAGAGTGTGGGGAAGGGGAAAGATGGGGGTGGGGGGGTGGACGATGATTTCGAATACTGAGTGTGGTTACATTTGGCGCTAGGCCGGCAGCTGAAGACTTAAGGTACTGCTTGAAAGAGGATACATTTTGCAAGTATATCCATCTGGCTACTCCTTGCTTCGGGCTCGAGCTCTTTGCCTGGATTGCGTTACCCAACAACTTCTCTCATTCAGTACACCTCTCCCACGGCTCCCTCCACACAAGACCAAACCCCTCGAAAACCCTCCTCTCCGCCTCCTCGGTCGTCTTACACCTCGTTTTCTCGTCCCTCCATTTCTCCAAATCAACCCACGCCCCCGTTCCTCGCACGCGAACCCCACTACTATCGAACTTCCACCCTTTGACCTTCTTCGCGTATCTTCTCAGGTCCCGATTAAACGTGGTCCCGGACGTCCATCCCTGCACGGCACAACCCACCGTGCGCCAGGGCGACACGATAATATCGACGCGGCGGTGGGGGTTGGGGTTCTCCGCGGCTGGGTCGGCAGCAAGATCCGAGGTCTGGGTGGGCCAGTAGGGGTTTTGCCAGACGACGAGGGCTTTGTCCAGGGTGTCGAAGCCGTGGCCGCCCTGTGTGAGGGAGGCGAGCGGGAGGGGCTGCTGTTGGCGTTTAGTGTTTGTGAGGTTCAGGGTTAGGGTGTGGGCGATCCAGCCTTCTCTCTCTAAAGATTTGACGACGCGGTCCACGAGGCCGGAGGTTTGTGCTTCGGAGCGGTGGGAGAGGATGATGTCGACATCGCCGGACTCAGTTTTGCCGCGGCGGTAGCCGCCGACGATAATGCTTTCGATTCCTCCTTGTTCTGGGGGGAGAACGCAACGGTTGGCGTGCGATGTTATGATTGAAGCGATTGATTCGGATTCGGAGCGAGGAATCTTGAGCTGGAATTCGTCGTAGTATTTTACGCCGATTTGCTGGACACGACTCAGAGTTCTCCAGCCTTGTTCGACAATATCGTCGAGGTCTTTCCATTTTTGATCGTAGTAGAATTCGCGGGCTGTGGCGGCGCCAACGCCCCAGATTTCGTAGAAGGTGCGGAGGACTTGCATTGCGGGATCGCTTTCGAAGTCCTTGATAGCCTGGAGGGAGCCTGTGGTGTGGTACTCGTGGAAGAGGTGCGCGATCTTTTGGTCGCAGCCGGGAAGCATGAGGACTTCGCGTGGGGAGCTTAGGGGGTAATGATACGCGGCCAGGGAGGCGATGCTAGTGCTGTAGGCGCGGACGCCAATATCATCGGCGGTAAGAGTGCGGGCTAAGCGGATCCGCTTGAGGAGGTCGATGAAGGGGTCGTTGGGAGAGGGGGAGGTGGTGGAACGCTCGCAGGAGTAAATTCTGTCTTGGAGAACCCAGTCGGGCATGGGTGGGAGAGGGTTATTGATGGCTTCGTCGTGCTCGGATGTCGTCTGATGGAGGAGGTGTGGAGGGCTGATTTGGTTGAAGCTCTGACTTGCTGCATTGCTCGAGGACGTAAAGCTTCGACCTATGAAGTCCCGGTTTGCGGCGTTTTTGACGCGATCACGTCTGTAGGCTCTTATAACTGAAGGTTTGACTTCAGCTTTCGCGCGCTCTAGGATCGCCTGGGAAACATCCTGTCGTAGCGTAGGAGTTTGTGTGATGGCCGTTGTGGGAAATGCTGCGTCATTGGGCTTGAACGCCGGTTGGGAAGTTGTGACTACCTCGGGCAATGGAAGGAGCCTCGCTTCATACAATGTGTACGGTTCAAAGGGCTCAGGTCTCCCACCTACTAACGAAGCCTTCAGCCAATCTAGCTTGATTACTTTGACTTTCCCAGCAAAATCTTCAGCAGCGAACGGCAACGACTCGTCCGCCTCGACCGTATCAGGAGAGCCCATGGTAGGTGATATGAGCCCTTGGGAAATTGAGAGTTGAGACATAGGCTTTGCTGCTAGATTTTCTTCATCTTCAGTTACATCTTGCGTCTCAGAACCAGTAGAGGGATCATCAGTGTCATCCCCCGTGTCTTCTGTCTTTGCTTTCGATTCTCCATGAGCTAGCGCTCTCCGCTTCCTCGCTGGGCTCCCACTCCTCGAAGTGATTGGGGAGCTGAGACTAAGATCTCTCTTCTCGCCATGAATTTCCTCAAAGCACACCTTGCCGCATTGAAGTTCGAATTTTGCCCGCCTCTCCTTTGAAATGTTTCCAAACACGATGTTCGATTCTTTAATATCGTATGTCAGTGTTCCCCCTCGGTTGCTGATTTCGTCTTCTACCGCATGGAGCTCAGAGGTCGAGAGATATGTTGGGAGTACAAAAACATTCGATAGACCAGTGAGATCGAGTTTCGAACTTGTAGACGCTTCTGTAGCTTGATTGCCGGAATCAGTAGTAGCAGACGCTTGAGTATTGTGCTGACTATCCGCCATGTTTCTCTAGAACAGCACTACAGTACGAAAGACCATGTTGTGACCAATGACGACCGAAGTGGCGACGACAGTACAAACAACCAGATGCAACCGTCATTTTGAGAATATCCAAATCTGATATCAAGTGTAAAAGTAAAGAGATTAGCTTTCAACCAAGCAAGGGAATTATGCAGCATGTGGTGTATGATTGGAACTACATCTGTGTCTCACGGTTTGGATATAAAAAGATCGTAGAGCTCAACCTGTGGGTTGCGAGCATTTGCACTTTCAACTCATAGTAGCCATCACTCGACAGTGCACAGACAGAAATGGATGTTCATGCGGCGACTCATGCCAAGGCACTTTACGATACAACTGTACAAGGCTACTGGTAATGTATTTTACACCCTGCCTATTACAGCCTTAGCTGTATTTCCGTAAAAGCTGGCATCCATGGCCCGATTCCCTATTGCTCCTGCTCACACACTACCCTAGTAGTGACCTGAATGGGATTCCATTTAGCAGAAGACACACTTCCTCCCGCCGATTAAGCTGATCCGCTCTTTTGATACTTCCACCAGTACCAGTTGGAGGCAGTTGGCATACCAGCAATACTTTCCCATAGTTTGACAGACAGGCGAGCTCCAATCTCTCCCGTCTTCCCTTCCCTTGTTGAACGACTGAGTACTTCGGGTAATCGATAATGTCAAACCTCGAAAGAATCTAGCGTGTCAAGCTCTGATACTCTATGACTCCCTCTAGATTCTCAGATAACGATCAGCCACTTTTTCAATCTGGGGTTCTCCCGTTTCGTCCCTGTGAACTATTCCATGCTGCGGTCTTCTGTGTTGTCTTGGCCCATACCTTTTTACTGGCTATTGTCCGCGCGTCCTATCTGGCTTTACAACAAGGTATCGTTTCTAAGCAATTGGCATGCCAAAGCCTACCAGACACCAGCCTGCCAAAACCACCAGTGACTAGTCCTGGAATTTTCCTTTACAATCTTTCTGCTTGGAACAAATGCATTGGCGTTCGCGTGAACTGTAGGAGTTGCAGATATTTGTAAAGACCGGATGCGGGTCCATTGAAAGGAGGATTGGTAACGTTATCTTAAATGAACAAGACTACCGTATGTTCTAGAAAATTTCGAGTCACGGTAAGTACCAACCAAGCCGATGAGATGCGATGTGAATTCTGGGTCAGAACCGGATTTCCAGATCTCATTGTACGAAGATGAACGCGGTAATAGACTGGATAACATGAGTAGCTGAGACAGATCCGCCTTTCCCGCTGCTACATAGCTCTATTATACCTTATATCATGTCGTCAATAACCAAAGGGTTTGAACCCTTGAAGCATGGGTCATCTCCATGACGCTCCTTTCTGCAATGCAGAAAGCGTTTGGTAATGAGAGAACCTGATTTTTCTAGATGCATTGTCTATGCAGAAAAGAAGTGATATCAGAAAGAAAAAGGGACCAAAGATTGCGGAGGTCCAAGACTAAAAGAGCAGACATAAGGAACATCGAGGTCATAAGGTTTGGACTGTTCTCTCCTATCTCAGGAATAAGACTTGATATCTGGGTTTACGGCTTGGTTGTCATAACTTAACCTTTTCTTTGCAATAAAAGCAAACACGAGCAATGACTTACTATGGGATATAAGAACCAGATGAGGGTTTCCAAGATGTTTTCTCTGGTATGCTAACCAGACACGCAATACACTATAAGACCAGTCTTCCAACGGTGATGGGACGGGAACCAAACCTAAACGACACTGGACAACATTAGACACATATTCTGGTCAGCATACAAGTCCTGACATCGTTGCCTCTCTCAGAAAGACCTGACTTCAACACGAATATAGATCTCATTGTTTTTTGTTCTGCATGTTGCCGTTCTTTATAAGTGTTGTTCTTAGTTTGATTTCCCGCGCTACCTCTAATAACGAGCAGTAAACAACATCTTGAACCTTTTCCGAAGGATTGCTACAAACCTCTTGCTCTTCGCTCACTCCGTTGAACATTTCTCTGTCAAGCCAGTAATGTCACAGCCACCAACACCGCACGTCAAGCTGCCAGACGTCATGCCGCAGAAGCATATCGTGCCCGGCCCTAATTCCTGGGCACTGTCGGCCACGCAAGGGGACCCTAAAAAGCTTCCACAACCAGCACAAAGCACGAACCGGGAGAAATATGAGCAGAATCCCATGCCACGTACACCAGGAAAGGCTCTAGATGATGGTAAACTAGCCGTGTCAAAACATCGTGTGTACATACAGCCAGCCACGCCACTAGGCTGTTTGAACCAGAGCTTGCATAATCAGAAAATTCGCGCTGCCACAGACCCTGTTATACCTCAACCACTTTTCACTGGTAAACCTGGCGGCATTGCTCATATCCGCCAGAAGTTTTCCACTTCCAAGAGCAATGTGAACATCATCAAGGAAGATGACGTAACGCAGACATCGTCACCTCCTGTATTTTCTGAAAAGGCATCCCAGATATTAGGGGCATGGCCTGTTCGCGATAACAGTCGCCGTACGCCTCCAGCTTCTGCACCCCCATCCACGAGTACACCTGATCCCTACCGTATCTCGTCCGATGATCACGCGGCTCGTTCAACAAGCCCAGCTCGGAATATTCAGTCTACGCCAGTACCTACGCGTCGCTTCTTGAGAGAGAATAAAATGACAACCCCTGAACTTGAGCGCGCTTCTCTTACCACTACCGCTGAGACTGGTGAGGACGAGGGAGTTAATATGGAAATATCGGAAAACCCAGAGGGTATGATTTCAGGCGATGAGGAGTTGCATCCTACCCGTACAGGGACTTACGGTAGAGTTGGTGGGGTAGAATATGTGAATGAGCATGAAAATCAACGGATAACGAGCTACGCTGGGATAATTGAGAATGCCGAACTCATTGATCAGACGAGTCCGACAATGGTCTCAAACACATCCCAAGGACACGACTCTGGAGGACTTTTACAACCAACGGTCTATTCACCGAGCAATTACGATGGAGTCTGGGAGAATGACCCTCATGTAGTAAGTCAGGTTTGTTGGGGGATCAAATGGTATGCTAATCGCATGATAGGGCTACTCTCTTCCTCCGTTCACTCCATTGCGGCCTCAGCATGCTCCAGCGCCAGAAATGCAAATGCGCGGGTCATCGCAAGATTCTGGTACCACTGTTCCGGTAGTTTTGCGCGACTATTACCAACCCCCAAGTCGTTTCTCTGTGTATCCACCATCAACAGCATCAGTCAATAGCTGGGCACAAAACTCGCAATTCTCCCTAGGGAACTCATTCGCAGCTGCTAACCATCCATCATCGGCTGGCATGCGTTCTCAGTTTCCTAATCAACACATGAGCAATGCCGCTCCGACACCTCCGCGTTCGCACCCTGAGTTTCAGCCATCAGGGCCAATGCCGGCTGGATTAGCGCACTTGGAGCTAACTTTACACCACCACATTGAGAACTGCTTTGGGAGCTTGTCGAGGCTTGTGGCTGACAAGCATGACCGAGTTATGGACCAGACAATCCGGCGTCTAGAAAATTTGGAAGAAACGGTCACGAAAGGGCAGAAGAACGGGAAGGGAGACGTCAAAGATATGAAGAAAGAGTTTAGCAATCTCAAGACAGAAGTGAGAAACGTTATCAAAGGTAACGATGAAATTAAAGACCTTATCAAAGCGCTGGATGAGAAAACAGGGAAGCTTGAGAAAAAGGTCGAGGCAAGCGGGTGTAAAGGCCAATCGGTCGCTACAGATACTACCGGACATGAAGCCGAGACTTCCAGGGCTCAGAAAGGCGATATTGTTCATCGACGCACCGAGAGCGCGCATAATGGAGGAAATCCTGAGCGACTACAGCAAAATCAGAGTGGGGCCAATCACTCAGCTAGTGCTCGTCACCAAAGTGGTAATAGTAGCAAAGGGCGTCGATCAAACACCACGAGCGGAGGAGGTGCAGGTAGTGCTGCTGGAAGTTCGAGAAGAGAGTATTTCACTGAGCTGGGAGCTAGCAGAGGTCCAGTACCTGATGTTAGAGAGCATCCTGCCTACTCGGGCGGGCAGCAGGGGTATGATCTGGCTTACGATTCGAATGGTATGCCAGTGGGCCTGGGAGTCTCTGATACTACGATTTTTCAAGCACCCTCTTTCAGTGAGGGCTGGTATCAACGAGTTTATGGACCTTGAAACATTGTTTCTATCCTCAGCCGTGAAGTGTTCAGCATGATTGGTTGCTTATTTGTCGAGGTAGATGGTGTCGCAATGCCCCCAAGGCCTAATTGATGTTCAATCAAGTAGTAGAGTCTATTTGGACTTTCAATAGCTGAATGCGTAATGGAAAGTGGCTTTTGTCTAAGCTCTTTGTCGTATCTAAGGTAGAGTGTGGTCAGTTAAAATCTAGACTAGTAAAATTTGCAGCTCGTACCGATTACCGAAAGAGCTTCAACACCATTTGACTGCACGCAAATTGTGTTACAGAATTCGAAGATACTGCGCCAACCATTGCATAAAGAGTCTCTATTCGTAATTGACCAACCTGGAATGGCTTTACCCTCAGAGCATATTACGATCAAAAGGAGACGTGACGATGAGCCAGTAGAAGCTCTTTGTAAGTATCCGTACCGCTAGTGGTTACAATACTCGACTGATCTCCATAGACTTGCGGCAGAAAAGATATAAGTCAGACATATGTTGGGACCGGGTCACCAACTCCCAGTCCCCAGATGTGCCTGTATTTCTGCCATCGGCTTCAAGCCGATCGAACGACGCTGTGCCTGATGCCACCGATATACCACAGGTGCCCAAGATAAGACTTACCTCCCCCGAGGAGGACCTCCCGAGCGAACATGCTTCCAGCCTCGAAGCAATACAACGCCACTCAGTTGGGACGCAAAAACTAACGCGTACCAGCAACCGTCCAAACGGGTCTGTTCTTACAAGCTCTAGGAACCCCGGCCAGAAACGTTCCGATGTTTCAAGATCCAGTACCGGGCCTCGAAGGTTCCACTTTATCAAACACTCGTCATATGCGTCCTTACACACGACTGGACCAGCTAAAAGAGTCGAAAAGCACAGGAAAAGTCGAAGGGGTGATCTGCCGGTTTTCGTTGAGGAGACAGGGTCTACTTCCCAGCGAAGGATCGATCCGGAAACTTCAACGGAAATCGGTAATGAGACACGTAAGGACCACGTCAATAGCCCACCGGCAGCCCAAATCTTGGAACAGAGACAAAGAAAGCGACCCATAGTCAGCGCAGTGGAACAGAAATGGAGGATGGAAAACTGGGCTAAGTCAACAATAGCCGATCGTGACGTTCAAGGAAAATCAAAATCAGCGCAGAGTATCCATGAACCTTCAAGTCAGTGGGATTATAACTCGGAGATACTTGCAGCGCAGCTGCAGCAGGTCGCATCTCAGGAAACCAAAATTGCGACAGCTAATTGGAAGGACGCCAGAAATGCACCGCAGCTAAAGGTACAGCCTAAATCTCCAAAGCCTCGTCAGCCAATTGTACAGCAGCATGCCGATGCTTTCGGCGAAGATGTGTCAATCATGGACATAAGCGAGGATGGAAACGAGGACGAATATGTGTATGATACATATATTCGCTCGGCTGGGCGACTAGCGGGTGCCTCCGGGAAACCTTCTGAAGGAGATATGGGCCGTCTTCAATGCATAGACCACAGCAAGATTGGAATATTGATCATCGCAGAGGAAGATCAAGAAGAGTGGGAAACATTTGCTGAAGTAGATCTGGACAGCGACAAGGACTGGAATAGTGAAGAAGAAGACGAAAATGGTTCGTCCAAACGCGAATTTCTATATAGATTTTACTGATTGGAACAGCGGAGGATTTTTACGGGAATGACTACCCAGAGGATGAGGTTAAATCCGACGATGAATTCGATGAAGGTGCTTACAAGTATCGGACAGGCCCATCTGACGAGGAGGAATTCGATCATGATGTAGACAGTTGGTCTGATGAGGACGAGGCACGATATCCATGGAAGCACGAAGTAGGAATTGTCCAGCGAGAAGGCGACAATGACAGCGATCATGACATGAACACTTAAAGAAAACAAGCAGATACACTTTCCGTTAGCAGCGACAACTATAACGCCAAGTACAAAAGTGCACGGCAGATCAGCTTAGGCGATGAAGAACGCATGTAAAAGTAGGGTACTCGTTGCGATGATTTCCTGCTCGGAGCAAACAATACCACCAGGGGCTCCAACAACAGGGTATCCAGAACGAGTATGTCTAGAAGCACAGCATATACGAGTTTTCATTCAATAACGGAAATTCCAAAGCCCCAATCCCATCTTTTACTCGCACTAGGCAACATTAGATGACATCCTAGAACTTCAACCAAGTTCCTGACCGAAAAGATGGAGATACTTTGTGATCATCAGCTGCAATTCATCATCTTGAGGTTGCTGTGACTTACATCGACATCCAGCTATCTATCTGTGCATCCAGGGATACGAAAGTCCGGTCGTTGACTGCATACCGTATGCATTCACTGGGGAGCTTGACCTGTTACGGAGTCGCACCCTGGGGATGTTGTAAGCTTCACGCAATCGATAATATTTGCATTGGATGCCTCCGAAGCCTTCGCGCTGTCTTTGCGGAAATTGAGCGTTGTAAGCACGGGCGATATCGCTCCATTCGTAGCCAAGGTCGATCCGATGGTACCAAATAAAGTGAATCTCTTCCTCCGAGTATGGCGGCCGGAACTGACGGGGCGCTCTTGTGGCCGAGGATCTCGACGACGTTGAGGGCATGCGGCGGCGGCCGTCGTTCGATTGAGTCGGGCTCGGTCGTCCAGAACTACCGTTAGTGTTCGGGGACCTGCTCATCTGGCGGTCTTCTTCACTTCCGACCCGGGGTGACTGATGTCGAGGAGGGGTGGGACTGTCCTCATCCGAGGAGTTGAGCATATCATGGATGGCCATGCTTCGCCGGCGAGGATTGTTCCATTGTGAGCGAAGGGCATCATGGCCCTCTTGGGAGCTTCTGAAATTGTCTCCCGAAATGCCATGGCTTCCGGCCCAGCCGTGATTGTTTTGCCGAAAAGACATGATGTCGCGTTCGAGGATGGTAATGAGAATGTGGAGTGGGCTGCTGTCCTGCAAGCTTGCCTCGTGTGCGGGACCTGGAATTTTCATGATTCACTCAGTGGACATGCTCGAAGCCTTTTAAAGTAGCAGAGAAGGAAGGGAGGTCTGCCTAAATTATCTTAAGCACATCGCACATTGCGGGTTCCGCAGCTGCAGACGCCGCCTGCGCCGGAATGTGCCCCCTCTGGATTGCAGGTGCAGGAACTGAGCTATCACTAGCTAAATGTTCTGCAGAATACCTTACTCACCTTCCGGTACTGCACCAATAGCTAAACGTCCAGGGTGTGTTGGGGGGGG
>JAABUS010002149.1_pt1 | contig 38672 bp, 31 predicted proteins | sample 5560161 | NCBI WGS metagenome assembly JAABUS01 (sample SAMN10711885, study PRJNA513376) | rock metagenome | isolation source: Antarctica rocks | place: Antarctica: Victoria Land, Trio Nunatak nord | collected 2016-01-04
TGTGCCTTGGTCTCTTTGGACTGGCGGAAGGTGTGTCGACACCGTTCTATGCGACGGTTCGATTTCGCCGTGTTCCACCGGACCTACGCGCGCGGGCGTTCAGTGCCCTGGTCCCAGTGACCGGACTGGCGCCGACGCTGGGTCTCCTGATTCCCAGTACGCTGCTGGCGTCACTCGGCATCAGTGGCGTCTCCGCGGTCCTGCTGGGCGGAACGGTCGTCGTCTGGCTCTGGCTGGTTCTCTCACCGACGTTCCACCTGCTCGACCGCGAACCGGCGAGACGATAGCTATAGGTGAGGAAGGGGAGCGAATGGAACAGCAGCCGATCTCGATCTGGTCTGGCAAGCGCATCCACCTCCGGGCGTTCACACTGTCCGACGCCGCAGCCTACCAACCGTGGAACCATGACACGGACCAGGCCAGAGCGCTCTGGCAGATCCCATGGCCGAGGTCGCCGGAGGGCGACGAGCGCTGGGCCGAGCAGGAGGCCGGGCGCGGTGCCAGCGGCGACAACATCCGGCTGGTCATCGCCGGCGCCGACGACCAGGCCATCGGTGACATCACGACGCATGACTGCGACCCACGGGTCGGCACCTTCTCCTACGGCGTCAGCATCGCCGTGGGGCACCGAGAACAGGGCTACGCGACGGAGGCACTCGGCCTCCTGTTCCGCTACATGTTCCACGAGCGCCGGTACCAGAAGGCATGGGTCGCCATCTACGCCTTCAACGCGGCCTCGATCACGCTGCACGAACAGCTGGGCTTCACCCGGGAAGGTCAGCTCCGCCAGATGACCTACACCGCGGGTACGTTCCACGACCAGTACATCTACGGACTGCTGCGCGAGGAATGGGAAGTGACGCTGGTGGACGGCCGCTGATCCGGCAGTTCCAGTTGATGGGTGATCCTTGTCGGACCGGGATCGGCCATGGTTTGTTGCATGGCGACAGCCTGTCAACTTCAAGGGATGTCGAAAGCGGCGTGCGGACGTCCTTGCACACAAGTCGATCCGGTCGAACGGGCGATTGGCGACGATTTGGGGCTGCGGTAAGGGAGCATACGCGTGCCGGAGCAACACTTCGCACCTCACGAGGAGATTCTGGAAGGGTCGCTTATGAGGCTGGGCATCGATCGGAGTCAGCTCCATGGCTACGAGATGCTCCCCGGCGGACGCTCCGGTGCGGCCACGTACCGGCTCCGCTTCTCGGACAGGGACCTGATCCTGAAGGTCGCGTTGCCGGGCAGTCCGGTCCACCTGCTGGAGGGTGCCCGGCGCGAGGTCCTGTTCTACCGGCATCTCGCCGCCGACGTCGGGGTACGAGTGCCGGCCGCGATCGCGAGCCACGATGACGACGCCACCGGCGTCTGTCTGCTCCTCGCGGCCCTTGAACCGGCGCCTGATCCTGCGGCCTGGACGGCCGCGCGATTCATCGAGACAGCCGACCTGCTTGGGCGCTTCCACTCGACGTTCTGGGGCAAGGACGGCGACCTGTCAACGATGGGATGGCTGCGGAGGGATGAGGAGTCGGCGGCGGCTGCCAGTCATCGAGCGGCTGACCTGTGGCAGCGATTGAGCACCCAGCCCAGATTCGGAGCGATCCTTGCCGCAGAGCGCGTTGCCTGGCTCCTCCGCCTGCTCCAACTCCTCGAAGGGTTTGGAACTGACGCAACGCCGTTCCCTGTCACCCTTTGCCACGGGGATTTTCATTCCGAAAACGTCCTGATCGGCCACGACGAAGCGCTGGTGCTGTCCGACTGGCAGGAGGTGGGCATCGGGCGCGGACCCGAGGACCTGTCCTTCTTCATCCAGCGGGCGACCTTCTCTGGTGGCAAGGTGCCGGTCGAGGATATGTTCGAGGCGTACCGCCAGAGCGTGATCGCCATTACCGGACAGGACATCCAGTTGGAGGACATTCGCCGGGTCGCTGATTTGGCCGAGTTGCGGACGCGGCTGCTTGACTGGCCCGAGTTCCTCGACGAAGCGCCAGCGCACCAGTTGTCGGACATGATCGAACGAATTGAAGTGCTGGCGTATGCATTGTCAGGTCAGCACCGACGGGCGCCCGACCGCTGGTAGGGGCGGGTCGAATCACCGCTCTGGAATGCGGGGCGACGCGCTCTCAGGTCGCGGCCCCATCGGAAGCGATGAGCCGCTGAAGATCCGGATCCTGAGGGACAGACGCCTCATGGGCGGCGATCAGCCAGCATGTCCGCTCGCTGGAGCCTGCCGCGTGAGCCAGTTCGGCACCCAGCCGGGCGTGGTGGACAGCCAGGTAGAGACCGCGGCAGAGGGGCCGGTCTAGCTCAGACGCCAGCCATCTGAGGCCACCCAGTGCGAACCGGCCAAGTAGGACCCGCAGCACGCGATCCGGCAGCCGAACCCCTCCCGGGAACTGCGGCGTGCCGGCCTTCGCGACATCGTGGAGCAGGGCGGCGGCGATCAGGTCGCTGTCGAAGTGGCCGTTGGCCAGCAGCCGTCCGGCGACACGCTCACTGTGGGCCTGGTCGTGGGCTGACATCCGACGGAACAGCGCCAACTCGCCCGGCATCAGCAACTCGATGGCCAGACTGCCAGCGCCCGAACCGTTCCGGGTCAGCAGTGCCGCGACGCCCTGCCGCAGCCGATGCCGGATGCTGGCGAACTGGCTCATTGGACACGCGTCCCGCCTAGATGTTCCAGACGGCGAGTCGGATGACGAGGTCGTAGACCGGCGTCGTGATCCCAGAGATGAGCCCACCGCCGCCGAGGAAGATCAGGAAGATCAGCACGACGAAGCCGTAGCGCTCGATCGGCGCGAGGATCGGGTACCAGAAGGACGGCAGCAGGGCGAGCAGGATCCGGGAGCCGTCCAGCGGCGGGACCGGGATCATGTTGAACGCCGCCAGCAGGGCGTTGACGTAGATGAACCGCTCGAAGGCAACGGCGAACTCGCCGAGATCGGTCCCACTCTCGATCAGTAGCCGGTAGATCCCGCCGGCGACGACCGCCTGGGCGACGTTCGAGAGCGGACCGGCGAAGGCGATGATCGCCATGCCGCGGTTCCGGGCCCGGACGTCGCGGCCGAGGTTGTTCGTGTTGACCGGGACCGGCTTGCCCCAGCCGATGAAGGGGATGCCGAGCGAGATCATCGCCATGCCGAACAGACCGAGCGGGTCGAAGTGGGCGACGGGGTTCAGCGTGATCCTGCCGAGGTGGCGGGCAGTCGGGTCACCGAGCCGGTTGGCCGTCCAGGCGTGCATGAACTCATGGACGGTCGTCGCGATCACGAACGAGAGGAACGTGATCACGATGATGTTGGGTTCGTTGAGGTTGATGCCGTTCATTCCGGGCAGCATGGTCTGCGTGGTACTCCCGATGGTCGAGCGAGTGGATCTCCGGCAAGTCTACCCGGTGCGAGCAGGTAGCCCGGGAGATGTCGCGGTGTCTTGACGGAGTGTATGCCCGGTCGATCGGGTCTAGAGGTCGCCTCGTGTCTCCCGGCGGGATGGGCGCGTGAGCAGTGCCCGGAGGAGGCCACGGCCCTCGGCGAAGGCCAGCGTCGCGACGGCCGCTCCCGCGACGATGAACCCAATGATCCTGAGGATACTGATCGAGTCGCTACTACGTGATGACATTCAGATGATTCCCGTCAGGTCGTGGTGCGTGCGCATTGGATTCGGCTCGGCTGGACGAACCGGGTTCGATCCGCCCATACCTCATTAGACCACGGCGACCGCCGCGACGACGGCCCGGAGCTGATCCCGCACCCTATCCGGCGAGACCAGAGCGATGGCGGCCGACACCGGCGACCGCGCCAGCCGGTCGTGCCCGTCAGACAGGTCGATCGCGCTGTCCAGTCAGACGGCGGGAACGCCGGTTGGCGACGATGATGCGGCGGTCCGCTGCCCGCCGCCGGTCGCCGGACCATATGGCGGACGACGCCCGGTCCAGCCAGCGGCGCCATTCGACCGGAAGCAACGCCCGGACAACGGCGACCGCCGCGCCGCACAGGACGATCAGGGCCGCCAGCGTGACGAGGAGGGCGACGAGGGCGACGGCCATCTCACCTAGAGCAACGGGTAGAAAGGGTGTCCGGAGCAAGGTCGGCTGCCCGCTATCGCCTGACGGCGATGCCCGGCCATAAATGGCAGCGAAGCGAGCCGGGCTCAGGAACGGCGCGGAGCGTACGGAACGACCTGTCCAGGGCGGAAAACGAAATGGCGGACAACCTTTTTGACCCTCGCTGGAGTCGGATCTCCGGCATCGGCATCGTCTCCCACTTCGAGCGAACTTAGGCGGTCAAAACATTCTGCTTATTATAGAATGACATCGTGTAGCGGGGAGTTGCCTAATAACCACGAGTCCGCTTCACTCCTTGTGAAGCGGACTCGTGGCAGGTGATCGTGAACGGCAACACGAGTGTCAGATCGTTTGTGACGGGGCGCTCCGCGCCGTTCCTGAGCCCGGTCCATTTAGGGGCGGGGATCTTCGCGAAGCAAGAACCTAGTCGGCCGCGTTGGCGAAGACCTTGCCGCCCTGGTACTCGTCGGCGCCGGAGTTGGCGTAGAGGTGGCAGGCGACGAAGTGCCCGCCGCCCTGGTCGGCGAACCGCGGTGTGATCTGCTTGCAGACCGGCATCGCGTACGGGCAGCGCGTGTGGAAGTTGCAGCCAGACGGCGGGTTGATCGGGCTCGGCACGTCACCGGTCAGGATGATGCGCTCGCGCCGCTTCTCGATCACGGGGTCCGGGATCGGGACCGCCGAGAGGAGGGCCTTGGTGTAGGGGTGGAGCGGGTCGTCGTAGAGCGAGTTGCGGTCGGCCAGCTCGACCATCTTGCCGAGGTACATCACCGCCACCCGGTCGGAGATGTGCTTCACCACCGAGAGGTCGTGGGCGATGAACAGGTACGTCAGGCCAAGGCGCTCCTGGAGTTCCTCGAGCAGGTTGACGATCTGGGCCTGGATCGAGACGTCGAGGGCCGAGACCGGCTCGTCGGCGACGATGAAGTCCGGGTTGGCGGCGAGGGAGCGGGCGATGCCGATCCGCTGGCGCTGCCCGCCGGAGAATTCGTGCGGGTAGCGGTTGGCGAAGTAGGGGTTCAGGCCAACCGTCTGGAGCAGCTCCTGGACCTTGCCGTTGCGGTCCTTCTTGTCGCCGATCCCGTGGATCTGCATCGGCTCGCTGATGATGTTGCCGACGGTCATACGCGGGTTGAGCGACGCGTACGGGTCCTGGAAGATCATCTGGAGGTGGCGACGCATCCGGCGCATCGAGCCGCCATCCAGTTTGGTCAGGTCCTGGCCCTTGAAGATGACCGTGCCCTCGGTCGGCTTGTAGAGCTGGAGGACCGCCCGGCCCGTCGTGCTCTTGCCGCAGCCGGACTCGCCAACGAGGCCGAGCGTCTCGCCCTGGCGGACGGAGAACGACACGCCGTCGACGGCCTTCACGGCGCCGACCTGGCGCTGGAAGATGATGCCCCGGGTCAGCGGGAAGTGCATCTTGAGGTTCTTGACCTCGAGCAGGGTATCGCCGAGGTTCTTGCCGTTGACGTTCCCGGCCTCGGCCACAGCTGGGGCCATGACTGGTGTTTCGACCATGATTAGGCGTCCTTCGCGGCGAGGGCGGGCACGTTGTCCGTCTTGTCGATGTTGACTTCCTCCCAGAACCAGCAGGCGGACGCGTGTCCGGTGTCGCCGATCTGGATGAGGGGTGGGTTCTTCTGCTCGCACTTCTCGCGCGCGTACTGGCAGCGCGGGACGAACGGGCACATGTCGGGCAGGTCGATGAGGTCAGGCGGCATGCCCCGGATCGGGACGAGCTTCTCCTTGTTGGTCGCGTCGAGTCTCGGCATCGACTTCATCAGGCCGATCGTGTACGGGTGGCGGGGGTCGGCGAAGATCTCCTCGGTCGTGCCCGTCTCGACGATATGGCCGGCGTACTGGACCTGAACGCGGTCCGCCATCCCGGCGACGACGCCCATGGAGTGGGTGATCAGGATCACGCCCGAGCCGGTCTCGTTCTGGAGGGTTCGCATCAGGTCGAGGATCTGGGCCTGGATCGTCACGTCGAGCGCGGTCGTCGGCTCGTCGGCGATGAGCAGCTTCGGGTTGCAGGACAGCGCCATCGCGATCATGACGCGCTGGCGCATACCGCCCGAGAACTGGTGGGGGTACTGGTTGATCCGGTCCTCCGGGTTCGGGATGCCGACCATCCGGAGCAGTTCGATCGACCGGTTCTTCGCCTGATCCTTGTTCATGTCCATATGCAGGATCAGCGACTCGCTGATCTGCCGGTTGATCGTCAGGACCGGGTTGAGCGAGGTCATCGGGTCCTGGAAGATCATGGCGATCTCGTTGCCACGGATCTTCCGGACTTCCTCCTCGGACAGCTTCAGGACGTCGCGCCCGTTGAAGATGATCTCGCCGGACGCGATCTTGCCCGGCGGCGTCGGGATCAGCCGCATGATCGACAGGCCCGTGATGCTCTTGCCGGAGCCGGACTCGCCGACGATGCAGAGCGTCTCGCCCGGCATCACGTAGAAGCTGACGTCATCGACGGCCTTCACGGTCCCGTCCTGCGTCTTGAATTGCGTCCGCAGCCCCTTGACGTCGAGGAGCGGCTGATCCCCCGGTTTGCGTTCCGGGGAGACATGCGGCCGCGGTTGCGTGGACGTTGCCATTCCGTGTCTCCAGATGCTGCGCCGGTCCGGCTCGTGGCAGGCCTGCTCGGCGGCTGACACAGAGCGCATGGCCCCGCTCTTGAAAAGGCAAGCGATGAGTGTGGACGATAGCATAGGGAAAGAATGTGTCGCAATGCGCAGCGGCGGATCAGGGCAGAGTCGGCCGCCGATCTTTGTGCTTGCCGCACTGCCGATGGCGCCCGTGGTGGGCCCACTTCCCATCGCTGCCATCCGGATCGATGCCCTACCGCTTCGATCGCGGCTGCCGTTGGGCAATCGTGAACGTCATGTGAACATGTTCACTCCGGATTGGGCAGGTTGGCTAGACGGTGCGGTCGTTCCGGCCCGTGACGCCGGCGAAGTAGCCCTTCATCCCCGCCGTGAAAAGCGAGACGACATTCGTCGCGACCAGCTGGAAGCCGCGCTCGAGTTGCCGGTTCGTCGCGGCGGCGTCTGGTGCGACGGTCCCGAGGGGCTTGCCGGCGTTCTTCGCGACCTGGACGACCTGGTCGATCACCTCCTGGACATCGGGGTGGTTGGGCTGGCCGGGGTAGCCCATCGACTGGGCGAGGTCGTTCGGCCCGACGAACAGCAGGTCCAGCTCTGGCAGCGCCAGCACGGGTTCGAGGTCGGCCATCGCGTCGATGTGCTCGAACTGCACCATCGTGAAGACGTACTCGCTCGCCGTCTGCATCAGATCCTTCGGGTCGCCCTTCTGGGCCCACTCGATCAGCCGGGACGGGGCGTAGCCGCGGGACCCCCGCGGGGCGTAGCGCATCCCGTCGATCGCCCGCCGGGCGTCCTCCAGCGTGTTCGTCTGCGGGACGAGGACGCCGCCGATGCCGAGCTCGAGGTACTTGATCTGGACTTGGCGGTCGTTCTCGCCGACACGGGCGAGGGTCGGCAGACCATGGAGCTCGGCCGCCATCTGGAGGGGATAGCAGGCCGCCGGCGAGAGCTGGCCGTGCTCGGCGTCGAACAGCACGAAGTCCATCCCGCCGATCGCCAGCAACTCGACCAGTTCCGGAGAGGGGAACGAGGTGAAGGCGCCGATCGCCGTCCCACCGTTCAGGATCTTCGTCTTGAGCGTATTCTCTACCGGCACGTTTCGTGGCCTTTCCATTGTCAGTGCGCAGGCGCCGTCGCCATCGTCACGAGGTCGGCCCATTATCCGCGTGTCGGCTTCTCGCCGCTACCGGGGAATGTCTCATGGCTGACCCATCTCCGCCCGTCCTTGCCCAGCCGTAGAATGACCGCATGACTCCACCGCCGACCAGACGCCAGACGATCTCCCGGTCAGGTGGGGATGCCGTCTCCCGCGGTCGCGCCAGGAAGGCAATCCGGCGAGGAATGGATGGAGTATCTGCCGAATATCTCGAATGTCTTATGGAAGGAACACCCGGCGGTGCGTGATGAGATCATCGGATCATGGGCGCCGGCGAGCGGGATCGCCGAGGCCGGACCGGACTACGACGCCGAGCGTCAGGCCTGGATCGGCTTCAACCTCGTCTCCGGCGTCGGCCCGGTCCGGACCGAGCGGCTGATCGACCTGTTCGGCTCGCTGGCCGATGCCTGGCGGGCACAGCCGGGTCGGCTCCGGCAGGTGCTGGACGAGGGGACGGTCGAGCGGTTGGTCGAGGTCCGGAACCAGGGTGAGGTCGACCGAACGATCGAGCGGATGATCGAGACGGGGATCTCAGCGATTACGCTCCTGGACGACGACTACCCGGAACTGCTGGCCGAGATCCCGGCGCCGCCGCCACTGCTGTACGTCAAGGGCGACCTGCTGCGGGACGACCGGCAGGCCGTCGCCATCGTCGGGACCCGCCGGATGACCGCGTACGGCCGCGACCTCACGGCGAGCATCGCGGCCGGGCTGGCCCGCGCCGGGGTGACGGTCGTCTCCGGGCTGGCCCTCGGTGTCGACGGCGCGGCCCACCAGGCGGCGCTCGATGCGGGCGGGCGGTCGCTCGCCGTCAAGGGCTGCGGGGTCGCCTACCCGTACCCGGCGACGCACCGTCGGCTGTCGGCCGACATCGCCGGTTCAGGCGCCCTGATCGCCGAGTACCCGCCCGACCGCAAGCCCGACGCGAACAACTTCCCGGCCCGCAACCGGCTGATCAGCGGGCTCTCGCTGGCGACCGTCGTCATCGAGGCGCCGGAGCGGAGCGGGGCGCTGATCACCGTCTCCTTCGCCGCCGACCAGGGCCGCGAGGTCTTCGTCGTGCCCGGCGACGTCCGCTCACTGATGAGCGCCGGCTGCAACGCGCTCCTCCGCGAAGGCGCCCGCGCGGTCCGCTCCGCCGTGGACATCCTGGAAGACCTCAACATCGGCGGCCGCGCGACCGCTGCGCCGAACCAGATAGCCTTCCCCATGGACGATACCGAGCGCCTCGTCATGGCGACCCTGTCGCGGGAGCCGAAGCACATCGACGAGATCGCCGCCGCCCTCGGCCTGCCGATCCACCAGTTGGCGACGCAGCTGATGATGCTGGAGCTGAAGGGCGCAGTCCGGAACACGGGGGCGCAGCACTACGCCGTGAGTTGAGTGCTAAACCGAGCCGCCTCGATGCGGCGACCAGCGACGTGTCACCCGTCAACGTGCGGCCTTTGACGTAACGGGTGATGCATATTGTTTGGGATGTGCGTACGTTCGGACGCGCTGGGTACGCACGAGCCCGCTCCCCGCGGGTCGGCTCCAGCAGTCGGACCGCTTCCACGGGCGTTTTGGGGATCGTGCGAAAACAATGTGCATCACCCGTGACGTAGGGTCATCCGCTCTCGCTTCGCTGGCGGTGACCGGCCGCCGCAGCGGCCATCGCCCCGCAGGGCGATAGCAGTGTTCGCCAACGGCGACTCCCATCTCAGCCAACCTGCACGCCCTGCCTACAGCTGGGTATGGGTGGCGCCAGATCGAATCGTCCTGTCGTCACCGTCTCGTGTTCACCCACCGATTGGGATTGTCCTCGACGTACCAGCACAGGTGAGCGAACTCATCCTCATCGCGAATGACGCCGTCGTGAAACCGCGCCTGCCATACGCTCTGCCTGGTCACTCCCCGGTTCCGGTTTATCTGGATGGCCGAGATCGACTTCATCGCACCGACAACCCGGCTCAACATGGAGTGGCCCTGGTTGCCCGGAGCGTCGGGGTCACCACCGACCGTCAGAACCGCATGTATATGGTCGGGCATCACGACGGAGGCCTGAAGGTGGACCGACGGAAATAGATTGGTCACGGACTGCCAGGTGGCCTCAGCAAGAGCGCCCGCCGGCGTGTGATGAAGTCTACCTTCGGCATCGACGAATCCAAGGATCGGGGCACGATTCAGGGTGCAAACGGTGATGAAGTACGACGGACCGCCACCGTACCGGAAGCCCTGCCACCGGATGATCTTGCGGCGCAGGCTTGGTTTGTCTGCTGACACCCTTTGTCGCTCCAAGACCTTCAGGCGGTGTGGTCGTTTCGCGTGTGGTTAGTCTTAGCCGACATTATCGCCCTGCGGGGCGATGGCCGCTGCGGCGGCCGGTCACCGCCAGCGAAGCGAGAGCGGATGACCCTACGTCAACGGTCATCGCGAGCGAAGTTATCGAACGTCAATGATCGCCGTCGGCGGATGACCGACGTTGACCGCTAACCGTTCGCCATCCCGACGTACTCCCGCAGATGCGCGGCGGTCAGGCTATCCCCGGTGGCGACGAGGTCGGCGGGGGTGCCTTCGAAGACGATGCGGCCGCCATCGTGGCCGGCGCCGGGGCCGAGGTCGATGATCCAGTCGGCGTGGGCCATGACGGCCTGATGGTGCTCGATCACGATCACCGTCCTGCCCTCGTCGACCAGCCGGTCGAGCAGCGCCAGGAGCTTGTCGACGTCGGCCAGGTGGAGGCCGGAGGTCGGTTCATCGAGCACGAAGGTCGTTGCCGACTCGGCCATGTTGATCGCCAGCTTGAGTCGCTGGCGCTCGCCGCCGGACAGCGTGTTGAGCGGCTGGCCGAGCCCGATGTAGCCGAGGCCGACGTTGTCCAGCCGGTCGAGGATCGTCCGGGCCAGGCCGGTCGGGAAGAAGTCGCGAGCCTCACTGACCGGCATCGCCAGCACCTCGCTGATGTCCTTGCCCCGCAGTTTGTAGGTCAGGACCTCGGGTGTGAACCGCTTGCCGCCGCACTCCTCGCAGACGGTCGCGACCCCGGCCATCATCGCCAGGTCGGTGTAGACCAGCCCGATGCCCTTGCAGTTCGGACAGGCGCCCTCGGAGTTGGCGCTGAACAGGGCGGCCTTGACGCCGTTGGCCTTTGCGAAGGCGGTTCGGATCGGATCGAGCAGGCCGGTGTACGTTGCCGGGTTGCTCCGGCGGGAGCCGCGGATCGGCGACTGGTCGGCTACGACGACGCCCTCCCGGCGGGGCAGGTAGCCGTGGATCAGCGAACTCTTCCCGGACCCGGCCACCCCGGTCACGACCGTCAGCACGCCGAGCGGGATGTCGACGCTGACGTCCCGCAGGTTGTGTCTCGTCGCGTTGGAGATCGAGGTCTGGCCCGTCGGCTGCCGGACCACCTCGCGCAGCCTGACCCGGTGATCCATATGGCGGCCGGTCAATGTGTCTGACCGTTTCAGGTCGGCCACGTCGCCGGTGAAGCAGATCGATCCGCCGGCCGACCCGGCGCCCGGACCGAGGTCGACGACGTGGTCGGCGATCGCGATCGTCTCAGGCTTGTGCTCGACGACGAGAACCGTGTTGCCCTTGTCCCGCAGCCGGAGGAGCAGGCCGTTCATCCGCTGGATGTCATGCGGGTGGAGGCCGACGGTCGGCTCGTCGAAGACATACGTGATGTCGGTCAGCGGGGAACCGAGGTGGCGGACCATCTTGACGCGCTGCGACTCCCCGCCGGAGAGCGTGCCGGATTCCCGGTCCAGGCTCAGGTAGCCCAGTCCGATCTCGACAAGGGAGTCCAGCGTGTCGCGCAGGGTGGCGATTAGCGGGCCGACGCCCGGGTCGTCGATGCCGCGGACGAAGCCGGCCAGCTCGCTGATCTCCATCGCCGAGTAGTCGGCGATGTTGCGACCATCGATCCGCGACGACAGCGCGGCCGGGTTGAGCCGGGCGCCGTGGCAGGCCGGGCATGCCGCGAAGGTGACGGCCCGATCGACGAACGCCCGGATGTGCGGTTGCAGCGCCTCACGGTCCTTGGACAGGAACGACTTCTGGATCTTCGGGATGAGACCCTCGTACGTCAGGTTGATGTTGTCGACCTTGATCCTGGTCGGCTCCTTGTGGAGCAGGTCGTTGAGTTCCGCCTCGGTGTACTCGCGGATCGGCTTGTCCGGGTCTAGGAAGCCGGAGCCGCTGTAGATGCGGCCGTACCAGCCATCGACGCTATAGCCGGGGATCGTGAGCGCCCCCTCGTTGAGCGACTTGCTGTCGTCGTACAGCCGCGACCGGTCGATGTCGGAGACCCGGCCGAGCCCCTCGCACTGCGGACACATGCCTTCGGCCAGGTTGAAGCTGAAGGCGCCGGAGGTCCCGATGTGGGGTTGCCCCAGCCGGCTGAAGACGATCCGGAGCATGGTGTGGGCGTCGGTCGCGGTGCCGACGGTCGAGCGGGAGTTGGCGCCCATCCGCTCCTGGTCGACGATGATCGCCGCGCTGAGGTTGTGGAGCGCGGCGACGTCCGGGCGGCTGAGGCTCGGCATGAAGCCCTGCACGAAGGCGGTGTAGGTCTCGTTGATCAGCCGCTGCGACTCGGCGGCGATCGTCCCGAAGACGAGCGACGACTTGCCGGAGCCGGAGACGCCGGTGAAGACCGTCAGGCGGCGCTTGGGGATGTCGACCGAGACGTCGCGCAGGTTGTTGACCCGGGCGCCCCGGACCTCGATCACGTCGTGCCCATCGGCGATCGGCAGGTGCTGCATGGTCATCGGAACCACCCTCCTTCTTGGGCCAGACATCGATCTCGAAGATCAATCGTACAGAACCATCCAGGTCAGCCAGTGTCGGTTCAGACGGTTGAGGACATCCGCGCGACCCGGTATTGGAACAGCATCCGGGCGTCTTTGCAACCCGGTCCGGGTCTATGACGATCGGGTCGCCGCTTCCCGAACCACGTTGGCCCGGGGATTCATCCCCGGGCACAGGGACGATGCCTTCCAGGAACGAGGCGGAGAGGCACCAGGTTGGTCCCGCACACCCATTCATCGCCGGTGCATTGAAACCGTATGGTTCTGCTATCCAGCTTCGGAATGGACCGGTCGTCCTCGAAACGCGGCGACGGACCGATCCGTGCTCTTGACAGGCGTGGCTATGCTTCGATCTCGCGGCGACTTGACGGTCCGGGTATAATTGAGAATGATTCTCGATAACGGGCCGACGAGATCCGGCCGGCCTTGACACCGCTTCGATCCGGTGGCTAAGGTAGAACAAATGGCAGAAAAACCGCGGCCCTGAACCAGCGAAGCCGGGCCGGGACCTTGCACCTTCATCCCGCTCTCCCGGCGCTTCCTCCTCAGCCAGCGACCCTTCCCGTTCCCACCCTCGTCCCATCGCGACAGGAACCACATGGCGACCGACACCACCGAACTGGTCGAAGAGACCACCGCGAAGCGCCCTGCCCGGAGCACCCGGGCCAGCGCCAGCGCGGCGACCACCGGACCGGCCGCCGCCGCTCCGAAGACGAGCCGCGCCTCCACGACGAAGGCCGCGACCGGAACGACGGGCACGACGACGGCCCGCAAGTCCACCACCGGCAAGACGACCACTGGCAAGACCACCGCTGGCAAGACCACCGCGGCGAAGAAGTCGGGCAGCAAGACCGCCTCGCCGACCGGCGCTGGGCGGGGCAAGCTCGTCATCGTCGAGTCGCCGTCCAAGGCGCGGACGATCGCCAAGTACCTCGGCAGCGGCTACACCGTCAAGGCGTCGATGGGGCACATCCGCGACCTGCCGAAGAGCACCCTCGGCGTCGAGGTCGGCAACGACTTCGCCCCGAAGTACCTCGTCCCGCGGGACAAGAACAAGGTCGTCAAGGACCTCAAGGACAGCGTCGCCAGGGCCCGGACGATCTACCTCGCGACCGACCCCGACCGCGAGGGCGAGGCGATCGCCTGGCATCTGATGAAGGCGACCGACGCCGACTTCCTCGGCAAGCAGATCCACCGCGTCGTCTTCCATGAGATCACGCCGGCCGCCGTCAACGAGGCGATGGCGGAGCCGCGCGACATCGACATGCAACTCGTCGAGGCCCAGCAGGCCCGCCGCATCCTGGACCGGCTCGTCGGCTACGGCGTTTCGCCGCTGCTCTGGAAGAAGGTCAAGCGTGGCCTGAGTGCGGGACGGGTCCAGTCGGCCGCCCTCCGGATCGTCGTCGAGCGCGAGCGCGACATCCAGGCGTTCCAGCCGGTCGAGTACTGGTCGCTGGACGCCGATCTGTCGAAGCGGGTCAGCGGCGAGCCGAAGAAGAGCGATCTCTTCAGCGCCGCCCTGAGCCGGATCGGCGACAGGAAGGCCGAGCTGGCGACGGAAGCCGAGACGATGGCCGTCGCCGACGGGCTCGACGGGGCGTCCTACCGCGTCCAGACCGTGACGCGGCGGGAGTCCCAGCGCCGGCCGCAGGCGCCGTTCACGACCAGCACCATGCAGCAGGAGTCGTCCCGGAAGCTGGGCTACGCACCCCGCCGGACGATGCAGTTGGCCCAGGAGCTCTATGAAGGTATCGATGTCGGGGCCGACGGGACCGTCGGTCTGATCACCTACATGCGGACCGACTCGACCAACGTCGCGTCGGTCGCGCAGCAGGCCGCCCGGGAGACGATCACCGCCCGGTTCGGGACCGAGTACGTGCCGGAGAAGCCGCCCGTTTACGCCCGGAAGAGCAAGGGCGCGCAGGAGGCCCACGAGGCCGTCCGCCCGACCTACCCGAACCGGACGCCGGAGAGCGTCAAGGGCAACCTCTCCAGCCAGCAGTTCCGGCTCTACCAGCTGATCTGGCAGCGCTTCATCGCCAGCCAGATGCGCCCGGCGCTGCTCGACAACACCGGCGTCGACATCGCCGCCGGTCCGGCCGCCGCGGTCGCGGCCGGCAGCGCGCCGTACACGTTCCGGGCGACGGGGTCGGTCGTGAAGTTCAACGGCTTCATGGCGGTCTATCAGGCCGGCCGGGACGACGGCGACACCGACGAGCTCGACAAGGGCGCCCTGCCGATGCTGAACGAGGGCGAGGATCTCGACCTCCGCAAGCTCAACCCGGCCCAGCACTTCACCCAGCCGCCGCCGCGCTACACCGAGGCGACGCTGGTCAAGACGCTGGAGGAGCTCGGCATCGGCCGGCCGAGCACCTACGCGCCGACGATCGAGACCATCAAGGCCCGCAACTACGTCACGACCGAGGAGCGGCGGCTGCTTCCGACCGAGCTCGGTTTCATCGTCAACGACCAGCTGGTCGAGCACTTCGGCGGCATCTTCAACGTCGGCTTCACCGCCCGGCTGGAAGAGGACCTGGACGAGATCGCGACCGGCGAGCGGGCCTGGATCCCGACGATGCACGAGTTCTACGGGCCGTTCACGCGGGACCTGGAGAAGGCCGAGCAGACGATGGAGCGCGTCCAGCTCCGCGACGAGCCGACCGACGAGGTCTGCGACCTGTGCGGCCGGCCGATGGTGATCAAGCTCGGGCGCTACGGCAAGTTCCTCGCCTGCTCCGGCTTCCCGGAGTGCCGCAACGCCAAGCCGCTCCTGACGCGGACCGGGCTGGAGTGCCCGCAGTGCAAGGAGGGCGAGGTCGTCGAGCGCCGCTCGAAGAAGGGCCGGACGTTCTACGGCTGCGAGCGCTACCCGACCTGCGACTTCGTCGCCTGGAACAAGCCCGTCGCGGCCAGCTGCCCCAACTGCGGCTCGTACCTGGTCGAGGCCGGCAAGAACGGGCAGGTGAAGTGCCCGAACTGCAAGTTCACCGGGACGATCGACATGGTCATTGCGGCCGGTGTCCCGGAGCTGGTCCCGGCGGACTGACGTTGACCCGTGATGTCGTGGCCGCTTGAGCTATTGGGGAGGCGAAGCGGACAACCGCTTCAAACCACCACCCCCTTTCTGAGAGGACTACAGCATCGCTACTGACTAGACTGGCTGGACCTGAAATCCGCAGACGCATCCCCTGTTCAACTAGCAGGAGACGCTCTCTTTCCTCGTGAAGACTCGACGCGGTATGATAAGCACGCCTGTTTAGTACTCCAACACACCCCAATGTGAGGCCGTGTGTGCGGTCTCTCCCCCGCCGATTAGGAGGATCTGAATGGCCAAGCAAAAGCCGCAGCTTTACCAGCTCGTCCCTGTCCAGCCAAAGAGGACTATCCGCTGGGGATGGCTTCTCGGTTTGGCCGTTCTGCTCCTGATCGTCGCGGTAACCTCCTAGGGGAGCATTGGTACAACCTGTCGGACAGTAGGCGTCTCTCGGGAAACACTCGGGAGGCGCTTTGTATACAGGTCGAGGAGAGCCAATATGGCACTGTTCAGTCGCGGTAAGACGATCGGCGGCGTTCGAATCGACAGCGGAAAACTACGTGAGTACAACAGACGTCCCCAGGCCACCTATGACCAGGTGATTGAGCGAGCCCGACTCGCCTTCATCCAGGGCAGGTTAGGGATGACGTTCGGCCAATTAGCAGAGATCTCGTGTGAACGAGAGGGCTATACCTGGGATGATCTAGACGGCGACGAGAAGATCGACCGCATGCAGATCGGTATGCTGGACGTGGCATATCTTCAAGGAATCGGCATTCAGAAGTGGCATGCTCTGCATGAGGTTCGGTTCCCCGATGGTCACGACGAAGGCCTTGCAGCCTTCCAGCTCACACTGGAGGATTCATGTAGACAGCGACTTCAAGCCATGGAGGCCCTGACGAAGTATACGGCCATGGTCGCCGTGGGCAATGGAGACTTCAGTACGGCCGAAATCCAAGCGGCAAATAGCGAAGCGAGACACGCTACCGAGAGGGCGAACGAGCTAGAGCCAGCGCTTAAGCAGGTCATGTCGATGATGAGCCAGAACCTTACGAGGTATTGGCAAGCGTTCGACGATGGACTCGGCCGCGAGTTCGAGGCGGCCCGTCTAACTGATTGGGGGGCGGAGCGGCGTGCGACCGAGGATCACCTCAGAAGTATGGGAATTGATCCGCGAACATTCTGATATGCGGCAGGCAAAGTGAAGCTCCACGAGAGAGAACCTTGCGGATTTTCTGCGTTTCACCGTCTACGTCCATTCTCGCTTTATCAGGAGACCAGCAATGACTGGTCCTGCCACACCCGGAAAGGACGTCCATGCGCTACCTGCTTCCCCTGGTGCTCTTCTTGCTCCTTCTTGCACCCTCCAGTGCCGTCGCCCAGGACCGCACACAGGACGGAGGAGTCCGCATCCACTCCGTGTCGTTCCTTCGCTCCTGGAATGCCCTGCCCAGTCTCTCAGACTTGACCGCTGATCCAACCTCGTACGACGTGCCCCTCCCTCTGAACGGCGACTACCGCATCGCAGGGGTCGAGATCGTCAACCTCACCTTCGAGCCACTCTATTTTTCGGGTAGCTTTGGCTGGTTCGATGGGATGTGCGCTGTCATTCCCAGCAACCCGTCGATCCACTACGAGCACGCTGACGCGGTCGCTCAGGTATTCGACTTATTCCATGTCGGCGTGCCGCAAGCCAGTGCCAGCGACCTCACCTTCCAGGACTACCTCTACCTTGAGCCAGGAGAGCGGGGGACCATGTTTATGGTCTTCGACGCTCCAGCAAGTAGCCCTTACCTGGAGGTTCACTTCACCTACGATTTGCCTGCGGTGCTCGTTTGACCTTGAAAGTCTCCTGCCTGCAAGTTCACCGGGACGATCGATATGGTCATGCCGGCCGGCGTCCCGGAGCTGGTCCCGGCGGACTGACCATCGGCTGCGCAAGCACGGCATGCCAGTGACCGATTTGAGGCTACGACGGGGACGGCCTCTGGCGCAGATTAGCGGTAGTTGTGTGACTCCGGCTTGATTGTCGAGAGGTCCGCTTCATCCCGCTTGGCGCCGTTCTCCAGCTCGTCCCGCTTGCCCTTCCCGGATCGCGCCGGCGATCTGGAATCCGACGATCTGGGATCCGATGCGTCCACGGCCCGGAGGCTCCAGGCCAGGAGATTGATCGTGCGGTTCCGCTTCTGGAGCTGACCGGTCACCTCCAGGAACGAGGCGCTCCGGACCACCTGCCGGCACGCCTCGTACATCTGCCGGGAGACGATGACGTTCGTCAGCCCGGTCTCGTCCTCGAGCAGGAGGAACGTCACGCCCTTCGCCGTTCCCGGCCGTTGCCGGCAGACCACCAGACCGGCGAGACGCACCGGGGTCCGGTCCGGCAGGTCCTCCAGATCGACCGCCGTCAGCGTCCCGGCGGGCAGTCCGGGCCGCATCAGCGCGAGGGGATGATGGCGGGACGAGATCCCCGTCTGCGCGTAATCGGCGCTCATCGACGCCCAGTCCGTCATCGGCGTCAGCACGGCCCGGTCCTGCTCGATTGGCAGCGCCAGCGCGAGTTGCCGGCCACGGTCCCGACCATCGCTCGCCGCGGAGGGGCCATGCCGGGCCGACCCGAACCGGCGCGACGGGATGAATAGACCGATCTGCCACAGCGCTTCCCGCCGCGCCAGCCCGAGGCTGTCGAACAGGCCGGCAATCGCCAGGGCTTCGACGGCCTGAGCGGGGAGCACTACCCGGCGCAACAGGTCGGGCAGGGAGCGATAGTGCCCCTGGGCTTCCCGCTCGGCAACGATCCGCCGCCCATCGCCGGTCCCCAGCCCTTTGACGTACCCCAATCCGACCCGAACGCTCTCGGCGCGCTCGACACCACAGCGCAGGGCACTGGCATTGATGTCCGGTGGGAGCACGGTGACGCCGCTCCGCCGCGCGTCGTTGACGACGACATGGGGCGGATAGAAGCCCATCGGCTGGTTGTTCAGCAGCGCCGCCGCGAACTCGGTCGGGTAGTACCGCTTCAGCCAGGCGCTCTGGTAGGCCAGGATGGCGAACGAGGCGGCGTGGCCCTTGGGGAAGCCATAGGACGAGAAGCCGAGGAGCTTGCGGAACACCGTTCTGGCCGTCTCCCGCGGGACACCATTCGCCGCGGCTCCTTCCTGGAACTGATGCCAGAACCCGATCATCGCCTCACGGGATCGCTTGCGCGAGATGGAGCGGCGGAAGGCATCCGCCTGCCCGGTCGTGAACCCGGCCAGCGCGCGGGCGACCTCGACGACCTGATCCTGGTAGATGACGACCCCGAGCGTGTCCCGGAGGATCGGCTCCAGGAGGAGATGGTCGTAGGTCGGCTGGAACGCCGGGTCGATCCGCCGGGCCATGTAGGGGGTCGTCGCGCCGCCCACGATCGGGCCGGGACGGACGAGCGCGACCTGGACGGTGAGGTCTTCCAGCGTCCGCGGTTGCGTCCGCAGCAGCGTCTGGATCTGGGCCCGCGACTCGATCTGGAACGTCCCCACGGTATCTCCGGCGCAGATCATGTCGTAGACCGACTCGTCGTCGAACGCGATCCGGGTCAGATCGGGCGTCTCGGTGGGATCGTGAGCGGCGATGAGCTGGAGGCATTCCTCGACGAGCGACAGCATGCCGAGCGCCAGGAAGTCGATCTTGACCATCCCGGCGTCGTCGACCCCGTCCTTGTCCCACTGGATGAGGTGGCGGCCGGCCATGGCGGCCGGCTGCAGCGGCACGACCGCGGCGAGCGGGCTCGACGAGATGACCATGCCGCCGGAGTGCTGGGTGACGTGGCGGGGGAAGCCCGCGAGTTCGCCCGCCAGCTCGACGAGGAAGGACCAGGGCGGGGAATCGACGCAGGCGGCGTACTCGGGCAGGTGCCCAAGCTGGGTGGCGAGCTCCCTGGCCGAGGTCGGCTCGCTCAGCTTGGCGATGCGGTCGAGGTCGTTGGCCGGCAGCCCGAGCGCCTTGCCCACGTCCCGGACCGCCGAGCGCAACCGGTAGGTCGCGAAGGCGGCGATCAACCCGGAACGATCGGGGTAGACCTGGTGGACCCGCGCGATGAGCTTCTCGCGGATGTCACGGGGGAAGTCGAGATCGATGTCCGGGACCGATCCGGCATCGTCGTTCAGGAACCGCCCCAGGGAGAGCCCGTGCTCCAGTGGGTCGCACGGAGAGAGGCCGATCAGGTAGCAGACGATGGACGAGACGGAGGAGCCGCGCCCCCGGCCGGGCGCCAGCGAGACGGAGGCCATCCGCCCCTGCTCGTTGCGGACTTCGGTCGCGACCTGGCGGGAGAGATCCAGGAGATCGCGATGCAGCAGGAAGAAGCCGGCGAGCCCGCGGCGCCCGATCAGCTGCAGCTCTTCCGTCAGGCGGTCGACCGCCTCGGCGCGGCGGGCGTGGTCGTCCGGGTAGCGGTCGTCCAGCACCGTCCGGCAGACGGCGGCGAGGTAGGTGTCCGGGGTGCCGCCATCGGGCGCCATGTAGGCCGGGAACTGGTAGGTCAGGTCGCGGGTCAGGTCGAAGCCCGCGCAGCGTTCGGCCAGGTCGAGCGTCGCCCGCACGGCCCGCGGGTGGGCGGCGAAGCGCCGGGCCATCTCCTCCGCCGGGCAGAGCGCGTAGCGTGAGTTGGGCCGGCGCTCGCGGTGCGTGCCGTCCAGTGTGCCCCGGTGCCTGATCGCCACCAGTACGTCCTGGAGCCGGTGGCGCTCGGGGCGATGGTAGTGGACATTGCCGGTCGCGACGTAGGGCACCCGCCGCCGCTCCGCCAGGGCGACCAGACGGGCGACACGGTCGGTATCGCCCCTGGCGAGGTTGTGCTGGACCTCGACGACGACGTTGTCCCGCCCGAACCACTGGATGTATTGGCCGAGGAGCACCTCGGCCTCGACGGGGCGATCGGCATCCACGAGACGGGCAAGCTGTCCCTGCCGGCAGCCGGTCAGCAGGACCAGCCCCTCCGCGTGGGCGGGAAGCAGGGCGGGGTCGAGCCGCGGGAGGCGGTCCGCGGGCAGGGTCGGCCACTCGTCGTCGGGCTCGCCACCCGCCTCACGGATGGGCGCGGACGCCGGGACGGCCCGGTGGTGGGCGGCGGTGAGCAGACGGCACAGATTGGCATAGCCGGTCGGGCTCTCGGCGAGGAGCGTCAGATGGCTGCCGTCGCTCAGGGTGATCTCCGCGCCCGTGATCGGGGCGATGCCCGCCGACGTCGCCGCCCGGGTGAATTCCTGGGCCCCATGCAGCCCGTCATGGTCGGTCACCGCCAGCCACCGGTAGCCCAGCTCGGCCGCCCGTCCGACGAGTTCCTCGGGCAGGGACGCGCCATCCAGGAAGGAATAGGCCGTGTGCAGATGGAGCTCGGCATACTCGGGCCGCGCGGTCCGTGGACGTGTCGCTCCGACCGCGGTGATCATCCGTTCTCAGCCCTCCTGCGCGAACCAGTCACCGGTCACGAGGTCCTGGTAGAGTGTGCGCTGGGTGCCGTTGGCGAGGACGACGCGGTGGTACCGGCGCACGACGGGGACGTCCCGCCACCATTCGTCCTCGACCAGCCAGGAATCCACGGTGCGCTCGACGCTCATGCGCCCGCGGCGCTCGACCAGTACGCGCGGCTCGGGCTTGCCATCCTGTCCTGGCCGCGTCTCGACGCGGATGGGACGCGGGGTGTTCAGGGAGCGTAGGGCGCGAGCGCGTGCCGGCGCTCCGGGATCCGGGACCATGGCTCAACCTCCACGACGCGAAACAGCATCGGCTCCCCGTAACGTCGCTCCAGATGATCCGCCGCCGCGGTCAGGGGCCGGTCATCATGCCCCCGCAGGCCCGGTAACCGCTCCTGGCGTCCCGTCGTCCCGGTCAGGCCGCTCAGCCTGAGCGTCAGCGACTCGACCGACCCGGCGATCTCGACCGCGCCCAGCCGCAGGCCAAGCGCGGTGATCATGGGCGCGGCGCTGAGCGCTTCCCGGAAGACGGCGCCCCAGACCCAGGCCGGGTCGCGGTCGAGCTGGGCCCGGAGCTGGATCCGGCGGGCGTACCGGTCCCGCAGGGCAGGACGGGTGAAGGCGCGCTGGACGAGCACGCCCAGGACGACGAGCAGCGCGTCCCGGCTGGCGGTCGGAGCCGGGAGGTCGAGCACCTCGGTGACCACCGTCTCGCGGGGATGGGGCCGGACCGTCCGGTCCTCGTCGTCCGACTGCCCGGAGGCGAGCAGCCAGGCGCGGCGTCCGGCTGGACCGAGCCGGGCCGCGATCGCGGACGGCGCCAGCGCGGCCACATCGCCCAGCGTCCCCAGGCCCAGCTGACCCAGCAGGGTGAGCGTGTCGAACGGGAGGGGGAGCGCGGCGCTCGGCTCGCGGGCGATGGCGGCCGGGACCTCGGCCGGAGCGATGATGCGTGGGCGGCCGGGCCTCGACCGCCGGGCCGCGATCCGGGCCGCGAACTTGCCGGGCGCGATGCCGGCCCTCGCCGATCGCAACTCCGCCGGAACGGCCGCCTCGAGCTGGTGGGCGGCCTCGGACAGGTGCTTCAGCGCCCGCTCCGACCCCACCAGATCCACATACCATCCGCCCGGTGCCGCCGCTTCCTCGACCAGCGGGCTGAAGTCGAGGAGCGCGGCCGTGATGCGCTCGCGCATGGCCACCTCTCGCGCCGGGTCGGGCGGGATGACGATGAGTTCGGGCACCACCCCCAATGCCTTCCGCACGGCCATCCCCGGCCTGATCCCGGAACCGGCCGCTTCCGGGCTGACGTCGGTGACGATCGGTCGACTACCGGGAGGTGAGCCAAGCGCGACCGGTAGCCCGTCGAGGTCTGGCTGACCGTGCAGGGCGACCTGTAACGCGAAGTGAGGAACGAGGACACAGGCGATGGGCATCGATCACTCCGCTCATGTGATGCGGCGCGGAACAGAACGCGTCACGCAGTCATCGGACAGATCGGGCATGCCAGGATAGTAGAACATATGTTCTAATCACACAAGCGACTTCGATCCTGCTGTTCCGGGGTGAATGACCTGGTCTGTATGACAAGGAGTCACGTCCGCGTCGCATGTAACACCGGTACCCGCCCGATGTACCGCCGTCGTGGGGAAGCCATCACAACGTCACGGGAAAACCGGTGCCCATATCCGCCGGGCCGTTGAACGTTGGAAGGGTGAGCCATGATCGACACGAGGGGGATTTTCTGGATTCTGATCCATCTCCGATTTCAGGCGCAACGGCTGATCGAACCGGTCCGGGAGCGACCGCCAGCAGACACGCTGCCGGCCGTTGCCGCGCTATCCTTTTGGGTCGATATGGGGACGACCAGAGGGAGCCGACGGTGACTGACGATGACGAACTCATTCGGCTGTTCGAGTACCACCCGCCGGACGACCTGTGGGTGTTCGCGTTCCCGCCGTCGAGCATCCTGCGGCTCGACGACGAGGTCCTGGTGATTCAGGAGCTGATCGGCGACGACCTCGTCCTCCGGCACCATGCCTTCGCCGACCGCTGGTTCACCGTCACCACGACGACCGACCGGCAGGGTCGCCTCATCGAGACGCGGCCACCGATCACGTCCCGGCGTTCGCCTTCAACTGCGACGTCTCGACGCCGATCAGGCGGGACGGCGCCGTGGTCTCGACCGTCGATCTCTGGCTGGACGTGCTGGTCCGGGCAGCTGGCACGACGCATGTCGTCGTCGATGAGGACGACTTCGCGGAGGCGTGCACGAACCAGTGGCTCAGTGAGCGTGAGGCAAGAGGCGCGGAGGCCGGGCTCAGCGATCTTCTGCGACTGATCGAGCAGGACGGGCTGTTCGCGTTGCTCAATGCGGTCTGCCCGTTCGGCCCGAGTGATCCTCTACCTGGTCGCCCAATGGTGCGGCTGGATGTCGCCAACTATCCGACGTTGCAATCGGGCCACCGCTGGTCCTGGTAGGTCGAGCACGAAACCTCGGCTGGGTCGTGGATGATCCTGCCCCAGGGAACCGATGGCAAGCATATTGAATCCGATGGACGGTAAGACGTTTGTTGGAGTCGTGACGCCGTCGATCGTGCGGGTCATCAGGATTCCGTCCGATTCGAACGACAGGAGCGATTGTGGCGACCGATCAGTACACGATGCGGGACCCGACCACGCAGTACCCGAGGCCATCGTTCGACGAGCAGTCGCAGCCCGCCCCCGGCCTCGCCAGGGAGATGGACCCGAAGCCGGACCACGGGGAGACGAGCTACCGTGGCACCGGTCGCCTCACGGGCCGCAAGGCGATCATCACCGGGGCGGACAGCGGAATCGGCCGGGCCGTCGCGATCGCCTTCGCCCGCGAGGGTGCCGATGTCGTGCTGTCCTACCTGCCCTCGGAGGAGGCCGACGCCCAGGAAGTCGTGCAGCTGATCGAGGCGGCGGGCCGGGTCGCGGTGGCGATCCCCGGCGACCTCAAGGACGAGTCGTACTGTGAGCAACTGATCCAGGACGGCGTCGACGGGCTCGGTGGGCTGGACATCCTGGTCTGCAACGCCGGGAAGCAGCAGGCCGTCGAGAGCATCGCCGATCTGACGAGCGAGCAGTTCGACGCGACGTTCCGGACCAATGTCTACGCCACCTTCTGGCTGGCGAAGGCCGCCGTCCCGCACAAGTCACCGGGCAGCACGATCATCAACACATCCTCGGTCGTGGCCTACCAGCCGCCGCCGATCCTGCTCGACTACGCCTCGACCAAGGCGGCCATCAACACCTTCAGCAAGGCGCTGGCCCAGCAACTCGCGCCGAAGGGAATCCGCGTCAATGTCGTCGCCCCCGGCCCGGTCTGGACACCGCTCCAGGTCAGCGGTGGGCAGCCCACCGACAAGGTCCCGCAGATCGGTGCTCAGTCGCCGATGGGTCGCCCCGGTCAACCGGCCGAACTGGCGCCGGCCTTCGTCTTCCTCGCCAGCGGGGAGTCGAGCTACGTCAGCGGCGAGACCCTGGCCGTGACGGGCGGGATGCCGACGCCGTAGCGGGTCTCGCCGTCACGAATCCACGAGACGTGAGAACGACCGCTGGCGCACAGGCCAGCGGTCGTTCTTGCGTCTTTCCAGGAGGTTGTCTTCGGTGCGGTGTCGACGGTCTGGCTCAGGCCGTGAGGACCTTCTTCCAGGCACCCTCGTAGCCGATGGCGTGGAAGCCGACCGCCTCGTTGACGCTCAGCATATGCCGGTTCTCCTCGGCATTGCCGGTGAAGACCATCGTCGACGCTGGGCTGACCTGGATCAGCTCCTGCAGGTTGGCGATCTTCATCAGCATCCCGAGGCGGTGACCGCGGTGCTCGGAGAGGACCAGCGTGTCCTCCTGCCCGACCGGCCGGGAGCGGTCCGCTGGCAACCACAGCACGCTGAAGCCCGCCAGGCGGCCGGTCGGCACATGCTCAGCGGCGACGGTCAGGAGGCGGCGCCCGCCGGCCTCCATCCGCTCGTCGTTGGCGATGACACGGGCCTCGTCCCACGTCTCCTCGGTCACGTCGAGACCGCCCTGCGGCATGCCGACGCTCATCCGGTTGTGGAGGAGGGCGACGTCGCCGCGCCACTCGGGTAGCGTCGCGCCCAGCCACGAGACGATCCGGTAGTCGTCCCCGGCCGCGTCCTGAGCGCTCTGCCGCAGCGCCGCGAGGTGGGTCGCATCGATCGGCAGGTCGACAGCGCTGAGCCGGTTGACCTGCTCCAATCGGTAGCCGCGCCGCGACAGGAACCGGACGCCGGGATCGCGGGCGGCGAGGTCGCCGAAGCCGGTCGGGGAGGCGAGCCGCTCGCCGCCGGGCAGGTTGCTGTGTGTCGGGTAGATCTGGGCGATGCCGTACCCCGCCTCGCCCGCCAGCCGCTCGAGGTGGTCGAACAGCGCCGTGCCCAGCCCCCGGTTGCGGAAGCGGGTCAGGACCTCGCCGTAGACCGTGGCGGACTTCGCGCCCTCCTCGGTCGACCAGCCGAAGAAGCCGCGGCCGACGATCCGCCCGTCCACCCGGACGACGACCATCCGGCGGGGGTCGTACTCCTGGTCGGAATAGAGCGGCAGGAGTTCCGCGGTGCTCATCGTCAGGGCATCGGTCCCCATCACCTCGGTCTCGATCTCGTTCCGGACCGCGATCAACTCGGCGTACTCGCCAGAGTGGTCGTCCGCCATCGAGGCTGGCATCGTGATGTCGTCGATCGTGTAGCTCAGCGTGCTCATCTCGTCCTCGCGTGTGTTTGCTCCGGCAGGTTGCGGCCAACGGAGGATTGCCGATCCGCCCTCTCCGTCCGCTGACAGACGCCTGGGTTGCACAGACGGTTCCCGCTCGAAGCACCGGTGCCGAGCTGGATACCGGGACAGTCCGAACCCTTCGACCGACATGGTGCCACGATCAATCAGGGGGTACCGGCGGGCTGACTGGAGATGCGGACGTGACAGGAGACTGGAGACGGCCCGGCTGGCACCGCATCTGCACTGGGCCGTGAGACGACCTGACGGTATGTCCCGTTCAGGTCGTTCGACAGGATGGAGATTATCATGACGACGAATGAGACGCCGGCTCGCGGTGGCCGTCCGGAAACCGATGCTGACGCATTGGACCGGACCGCCGCTGGGACAGCCGAGACCGACATGACTTCGGGGGTCGACGACCCGCGCGAGCCGGATTCGCTCGATGGCTACGGCGCGACGGCCGAGGGGATCACCGATGGCGCGAGCAGCGCCGAAGCTGGTGCCTACGGGGCGGAGAACGATGCCAACCGCGAGGGATCTGATCTCGGCGCCGGAGCGAGCCAGAACGACTCCAGCCTCTCCGGCAGCCTGCGGACACCGAGATCCCCGGTCTAGATTGCCAACCGACAGACAGAGGCCCGGGTCCTTCCGGACTCGGGCCTCTGTCTGTCGTGAGGATGTGGTTGTAACCGGATCTACGCGGTCGGCGTCGGGGTCGGGGCTGGCGCGTTTGCGGGTGCGATCGGCGTGGCCAGGGTCGGGTCGGCCGGCGAGTTGGCGCCGGTCTCGACGATGTAGACCGTCACCGCGATCTCGTCATCTCCCAATCCAAGGATGCCCGAGTTGTCCTTGCCCAATGTCGCCACGCCGGTCACGGTCGATCCGCCGACTGGCTGGAGCGCGATGGTCAGTTGGTCGTCGATGTTCGGGCCGGCGATCTGCCCGCAGGCGATGATCGTTCCGTAGTCGTCGGGACTGGCATGGATAGCCAGGACGTTGCCACCATTGGCGACGTCCTCGAGGGTGGCACTGATCTTCCCGCTGCTGCGCAGGACTGGCACACCGGTCGGCTGCCCAAGAATGGTCGCGTCGGGCTGATCGGCGCCAACGGGAGCGGTGTTGTCGAGCTGGTAGGCTGGCTCAGCGGTCGGCATCGCGCAGGTGCCCTGGTGGATGGCGACCGGGTAGTTGCCGCCCGTGGACGAGCCCATTGCCGGGGTGGCGTCCTGCGCGGTGACACTGGCGCCCCCGGCGAGGATGGCCACGGCGGCGAAGGAGGTGGCGACCAGCGCCGTGAGCGAGCGTCGAATCTGGTTCATCGGGGTCCCTTCAGGAGATCATCGTCGTCGGATCGACGATACCTACATCATCCCCTGAACCTTGGACATGACGTCGTCCTGGCTGGTGAACTGATCGGTATCCGCGCCCTGGAGCTTGTCGGTGATCTGGCTCGGAGCCCCCTTCTGGGAGAGCTGGCTGATGAGCTGATCCTTCTGGATGGGAAAGCTGATGCCCTTGAGCATGTCGCCGATACCGCTGGCGCTGCTGGCCATATCCTTGAGACGGTCCATGGTTGACTCCTCTGCGTTGTGGGGTTGCGTGCAAGGCTGCACCTGGTCCAGGACGCAGAGGATGTACCACGGGCTCGATACCCAGAGGTCTCAGCGTGATCCCGCGGGTAACGGGGTTACCGCCGGAGGAAGCCCGAGATCTGCCCGAGGACGTCGTCCCGGCTCTGGAACTGGGCGATATCGACGTTCTGGAGCCGGTCGGTGATCTGGGTCGGGACGCCGCGGCCCTCCAGCACGGTGGCGAGGTCGTCCCGACCGATCGGGAACTCGACCCCGTTGAGTTGCTCCGAGATGGCGCCGAGCCCACCGAAGTTGCCGACCTGCTCCTGGAGGTTCTCGGTGTTCAGGTGGTCCTCGACGTTTCCACCCCCGGTGATCTGTCCCTGCAGGTCGCTCAACTTGTCCTGAATGCTGCCCGGCTCGCTGATGAGGTCCTTGATCCGGTCGAACATCGTGTCACGTCTCCTGTCTGGGTGGTTCGCACGCCGGCGGAGCCGCGGGCGTCGTCCCAGCGTGATCGATAGGATGGCCAGCGCTGTCACGGTTTCGTCACGGTTGTTCGTCTCTTCCAGGATCGGCCGCGTGCGGATCTCCTCTTGATGCCCGGACCCATAGGGCACGACATGGCAGACATAATCTGTCTCGATGACTCATCGAACCGGGATCGATAGGGGAGCACCGGTCTATGGCATAATCCGTCCGTACACGCCACACGTCATTTCCCGCACTGTGACACGCCGACCGGAGCCCGCCCGGTCTCGTGGATCACCCGACGGACCCCGGCCGCGCGCTCCGGCGTGCGGCACGTCGTCGTCCCGCCGTCCGGGAGGGAGTGCCGGTTCCTTTGGCTACCACCGCGAAGAGCCGGAAGCGCTCGCCCGCCACGGCCCCCACGTTCATCCCGGCGATGGCGGACCGGAGGTCGCCGCTCGTCCGCCCGTTCCTCGCGGTCGGTTCGATGATCGACCGGCTGCCCCAACTCGCCCTCGTCGATCGTTTCCACAGGGAGGTGCTGGGGGTCGCACTGCTGTTCCTGGCTGGGCTCTCCGGCTGGGCGCTGGCCCGCGGCGAGCAGGACGGCCGGCTGGTCGTCTGGTGGCAGAACGTCCTCGTCTCCGCCTACGGGCAGATCGGCGGCTGGCTGGTGCCGATCTTCCTGCTGCTCGTCTCGTTCCGCGTCTTCCGCGATCTGGACGAGTCGATCCTTCGGCCGCATCACTACCTCGGTGGTTTCGCGCTGGCCGTCGCCGCGCTCGGTCTGCTGGAGATGGGCGCCGGCCGGCCCGGTTCCCATCCCGGTGGCAACCTCGGGATCGGCGTCGCGACCCTCGCGGTAGATGGTTTGGGCGAGGTCATCGCTGGCGTCGCGCTCTACCTCGTCGGGACGGTCGCGGTCTTCCTGCTCTCGAACATGTCTCTCGTTCGCTTCTACCATGAGGTCCGGTGGCTCCTCCCCGTCCGCGGCCCACGACCGGAGCGCGGCGCGGACGACGACTTCGACGCCTGGCCCGACGACGGGGACGATGCCGACGACCGGATCGGGCTGGCCGGCGCATCGCTCAGTCTCCCGTTCGCCGTGGCGAACCCGGCGGATCCTGCGGAGCGGAGCAGTGGCCGGTTCCAGCGCCGGCGCGGCCTGACCGGCGCCTCGGCGCTCGACGCTCCCCGGCAGACCGGCCCGGTCCATGCGGTCGGTGACGTCGACCACGACCTCGCGATCCTGACGCCGCCCCGGCGCCTGCGCGATCTCCCCGAGGATCGGAGGGAGGGTGACGAAGCATCGTTCGACGAGGCCGATGGGTACCTCGCGGAGCCCGTCGAGCCGGTCGTTTCCTTCGTGCGGAGCCGAAGTAGCCGTGCGTCACGGGAGTCATCGGTCTCGCAGGACACGCCAACGCTCGGCGCGGTTGTCGCGGCCGAGGCGGAGATCGAGCCGGAGCCGGCCGCCGTCGTCGCATCGCGCGCCAGCGTGCCGGTCCAGGCCGCGCTGCGCGAGCCGGTCATCAACGTCCCGCACCGGCAGGGCCGGCCGGTCCCGGTGCAGACTCCGGTGATGGCCCCACCAGCGCCGGTCGTCCGGACGGTACTGGGCGAGCCGATGCCGCTCCCGAGCATCGCCCAGCTGCCGTACTACGAGGCCCACAAGCCCAACACCTCCGAGCTGGAGGCCAAGGCCCGGCTGATCCAGGAAAAGCTGGCCTCGTTCAAGGTCCAGGCCTGGGTCCGCGAGATCAACACCGGTCCGGCCGTCACCCAGTTCGCGCTGGAGCCTGGGGACGGTGTCAAGGTCCGCCGGATCACCGAACTGCAGAACGACCTCGCGCTGGCGCTGGCCGCGCCGCAGATCCGGATCGAGGCGCCGGTGCCGGGCCACGCCCGGGTCGGGATCGAGGTCCCCAACGACCAGATCATGACCGTCGGCCTGCGCGAGACGCTGGAGTCGCCGGCCTACCTCAAGGGCAAGCAGAAACTGCCGATCCCGCTCGGGCTGGACGTCAACGGCAAGTACATCGTCGGCGACCTCGCTCGGATGCCGCACCTGCTGATCGCCGGCGCGACCGGGTCGGGCAAGTCGGTCTGCATCAACGGGATCATCTCGACGTTCCTGCTGACGCGGCGGCCGGACGAGGTCAAACTGCTGCTGATCGACCCGAAGATGGTTGAGCTGGTTGGCTACAACGGCGTGCCGCACCTCCAGTGCCCGGTCGTGACGGAGATGGGCAAGGTCGTCCCGGCGCTGCGGCTGGTCCTGCGGGAGATGGAGCGGCGCTACACGCTGTTCTCGACGCTCGGCGTCCGGAACCTCGACGGCTACCGGCTCAAGGTCGCCGACGAGCCCGGCGCCGAGAACCTGCCCTACCTCGTCGTGATCATCGACGAGCTGGCCGACCTGATGATGACGACGCCGGTCGAGGTCGAGTCGCTGCTCCAGCGGCTGACGCAGATGGCCCGGGCGACCGGCATCCACCTGATCCTGGCGACGCAGCGGCCGTCGGTCGACGTCATTACCGGCATCATCAAGTCCAACGTCCCGGCCCGGATCGCCTTCATGGTCTCGTCGATGACCGACAGCCGCGTCATCCTCGACGCGCCGGGAGCCGAGCGGCTGCTGGGCCGGGGCGACATGCTGTTCGTCCCGCCGGACGCCGCCAAGCCGCAGCGGATCCAGGGCGTCTTCGTCGCCGACGAGGACGTGACCGGCGTGGTCGACCACTGGCAGGCGGTCGTGCCGATCCCGCAGTACGCCCAGGAGTGGATCGACCTGCCGAGCGTCAGCGACGCGGCCGACGGCGGCGCGGGCGACGACGGCGAGGACGACCCGCTCTGGGACCAGGCAATCGAGATCGTCCGCAAGCAGGGGACGGCCTCGGCCTCGATGCTCCAGCGCCGCCTCCGGATCGGCTACAACCGCGCCGCCCGCCTGATCCAGGAGATGGAGGACCAGGAGATCATCGGCCCGGCCGACGGCATCAAGGGCCGGACGGTGTTCCTGACGGATGAGAGCGCGGAGTAGCGATTGTATTTATAGGAGACCGGGACTCTATGTCCAAGCGATACAAGCAGGAGATGATCGAGAAAGGAGTCCGAGTTTCACTGAATCTTATTGTATTGGAGTTGGACTTCTATCATCAGCTATTCTTGGAACTGCCTAATGAAATGCAATCACATGTAGCATTGTGCTTGATGCCTAGTTTGTCGTCGTTCCTCGTTGAGAGCTCAGCGTTCATGAACGATCCGAAAACCCGATTGCATGTTCAAGAGGACTCAGTTGACTGGCGATTTGTGAAACAGGCCAGAGATTTGCTGGAGGCTCATCAAAGCTTGCTCTTGGTGGCCAGACAGCGGATGAAGTTTTTTGGACGATCGCCTGAAGGATTATGATGACGTCCTAGTCACGCTGCGGGAATCTCTCGCAAGGAATACTTTGTATTTTGAGAATATGCATACGAGTAATCTGGCTTTCCTTAAGAGGTATATTCAACCAGACTTAGGTACAACACTGTTGAATAGAAGGGTGTTGGCCACTACCCACACTCACTTATTTAGTCTCGCCATCAACGACCTCCATGAGGAGACTGAGTCAAGGCTACAAAGTGGCCATCCCAACCTTCTATTTGAGATCGCTACAGATTATGGCCAGTATGTAGCTCTGCTAAATCATGCGCTGCGTCATGGAGAACCATTCTCGCCGCTAGGAACAATCCCAGTCTATCCAATCGTAGAGTACGTGGATATCAAATCAACAGGTCACTATCGAGATGTCGCGAAACGTATTGCACCTGGTTGCCCAGAAGTTGGACCACTGCTCTACTTCATCTTGTCCCAACTGAAGACGGTGGCTTTGCTCTTGGCGCCGAGTTTACGTCGACAAGAGCCGCTCTTTGGTTTGCGAACCACCCTGCTTCTCGCGTTCCATTCCATTCTAAGCCTGTCAAGGATCTATTACAATTTGGCAAAAAGCGATCAATTAACTACAATGATGTACAAAAACATGAACGACGCACTGAATGATCCGAGGATCAAAGCAGTACTGGGCATGCGCTATCTACGAAATGCGGTCATGCATTTCAGGCTCACTAAGGCCGCGATACCAATCATTGACGAAACTCTGGCCGATCTAAATTTGGCCCGCGCTCACGAGGTCGATCTGAGCCTGGAAGAACTTCAGTCAAATCTGGTAGATGCTGCAATTTGGCTAGGTAGCACCGTTGAATCATGGTTGCGGCCGCCAATTCGGATTGTTCATCGCTTCTGACACATGAGCCGTAAGTTAGCCTTCTACCGGAACCGGTTGGGCTGCATCGTGAACAGTCTTGCGTACTCACCGTCGAGGGCCAGCAGGTCCTCCTGGGAGCCGCGCTCGATGATGCGCCCGCCGTCGAGGACGGGGATTGTTCCGCTCCGTGCGGCATCCTGGTCGGACCCGGACTGCGTCGTCGGACTCGCTCCAGTTGCCCGGAACATTTCCATCGAGACGACGGCCGGGACGACGGCGAACTGGTGCATCGTTGCATCAGGGTTTCAGCTGATCGCCGACGAGTGGAGGCATCCGATGCGGCTGTTCCGACGACGAGCGTCCGACGAGGATTCCGCGACTACGAGTCTGGTGGCCAGTGAGAAGCGGGATCGAGAGAAACCAGACCGGGTGAAAGCTGACACCATCTACCAGAACGCGAAACCCGATCCGCTCATCCCCACCTTGCCGATCGCGCGAACGCCCTCGACCCCTGGGCTTTCAACTCCAGCCATGCCATGTGTTGTTCCGGTTGTCCCGCCCACCCCACTATCCGTCCCGATCCCCACGCCCGTGCTGTCGGTCGACGCAGCCATGGACGAGCTCGTTGCCTCCCTGTCCGATGCGCTCATCACGCAGGCCGGGGACGAGTACGAGGCCAGCTGGTCGCTTGACGATCCGTCGGCACGGGTCGAGGAGCTGCTGGCTGACAGCCGGGCCGAGTTCGGCGACGCGATCGTCGATCAGGTCGAGACCGACGCCTGGTCGGCAATGTTCGATGCCGCGCAGGAACTGTCGGACCGGCTGCGTGATGACACCGACGATGCGGACGACTCTGGCTTGTAGATCGCTGGGGGCGTGACCAGCGCTCAGCCGGGTCTCGTCCGTGGTCGCTTCGCCGCCTCGGCCCATGGGTTGACCGGCCGGCCGGGCGCCTCGAACCGAACGGCGTAGCCTATGGCGGTCGGGTCAATGAAGCGCAGGAGCCGCTCGCCCTCCCCGGCGATCGCCTGGCCGTCATCCGCTTTCAATGGCTCGTAGGGCGCCACCCTCAGCATGACGTCCGTCCCGTCGCGGATCAGCTTCCAGGTAGCGCCGAGCATCCCGTCGATCAGGACGGTGCCGGTACTGGCGCCGTAGCCACTGGGGATGCCGGGCAGCTCTTGAACGGCCATGATCCGGCTCCGGTCCCTGTGCGAGAGCAGGACGTTGTCGTACTCGCCAAGGAAGCGGGGTGGTGCCGGCGTCTCCGGGTCGGGCAGCAGCCCGTCCGGGACGTCGAGCAGTTCCTGCCCGGTCGGGCTCCGAAAGGTCCGCAGTCCGGGCCAGAGCCGCCGGACGACGGGAGCCAGCCCCTGAAGGCCGGACCAGCGGGACATATCCGCGACGCTGGCTGGGCCGAACGCCGTCAGATAGCGCCGGACGAGATCCTCCAGGGGGATCGGTGGGCCGGGTGGCCGGCCGACGAACGTCTCGATCGGCGCCCAGACCGGGCCGGACTGCGACCGCCAGACCCCGCGCGGCGGGCACTGGACGGCCGGCATCAGCGCGGTCGCGACCATCCCCAGCGAGCCCGGCGGGACGCCCGGCCAGCGTGCGGCCAGCAGCGTTCCCAGCTCGATCCGGGTTCGGGGCTGCTGAGCCATCAGTCGCTGGCCCTCGGCGAGGATGGCGGCAAGGTCGAGACCGGCCAGGTCCCTGATGTGGGCCGAGTTGCGGATAATCCGTTCGACCACTGACTGCAGGGCGGGCTGGAGCGCCAGCGCGTCGCGGGCCGTGACGAGGTGGATCGTTCCCCGCATCAGCGACAGCCGGACCGCCCGGCCCATCGCGACATCGTCCGCCAGCGCGTTGGGCCGGTAGTCGATCAGTCGGCTCCAGAGGGCGACGTACGGTGCGTCCGGGACCTGCGCCTGAAGCCCGACCAGCCGCTCGATGACCTCGGCTTCTGGCGGGGACTGCCGCTCGAGCAGCAACTGCCGGGCGAGCAGGGCTCGGTTGAGTTCCCGCTGCGTCAGGGTCCGGATCGTCGTCATGCCCATTCTCCTCACGCGTGTTGTCACGGACCTTCAGCGGGAGGCGGCCTTGGGTTAGGGATCTGGCTTTGCCCAGTCCTTGCCGTCAGGCGCGATCGACTGCGCCACCGGTTCGTTCGTTGGAACTGGTTTGAGGCGGAGCCAGTTATCGCCCTGAAGGGCGATGGCCGCTGCGGCGGTCTGGCTCGTAAGCGTCGCCCATACGAAAAGATACCCGCGAGCAAGAGCTCCTGTGTGCCAGCGAGGAGACGCGTGGCATGGAAGCGAAGCCGACCCGAAAAAGCCCTTCTCCGGGCGGTGAGTCGCTTCAGCGACGATCCGAGCCGGGGAGGGGTTTGGGGAGGGGACTGTTCGCCGACCTCCAAATTGGCCGTAAGGCACGAACTCGCCCCGCGGGCGGAAGCCCGCCGCGGCGGCCGGGCCGGTCGTGGATGGACTGCTGACTTGACAGAATGTCGATTACGACGGGCAGTCTTGGTATAATGAGAGGCCGCAAGAGACGTAGCAGGTTGGTCCGTTACGGCATCAGGAGGATGAGCGGTTGTCGATGCATCGTAGTGGTCCCGTCACCGCCCCGCCCGTCGCCCGGCTGATCGACTCGCTGGCCAAGCTGCCGGGGATCGGCCCCAAGACCGCGTCCCGGCTGGCGTTCTATCTCCTGCGAAGCTCGCGGGAGGATGCCCTCGCTCTGGCCGAGGCGATCATCGAGGTCAAGGAGCGGATCCAGCTCTGCTCGGTCTGCTTCAACGTGACCGAGCACTCGCCCTGTGCGATCTGCGCCGACGAGAGCCGGGACGGGTCGATCTGCGTCGTGCAGGAGCCGCTCGACGTCGTCGCGCTGGAGCGGACCGGCCAGTTCCACGGCCGCTACCACGTCCTCCACGGCGCGATCTCGCCGGTCGAGGGCATCGGGCCGGACAAGCTCCGGATCCGCGAGTTGATCGACCGGGTCGAGCGCAACCACCCGGACGAGGTCATACTGGCGATGAACCTGGACCTTCCCGGCGACGCGACGGCGACCTACCTCCACCGGCTGATGGCGCCGCTGAACATCACGGTCACGCGGCCCGCCAGCGGCCTCCCGGTCGGCGGCGACCTCGAGTACGCCGACGAAGTGACGCTTGGCCGGGCGCTCAAGGGCCGTCGGCCGCTGTAGCGCCCGACCGGATGGCATCGCCGTCGGTGTGCTGAGGATGAGAAGCGGGACTGTTACCAGTCTGTTAAGTTCGGCGTACGTACACGGTAGTGGATTGCCGCGAGACGCTGAGAGGGCTACACTTCTCAAGCATGCAGGGGCGAACTGGTGACCTTCCGCGCGAAGCGAAGATGGACGACCGGAGCGGCAACCTTCCGGCGGTACTGCCCACTGAGCCGGATTCCTCCCCCTCCCCACGGCGATCCGGCCTCCACCCCCTCCCGCTGACCGTCGGCCACGTCGAGTTGCGCGACCTGCCGGACCTCCTCCGCCTCCCCGGGATCGAACTCCTCAATCAGCCCGAGTCGCTCCTCGTCCCGTTCAGTCCCGCCCGGGCCGCCCTTCGGGCGCGGGTTCGCTGGCCCCGCTCCCGTCGCCGCGTTCTCGTCGCCCGGACCGGAGATCGTGTCGTCGGCTTCGCGATGTTCCAGCCTCAGCGGCCGGACCAGCGCTGGCGGCTGGACGCGATCGGCGCCGCAGTCGGGGTGTTCGACGCCGTCCCGGTCATCGACGAGCTGATCCGCTACGGGATCACGCTGGCCGGCGTCAACGGCGTGAAGCGTCTCTACGCCCGGGTCCCGCATGGAGCCTTCTGCGCGACGGGTCTGCGCGAGGTCGGATTCTGGCCGTACGCATCGGAGACGGTGCTGGTCGGGTCTGACTTCGGTCCTGCCCGGATGCCGGCGACGGTCCGGCGACAGCTGCCGTCCGACACCTGGGCGGTCCAGCAGCTCTACAGCGCGTCGGTGCCGCGGCAGGTCGAGTACGCCGAGGCGCTGACGAGCCACCGCTGGGACGTCGCCGACAACCAGGCCAGCGCCGGCGTCCACGGGCTGCTGATCGAGGAGGGGCACCACATCGTCGCCATGGCCCGGATCGTGAGCCGGACCACGGGACACGCGGTTGAACTGATCGTGCTGCCGGAGCGGACCGAGCTGATCGACGTCCTTCTGGACGGCGTCGCCGCCTGGCTGGCCGAGCGGCGATCGGTTCGTGTCTACGCGTCGATCCGGAGCTACCAGCAGGAGATCCGGACCAAGCTGCTGCGGCGGGGCCCTGTCCCGCTGCACGAGCAGGACCTGATGATCAAGTACACCACGGCCAACATCCGGCTGCCCGTCTTCGAACTGGTGCCGGCGTTCGCCGAGGTTCGGGAGGGGGTGCCGCAACGTGTCCCGACGTTCCTTCAGACCCAGCCGCATGACGACGCCGTGACCTAGCAGGGTCCACACAGGGTCGTCCCGTGGCGCCGAGTCAGGCCGGCGCCGACGCAAGAGTCGCCTGTCCGCCGTCCTCGTCGCGTTACCCCGCGCAGCTTCGACCGGTCCGCACCGGTCGGCATCAGTCGTTGAGGTGTCGTGAGTGAGCAGTATGCCGCAGACCTACACACCGGCTCAGTCGACACAGACCCAGCAGATCGCGGCAGTCCCGACCAGCGACGCTGGCGACGGGATCGCATATGAGCCCGACGAGATCCTCGTCCCGCAGCCCGAGCATGGCGCGGACGCTGCCGTCACCGACAATCTTGACGACCTCCTCGACGCCCTTCCCCCCGACATTTCCGAGCCGATCCGCGGCCTCGACGACCAGCATGAGCTCGGTGGTCTGGTCGAACTGATCCTCGACCTCGGTCGCCGCCCCGAGGCCCGGTTCCAGCACGGCGAACTGATGTTGACCGACCGGGACGTGACTCGCGACGACCTCGAGATGGTCGCTGGCAAGATCGGCCAGTTCGGTGACGACAACCGCGCCGGCATCGAGCGCACCCTCCACCGGATCTCCGCGATCCGGAACCGGAAGGGCGAGATCGTCGGCCTGACCTGCCGGATCGGCCGGGCGGTCTTCGGCACGATTCAGATCATCAGCGACCTGATCGAGTCCGGCGAGAGCGTGCTCCTGCTCGGCCGGCCCGGCGTCGGCAAGACGACCATGCTCCGGGAGACCGCCCGGGTGCTGGCCGACGAGTACCGCAAGCGTGTCGTGATCGTCGACACCAGCAACGAGATCGCCGGCGACGGCGACATCCCGCACCCGGCGATCGGGCGGGCCCGGCGGATGCAGGTCCCGACGCCCAACCAGCAGCACGGCGTCATGATCGAGGCCGTCGAGAACCACATGCCCGAGGTCATCGTCATCGACGAGATCGGAACGGAGCTCGAGGCCGGCGCCGCCCGGACGATCGCCGAGCGCGGCGTCCAGCTGATCGGCACGGCCCACGGCAACTCGCTCGAGAACCTGATGCTCAACCCGACCCTGTCCGACCTGATCGGCGGGATCCAGTCGGTCACGCTCTCCGACGAGGAGGCGCGCCGCCGCGGGACCCAGAAGTCGATCCTGGAGCGCAAGGGCCCGCCGACCTTCGGGATCATGGTCGAGATCGTCAGCCGCGACGAGGTCGCCGTCCACCGCGACGTCGCAACGACCGTCGACGGCATCCTCCGCGGCGTCGCCCCCCGGGCCGAGACCCGCCGCCGGAACGAGCGTGGCGAACTGGAGATCGGCAACCGTGACGAGCCCCGGCGCGACCCCGGTCAGCCGCAGCAGCGACCCGGCGGGCAGTTCATGTCCGGCCGGCGGAGCAGTGGCGGCGGGCATGGGAATGGCTCCGGGATCGTCGACCTCAGCACCCGGCAGCCCCGTGGCGGGCGCAGCGACACCGACCTCCGGGTCTCGGTCGCCAGCGCCCCGCTTGCCCCGATCACGCTGCCGACCCTGCGAACAGCCGGATGGGCCGAGACCGCTCCCGATGTGATTGCCGATGAGTTCGAGGCGCGCGCGGTGCCCGAGGCGGTCGAGTTCGCCCCGTCCTTCCCGCGGGGCCGGGGGACCGAGAGCAAGCCGCTCCGGCTCTACCCGTTCGGGATCAGCCGCAACCGGCTGGAGTCGGCCATCAACCAGCTCGGTGTCCCGGCGACGATCGTCCGCGACCTGCGCGAGTCGGACATGGTCGTCACCCTGAAGAACTACTACCGGCGCAAGCCGCAGTCGCTCCGGGACGCCGAGAGCCGCGGTACCCCCGTCTACGTCATGCGGTCGAACACCGAGACGCAGATGGAGAACGTCCTCGCCGGGCTGTTCCCGTTCGCCGCGTCGCGCCGGACGCCGATGCCGACCCGCCGGATGGAGACCGTCTCGGACCGTGCCGCCGAGCTCGACGAGATCGACTGGGACGGGGAGGAGGACGATCTTCCCTCGAACCTTTCCGATGACGCCTCGCCGGCCCCCAAGGCCAGCGACGACGTCGTGACGCGGGCAATGGTCGAGGCCGAGGACGCCATCGCCCA
>JAABUS010002150.1_pt1 | contig 38671 bp, 32 predicted proteins | sample 5560161 | NCBI WGS metagenome assembly JAABUS01 (sample SAMN10711885, study PRJNA513376) | rock metagenome | isolation source: Antarctica rocks | place: Antarctica: Victoria Land, Trio Nunatak nord | collected 2016-01-04
CGGACGCGCAGTTGGACGAGGTGTTGTGTGAGGCACTGAACGGGTTGGCGAACGACACGGAACGAGTCAAGTCGCTCACCAACCAGCGCTGGCTCTATGCCAATGCCTCATCCTAAATCAGTATAAGTCCTAAAGAATATGAATCTCTCTTCCTCTTTCCCTCTCTGTGCCCTCTGTGTCTCTGTGGTTCAACGTCGTTCGGAGGTGCGCGATGGCGTGGAGGGCGGTAGTGGCAGTGGCGGCAGGTGATGCCGACGCATTGCCGGTGGGTCGGTGGCGGGCGCTGGGGGTGATGGCGGGGGCGGTGCTCCTGAGCATGACGCCGTGGTTCTCGGCCTCGGCGGTCGTACCGCAGGTGCGCGCGGCGTGGGGGCTGACGACGAACGAGGCGTCGCTCCTCACCATCGCGGTGCAACTCGGCTTCGTCGTCGGGGCTGTCCTCTCGGCGGCACTGACGCTCGCGGACGTCTTCCCGCCGAAGTGGGTCTTCTGCGTCGCCGCCCTCGGCGCGGCGGTGGTGAACGCGGGGATCGCAGGGGCGCACGGGCCGGGCCTCGCGATCCCACTCCGCTTCGCGACGGGCTTCTTCCTCGCAGGGGTCTACCCGGTCGGGCTGAAACTGCTGGCGACGTGGTTCCGGCGTGGGCGGGGGATGGCGCTCGGCGTGATGGTCGGCGCGCTGACGCTCGGCTCCGCGCTGCCCCACTTCGTCAACGGCGTCGGCGGGCTGCGCTGGCAGCAGGTGATCCTCGCGACCTCCGCGTGCACCGTCGCGGGTGCGCTACTCGCTGCCCTCACCGTGCACGACGGCCCCTTCCCCTTCTCCCGCGCGCGGTTCGACCCGCAGCAGGCGGGGCAGGCCTTCGCGAACCGGGGCGTCCGGCTCGCCTCGCTCGGCTACTTTGGGCACATGTGGGAATTGTACGCGATGTGGGCGTGGTTCCTCGCCTTCGCCACGGACAGCCTGACCCAACGCGGCGCGACGAACGCCCGCCAGACCGCCGCGCTCGCCACCTTCGCGGTGATCGGCATCGGCGCGGTCGGCTGCTGGCTCGGCGGCATCCTCGGCGACGCCTGGGGCCGGACGCGGACGACCGCGACCGCGATGGCGCTCTCCGGCGCGTGCGCGCTCGGCATCGGTTCCACCTACGGCGCGCCCTTCCCGCTCGTGCTGGCGGTCGGCCTCCTCTGGGGCGTCACCGTCGTCGCGGACTCCGCGCAGTTCTCAACGGTCGTCACCGAACTGGCGGATCAGTCGTACGTCGGCACCGCATTAACACTGCAACTCGCGGTCGGCTTCACGCTGACGGTCGTGACGATCTGGCTGGTCCCGATCCTGCGTGACCACATCGGCTGGCACTGGACATTCGCCTTCCTCGCCCCCGGCCCGCTCGTCGGCCTACTCGTGATGCTCCACCTGCGCCGCCTGCCGGAAGGGAGGTTGATCGCTCACGGGAATGGATAGAGCCAAGGCCGGGGGCAAGAAAGGCGAAAGGTACAACATATGATTCAGCAGCCACCCGACCAGTCATCTTCTGTCCCATCCGCCGCCCTACACATCGCCGAATCCGTCAGCGGTGCCACCGCCTCCGCAGCCATGGAAACGTCCGCGATGGTTCATTCCGCTTATCGTGAGTGCCGTCGTGCTCTTCGTTGGTGTGCAGATTGGTTTCGGTGCGCTCTCATTGCGACGTAACTGGCCGCAATTCGATGTATTTTCCCGTCACGCCACCGTCACACATGTCCCGCTCACGATTGGCGGTTCGGGCGTTATGAAGAATCGTACCGATCAGAACGTCCGGCTCACGATTGTACGTATCACGGGGAATACACCAAGCGGGGCGAGTGGCGGGAGCAAGCAAATCATCGTCCGGGTGCGGTTCGACCTCGAAAACACGGACGGCATCGTGGGAGACTGGACGATGCTCGGCACCGATCTTCAGGAGTGTAACGCCGTGAACAAGACCTTCCGATACAGCACAAGAAAGGGTAGCACAACCATCGAAACGGACGCGATATTTGATGTGCCCGCAAATGTCATGTTGCGATGGCTGCGATATCGCGTCGATCTTGTCGCTGACCTTTATTTCGACGCGCCGTAGCCGCAATCTGGTATCCTCCGCACCGTGAGCACGACGATGGACCAGTTGTATATCGTTGTTTCGTCCTACAACAACGCGACCCTCCTGCCGGATTGCCTGCGCTCGGTGGAGGCGGCGCACCCCGGCATCCCGACGACGGTCTATGTCGCGGATGCCGGTTCGACCGATGGGACGGCAGAGGTTGTGCGGCGCGATTTTCCTGGTGTGCATCTGCGGATCGCCGACGAGAACCGGGGGTACGCTGCGCTAAACAACCTGGCGCTGCGGGAAATCGTCGCGACCGTCCCGGTGGGCGCGGACCGGGCGCGCGTCGCGGTGCTGCTCCTCAACGCGGACACGGAGATGCCGCCGGACACACTGACGGGGCTGGTCGCGCAACTGGCGGCGCACCCGGAGGCGGGGGTTATCGGGCCGAAGATCGTGCTGCGTGACGGGTCGTTGGACTTGGCCTGCCGCCGCTCCTTCCCGACGCCGGCCAATTCCTTCTGGAAACTGACGGGCATGGCGGCGCGCTACCCGCAGAGTCCCCGCTTCGCGCGGTATAATTTGACGTATCATGACCCCGACGAGGAGATCGAGATGGACAGCGGCATGGGTGCATGCCTGATGCTGCGCCTCGCGGCAATCGACGACGCCGGGCTGATGGACGAGCGGTTTTTTATGTACGGCGAGGACCTCGACTGGTCCTACCGCATCAAGGCGAACGGGTGGCGCGTCCGCTACTATCCGCGCGTATGCATCCTGCACCACAAAGGGTCGTCGAGTCGGCAGCGCAGCCTGCGCGCGACGCTCGCCTTCTACGGCGCGATGTGGCGTTTCCATCACCTCCACTACGCCCGCACGACGCCCCCGCCGCTCAACCTGCTCATCTACGTCGGCATCGGCGCGCGGGGTCTGCTTGCTCTTGTGGCGAATGTCCTGCGACCCGCCCGGCGGCGACGGGTGGCGTCGGCGCCAGCGGCTAGTAGACGATAGTCAGTTTTCCGGCTCCCGGCTTCTTTCCCGCTCGCTACCCATCCTCGTTCTCATCCTCTTCGATATTGAACAGGTCAACATCGACGTCCGGCTCGTCGATCAGGTCATCGGCGGCGGAGCCAACCCAGGCAAGGGTGTGATCGCCAATCACCACCGCGCTGCCATCGCGCGCGCCGAGGTGCTCCAGCCGTTTGGAGATGCCCGTCCGTTCGAGCACGCGCTGGAGCCGCGCGACCGCCTCGTCGTTGCTGAAGTTCGTCATCGCGACGACGCGCTCGATCTGCTTGCCGTGCACGGCGAATGTGCCGTCCTGCAGGCGCGCGGCGTACCACCGGCGCTCCTCGTCGGGGGAGAGTTCGCGGCGGTCGGGGATTTCCTTCATCGGCGGCGGCAACTCCGCGAGAATCATCGTGACGCGGTTGATGATCGGGCGCAGCCCCTCCCCCGTCGCGGCGGAGCAGGGGAAGACCGCGAACCCCTCGCCTTCCAGCGTGGCGCGGGCGTCGGGGAAGCGGTCGCGCGCCTCCTGCGTGTCCATCTTGTTGAAGGCGACGATCATCGGGCGGGTGGCGAGTTCCGGCTGGTACGCCCCGAGTTCCGCGTTGATCGTGCGGAAATCATCCAGCGGGTCGCGCCCCTCCATGCCGGAGCCGTCGAGGACGTGCACGAAGACGCGCGTCCGCTCGATGTGGCACAGGAAGTCATGGCCGAGACCGCGCCCCTCCGCCGCGCCCTCGATCAGGCCGGGGATGTCCGCGAGCACGAAGGTCGGGCCGCGATCACCGTCCGGCGCGACGACGCCGAGGTTCGGTTCGAGCGTCGTGAAGGGGTAGTCGGCGATCTTCGGCGTGGCGCGGGTGATGGCGGTGAGGAAGGTCGATTTGCCCGCGTTCGGGAAGCCGACGAGGCCGACATCCGCGATTAGCCGGAGTTCGAGCATGATCCAGCGCGCCTCGCCCGGCTCGCCGAGTTCGGCCATCCGGGGCGCCTGGTGCGTGCTCGTCATGTAGTGCGTGTTGCCGAGGCCCGCCCGCCCGCCGCGTGCGATGATCGATTCCTCCCCCGCGTCGGTGAGGTCCGCGAGCAGTTCGCCTGTCTCGGCGTCCCGCACGGTCGTGCCCGCCGGTACGGCGATTCGCTTGTCCGCCCCGCGCGCCCCCTTGCGCCGCTTCGACGCGCCCTGCACGCCGGGTTGCGCCTTGAAGTGCGCGGCGAACTGGAACGGCAGGAGCGTGTTCAAGTGCGGGTTGACGAACAAAATGACATCGCCCCCGCGCCCGCCATCGCCACCGTCCGGCCCGCCGCGCGGCTCGAACTTCTCACGCCGGAACGCCGCCGAGCCGTTGCCACCCTTGCCCGCCGCCACATGAATCTTTACCCGATCGACCAACATACCGCGCATCGCTCCTTTATCACCGCCGCGTGGCGGCCTCATATGGTATCACACCGGGGGGAAGAGGCCGGAAGCCGGAAACCAGAAACCGGAAGGCGACGGGCCGACATCAGGCTTCCGGCTTCTTCCCACTAGCTTCTGGTTTCTGGCCTCTTCCCCGTCCGGCATCCATCTTGCGCGTACGTCGGCAACGAAAGGAGTGTGACATGGCAGACAAGAGCATCACGAAGGTCAGCGCGGCGCATTCGCCGCACGGCGCAATGGGGCAGAAGTACCTCGCGGCGGGCGTACACATCGGGATGCGCCTGTGGGAGGGCGAGAAGCCGGGCGAGCCGAAGCCCGCCATGGCGCGGGAGTACGAGACCGTCGGCTACGTCATCACCGGGCGCGCGGAATTGCACCTTGAGGGGCAGATGGTGCTGCTCGAACCGGGCGACTCGTGGGTCGTGCCGAAGGGATCATCGCACACCTACAAGATTCTGGAACCCTTTACCGCCGTCGAGGCGACTACCCCGCCCGCGCAGGCACACGCGCGGGATGAGCAGTGAGTAACGAGTAACGAGTAACGAGAGGGAGCGAACCACTCGTTACTCGTTACTGGAGTAGCGCGAGGAGATCGGCGGGCGTCGCGGTGACGGCGTCTGCGAGGGGTTCCAGCTCGGCGCGTGTGTACGGTCCCCAAAGCGCGGCGATGCCCGCCATCCCGGCGGCACGGGCGGCGATCATGTCATGCGTGCTGTCGCCGACGTACCAGCACGATGCGGGCGGCAGATCAAGCAACCGCGCGGCGTGCAGGAGCGGATCCGGGTGCGGCTTGTGCCGCTCGGTGTCATCCTCCACGACGACCACGGACATCTCGCGATCAAGGAGGAACCGCTCGAAGCTCGGCGCGGCGGAGATGCGCGCCTTGGATGTGACGAGGCCCGTCGGGAGGCCGCGCGCGTGGAGCGCCGCCAGCATGTCGAAGATGCCCGGATAGACCGTGACGTAGGTGTCGTGATTGGCGAACATGTAGGTGCGATAGGTCGCGAGCAGTTCCGCCCCATTGCCGGGCGCGATCCGCTCCAACTCGCCAGTCAACGAGCGGCCAATCGTCGGGATAATCGCCTCACGCGGCAGCGGCATGCCGAGATGTTGCGCTGTCGTGTGCTGGAACGACCGGACGATCAGTTCAATGCTGTCGATCAGCGTGCCGTCGAGATCGAAGAGGACGGCGCGGGGCAATGCACCAAGGGCCACGCGATCCGGGTTCTGACTCCTGGCTTCTAGTTTCCGGCTACTCAAGGAAATCCTTCAGCCGCTTGGAGCGGGTGGGGTGGCGGAGTTTGCGCAGCGCCTTCGCCTCGATCTGGCGGATGCGCTCGCGGGTGACGCCGAATGCCTTGCCCACCTCTTCCAAGGTGCGACTGTTGCCGTCGTCCAGCCCGAAGCGGAGGACGAGCACCTGCCGCTCGCGCTCGGAGAGCATATCCAGCACCTCGTCCACCTGCTCGCGGAGCAGGCCGGCGGCCGCGCCGTCCTCCGGTGCGATGGCGAGGGTGTCCGGCACGAAATCGCCGAGGTGGCTGTCCTCCTCCTCACCGATCGGCATCTCCAATGAGACCGGCTCCTGAGAAATCTTGATGATCTCGCGCACGCGCTCCGCCGGGAGGCCCATAATCTCGGCGATCTCCTCGGTGGTCGGCTCGCGCCCCTTCTCCTGCAACAACTGGCGAGAGATGCGGATGAGGCGGTTGATCGTCTCCACCATGTGGACGGGGATGCGGATCGTGCGCGCCTGATCGGCGATGGCGCGGGTGATCGCCTGCCGGATCCACCACGTCGCGTAGGTGCTGAACTTGAACCCCTTGAGGTACTGGAACTTCTCCACGGCGCGAATCAGCCCCATGTTCCCCTCCTGCACGAGGTCGAGGAGGGTCATGCCGCGCCCGACATACTTCTTGGCGACGCTGACGACGAGCCGCAGGTTCGCCTCCACGAGCCGCCGCCGCGCCTCGTCACCGTCCGTCTTGATCCCCGCCCAGTACGCGGAGAGCGCGTCGCGCGAGGCGTCCCATCGCACGCCCGCCTGGTCGATCCGCATATCGCGCGGGATGATCTCGAAGTGCATCAGGAGGGGCTTCGCTGTCCGCTGCCACCGCTTCTGCCGCCGCACCGGCGGCTTCTGCAGGAGCGTTTCGCACGCCTCCGCGATCTCCGCGACGGGTGGCCACGGGCGATTCAGCTCGATCGAGTGGCGCAGAGCGTCCGGCAAGAGCGCGAGCGGCAGAAGGCAGAACTCCAGCAGCCGCGACCGGAGCGCCTCCTCCGCCTCCCCGGCGGGCCATTCACGTCGCCTGGCGACCTCGGCCAGCGCGCCCTCCGGGAGCGAGTTGAGCGGCACGACGCCATCGAAGACCTCGGTGCGCTGCATCGGGAGCGGCTTCTGCCGGATCTCCTCGAAGAGCGTCGTGACGACGTGCCAATTAGCGGCGAGATCGCGGTAGAGGTGGCAGGCGAGTTCGGCCCCGGTCGGGTCGCGCCCCTCGGCGCAGTCGCGCAGTCGCTGCTCCTGCCGCACGAGGTAGACGCCCATCTCCATCCGCCGCGCGAGGTCCTGCTCCTCCTCACCGGAGAGGAGCGGCACGCGCCCGATCTCCCGCAGGTACATCCGCACCGGGTCATCGGTGGTGAAGCCGGGGAGATCGGCGTCGGAAATTTCGACGGGGGCGGGCTTGCCGCTCTGCGGGTCCGGCGCGGCGGCGCTATCGAAGACGCGCACGCCCTGCTCACCGAGGTAGGAGATCAGCTGGTCCGTCACCTCGATGCTCTGCTCCGGCGTCGGCAGGGCGGCGAGGATGTCGTCGTACGTCGCGTACCCCTGCTCCCGCGCGCGCGCCACCATCTGCGCCATCTCGCGGTCGATGATGAGGTCGGCGGGCAGATCATCGAACCCGTCCCCCCCCGTTTCGCCCACTGGCGCGTCGTCCGGCAGGGCGTCCAGCATGGCGGGCGCATCCTCCGGCTCAACGATGGCGTCATCCGCCGCAAACGCGGGTGTCTCGGCGGCGGATATGTCGTCGCCTCGATGGGGTCGGCGTGGATCATCAATCACGATAGTGGAGTCTCCAAGGGGAGGTGAAAGCGGTGGTCAACGAGCAATAGGTAAAACGTTCGGCACTTCTTCTCGGTTCTTCGTCCTCAGTCCTCAGTCCTCGATACGCAGCACCTAGCATTTGCTCCTCTTCCGGTGCACTCTTCTACTACACCCCGCGCGGGAATGCAAGGAAAATCGCCGTGATCGTCACCTGTCCGTACAACGGGGAGCGGTCGGCAGGCAGTGGTCAGTAGTCGGTAGGCAGGGATTTCGCCGGGCGTCCATTCGTGGGCATCAAGTGGCCCTCCACGGTCTTCCGTTCCTGTTCGTGCTATGTGTAATGCAACAGTAATAACCCGGTGGTAGGCTCATTCCTGTTTCCAGGCATCACTCATAACTGACTACTGTCTACTGTCTACTGTCTACTCAAGGAGCCTCTCGATGATCTTCAAATCCCTCACCTCGGGCCGCGCCAACCGCGCCGCGTACGGCGACCGCCTGCCTCCCGGCCAGACGCTGACCAATAAGTGGCCGATCCTCCACTACGGCAATATCCCGCGTTTCGATCAGAAGACGTGGGACTTTAGGATCTCGGGTCTGGTGGAGCGGCCCGTCACATGGTCGTACGAGGAGTTCCGCGCCCTGCCGCGCGCCGAGATCACGGCGGACATGCACTGCGTCACCCGCTGGAGCACCTTCGATAACCACTGGGAGGGCATCTCCACAAAGGAGGCGCTCGCGCACGTGACGCTCAAGCCGGAGGCGCAATTCGTCCTACTGAAGTGCGACGGCGGCTACACGACGAACATGCCGCTCGCCGTCTTTGCAGACGACGGCTGCCTCTTCGCGTGGCGCAACAATGGGCAGGACCTCTCCGCCGCCCACGGCTGGCCCCTACGCCTCGTCGTCCCGAAGAAGTATGCGTGGAAGAGCGCGAAATGGGTGCGCGGCATCGAGTTCCTGCCGGAAGACCGGCTCGGCTTCTGGGAACGGTACGGCTATCACAACGACGCCGACCCGTGGAAGGAAGAGCGGTTCGCGTGAGGTCAATGGCCGACCGTTAATGATCGTATGAACTCCCCGTACGCCATAGATGTTGACCCCACAGCGTACGGGGAGTTTGCCTGCATTTGCCGTCCGCCTTCACCCGTTTGTCCGGCGGGCTTTGTGACGCCCGCAAGTCGCATCCCGCAGTTCCCCGTCACATTCCACCTGACATTTGCATTATAATGAATGGAAATGTATTTTTGGTCGTCCATGTTATAACAATGGTTGTCCGAGTAGACACAGGAGGTTTTCTCATGCGGCGTGCGCGTTTTCTGCTCACGATGGCGGTCCTCTCGGTTGGTCTCTTCGTAATGGCCAATCCGGTCTTCGCGGCCACCAGTAGCAACGGGTCTACGGTTGTCAAAGTTGGGCCCGGTAAGCCGGTGCTTCCGGAGGCCCCGCTCGCGATCATCCTGCCGCTCGTCGGCCTCGTCTGCTTCGCGATGTATCGCCGTCGGCAGCACACGCCGGACACAACCGCGCAGTAAGCAACGCACGACGCTCGTTACAAACGGGGAGGGGCACAAAGGCTGATGGCGACGATTTCCGGCATCTCCCCCACGCGCGTGCATAACTCCGCGCGACGTATTCCCTTCGGCGGCATCGGGCGGCCACTGACGCTCATTGTGAGCATCGTGGTCGCCTATTTCTTCTCGCTCTCGGACCTGATCCGGGCGATGAAGTTCGACACGCCGCTCTCATATCTCGGCCTCGTGCCGCCGATTGCCTTCACGCTCGGCTGCGAGCACGAGGTCGCCATCAGCAACGGCGTCATGGCGCGGATCGTCAACTATATCAAGCTGGATGTGAACGAGACGTGGAGCACGCTCTACTGGGAGCAGCGCATCGAGCGGGGCGGCAAACTCTTCTACCAGCGGGTCGTCATGCTCTACGGCCTGCAACTCGCGCCCGGCGAGAAACTCTCCGGCTCGCGCTCCAGCGCCAACAACGCCCTATTGCTCACCGGTCTGATCGGGCAGATCACCCCGCAGTAGGCAGGTGCGCGACACCTCCCGATGCGCGAATCGCTCCGGGGAGCGCCCGCGCCATCATGCCGACGGGATTTCCGCAGCGACACGCACGTCGCGCGACCGTGACACCGGCGCGTCACCGTCCGGCGGATGCAGGTCACGAAAAACCGGCATGACGAGCAGCAGCATCGTGGCGAGCGCGAAGAATGTGCCGATGCCAACAAAGAGCGCCCGCAGCCCGATCGGGTCGATGAGCACGCCCGCGACGCCCCTGCCGAGCGGGATAAACGCGAACGCCAACGCCGTGGTGATCCCCTGCACCCGCCCCAGGAGCGCACTCGGCACCCGCTCCTGCCGGATCGTGCTGAGCACGGGATTCACCATGCCGGCGCTGAGTCCGTAGACAAACTCGATGGCGATGAGCGCACCGAGGGGCGGACTGAGGCCGAGTGCGCCGAAGGAGAGCATCGCGCCGAGCGGGTAGAGCGCAATTGTGACCAGCCGAGGTAGGCGGTGCCCAACCGCCGCGAATACGAGCGAACTGATGATCGCGCCCGCGCCGAACGCCGCGAGGACGACACCGAAACTGACCGCCGTGCCGAAGACGCGCTTCGCGTAGACGGCAAGCAGCAGCGACCACGGCGCTTCGATGAGGTTCGTGAAGGTGAAGAGCGCGGTGAGCGCGCGCAGCACGCGGTTGCCCGCGAGAAACCGCCACCCCTCGGCGAGGTCGGCGAAGTACCGTTTCGCTCCCGCACCATGCGACTCGGTGTGTGTGCGATGCGGGATGAGGAGGCCAATGAGCGCGGCGGAGAACGCGAACGACACGGCATCGAGCCAGAGCACATTGTCCGCGCCCAACGCCGCGATCAGCACGCCCGCGAGTGGCGGGCCGAACAGGATGGCGAAGCGGGGGATAGACTGCACGAGGGCATTTGCCCGTTCCAGCCGCATCCCGGCGATGGCGGCGAGGTCGGGAACGAGGCTTTCTCGCGCAGTGTTCCCCGGCGTGTTGAAGAGGTTGGCGAGGAAGGTCAGCGCGAGCAGTTGCCAGAAGGCAAGCCCCGTCGTGTGGTAGAGGAGCGGGATGAGCGCAATCGTCACGCCGCTCGTCACGTCCGCTAACACGCTCGTGCGTTTGAAGCCGAGCCGGTCCACGAGTGTGCCGCCGAAGATGCCGCCGATGATGAAGGGGAGCGTGGCGAAAACGCCCGTTAGCCCCGTCTTCGCCGCGCTATTCGTCGTTTGGAGGACGAACCACGGGATCGCCACACTCGTCAACATGCTGCCGGTGAGGGAGATGATCCCCGCGATGGTCAGGGAGACAATCGGGAGCCGTTGGGTCGGTGTCGCGCGCGTGATCGCCATCCTGCGTTACTCCTCCATCGTGACTCGCACACAGAGTGTATCGCAGGGTATTGATTTTGTCAATATCACGATGAATTTTATTGAGTAGAGAGGTGGCAAAACAATAGAAATCGGGCAGGCGATCTACCTGCCCGATAGAGAAAACGAATGCGGCTAGTATTTCGGCAAGGAGGAATCCACTTCATCCGACCACGCCAGGATGCCGCCGGTGAGATTCTTCAGCTTGCGGAAGCCTGCGTCCTTGAGGATGCCGAGCGCCTTCGCGGAGCGGACACCGGAGCGGCATTGCAACACGATCTCGTCGGCGGAGTCGAGTTCGTGCATCCGCGCGGGGACATCGCCCACGGGGATGAAGCGCACGTCCGGCTCCTTGATCGTGCCGAGCGCCCACTCGTGCGGCTCACGCACATCGACGATGACGATGTGCTCGCCCGCATCCAGCCGCTGCTTCAACGCGCGCGGGGTGATCTCCCACTGCACGTCCAGATTGACCTCCGGCCCCGGTGTGATGCCGCAGAACTCGTCGTAGTCGATCAGACCGGCGAGCGTCGGATGCTCGCCGCAGATCGGGCAGGTCGGGTCCTTGCGCAGTTTGTACTCGCGGAACTGCATCTTCAGGGCGTCGAAACGGAGCAGCCGCCCGATCAGCGGGTCGCCGATGCCGAGGATCAGTTTGAGCGTCTCCGCCGCCTGCAACGCGCCGACGATGCCGGGCAACACGCCGAGCACGCCGCCCTCCGCGCAGGAGGGAACGAGGCCGGGCGGTGGAGGCTCCGGGTAGAGGCAGCGATAGCATGGGCCTTCCTTCGCGTAGAAGATCGAGACCTGCCCCTCGAAGCGGAAGATCGAGCCGTAGACATTCGGCTTACCCAGGAGCACGCACGCATCGTTGACGAGATAGCGCGTCGGGAAGTTGTCCGTGCCGTCCACGATGATGTCGTAGTCCTTGAAAATCTCCAGCGCGTTCTCGCTGGAGAGGCGCGTCTCGTACGTCTGAATCTCCGTGAAGGGGTTGAGGGCGGTCAGCCGCCGCTTCGCCGCTTCGAGTTTCGGCGTGCCGATGTCCTCCGTCGTGAAGGTCACCTGGCGCTGGAGGTTCGAGGAATCGACGACATCGGCGTCCACGATGCCGAGGTGCCCGACGCCCGCCGCCGTGAGATACAAGCCGAGCGGCGCGCCGAGGCCACCCGCGCCGACGAGCAGAACGCGCGCCTGCTTCAACTTCTTCTGCCCCGCCAGCGTCACCTCCGGCATGATGAGGTGGCGACTGTACCGCCCGATCTCCTCCGCCGAGAGTTCCACGTCCTCCACGGTCGCCGCGCCCCCCGCGATGGACGGCACAATCGTCACGGTATCGCCGGACGCGACGGGTGTGGCGTCTTTCTGCAAATAGCGGATGTCCTCATCGTTCAGATAGACATTGACGAACGACCGCAGTTGGCCGCCGTCGTTGTAGAGGTGCTTCTTGAGGTCGCCGTACGCCCCGGTGAGTTGGCCGAGCACCTCACCGACCGTCCCGCCGCTGTACGCCACCTGCTCCTGCCCCCCAGCGAACTGCCGCAGCGCCGTCGGGATCAATACCGTCACATTCTCCGCCATCATTACCTCCTCGTATCAATGAGAAACCGATTGAAACGCAAAGACGCAAAGAGAACACGGGGTCTTAACACAGAGCGCGCAGAGGCCACGGAGGACACAGAGGAATCCCCTTGTATTTTCCCCCTCTGTGCGCTCTGTGCGCTCTGTGTTACGTCCCTCCTGGCATCTTTGCGGTTCATCCCTGGTTTCTCCCCTCTTCCTCAGCCACGCTCGATGATTTGCTCTTCATTGTAGCCGGAACGGTCGTCTTTGAGCACCCAACTGGTGAGGTTAAGCGCGATGCCCTTGTAGACGGCCTGGATGACGTACGAGTACGTCGGCCAGGCGAAGTCGCGGTCGGTCTCCGAGGGATGCGGCTCGCTGTCGGGGTGCGAGTGGTAGAAACCAAGCAATGCCAGCCCCGCCTCACGCGCCTGCCGTTCCTCCCGCGCGATCACGTCCGGCTCGATGCGGAAGCGTCGTCGCCGCTCGTCCACCTGCTCCCACGCATTCTCGACAGCAATAACGTCGCGCACGATCTTCTCGCCGTCGTGATTCTCCCCGATCAGCAGCCCACAGACCTCATCGGGGTATCCCCGCTCGCTCTGGTGGCAGACCGCCGCCCGATGCTCCGTCGTCCAAACCAGGGTCATACTCGCTCCTAACAACGATTCAACACAGAGGACACGGAGAGCACAGAGAGGAAATACGATTGAGAGTCTCCATAGCTATCGCTTCCTCTGTGTTCTCTTGAGTTCTCTGCGGTCTCTGTAGTCATTCCCTTCCCGCATCTTCGGACCAGAAAGGGAGCGAGAGGTATTTCGCCGCGCCGTCGCAGAGGACGGTGACGACGGCGCCTGCGTCGAGCATCTCCGCGACGCGGAGGGCGGCGACGACATTTGCGCCGGTGGATACGCCGACCATCAAGCCTTCCTCGCGCGCGAGCCGCTTGACCATCGCGTAGGCGTCGTCCGTGCTCACCTCCGCGATCTCGTCCGCGAGCGACGGATCGTAGATGCCGGGAACGATGGCGGAGGCGTAGTGCTTCATCCCCTCCAACCCGTTCAGCGGGCCGTCCGGCTGCACGGCGATCAGCCGGACGGCGGGATGGTACGCGCGCAGGCGGCGGCCCGTCCCGGTGAAGGTACCGCTCGTGCCCATCCCCGCGACGAAATGCGTCACCGCGCCGCCCGTCTGCTCCCAGATTTCCGGGCCGGTGGTGTCGTAGTGAGCGCGCCAGTTCGCCTCGTTATTGAACTGATCGGGATAGAAGTACCGCTCGGGGTGCGCGGCGTAGCGGCGCTGCACCTCGTGGATCGCGCCGTCGAACCCCTCTGTCGGGTCGGTCTGGATCAGCGTCGCGCCGTACGCAGCGAGGATGCGCTTCCGCTCCTCGCTCGCGTTCGCGGGCATGCAGAGTTCGACCGCGTAGCCGAGCGTCGCGGCGATCATCGCATAGGCGATGCCGGTGTTGCCGCTCGTCGCGTCGAGGAGCGTCTTGTCCGGCGTCAGCACGCCGCGCGCGATGCCGTCCGCGATCATCGCGCGCGCCGGGCGGTCCTTGACGCTGCCGCCGGGATTGAGCAACTCCGCCTTCGCCGCGACAGTCACGGCTTCCGGCAGGTGCGCGGTGATGTGCGTGAGCCGCACGAGCGGCGTGTTGCCGATCAAATCGAGCACGGTTGTCGTGCCCTGTGTCATTGCCTGCACCATCGGTACTCGTCCCTTCTCGCAATCGCGGCGCGCATTGTCGCAGAAGTTACGCGACGAACGCAACAATGATCCGCGCCTGCGTATTGTTGACAACAGGGATGACGGTGCGTACATTCCCCTAACGTACAGGCACGCCGAACCGGATGGAAAGGGCGGCAATTGCAAACGGGCGAGATGGCGCCGGATGTGACAGTGACAGTTGAACATGAGCGGGTGCGGCTGCGCGATTTTGTCGGCGCGAAGCGCGTCGTCCTCTACTTCTATCCGAAGGACAGCAGCCCCAGTTGCGCGATGGAGGCGCGGGGGTTCAACGCGCTGATCGAGCAGTTCGCGGTGGCGGAGACGGCGGTAATCGGCGTCAGCACGGACGACGCGACCTCGCACGCCCGGTTCGCGCGGCAGGAAGGGCTGCGCTTTTCGCTTGCCACGGACCCGGACGGCGCGGTGGCGAATGCCTTTGGCGCGGCGAGCCGGCTCGTGCAGGGTATCGTCGCCAAGCGTGTCACCTTCCTGATCGACACCGATGGCCGCATCGCCCGCGTCTGGGACCGCGTCAACCCGCTCACGCACCCGCAGGATGTGCTGGACGCCGTGCGGCGGCTCGCACAGGCGGCGTAGCATCCACGCTGTTCCCAATTCCGATTACCCGCGCATCGTTACGACATGGAACCGCTGAATTGCTCGGTGATCTTGCGTGCGGAACTGACGACACATTCGGCTTGTTGCCGCTCATCCGCTGGCCGGAACCGCTGCTCGGGTTGCGTGATCCCCACCGAGCCGATGACACGGCCCGCGTGCCCAAAGATCGGCGCGCCGAACCCCACCGCCCCCGGCGTCCGTTCGCCGCGCGTGAGCGCGTACCCCTGCGCTTGCACCCGCGCGAGCGCCCGCTCCAGCGCCGCCCGGTCGGTGATTGTTTGCGGGGTGATCGACGGCAATGGCCGTGTGAGGATCGCGCGCTGCTCGGCTTCCGGGAGGAACGCGAGGATGGCGAGGCCGGTCGCGCCCGCTGTGACGGGGAGCCACTCGGCAATCTGGCGAATTTGGCGGATCGGATGCGGCGAATCGACGGTCGCCGCGAGCATCATCTCCTGGCGCGACGGGTCGTACAGCGCGAATAACGCCGTTTCCCCGGTCGCTTCCACGAGTTCCTTCAGCCAGGGCAGGGCGACCTCGCGTACGGAGTTGTGGTCCGCCGCCTTCCACGCCAGGCGCAGGAACCCGAGGCCCAGACCGTAGCGGCCCGTCTCCGGGCCCTGCTGGATCAGGCCACCCGCTTGCAGATGCGAGAGCACGCGGTGCAGGGTACTTGGGTGCATCGCGACCCCCGCAGCGATCTCCCGCAGGCCCCACGATGTCCCCGCTGCATCGACCATCCAGAGCAGAACCGCGAACGCCCGCGCCACCGGATCGCGCGTCTCGCGCTGCGCGGATTCCTTCACGGTTGACGGCGGCTCCAATGATGACTCCCTCTCGCTTGGGCGGCTCCGCTCCACGCATCATCGGGCAGTATGCGATGGCACCGCGTTATCGCCCGGCCGCTATCATCCAAATGTATACTACAGCCGTGTCAAAATTCCTTTCAAAGAAATCGAAGCTGCAACGAAAATCCAGTTAGTGCCGAGCATCCCGGTAGCGCAGGGTTTCCTGCCTGCGCTATCACATAAACCATCACACGCACTCCTTGACAGCGCGCGCAGATAGACGTATCATGGTTATAAAGAAACGTTCGTTTCTTTATAAGGAATATGCGAGTGCGTCAGCACCTGTCGCCGAGCACCGTGCATCTCTCGTTCCCGCGCGTTGCCTACGGTACAATGGTGGGAAGCAATTTCGCGCGGGGGAACGGGGTGTCGTCAGTTCGTGCGTACCTGTGTTCGTCTGAATGGGCATCGATCAGAGCCGTTCGGAAGCTTCGAAAGCCGGGAACGGCGAGGAGGAAACCGTGGAGCGCCCTATCTATCCACACATCGATTCGACTCCGGAGATGGTCACCCGCGTCTACGACCGGATGAAGGCGAATCTGCCGATCATCCGTGAGCGGCTCGGTCGGCCGCTGACGCTGATGGAGAAGATCGTCCTCACGCATCTCGACGACCCCGCCGGGCAGGACCTGAAGCCGGGCGAGAGTTACCTGATGGTCCGGCCCGACCGCGTCGCCCTCCAGGATGCGACGGCGCAGATGGCCCTGTTGCAGTTCGCGCAGGCGGGCATCTCGCAGGTCGCCGTGCCATCGACTGTCCACTGCGACCACCTGATCCGCGCGCACATCAACGCGGATCTCGACCTCGCGGGCGCGACCTCGGAGAACCGCGAGGTCTACGACTTCCTCTCGTCCATCTCGCAGAAGTACGGCCTCGGCTTCTGGAAGCCGGGCAGCGGCATCATCCATCAGGTCGTGCTGGAGAACTACGCCTTCCCCGGCGGCATGATGATCGGCACGGACTCGCACACCCCGAACGCGGGCGGCCTCGGCATGATCGCCAGCGGCGTTGGCGGCGCGGACGCGGTCGACGTGATGGCCGGCTACCCGTGGGAGGTGAAGTACCCGAAGAAGATCGGCGTGAAACTAACGGGCGCCTTGAACGGCTGGGCATCGCCGAAGGATGTCATCCTGAAGTTGTGCAGCATCCTCACCGTGAAGGGCGGCACGAACGCGATCGTCGAGTTCTTCGGTGAGGGGTGCGTGACGATCTCCTGCACCGGCAAGGCGACGATCTGCAACATGGGCGCGGAGCACGGCGCGACGACCTCCCTCTTTCCCTTCGACGAGCGGATGGACCTTTACCTGCGCGGCACGGGCCGCGCCGCGCTGGCAGACCTCGCGAAGGCGAGCCGCGATATGCTCGTCGCGGATCCGGAGATCGAGGCGGAGCCGGAGAAGTACTTCGACCGCGTCGTCGAGATTGACCTGACGACGCTGGAGCCGATGATCGTCGGCCCGCACACGCCGGACCTCGCGCGCTCACTCTCGGAGATTGCCGCCGCCGTCGAGACTGAGGGGTACCCGGACAGGCTCTCCGCCGCCCTCGTCGGCTCCTGCACGAACTCGTCGTACGAGGATATCTCCCGCGCCGCGAGTGTCGCGCAGCAGGCGATCGCGCACGGCGCGACGATGCGCACGAACTTCATGATTACCCCCGGCTCCGAGCAGGTGCGCGCCACCCTCGCGCGGGACGGCCAGCTCGATACGCTGGAGCAGATTGGCGGCAAGGTGCTCGCGAATGCCTGCGGCCCCTGCATCGGGCAGTGGCAGCGCGACGACCTGACGACCCTGCCGCTCGTCACTGCCGGTGAGGCGAATGTCGCGCAGCCGAAGCCGAAGAACTCGATTATCAACTCCTTCAACCGCAACTTCCCGCGCCGCAACGACGGCAACCCGGACACCTTCTCGTTCATCGCCAGTCCGGAGATCGTCATCGCGTACGGCCTCGCCGGTCGCCTCTCCTTCAACCCCCTGACGGACCCGCTGGTAGCCGACGACGGCAGTAGTTATATGCTCGAACCCCCGGCGAAAGCGCCCGACCTCCCCGCCGAGGGCTTCGTGACGGACATCACCGGATTCGTGCCGCCCGCCGAGGATGGGCGCAACGTCGCGGTGAAGGTGAACCCGGAGAGCACGCGGCTCCAACTGCTGCAACCCTTCCCCGCGTGGAACGGCAAAGATTACCTGAACGCGCCCGTGCTCATCAAGGTGAAGGGCAAGTGCACGACGGATCACATCTCGCCCGCCGGGCCGTGGCTCCGCTTCCGCGGGCACCTCGACCACATCAGCGACAACATGTTCGTTGGCGCGATCAATGCCTTCACGGGCGAGGCGGGCACAACCCGCAATGACCTGACGGGCGAGGAGAACGTCCCCGTGCCGCAGGTCGCGCGGGAGTACAAGGCGGCGGGGATGCCGTGGGTTGTCGTCGGCGACGAGAACTACGGCGAAGGCTCCAGCCGCGAGCACGCCGCGATGGAACCCCGCTTCCTCGGCGCGGCGGCGATCGTCGTCAAATCATTCGCGCGCATCCACGAGTCGAACCTGAAGAAGCAGGGCGTTCTGCCGCTGACCTTCGCAGAGCCGAACGACTACGACAAGATCCGCGAAGACGACCGCGTGGATCTCTCCGAGATCGGCGACCTCGCGCCCAACGCACCAGTGATGATGCGCGTCCGCCACAGCGACGGCACGAGCGACTTCGCCGAACTGCGCCACACGATGAACGAGGAGCAGATCGGCTGGTTCAAGGCGGGTTCCGCCCTCAATCTGCTCGCGCAGCGACCGAGCAGGTGACGGGTGGACAGTAGACGGTAGTCGGTAGACAGTGACAGGAAGGGCATCCATATAGGGTGTCCTTTGCCTTGCAGGTGGCGGGTGTTGTGGGCTACTGGCACCCGCCTTGCACCTCTCCTGTCAGTTGATGGGATAACGGGCGATACGGAAACCAGGGGCGGGGCGAGCGTATGGATCATCGAGACAACGAGCGGGACGACGCACCGCCGCCGGGAACACCGCTGACGGGCGATGGCGGCGCGCTGCCCCGGTTCGCGCCATCGCAAGTCATGCCGCGTACCGTTGTGACGATCTTCTTCACCCTGCTCGCGCTCGTCGTCGGCCTCTTCCTCCTCTGGCAACTGCGTCAGATCGCGCGGTGGGTCTTCATCGCGCTCTTCCTCGCGGTCGCGCTGAACCCGGCGGTGGACTGGCTCCAGCGGCACCGTGTCCGGCGCGGCGTCGCGATTGGCATCGTCTACCTGCTGGTGCTGCTCTTCTTCGTCGCGTTGGGGGCGCTCGTCCTGCCACCACTGGTGAGCCAGGTGCGCGACCTGACCAACTTCGTCATCGATACGTTCCAGCAACCGGGCGGCTTCAGCAAGGCGCTGGCGGATCTCGCGAATCGGTACGGCCTCACGGGATACGTCGATACCTTGCGGCAGCAGGTGCGGGACTTGCCGGTGGGCATCATGAACATCACCGGGCCGCTCCTCACCGTGACGCGCGGCGTGGTGAGCAGCATCACCGCCTTCATCAGCATCCTGCTGCTCACCTTCTTCCTCCTGCTCGACGGCAAGGGCTTCGCGGAGGCGGGATTGCGCCTCTTTTCCACGTCGCAGCGTCCCCGTCTCCGCCGCCTGCTCGGTCAATCCTCCCAAGCCGTCTACGGCTACATCACCGGCAACCTGTTCATCAGCCTCATCTGCGGCGTCGGTATCTTCGTCGTGCTGACGATCCTGCGGATGCCGTACGCGGTCGCGCTGGCGCTCGTTGTCGCTCTGCTTGACCTGCTGCCGCTTGTCGGCGCGACGCTCGGCGCGGTCGCCGTCGTCCTCGTCGGCCTCGCCGTTGATCCGGTCAAGGGCGTCATTATCCTCGTCTACTTCCTCATCTACCAGCAAGTCGAGAATAATGTCATCCAACCGCTCGTCTACGGGCGCAGCGTCCACCTGCACCCGCTGGCGGTCTTCCTCGCTGTGCTTGCCGGTGGCACGTTGCTCGGCATCCTCGGCGCGCTGCTCGCCATCCCCATTGCGGAGATCATCCGCCTCCTCGGGGCGGAATGGTTCGCGTCGCGCGCGCGGGCGACCGGGGGCGACGTGCACGGCACGGAGGAGGAGACGCCCGTGGTAGAAGTCGCCGCCGATGCCGCAGGTAATCCGCGCCGAGCGGGGTGAACCGTGCATCCCGTTTCCTCATCCTGCTGTGTGGCATGGCGAAAGGCAGATAGCGGACGCCCGTAGAAACATCCCGATGAGGGAAATCCTCCATTCACCTTTTATTAGAACAGGCGCATTATGTACTGTCGGGGCCCCATTTATGCACCGTCTGGGACTATTTCACGATAGCAATGGCGTGATGCGTATGTAGGGGCGGGGCCTCTTGTGACAACATGACTATCGTGAACGAGGATAAAGCCTATTCCATCATAGCCGGACATCCCTGTAGGCAGATGTAGCCTACGGCCCCAGCTATTACCGCCATGCTTGCACGGGGCACGGAAAAGCGGCCACGATGGCGGCCGCTTCGAGGCTCTTTGTTCCTTAGGAATGCTCCGCTACAACGGACGATTCCGTTGCGCAGCAGGTTCGTTCTCGGCGCTGTCGCGGCGAACCGGCGCGGGTCCGTACCCATTCCCGTTGACACTGCCGTTCGGCACAGAACCGTTGCGCCCGCTGTCGTGCGGCTGCGTGCCATTCGTGCCGTTGCGTCCGTTCTCATGACGCCGCACCGATTCGTCGCCGAAGTCAACGGGCAAATCAACGACGTAGGGGTCCGTCTGCACCGGAGAAACCGGGCGCGCGGGCAGGACCTCGGTGCGCACCGACTGCTCGGGTGCGGGCGGGCGACGGGCAGGGCTGTACGGAGCGGAAACCTGCTGATGCTGGTTCTGGTTGCCGTTCTGGTACTGCTGAATCGGCACGGGTTGAATTGGGATGGGTTGCGGTTGGCCCGGCGGCGCGTTCGCGTACACCGGTTCGCCGGGCGCGCCCTCCATCGGCGGGCCATTGCCGAGCCGCTCGCGGATCGTCGCCATCAGCCGCCCGATGCTGCTTTCTTCGGCCTCCGGCACGGTGGCGGGTTCGAGTTCGGTCGCGCAGTAGGGGCAGATATCCCACGTCACACGGACGAGATGGCCGCAGTTCGGGCACTCGTGGCGCAGCTCAGTGTGGCACGCGGGGCAGACGATCCAATCGTTCTCGATCGCGCGGTGGCAACTGTGGCATCGGGGCAAGTCTTCGAGATCCTGCAGGAGATATTCTTCTTCCAGCGAACGCTGGAACGCCTCGTCGAGCGTGTCGCGCGGGCGCAGCACCATGTAGAGGAGCGCGCCCGGCACGAAGAAGAGCACCGAGAGCAGCGTCGCGAAGATTTGTGTCACGACGCTGCGGGAGCGCTGCTCAATGTCGCGGTACGTCCAGACGATGAGCGCGAACCAGAGCGCCGCGACATAGGCCAAGCCGAGCGCGATCATCAGTTTCGCGCCGGAGGCGATCACTTCGAGTACTTTATCCATCCGTCATTCCCCCTCGCCGGGACGCTCGTTCGACGCGGACCCCGGACCCGCTGCGACCGCTCACGGCAGTTCCCGTCAGTCTACCACAACGCGCTCGAACCGGACGACGCGCAACGCGAAGACCGCCGCCCCGCCGACCTGCACCTCGATTGGATTCGGCATGTAAAACTCACCCGGTTCCATCACGGGCATGAGCGGGTTCATATACTGCGTGCGGGTGTAGCAGTTCTGCTTGAGGATGCGGAGGATGTCTGGCACCTGCGCCTCGTCCACGCCGATCAACACCGTCACGTTCGATTCGCGCAGGAAGCCGCCCGCACTGTTGATCTGCGTCGCGCGGTATCCGTTCTGTGTGAGCGCGGCGAGCAGGCGATCCGCGTCACGCCCCTGAACCACCGCGAAAATCAGCTTCATGGCCCAAACCTGCTTTCTCAGTCGTACGCTGCAGTCGCCATGCTCCGTTCAATCAAAGGGGCAATTGCCGCCTGCACCGCCGCCGCGACGGCCGCTTCCGACCCGCTCGCGTCGATCACGCGCCAGCGGCCTGGCTCCGCTGCGGCGAGCGCATGATACCCGTTTCGGACCCGCTCGTGAAATGCGTCCCCCGCATTGTCCAGCCGGTTCCACTCGCCCGCGCCGCGCCGTCGCCGGTCGAGGCCCGCCGCGACCGGGAGGTCGAGTAGGAAGGTGATGTCCGGCATCAGGCCACCCGTCGCGATCGCGTTGAGCGTCAAGAGCGTCCCGATGTCGAGGCCGCGCCCGTACCCCTGATACGCGAGGGTCGAATCGGCATAGCGGTCGCAGATGACGATGATGTCGGCCCGGAGCGCCGGTCGGACGATCTCCGCGACGAACTGCGCGCGCGACGCGACATACAAGAGTGCCTCCGCCATCGGTTCCATGCCGTCATTCTTGTGATCGAGGATCAGCGCGCGGATCTGCTCGCTGATCGCCGCGCCGCCCGGCTCGCGGGTCATCAGCGTGCGGGACTCACGACGTGCGAGCGCGCGCGAGAGCAAACGCGCCTGCGTCGTCTTCCCGCATCCCTCGACCCCTTCAAATGTGATAAACATCGCGCCCCCGCATCCTAATCCTCAGCCCCGGCCCCGCTCCATCGCCGTACGAAACTTTCTCTTTCGTGATCTCTAGGCAGTGGAGCGGGGGCCGGGAAGTGAGGTTCCCTACGCTGTCCGTACACCTTGCTGGGGATGCTACACGACAAGCGACCGGAATGCAAAGCGCCGCCGCGATCGATGGGAGAGGCGTCGCTACTCCACGCCGCGATAGATTTCCACACGACGATCCGCGCCCTGACCACGGCTCCGCGAGCGCAGGTTGTATCGCTCCGCCATCTGATGCTGCAACCGCCGGATGTACGAGGATTGCGGGCGCAACTCCACCGCCTCGACATTCTCCAGCACGCTGCTGATCGCCACTTCCGCCTCCTCCATCGCCTGGAGTTGCGGGTCGGACGGCCGCTCCGGCTCCGGCGCGGGGCGGCTCACCTCGAAGACATTGCCGAGGACGCTCTCCATCTGCTGCTGCGTGTTGGAGCGCAGCACATAGACCGGCGTCCCGTTGACCTCGGATTCCACCAGCGGTTGGGGCCGACGGCGGTAGTAGTTCTTCAGGGTCATCACCGCGTCCGCTTCCTTGATCGTGCGGACAATCACCGCCGCGACGCGGAGGGCGCGAATCGCCTCCTCTAACCGGTTGCGGCTGACACCGAAGGGGTAGATCCGCAGCGGCTTCTCTTCCGTGCCCCGTCCGCGCCGCACGGGATCGCGCAGTTCGTGGACGACGGGCGCGCGCCGCTCCGGCACGACGGTGTCAGCGTCGACGAAAGGGTTCGGTTGCGCCTTTGCCCGCGCCGCCGCGTGACCGGATGGGGACAAGCCCGTCAGCCGCTCCATCGGCGTCATCGTCTCCGAGGCGCGCACGCTGTTCCGGCCGGAGAGGCGCTCCGGCAGGAGGACGGGCGCCTGACTGCGGCGCTCATTCCACTGGCCACGCCCCCCGCCGGTGTCGCGGTCGCGGTCACGCCCGCGCTGCGTGGCGCCGAAGCGCGCCGGAACGGAGAGGACTTCGTAGCCCCCGTCGTCCTGCCGCTGCCGCACCTCCGGCTCGACGCTCTGATTGCGCAGCGTCGCGTCGACCATCGCGGCGACATCGAGGTAGACGGCGACCTGGTCGCGCTCGCGCAGTTCCACCATGACGGAGAAGGTCGGCGGCGCTTTCCGTTCGAGGATCGACTTCTGCGTGCCGCGTCGCCGCGCCTCCTCGTCCGACAGAGTGACGGACTGGATGCCGCCGATCAGGTCGGAGAGCGTCGGGTTGAGCATCAGGTTTTCGAGCGTGTTGCCGTGCGCGGTGCCGATGAGCTGGACGCCGCGCTCGGCAATCGTCCGCGCCGCCGCCGCCTCCAACTCCGTGCCGATCTCGTCAATGACGATGACCTCCGGCATGTGGTTCTCCACCGCCTCGATCATCACGCCGTGCTGCGCCGTTGGCGTCGGCACCTGCATCCGCCGCGCCCGCCCGATCGACGGGTGCGGGATGTCGCCATCGCCCGCGATCTCGTTCGATGTATCGACGATGACGACGCGCTTGCGGAAGTCGTCCCCAAGCACGCGCGCCACCTCGCGCAGCATCGTCGTCTTGCCGACGCCGGGGCGACCGAGCATCAGGATGCTCTCGCCGGACTCGACGAGATCGCGGATGATCGCGATCGTGCCGTACACCGCGCGCCCAATGCGGCAGGTAAGACCGACGATGTCCCCCTTGCGGTTGCGGATCGCGGAGATGCGGTGCAGGGTTCGCTCGATGCCGGCGCGATTGTCCCCGCCGAACTGCCCGATGCGCTCCGCGACGTACGCCAGGTCCTCGCGCGTCACCTCGGAGTCGCCGAGGCTGACTTCATCACCCTCGTAGCGCGCCTCGGCGTACCGGCCGAGGTCCATCACGATTTCCAGGAGCGCGTCACGGTTGCCGAGTTCGGTGAGCGCGGCGGTGATGCGCGGTGGGAGGACGGAAAGCAAATCTTCGAGGTTGTCGGTCACTTCACTCTCGTACTGTCGGCGTTGGGAGATCGGTTGCGTGGCGCGCTCTGTCGGCTCGGTCGTCTCAAAGGGTTCGTAGCGATTTTCCAACTCTGCACCTTCTTACCCGCTGAGTGGCTGGGGGATCCCGGTACGACGCGGGCTCGCGCCGGGCATTGCGTTGGGTAAACCGTGGGGAGCGCCCGCCGCAGGCTTACGACGGCTCCCCGTCATGGAACGGCCACAATGGCCGAGTGAACCGGTGCCACAACCGGATCGGGGTCAGACTCGTCCTACGTGCCGATAACGACGGCACACGCCCGGCGGCAACCTTGCGAAGGGACGGTAGGGGAGCAAAAGCCGGTGCCGCCTCCCGTACCGAGATGGTCGTGTATTTTACCAGCAGCACCTGGCGGATCAGGGCGGAGAAGCCGAGTTCGTCCAATACGCCGCCCAGATCTTCCTGATGACCGAGCGTGCGCACATAGACGAGGTCGCCCTCGCCCGCCGACAACGCCGCGAGCACGCCCTGGATGAATGCAGTCAGGTCTACGCGCGATTCGGGCCGATACAGCACGTCGATCAGGTGCGAATGCTCGCCACTCAGAGTGCGCGCGTACGCCGTCACCTCGTGCGCCTCGCCGATCCAGTAGGCGGCGCGGTTTGCCCCCCGGCGCGGAATATCCCAGTAGCTACTCGTGCGCGCCTCGGCGAACTGCATCGCCTTCGGCGTCGTGAGCGTATACAGTTGGTGGATCGCCCATGTCTCCCCCCCCATCTGGCGATGCAAGGTGACCTGCTCGCCCACCGTGACCGCTGTCTTATGGTACGGCGCGACATACAGCATCTCGCGGCCATACGTGATGTACCCCGCATCCCGCAGCGCGATCATCGCGTCCGCGTTGTCGGGCACGCGGGCGAAGAGCCGCGTCGCGCCACGCCGACCGGCGGTGCGGGTCACGGCGTCCAGCAACGCCGCCCACATCGTATTGCGCGCCTCTGCCGAGCCGATCCGGTCCTTCCGGCCATACGCGAGGTAGAGCACGTCCCACGTGTGGCTGTCCCGCCGGGCGCGCGCCTGCGCGTACGCGCCGATTGTGCCGTTCTGGACGAGCGCAAACGTCCAGACATTGCCGAGCCATGGGGCGATGCCGCGCACCGCCGTCCGCACCGGGCGCATCCCCGCGACAATTCCTTCCGGCATATCGAGCCGCGCAGTCTCACCCCGCAACCGCCGGATGACGGGGATATCTTTCCAATGCACGGGGCGAATTGAATAGGGGGTACGCTGCTGCGGGGGTATTGATCTGTCGGTACGTTGACGAAAACTCGTCATCCGCGTTGCCCTCGGTCGTCGTGCACGAACGGCCCGCATCCGCAGTATACCGTAGAACAGGCGTACCGACTAGGGGTGTACGTATACATTCATCAAATGCTCACACCGTGGATTTCCGCATCGTGCAATCACGTGATCCCAAGGCGGTTCTCGCACGTTATGTGCCGACGCACCGAGACAATTTCTGTCCCCCGCGTAGTTGACAAAGAGGGGGCAGTACGCAACCCTACCACCCATGCATCGCACGACCGAACCCGCCGCGACCACGCCGCACCGCTCCGACATGCCGCCGCGCGTTCAGACCGTATTGCCCGCCGCTGCCCCGCCGCTGCTCCTGCTCGTCCTCGCCATGATTCCTTTCTGGTCGGCGCTGCTCCACCCGAACCGCATCGCCCTCTCCGTCGATATTCTGTCGAACGTCTCCAGCCCGTGGGACGCCGCGCCTGTCCGCGCCCGCCCGCTGAACGGTCTGCAAGGCGACGGCGTCCTGCTGCTCGCGCCGATGCAGCACTTCACGCGGGCATCGCTCGCCGCTAGTCGCTTCCCGCTGTGGAACCCGTACGCGCTCGGTGGCTCACCCTTCTTCGCGAACGATCAGTCCGCCGTGCTCTATCCGTTGAACGTCCTCACGCTGCCGCTCCCATTCACGACGGGATGGGCGCTCACGGCCGTCACGAAACTCTTTCTCGCGGGCATCGGGACATACGTATATACGCGCACGCTCGGCGTCCGGCGGATCAGCGCGACGTTCGGTGCGGTCGCCTTCATGGAGAGCGCGCCCATCGTCAACTGGGTGCACTGGCCGCTGGTGGGCGTCGCGATTTGCCTCCCGTGGCTCTTCTGGGACGTCGAGCGGCTGCACGGCGCGACGGGGCCGCGCCGTGCTGATTGGTCGGTCTTCCTCGCGGGCGTCGTCGCGACGCAGTTCTATGGCGGGCATGTCGAGACCTCGCTCCACATCCTGCTCGCAACCGGTCTGTACGTCGTCTATCACGCGATCCAGCGACGGCGCAACGCCCTGCGATCACTCGCCCTTTGCGCCGCTGCGGGGGGTCTCGGCGTCGCGCTCGGCGCGTTCCAGTTGCTCCCGACCCTCGCGATCATCCGACCGAGCGCGATTGCGGAAGACCGCGCCCTTCAGGACGTGTTCCAACTCCCCCTCTCCTACCTGACCGCGTGGGTGATCCCGTTCTTCTGGGGCAGCGGCGTCTTCCCCGCGCCCAATCTGGAGTGGGGCATCCGCAATGCGTACGAGACGACGGGATACGTCGGCGTCCCCTGCCTGATCCTCGCGTGCGGCGCGTGGTGGACCAACCACGCCCGGCGGGGGACGAGCGCATTCTTCGTCGCGCTGATCGTGCTCGCATGCGCGCTCGTCTACGAGGGCGTCCCGATCCTCGGTGCGCTCGCGGGATTGCCGTTCGTCCGGCAGGCGCTCAACATCCGGCTCGTGCTCGTGATCGGCTTCGCGCTCTCCGTGCTCGCCGCGCTCGGTCTGGACGGATTGCTGACGAAACTCGCCGCGATGCCCGATACCGAGGTCGCATTCCCGTCATGGCGGGGCCGCGCGCTGCTCGCCGGTGGCGCGGTGATGGCGCTCCTCGCGTTCCGCGTGACGCCCCACGCGATCACCACGCTCTTTCGCGCCATCGCACCGTATCGCGACATCCCGAACCATGCCGCGTGGGATGCGCTCTGGGGCGGCATCGCGGCGATCTGGGTGCTGGCGACGCTCGGCACGCTGGCCCTGCTCGTGCGCCGCGCCGTGCCGGCGCAGGCCGGGAGTGTCGCGCTCCTGCTCCTCCTCATCGCCGATCTCGCGGCATACGGCGCGCACATCAATCCGACCGAGGATGCGCGACTGCTCTTCCCCGAAACGCCGACTGTCGCCCGATTCCGGCAGACCATCGGCACGGACCGGTTCGCCGGTTCGCTCGGCGCGCTCCGACCGAACGCCGGGACGTGGCTTGGCCTGAACGACCTCCGCGCGTATGAGCCGACGGCAAACCGGCGCATCACCGACTACCTCGCCGCCGCTGCGCTCCCCGATCCGCTCAACGGTCAGGTGTCGTTGCCCGTCAGCGTGCCGTTGCTGACCATGGCGGGGGTGCGCTGGTACGTCGGCCCGCCCGATGCGCCCGTGTACACCCAACAAGGCTTCGAGGTCGCGGAGCACATCATTGCAGGCGGGGAGTCCGAGGCGCAGTGGTTCGTCGCGCCGACCGACGGGTTGAGCGCGATCGAACTCTTCATCACGCCACGCTCGCCGGAGCCGGTACCGCTCGTCCTGACGCTACAAGGCACGGATGGCGCGACCATCGCACGCGAGACGGTGCAATCGTGTATGGCACACACCGGCTGCCCAGTGCTCTTCTCCTTCCCGACACTGCCGCACTCCGGCGGCCAGGGATTCGGTGTAACGGTGAGCGCGCCGGAGGCGCCGCGCGAGTCGGGCGTTGCCCTCTGGTTCACCCGCGAGCCGGACGAGCGCATCGCTGCCGGTCGGCTCAGCGATGATGCCCCCGTCGCGGGCGCGCTGTACTTCCGTCTCTTCATCGCGCCGGGCGCGGGGTTGCCCGTCGCGTGGACGGAGGGCGGGTTCCGCGTCTGGGCGGTGCCGGACGCCCGACCACGCGCCTACTTCGCGACAGCGATCACGCGCGTCACCGACCTGCCGCGCGCCATCGTCGCGATCCGCGAGAGTGCGGCGACGCCGAATGCGGCGGTGCTGGAAGGCACGACACCCGCCGCGCCTACTGAGGCCGGTGTGGTGCGCATCATGCACGACACCCCCGGATCGGTGACGCTCGACACGGACCACCGTGGTGGGGACGCGCTGCTCGTGCTCAATGAGACGACTGACCCCGGCTGGCGCGCGACGGTGGACGGTCGGCATGTCCCGATTCTCCATGTCAACGCAATCGCACAAGGGGTCATGGTACCGGAAGGCGCGCATACCGTCCGGTTCATCTACGCGCCGCAGCCCGTCTTCGTGGGCGGCATCATCAGTGGCGCGGCAGGGATCGTCTGCGTCGCGCTACTTGCGTCGTCGTGGTGGCAGCGCAGATTTAGAGTTCGCGACGACCATTGAGCGCGCGGCCAAGCGTCACCTGATCGGCGTACTCGAGGTCGCCACCGACGGGAAGCCCGCTCGCGGGGCGTGTGACGCGGATGCCGAGCGGGCTGATCGCGCGGAAGAGGTACATCACCGTTGCCTCGCCGTTCGTGTTCGGGTTCATCGCGAGGATGACCTCCTTCACATCGGGCCTGCTGAGGCGCGAGAAAAGTTCCTTGATCCGCAACTGGTCCGGCCCGATGCCCTCAATCGGGTTGATCGCGCCGTGGAGGACGTGGTACAGCCCGCGATACTCGCCGGTGCGCTCCAGCGCGACGAGATCGAGCGGCTCCTCCACGACGCAGATGATCGACCGGTCGCGTCCGGGGTCCGCGCAGAAATCGCAGGGGTCGTTCTCCGTCAGGTTATAGCACTCCGAGCAGAACGTCACCCGCTCCTTCACCTCCAGCACCGCCTCCGCGAGCGCGACCGCCTGCTGCTTCGGTGCTTTGAGCAGGTGGTACGCAAGCCGCGAGGCGGACTTCGGCCCGATGCCCGGCAACCGCCCCAACTCCTCAATCAGGCGCGTCACCGGTTCTGCGGTCGAGCGAGGACGAATGCTCACAAATCGTAGTCCTTCCAAACCAAGCGCGTACGAACACCACGAAAAGTATACCAAAACCGGGAGAAGCCGGGGAGAGGAACCGCAACGGCGCAAAGAGCACAAAGGACGCAAAGGGGGACCGGGTTTCAACACAGAGCGCACAGAGTTCACAGAGTCCGCAGAGCAATCCTCTTTTTCCCTCTCTGCCCTCTGCGGGATCCATGTCCTCTGTGTTAAGACCCTTCTTCTTTGCGACCTTTGCGTCCTTTGCGCTCTTTGCGCCGTTGCGGTTCTCCTCGCTTCCCCCGGATTGACGGGCGCAAACGGCTCTGTCATGCTGTGCCGATTGGAGCATACGGAGCAATCGACCGGGCGAGAAGGAGCATGGAAGCAATGCAGAGTACACGACCCGTCATCGGCATCACGCCAGCGGTCATCGAGGATGCGCACGCCGCGTTCGGTGATGTCCTCATCCATCGCCTGACGGACACATACACGAACGCGGTGGAAGCCGCCGGTGGTATCCCGGTCATCCTCCCGTCGGCAGACCCCGCCGCAGCCGGGCAGGTCGTCGCGCGCATCGACGCGCTCATCCTCAGCGGCGGCGGTGACATCCGGCCCGAGCGGTATGGCGACACCGGCCCGCAGCACGAGAAGACCTACGGCATCAGCGACGCGCGCGATGTCTGGGAACTCGCGCTCCTCGACGCCGCACTCGCGATTGACCTGCCCATCGTCTGCATCTGTCGGGGCATTCAGGTGCTCAATGTCTACTGCGGCGGCACGCTCTGGCAGGATGTGCCGACGGAATACTCGGACGACAAGAGCCACAAGCAGCCCGACGGCGCGGGTTCCGAGGCGACCGCGCATGTCGTCACCGCGACCGGCCTGCTGGCGGAGGTCTACGGCATGGGCGAGATCGGCACGAACTCGTTCCACCATCAGGGCATCAAGGACCTCGGCGTCGGTCTCATCGCGAATGGCTGGGCGCCGGACGGCCTCGTTGAGGCGGTCGAGATGCCGGAGCACTCCTTCGTCCTCGGCATGCAGTGGCACCCGGAGGCGATGTTCGCCAGGCGCTCCGAGCACGAAGCGCCCTTCCGCGCCCTCGTGGCTGCTGCCCGGCAAGGGTCGCTCTCCGTTGCGGACTGATCACCGCCGCATCAACACGATGAGCGAGACGCCTGGGAGATCATCAATCCCAGGCGTCTTTCAGCAGCGTGCGAAAGAGATCGTCGAGGGCGGATTGATCTGCTCGCTGCGTCTCCTTCTCCATCGACGTTATTTCCGCCTCATATGCCGCAATCCGCTCCTCCAGAAACGCATGAATTGCCGGTATCCGGGGTTCGGTGTCGAGTTCGTCGCCCGCGCGCTTCCGCTGCAAGAGATCGACAATTGCATCGGTCAGTTGCCCGCCGGCGGGCAGCTGCGCGCGCACAAGCGTCGGGAAATCGAGCGGCGGGAATGTCCCATGCTCAAGCAGCCAACCGCACGCGAGCATGGGCCGGAGGACAGAGAAATACTTCGTCACCGGCACGACATCGCCCCGCAGGTAGTGGTTGAACTGCCCTTTCGCGAGGTTAATGTAGTGGTGCATGCTCGACCGCAGGGTCACGTACATCGGTGCGAGGCTAAGGATGCGGGCGGCGGTGTCGAACCGCTCGGCGTACACGATGGGGGAATGGAGCCATTCGAGGATTGACGGGTTCGACCGCTGGAACAACCCGAGCGCCTTCTGCATGTCCCATCCGGTGATGTCGAGGTTGTCCGCAATCGGCTTCTCGATGACATCGCGCGTCGGTGCGATTGCCAGGTACGATTCCACGGTTCGCAGGTAGAGGAAGCGAACATCGTAGTCGCTATCCCGCGACGGGAAGCCCCACGCCCTGCTGCCGGACTCCACCGCATAGAGAACGCGCACGTTTTCGGACACGTCGATCTGTGCCAGTTCCGTGACAATCGTCCCCTGCATCGCGCACCCTCCCCTGCGGGATCATCGCATCTCACGCACAGTATAGACGACGCGCAGAAGAAAGCCGGATGGGGAGTTTGAAACCCCATCCGGCTTGGCATCTCATAGTCTGCGGGAGATTATGCGACGACGGCGACCATCTCAGGTTGCCGCGCCGCGATGGGCGGTTCGAGCGTGTCGAGCGGGTCCTTCGTGACCGGCACAGTTGGCACGATTGGCCTTTCGAGCGCCACCTTGAGCACATCGTCGATATGCTCCGCGAGCACGAAGTGCATCGACTTGCGCGCGTCCTTCGGCAGGTCGTCCAGGTCGCCCTCGTTGCGCTTCGGCAGGATGACGGTCGTCAGTCCCGCGCGCCGCGCCGCGAGCACCTTGTCCTTCACGCCACCGATAGGAAGCACCTGGCCGCGCAGCGTGATCTCACCCGTCATGGCGAGGTCGTCGCGCACGGGGATGCCGGTGAGCAGCGAGGTGATCGCCGTCGTGAGCGTGATGCCCGCCGACGGGCCATCCTTCGGCACCGCGCCCGCCGGGACGTGGACGTGGATGTCACTATCCGCGAAGACCTTCGGGTCGATGCCGAGAGCCGTCGCCCGCCCGCGCACGTAGCTCATCGCCGCCTGTACGGACTCCTTCATCACGTCACCGAGCTGGCCGGTGATGAGCAGGTTGCCCTTGCCCGGCATTCGCGTCGCCTCGAAGAACATGATGTCGCCGCCGACCGCTGTGACGGCGAGACCCGTCGCGACGCCCGGCATCGCCGTGCGCTCGCGGATCTCCTCGCGCTGGAAGCGGGGCCGCCCGAGGTAGTGCTGCACCTGCTTCGGGCCGATTACCTTCTTCGCGCCGCGCTTTGTCCCGCCCGCGACCTCAGTCGCGACTTTGCGGGAGATCGCGCCCAGTTCGCGTTCGAGGCTGCGGACGCCCGCCTCGCGCGTGTACCCCGCGATCACCGTCTGGAGCGCGGCATCGGTCAGCGCCAACTCGCTCGGCTTGAGCGCGTTCGACTCGATCTGCTTCGGCAACAGGTGCCGCTTGGCGATGTGCAGCTTGTCCTCCTCGCTGTACCCCGCCAGTTCGATGATCTCCATCCGGTCGCGCAACGCCGCCGGGATCGTGTCCAGCATGTTCGCGGTCGCGATGAAGAGCACCTTCGAGAGATCGAACTCGACATCGAGGTAGTGGTCGCGGAACGTGCTGTTCTGCTCCGGATCGAGCACCTCAAGGAGCGCGGAGGACGGGTCGCCGCGCCAGTCCGCGCCGATCTTGTCCACCTCATCGAGGATGAAGACCGGGTCGTTCGCGCCCGCGCGCCGGATCGACTGGACGATCCGCCCCGGCATCGCGCCGATGTAGGTGCGGCGGTGCCCGCGAATCTCCGCCTCGTCGCGCATGCCGCCGAGCGCCATGCGCGTGAACTTGCGGCCCAGCGCCGTCGCGATGCTCTGCCCCAGCGAGGTCTTGCCGACACCGGGGGGACCGACGAAGAGGAGGATCGGGTCGCGATTCGGGATCTTCTCGCCCTCCACCGCGCGGTCCTGCTTCAGCTTACGCACCGCGAGGTATTCGAGGATGCGCTGCTTGATCTTCTCCAGATCGTAGTGATCCAGATCGAGTTGCGCGCGCGCCTTCGCGATGTCGATCTCTTCCTCGGTCGAGACGTTCCACGGCAGGCTCGTCATCCAGTCGAGGTACGTCTTGATGATGCCGTACTCAGCGGCCTGCGGCGGCAGCTTGGCGAGCCGGTCCAGCTCGCGATCCGTCTCTTTGCGGGCATCGGCGGGCATCCCGGACGCCTCGACCTTCTCGCGGAGCATGTTGATCTCCGCCTCCTGGTCGTTCGCCTCTCCCAACTCCTTCTGGATCGCCTTCATCTGCTCGCGCAGGAAGTACTCGCGCTGGCTTTTGCCGACCTCGTCCTGCACCTGCTCCTGCAACTTCTTGCCGAGTTCGAGCACTTCGAGTTCTTTGCTGATGAAGCCGTTCAGCCAGCGGAACTTCGCGGCGATATCGTCCAGTTCCAGCAGTTCCTGCCGCTGCTCAACATCCATCCGCAGCGTCCCCGCCACGAGATAGAGCAGTTGCTTCGGGTCGTCGAGGTTGACGGCGACCGTCACGAGGTCGTCGTTGAGGTACGGCACCAGTTCGACGAGTTGACCGAAGAGCTTGACCGTGTTCCGCATGAAGGCTTGCAATTCCAGCCCCGCGACGACGGTCTCCGGGATGCGCTCGACCTTCGCGAGCAGGTACGGCTCCTCCTGCGTGTACGCACCAATTCGCACGCGCTCCAAGCCCTGCACGCCGAGGCGGACGTTGCCGTCCGGCATCCGCAGCATCTGCTGGATCACGCCGAGCGTGCCGATCTCGTACAGGTCATTCGGCCCCGCGCCTTCGAGTTCCTTATCCTTCTGCGCCACGAAGACAACACGCCGGTCGCCATTCACCACTGCGTCGATCAGCCGGAGCGAGCGCGCCTGCGACGCCTCCAGCGGTAGCCCGGTCATTGGGAAGAGCACGGCGTTGCGGAGCGGCAGGATCGGGATGGACTCCGGGATCGCCTCTTCCGTCGGCGTCGCGCTGCCAATTTCGATCCGCTCCCGGCGTGACCGGCGCTTCACCGCGATCGGTGCGGGGGCGTCCTCCAGCGCAGCGACTTCGGGGTCCTGCACGTCCTGCGACGCCTCCTCGACTTCGGGCGCATCCACGCGCTGCTTCTTCTTCGTCGCCATTTATTCGTTATCCTTTCCCTGGCCATCATCGACCGTTTCATTCTCAGGTGCGCCGACCGCGACACTCGATGCGGCGTGATGCGCGTGAATCTGCATGCGCGGGGCGCGCGGCAGATGGATTGTCAGCAAACCGTGTTCGTAATTCGCCTCGACCGCGTCCCGATCGACCGGGAACGGCAGGATGACACGCGCACGAAACGGGCCATAGGGGATGCCCATCTCGTGATACGAGCGGCGCTCCGGCGCGTCCGCGTCGCCGCGTGATTCCGGCGCGCGCTTGCCGTAGATCGTCAGGGTGTCGTTGTCGAGCGCCACGCGCAGGTGCTTCTCGTCGATACCGGCGAGTTCCGCGCGGACGACAAGCGCGCCCTCGGTTTCGTAGACCTCGAGTGCGGGCCGCCATGCATCCGGCTGGCCAGTCATCCGGTAGCGGAACGTGATGCCGTAGGCCGCATGGGGATCGGCGTTGCGTTGCGGCATGGTTATTCTCCCCGTCTCTCTGTGCTGGTCGTCATTGAATCCTCCCCGCTCCGATGGTGAGCGATACACAGAATCAAACCACCGGGTACGGGTTTTGTTCCCTGATTAGCAGTCACCCCATGAGAGTGCTAATCGCTCCGTGTAGTGTACCGCCACAGGGCTGCTTTGGCAATGCGCGGGCTTTTTGGTATCAGGGCGCGTAGAGGATGACGACGCTGGTGATGCCCCAGAGCATGATGCAGATGAGCAGGGGCCGGTCGGTGAAGAGCGCCTCCTCCGGGGTGCCGCCCTCGCCCTTGCGGTAGACGAGATAGAGATAACGGAAGACGGCGTAGAGGACGAACGGGATCGTGAACATCATCGCGTGATTGCGCGGCAGGTTCTCCGCATTGAAGGTGTAGAGCGCGTACGCCATCACCGTCGCGCTCGTCACGACGGCGATAATCTCTTCGAGCAGCGTCGCGGAATACTCATCCAGCACGGGCCGATGGCTGCCCGCGCCCGCCTCCAGCAGCATCAACTCGTGCCGCCGCTTAGCGAAGCCGAGCAGGAGCGAGAGCAGGACGGTGCAGACATAGAGCCACGGCGAGATCGGCGCGGCGATCACGACCGCCCCGGCCATCGCGCGCAGCACGAAATTCGTCGCCAACGCGAAGACATCCAGCAGCACCTGATCCTTCATCCAGTAGGTGTAGACAAATTGCAGCGCGACGTACGCGACGACGATCACGCCGAACAGCGGGCGCAGCAGGAACGCGAGCGGCACGGCGACGACCAGGCCACCGACCGCGATGCCCCATGCCAGTGGCACCGGAATCTCGCCGGCGGCGATCGGGCGAAAGCGCTTCTTCGGGTGCAGCCGGTCCGCCGCGCGGTCGCTCAGGTCGTTGACGTAGTAGATGGAACTCGCGATGCCGCAGAACAGGCCGAAGGCGGCGAGGATGTGCCAGATCGAGGTTGGATCGGTCAATTTTTTCGCGAAGACAATCCCCGCGAACAAAAAGCCGTTCTTTACCCAATGTTTCGGGCGCGCCTCCTTGAGGATGGCGCGCCCGAGCGACCGGGGCACATGCGGGGCCGCATCCGGCGCGGCGGGATGCAGGGGTGGTCGTGGGTCGGAGGTTATCGTCTCGCTCATACGGGCCAGCGTACGCTTTCCGCCACGAACCGTCAAACTCGGCTATGACGCCTTGGGCGGTATCCAGTTCGGGTCGTAGGCGCCGAGGATGTTCCATAGGAGGAAGCCGGAACTCTGCATCTCGTTGGCCGCCTGAATCTGCGCGTAGACCTGCGCCGTGCCGTATGTGGTGCCGGGGCCGTAGTTGAACGCCTGCAACCACGGGCGCGACTTGTGCGCGACGCCCGGTATCCGCTTCTCCCGCACCATCAGGCTCTCCTTGATGACCTCGTACGGGTAGTTGTTCGGGATGTCCCAGCCGTTGAATCCGCGCCCGTAATGCGACGGGTAATCCATCGGGCAGATCACATCGACCAGCGCGACGAGGTCCTCGAACTGCTGCCCGATGCCGTTGTCGTTCTTCAGCCATGCGGTGATGCCGAAGACATCCGCGCCGAGGAGCGCGCGCGTCGGCGCGAGCCGCGTGTGCGCCGTCCGCAACAGGCTGGTGATCGCGGCGCGTCGCTCCTGCTCGCCGCCCGTGAATGACGGGCCATACTCGGCGGTAGTCAGCGAACCATCCGAGGGGAAGCGCACGTAGTCGAACTGCACCTCATCGAACCCCAGGTTCGCGGCCTCGACCGCCAGATCGGTGACGTACTGCCAGACCTGCGGGTTCGTTGGGTTGAGCCACGCCGCGCCGCCGCTCGTGCGCCACGGCTTGCCGGTGCGCGTGTCTTTGATCGCGAGGTCGGGCCGCTTCACTGCCGCGATGGGGTCCTCCATCACGACGATGCGCGCAATCGCGTAGACATTCTTCGCATGGAGCGTCTGGATTAACTGTGGCACATTGAGGATGGGATCGACCGCGTCGACTTCGTGCGCCAGCGGCACTTTCGTGTCGTAGAAGACGGTGCCGGTGTTGTCCTTCAGATCGACGACGACCGTGTTGAGATCGCGCGTGCCGATCAGGTTCAGCATCTTGTCCAGTTGCTTCGGGTCGGCGGCGATGGGCGCTTGCACATAGATGCCCCGCGCGATGAATGGCTGGAACGTCACATCCTGCGTGACGTTCGCCCCGAGCGGGATCACCTGCGGCGAATAGCCAATCCCCTTCACGATCAGCGACGCGCCCTCGTCCACGCCGTTCAGGCGGTACCGACCCTGCGCGTCGGTCTCGCCGACGACGCCACCTGCGGAGAGGGTGATGCCCCCGAGGGGCTGCCCCTTCGGGTCGCGGACGATGCCCGTGACGACATCGACACGGAGCGCGAGGTCAACCGTCGTGCGCCGCTCGATGGGGTGGGGGCGGCGGCTGATGTTCGGCGCGTCGATGACGAGACCCGCGTCGTCCGGCACGCCGGTGAGGCGGTACTTGCCGTCGCCATCGGTCGTACCGGCGACGCCGACCTCTTTCCCCGGCGCGATTGCCTGCACCTTCGCATCGACGAGGGGCTGACCGAGCATCGTGATGCGCCCCGCCACCCACGTCGGTCGTAGTGTGAGGGTCGCCGGTGCGGTCGGTGGCCACGGCAACTCAGTCTGCCGCAGATCGTATTCGCGCTGCGAGGCGAAGACGGAGACGCGGTCGCTCCCGAGCCGCGCGTGCACCTCGCCGCGCGCGTTCGCGTTGAACATCCGGCCAACGATGCCGTTCGCGGTCGTTTCCACCGGCGCGCATGCATCCGTCTGGCAGGCGAGCGGCACGACGGTGATCTGCGCGCCCGGCACCGGCGCGCCGCTGTATGCATCCTTGATGATGAGGGTACCAACGGTGCCGCTGCCACTCCCGCCGACGTGGCTGAGCAGCAGGTATCCGCCATAGCCGACGGCCGCGATCAGCCCCGCCGAGAGGAAGAGCCGCCATCCGTTGCGCGTCGGGCGGCGATAAGGGTGCGAGCGTACGGCGAAATGTCGTTGTCCGAACAGCAAGTGATGGGCCTCCTACGACACCGAAGGGGTCGCACCGGCGAGCGCGGGGGGAGCGGACTGCCGCTCGCCGGTGATCGTCGGACCGTCCGGGGTCTGCGTCACCCGTGGTACGACAGTGCTGCTGTGCGGCACGGCGCAGTATCGCACATCGTCCGTGCGGCCCGTCGTCGCGATGAACCGCGGCCCCGCCGCTTGCAGGAGGGCGCGGGCGACAACGTCCGGCTCCGGCGTCGTCCCCTCGTCAACGAATGAGCGGTAGAGCGTGAGCGCCGCGAGCGCGGACTCGTCCAGCGTGCGCGGTGCGTCTGGCTGATCCGGGAATCCCCACGGCCCATGCCGCTCCCACGCGCACGCGACGAGGAAGCCCGCCGCGATGCTGTCATCGAGCGCGAAGACGGTGCCGTGCTCCTGCCCGGCGCAGACGATCAGCACGTCCAGTCGCCGCTCCATCGCCTCCGCAATCGCTCGCTCGATGGCCGCCGCGCCATTACGGATGCAGCCGACGATCACCGATGGGGAAGCCGAGAGCAGCGCGAGCGCTACCGTGCCGTTGCTCGTCCGCAGCACGACGCCCCGACCGGCGACAGCGGCGGCATTGGCGGCGGTCGGCGAGTTGTCGAGATCGAAGCCTGGCGCGATGATGCCGCCCTGCTCGCCAACGAGCAATGCGCGCTCGTTGCCGAACTGCGCGGCGCGGCGGCGCGCCTCATCAAGATCGATGGCGATGCGGATCGGCCCCGCCCCCCGCTCGCAGAGCGTCAGGAGCGTCGTGCTCGCGCGGACCACGTCCACAACGACACAGACGCTGTTCCGGCTATCGCCAATTGCGGACGCGGTATGGGCAACCCGTAAACGCACACGCACCTACCTTGATCGAAATGTCAGCGCACGTTCATACTGTACGTTCGCTAACATATTCGCGCAGCACAAGGTCTGTCCCACGCGGCGTAACGTACCATCTCCGTCGCGAGAATGCAAATCGGGTACGGATTGTCCGCAAATTACCGGGAAAAGGGGCGCGAAAATCCTTTGCAAATACGGTGCGGTCGATTTGACGCGGCTAGAGCGTTTCGCATAATCACTGATCCGATTTGAGCGGATAGCCGCAGGCGGTGAACCAACCTGCGGCATCCGTCGCGGTGATGGTGGCGAACGCCGCCGTGATTGCCCCCTCCAACGCCTCC
>JAABUS010002151.1_pt1 | contig 38659 bp, 37 predicted proteins | sample 5560161 | NCBI WGS metagenome assembly JAABUS01 (sample SAMN10711885, study PRJNA513376) | rock metagenome | isolation source: Antarctica rocks | place: Antarctica: Victoria Land, Trio Nunatak nord | collected 2016-01-04
ACAGTTGGGCTTTCCTTCATATGATGGCTAAGTGCTCAAGTAGCTATATGTATAGATCATAAGCTACTACACGTACACCCAAGCGTCCGCAGCTTTCCCTCTTCATCTGACCTCGTTTGGACATGGTAATGGATAGATGTTTCCATGCAGGCTTTGCTCAGATTTGGAATCAGATAACCAGTACAACATACTATGTACTTAAGTAAACCTAAATCTTGCGCAAGCCATGATTTGACGAGTACGATTTCACACTGATGCCTTATTCTCGAATGTCTAAGCGAAGCATTTAAGGTTAAGCGCTCCCGCGAAAAACTTTCCTCTTTACGAAGTTTGAGACGGTAACAATCCAAACAAAACGAGCTCTGAAAATAGGATATTATCAAGTTACGGCTTTCGAGTGGTCGTGGCTAGTGAGTAACGGCATAGTCCTTCAACAACCTTGCTATGTGTAAACACTATGCTTATCGTAAGCTTAGGAAATGGATATACATCGTTGCCGATTTGTGCCTTACCCTTCATCTGCTATTAACGCCCTCGCTTTCTCGCATCCATCTTCTACAGCCGAAAAAGGCAAAGGACCTCCGACATTGCGACTTGCGATTGGCCGCGCAAACGGTGACATTGAGATATGGAACCCTCTAAGAGGCGCATGGCATCAAGAAAGCATATTACGAGGAGGTAAGGATCGGAGCGTAGAAGGTCTAGTATGGACCCAAGACCCGGGTGAAATAGATAGGAACGGTTTCAAAACACCCGGGAAATTGAGATTATTCAGTATTGGTTATTCAACCGCTGTGACAGAGTGGGATCTAGCATCTGGAAGGCCCGCACGCCACTACTCTGGCAATTATGGAGAGCTTTGGTGTATAGCAGCGCAACCATCGGAGCATGTGGCTAAACAAACCACATCTGAAGCGCAGAATAAGGTTATCCAAGAGGCAGAGCCTCAATACCAAAGTATCGCGGTCGGATGCGCAGACGGAGCAATAATTCTTCTATCGACTGCGGATAACGATTTACAACTGCAGAAAATACTCGCGAGACCCTCAAACAAGAGGGCTCGGGTCCTAAGCATCGCTTTTCAAAGCTTGAATGTGGTTGTTGCCGGGTACGCAGACAGCGTGATTCGGGTATTCGACACACGCAATGGTCAACAAATCCGGCAAATGTCGCTCGGTGCTGGACCAGCCGGAGGACCAAAAGAGATACTCGTTTGGTCAATAAGATGCTTGCACAACGGCACAATTGCATCCGGAGACTCGACAGGGACAATAAGGTTCTGGGATGGCAAGAACTACGCATTGTTGCAGCGTCTCAAGAGCCATACGGCGGATATCCTAGACATTGCAGCAAGTGCAGATGGAGAAATGGTTGTTAGTGGCGGCATGGATCGAAGGACTGTGGTATACCGCCGCACAGACAGTAGTAAAGCAGGCGAGCAGCGCCGCTGGGTAGAGGTCGCACATCAAAGAATGCACTCGCACGACGTGAAAGCTATGGCTACTTTTGAATCACGTCAACTAAGTATTCTGGCTTCTGGCGGTAAGACATTCTATTTCCAATGATGATCGGCATTTCTGACATTGCGATGACAGGACTCGATACTAAACCGATCATCATTCCTCTGCAAGAATTTGGAAGGGAACATCATCGGTCCCTATCCAATCTTCCCCAATCGCCTCCCATATGTAGTGCTCCTAAGAGACGTCTTATAATGAGTTGGTGGCACCGCGAAATCAGTGTCTGGCGGGCTTCCAGAACCCAAAGGCCTCAGAATGATAGTGACGGTAATACCGACTCAATTGAAGTTGGGCCGAGAAAGCTAGTTACGAAGATTGCTCTCAAGGTTTGCGTAGCATCTTGAAAACATTAGCCGTGCTTACTCTTGCCACAGGGCGAGGAGTCGCTTACAAGTGCCGATCTGTCGTCAGACGGCAGCATGATCGCAGCGTCAACAACATCTGAAACTAAGATTTTTCGGCTACGACACAAGATCAACAATGCGCTACGGGTACAGAGAATCGAAGCTCCACCACGAGTAAATCGAACCGGGGCACGCATAGTCCACTTCTCGCCTGATGGCAGGTGGTTGGTTATCATCACCGTTGACAATCTAGTACATCTCTTCAGGATTACGGAAAACGAAGCTGTAAGCAAAGCACCGCAACTACTGCCGAAGCCTGTTGAGTTGAGGAGACTCCCCAGAGAGGCTGCAAAGCCCAAGTTCCAGCATGGAAGCCTTGGGAATTATAACAGATCGATAAGCCGAGTAGCCTTCTCAGAGGATAGTCGAATCCTGGCCACTGGAGACCTCTCTGGATATCTTGATACGTGGGTTCTGGAAGGCTACGAGGATCTTACGCAACCAAATAACGTAAACGTAGATGAAGTCGACTCGTCCGCCTCGTCCGATGACGAGGATGGCGACGAAGAGCAGCATCCAACCGTCATCTTTGGGCAGCACTGGATACGCAATCCAGCTGCGTCACTGATACCAAAGCTTGCTGCTGCACCTATCATTTTGTCATTCCGGCCACTGAACGGGCCACCAATGCTCAAATTGACCAATGGTACTACTACTACAGTTCACCCTACACGGCAGACTCCTCGTCCACACTCCCATGACCTTCCTAATGGTGAGGATCGATTGTTCGCTATGACTTCGGAGCATCAAGTCTATGAATTTGAGGTGCTTTCTGGCAGAATCTCGAAGTGGTCCCGAAGAAACCCCACATCTCATCTACCGGAAGATTTCCGAGCTATTCGGGATCGCGCTACCGGGTTGATTTGGGATATACGCACAGATAAGGAGCGAATCTGGCTGTACGGGAGCTCGTGGCTTTGGATGTTCGACCTATCCAAGGACTTTCCGCGCCCCAAGGAACCCCTGCAGGAAACGCAACAAAAACCAGAAGAGGATGATGTTGCGATTGGCAGCAATAGCAAGAACAAACGTAAACGGAAGCGGGAGGCCAAAGGTGCGCCAAAGGTGGTGCCAGAGCCAGGAAAACAGGACTCAGGAGCAGGAAACAAGATCCCTATTTCGGAGATGGGTGTGGGTATTGGCCGCAGATTTCGAAGAACAGACGGGCCAGAGCCTGATTCGAGTCGATGGATAACTCTAGATCAAGAGTATAGTGCGGACTCTGACGATGACGACAATAACGTTGGTGGATCAGCACTACTTGACCTGAGACGAGGAACAGCCGAGGTAGGAGAACTCAGTAATGGTGTTGAAGAAGACGCCGTATCTACACAGGGCGGGGCCAATGCTCCCCGCGACATGACACCAAGCAAGCGGCGAATAAACAGCGGTGTTCCCCACTGGTGTACGTACAAGTATAGGCCTATCTTGGGTATAGTACCGCTTGGAAGGGGCAACGAGGGTGGGGATCAAGATGCAGAACTTGATGGTGATGATGACGAATTAGCGAAAGGCGTAGAGGTCGCCCTGGTGGAGAGGCCACCGTGGGACCTTGACCTGCCACCAAGATATCACGGTGGTCAGGAGTGGGACAATTAGTAGGCATCATAGCTGACAGATACTAGCTACTGTCTAAATCTCGAAATCTTTACGATATAGCGAAACTTCGATTGGATCGCAAGAACAGTCTGTCAGACACAAAGATTTCCCCGTCATATGATTGCACAGTTTTGACCACAGATAACAAGAATTCGGACATTTCTCCGGCAGATGAACGTGACACAAGCAGGATGCACTACACATGATCCGAAGGGAAAGCCAAGGCTCTGTGCAAACATTGTTCAAATGTTGGTAGGACTTGCCGGTTCTACCAATCTACTGACGAGAGCCTTAAACGACCTTGCGGATTTGCCAGAACTTTATAGTATGGAACGCTGGACATTGCTAGGAACCATCATCCCATGAATTCGTAACACCGTAAGGTAATGTTGATTGATAATTCGAGTTGTTGCAAGACAATTAGGTAGGTAGACAAAGCCACGTAATACCATAAGGCGCTAGGACTAAACCGGAAATCCTACGCTGACGACGATATGTCTCGATGTGTCTCTGATGGCCGAGAGGAAGTGAGGTCCAGATGACTGAACACAATGCCATGGAGTAATCGAGTAACTTTGCTGATACCTTGTCGTAAGTCGGGTTTTGTCACAACCTCATCGGATAGTCCCATATCCGTGATTCTTTGAAAGAAACCGAGTGCAGAGAAGAGCAAATTGCTCTTGGTGAAAGAAAAGGTATGCATGGCTTCGTGATAACAAAAACTTGTCAGTACAGCGCACTCGATCAGGTGAATCAGAAGACGAGTATCATAACTTCATAAGGTATTATATGATGCTGTCCGTCACGTGGGGAATACAGTAGACTAAGCTACCTTAAGGGCTAGGCTACCGAGTCGTATTAGTCAGTCATCGTCGACGCCTGATTCGTCGGCATGGCAGGTATAGCTGACGACGCAAAGCGGGCGAGTCGTCAACCTCGCCACGAGCCAATCTCGAAGAAACAACCCACCAGACCCAGACTTCTGTAAATCTTTCTCCACTGTCCTCACAATCAAAGCTGCGTGGGAGAAGTCGCGACTCGCAGTACAATTACTTCCACCTCCCAGTCTTCGAAGCATTACACCCTAAACCGCCTACTGAGCCTGCGCTTTCTCCGGCAGTGCTGTGACCTGGGCTGCGGCTCACTAGAAAGCCTCACCATTTTACCGAAGCATAACGACTTCCTGCACAAACAAACTACTTCCACTTTACAAATCATTCAGAGACGGTATATTGGATTGGAGGAGGAACGCTGTTGAAGGGATTTCGTCCTGAGCTCGTCGCGATCTCGTTGGATTGCCATTATGGCGGACCCCAATCACCCTCTTCGAGCCCCGTCCTCACGGCGCCAGCTTCAAGACTTCGACCCGAACGACTTAACCCAACAATTCGAGCAGTTATTGCGCACGAGGCGACTGAACCACCTATCGCAGCGGACGCGATCACGATCTGGCTCACCACTACCACACCACAATTCATCCATATCGTCACGACCGTCTTCACATCATGCGCCGCGGCCAACCTCTACCAGCAGCCAACCTATTCTGCCATCATACTCTACATTACGAAACCTTCCCAAGATTGCGTCCCCTCCGCAAGACGCAGCGTCTCTAAGATTTCGTAATCAACTCCAAGCTCTCTCCATTGGGCCGTTGAAGTACGAGAATCCGGGGTTGCTCGATGAAGCATTGGCGGTCATACCGCTGGATAGGATATACGGTGAGGCTGAAGACGAAAGCCAGCTTCTGCAAGCACAAGCGGCCAGTATTGGTGGGAAAGCGAAGCCCGAGTGGGGTTATCAGGACTGTGTCATCAAAGCATTACTGAAGTAGGTCCTTTATCGTCCGAATCGTCGAGCACGAGACAACTCTAACGCAGTCTTGCAGGTGGTTCAAAAACTCGTTCTTCACCTTCGTCAACAACCCTCCCTGTTCCGTCTGTACAGCAGCCACAGTCGCAATGGGCATGACCCCCCCCATACCTGACGAAGCAGCTAGAGGCGCTGCCCGGGTGGAACTATATCGCTGCTCGGTGGTCAACTGTGGAGCATACGAGCGCTTCCCCCGCTACGGTGATGTATGGGCACTACTGCAATCTAGAAGAGGACGCTCGGGAGAATGGGCCAATTGCTTTAGCATGTTATGTCGTGCTGTTGGAGGTCGCGTAAGATGGGTCTGGAATGCAGAGGATCATGTATGGACGGAGGTCTACTCGGATCATCAGAAGAGATGGGTGCACGTTGATGCTTGCGAAGAAGCTTGGGATAATCCGAGGTTATATACTGAAGGTTAGCCACTTGTTGCCCCGTACCCTATCCCGGTAGCCGCTAACCAGCTTGAACAGGTTGGGGCCGCAAACTGTCCTACGTCATTGCCTTTTCCATCGACGGCGCAACAGACGTAACCCGCCGGTACGTCCGCAATGGTGCAATCCACGGCAAGGAAAGAACCCGCGCGCCAGAGCCTGTACTGATGTGGATCACCAACGAAATACGCAGACAAAGACGCGAGAACATGCCGAAAGAGGAAAGGATGCGGCTCATCGTTGAGGACGAGCGTGAGGATAAGGAGCTGAGAAATTATGTCGTTCAGGCGCTCGCGGCTTCGATCGGGACAATGCTACCGATTTCGCCAACATCGCTGGCCACGCAGGGGCCGGTGCCCCCGCCTCCTTCGGAGGACGAGGCTAAGGTGCCTGCGAGGCTGAACGGGGCAGAGCAGTGGAGGCAGGCGAGGGGGGAGGAGAATGGAGGGCCGCCAGGTGAACAGCCACCACGAGAAGGGCACTAGCCATCTTCGTCTGTAATTGTTTGTTACTCCCACAACCTACATCAACTTCGGCCGCACCAGCAAGGGGTCATTATCCGGACCAACTACCATACCACGCATTTTTGAACCGGGCGTTTCGCATTCTGGATTTTCTACCCGGCGGTTGCCATCATTGCATCGGCGTTACGGGCCGTCTTATACCACCATACCATTATTTGCGCTTTTGGCATCACGCGTACTGGCTTTGGGCGTTACCACCACGGGATTTGTGAGAGATCCCGGTGGGGTTTCTTGGGCGTTTCTGGTTTACGATTTCTTGACTCTAGCAGGCGTTTATTGCATCTGGGTTCTTATAGGTGGAATTAGCCAGGGCGTTGTGAGCGGGTGCGAGGTATTCTAGGTCGCGGGTGGAGCTTTGTCTGACGTCTGGGATGATTTTGAGTAACGAGAGATAAGAGAGTGTATGTTGACGGCGAGGCTCGATATCCCTAGACCTAAATAGCGCATGAATCCTGAATGGGTTCACAATCACGAAGGGTCGTCGCATGTATCCTTTACGACAGGATTTCACTCGCTTTAATTCCGGCGATTGGGGAATGCTACCCATGTCAAGCCAAGCCAAGCCTATCCCACAAGCCCGCATCACAGCACCAACCAGCAGGTGCACAGCGACTAAGCAGCACAGCAACCAAGCCCACCCCGGAAAGAAAGCCACAACTCCATGCAAAACTCCATGCAAAACTCCCGCCATCCTCATCCCCATCTCCACCGACCCATCCCTAAGTCATCCACCCAATTCCCCCAATCCACCTCTTAGCGCTAGTCCGACACTGCAAACACTCTCTCCCCTCCCCCACCGCCACAACCGCACACCCCTTACACACCGCCCTCCCGCACCCTCTGCACCGGAACTCCTCCCGGTCCGCATCGAGGTCCATGCCGCCCATACTCACGTCCGCGGCTTCGGTGTCGGACAGCAGGGGCGCGTCGCAGTCTTGGCATGTGGCGTGGTCCGGGAAAGATGGTTGTAAGGGCGGGGGGAAGGAGGAGGGGATCGGGGGCGAGAGGGATGGGAGGGTCCAGAAGGTGTGGAGGGAGGATTGGCGGGGGCGGGGTTGGGTGATGGGTTGTGGGGGGGAGGGACGTTGGGTGGGGTTGCGGGGGGGTGAGGGGTGAGGAGAGCGGGCGGCGGAGAAGAGGAGGTTGTAGGTGTTTTCTGTGGTAATATAATCAGTATTGACTTTAGACAATTTTTTGGGAATGGGTGGGAAGAAGGGGAGTTGTGACAGGGTAAAAGTACCATGGATCGCGCTCTCGTCCGGCGGTCTGCTGTGAACGCGCTTACGCGTTCGCGAATGTAGGTCTGAAGGCGAGGAGGTGTAGTTATTGCTCTTTGGCGAGTGCGAGCTCAGCGGCGCCCACGGATGCGGAAACGGCGAAGGCGATGAGGAGTGCGAGCGCGAGGTGGGAGTGTCGAAGGAAGAATCCGGAGAGAGGGTGTTTTCGGAGCGTTTACGTTTGAGGCCCGCCATGTTCGCGGGAATTGGGGATGCGAAGGAGTTGAGAGGTAGTTGGTAGGAGGGGGGGGCGGGGAAGGTGGTGGAGAGTGAAGCTATTCGGGGATTGGGGATTGGGTGTAGGAGAGCCATTGTTGGTGGATGATGGATGATGAAGAGTGATGACGGCTTGATTGGTTTCGCGTCGCGAGGGCTGTCATCGTAGCTTTTGGCGTGCAGGGGTTTGTTAGCGCGCGCTAGTCCGGATGAGGGGGGGAGCTCTTCTTCAGAGCAGACGCAGCGTTCGGCTTCGGCGCCTTGATCTTGGAGAAGTCTCTTGAGCTGCGGGAGAACGTCTTTTACGGCTGTCGAATCTGTCCTTCCGAGGTTCTGCGAACGCCTTCAGGAACACCCGTCGTCAGCATTGAAGGTCTAACCGTGTCACCTGTTCGAAGCCCGAGACGTGCAGCTCAATGGTGAAAAGAGAAGCGAGCCACGCCGGCTCCTGGTACTCTGATCAAGGGCCTACCCTCTCAAAACAGCTTGACGGCTGGCTTAGCCAAGTCCCGCAATCCATTGACGGCGTCGGCTCCATCCCGCAGCCTGGAGCACGAGTGATCATCGCCCCGTAAGCCTCTCACCCCCTTCTCATCCAAGTCCTCCGGACTAAAACCTCCACCCAGTCACGCCGGCTACGCCTACTCCGGCCCCACCGCCGCCTGGGCCTACAAATCCCTCGACCTCTCCAAAGCGTACGACCTCCCCCCCGCACCCTTCAATACCGCACCGAAGTTCTGACCCCCACCCCAGCAAGCGCATCTTCCTCCTCGGCCCCTCCCACCACTTCTACCTCCCCGGCTGCGCCTTCTCCCAATGCAGCCACTACAGCACCCCCCTCGGCGACATTCCTCTCGACCTCCCCACCATACAAGCCTTGCAGAAGACAAACCACTTCACCACCATGTCCGCCTCCGTTGACGAAGACGAGCACAGCCTCGAAATGCACCTCCCCTACATCTACAAAGCCCTCTCACTCTCCTCCCCCTCCGCATCCTCATTCCCGCCTCTAATCCCCATCCTCGTCGGCAGCACCACCCCCGAAAAAGAGCGCCTCTACGGGAAATTGCTAGCGCCCTACCTCGCCGATGCAGAAAACGTCTTTATCATAAGCAGTGACTTCTGCCACTGGGGCTCACGCTTCAGCTACACCTATTACCTCCCCGCCTCCACCTCCTCCCCCTCCTCGGGGCTCTCCCTGCGCTCAAAAGACAAACCCCCCACCGAACCACCGATACACGAGAGTATAGCGCGTATCGACAAGCTGTGCATGGACGCTATCGAGTCAGGCAGCCATGACGCATTCCTCAAGATCCTAAGGGAGACGAACAACACCGTGTGTGGGCGCCACCCCATCGGGGTCGTGATGGCGGGGATGGAAGTACTGAGGGCGGAGGGAAAGATAGAAGAAGGGGAGGGCAGGTTCAGGTTTGTGAGATATGAGCGGAGTAACGATTGTGTAAGGGCGGGGGAGAGTAGTGTTAGTTATGCTAGTGCTTTTGCTGTGGTGTGAATTTAGAGGATTTGAAGTAGAAGGGAGCTAGATGGAGTCGGATTTGGAACACGGGAGTTTGAGGGTGCGGTATGATGGTTGGGAAAGGGTTGGTGGGGAGTAAGTGGTATCTTGTTTCGCTGGATAGCGTGGCCAAGCGCGTACATTGGGTCGCTGGCTCACCGGAGCGATGAGTTGAGGACGCCTGGAGCATACAAGATAGAAAGGCAACATAGACGACACGAGTCGAGTCAACAGATTAAAGCATAGGAGCTGGCACTAAGAATCTTCAAAATCACCTGCCGCCAACAGTCTTCCATGTCCCCAAAGCCTGATATACATGCAAGAAGATTCTGTATCCCGACCCTACCCGCTCTAGAAAGTTTCGCTGGAAAGATCCAAACACCTTCCATGAAATCACTGTCCTAATTTTTCTACAAACCTCTTTAAAAGACCTGTAACCCCCCCTTTCTTATCCGCCCTCCTCAGCTCATTGCATTATATACCCCATTTACGGCCTCACTGTCGCATACGATATCTGAGGCCTCATAGAGTCTTCATACGGGGCCCAATCAGGAGGTTGTGCTGTTTCTAGGGGCGAGGGGCGTGAGTTTGCGGCTGAAAGAATAGGATATGGGTATGAGGGCGCAGGGGGGATTAGGGTAGCGCAGATGGTTGTTGAGGCGTCAGGTAGGGGGAGGTAGGGCAGGCAGGAATGTTGAATGAGGAAGGTAGGGTGGGTTCGGGAGTGAGTGGTCTGCATTTTGGGGCTGGCAGTGGCGTTGAGTAGGTGGATATTTGGAGTGGTGAAAGGTTGGGTTGGTAGATCAGGCAGAAAGGTATTGAGGGTTCGAGGTAACGAGATGGTGGATATGTGAGGACGTGAGGACGGCGGCTGTTTGGTGCTGCTTGGGAGTCATGTGTGGCATCGATGCTGGATGGATGGATCGGGCATGGCATAAGGACAGCATTCTAGGATTTGGGTTACTGGGTGGCTTAGTCGATGAGTCGCCGCCGGGATATGAGGGGTCGCTGTAGTTGTCGAGAACCAATAACGCTTGTATGACGTTGAGTATCATGGCGCTGCATTCACGTTCAAATACCATCCTGAGTATGGCGTCGACGGTAAGATGAAAAGACCAAAAGGGAAGCGCAACCAGCTTATATTCAACGGCATGAAGTTAACCAGATCGGTCATCAATGCGAGAGCCACAATAGACTATAGCATAGCAAGAGAGCGGATGACAAGGACGAGTCAAGTAATGTCGATTTGGTGGAGTTGTGCCGGGCTAGACAGATTTTGAGCCTCAGGGAATGTCACGTTGTCGGTGATCGTCTAGAGTGGCTAGTAATGCTCTGATTTAGAAGAATGCAGCCAGGATACCAACTTTGCTCGGGACACAGCTCCGCCCGGGACACAGCTCCGCTCACTAGTCGGTGTGTTCATGATGAGATGTATACCGTGGACGGACACATGAGTATTTGAAAAGTTGCAATGTGGACAGGAAAAAAACCCCAGGAAGGAGCTTTATATCATTGTGGATTCCAACAGGACGTAAGATTATGGAAAAACCCCAAGGTCGTGAGAAGGGAAGTATGTAAAAGCTCAAGGATTGCTCTGAAAGCAACGGTACGGACTTGAAGAGAGCATACGTCAGGAGAAATTCTTAAACTTCCTTCAATCTTATATTTATGGGTTAAAAGATTCAATTGAAAAGAGCCACTGAATCCAAGCCGTAAGAGTTCTTCATTTGCTAGCTCTCTTACTGGCGAGTCAAGGCAGCGTCTCCAGACTTTTGGCGCTATGAAGACTGGCCGTTATGACTCCGCCAGGCTGATATTAGCACATTTGGATGTTTGTATTGGAGTAGACTTTGATCGCAGCTGCAGTGTTCAGACACAATGGTCATAGCCAGGTGGAATCTGCCAAGCGGAAAGACGCAAAGAATCCACGGCACCACCAGTACCCAGCTGAAAAGCCAAGCTGAAAAGCCAAGATCCCAGGAAAATGTCTGATTCATGGAAGAGCCGTCTTGTAGGCGCGTAGGATGTCTTGCACCTCTACTTACCGGCTCAAACTTTCAACGGAGCAAGAGTATTTGGGGGAGAGTAGATCGGCTTGATGATTGGATGATCTGCATGTATTATAGAAACAACTTTGTCCACCTCATTGCCCTCAGATGGCCGCGGTAGCCGAGTAGCGAGGAATGCATCCTCAGCACGGTTCATCTTGTCGAACACACTATTCATATAGTTTCGGACCTCGTCCGCAGGAGCAACAGCTCTTCTTAGTGGTTCGAGGGTTTTTGGGTGAGGTGTTGAGAGCCGCATGGTAACTGGCTGGTAGTAACTCGCGTTCTGATTGTAGGCACCTGACACTGCTGTGCTGCCCTTGCGAATGACTAGGAACGAGGCGATAACTTGAGTGCCGCCGGGAAGGTACTCAAGGATGCTGAATCGCGGAAACAAGAAGCGGTCACCAGCTCCCCCGAAGTCAAACACAATAGCGCTAGTATCTGATTTATACGGTGTGGGAGCCTTATTATTTAAAGGTGCTGCGATATGCGAGAAATATTGGGGAAGCGGTTCAGGCTTGATGGGTGGCGGTGGAACGGGATGTGAGATAGGTGGCGGATGTGGCGGCTGTGCCATCCCCAGCGTGGATGTTGAGATTAGCGATTGAGTCTTGTAGTCCGGTCCGCTGCTGGGAGAGGGTTTCGGCACAGGTTGGTCTTGCATTGGCTGTGAAGGACTGCTGCGGGTTTTCAAAATACCATTCAGGTCATCAATATGATTCTGAAAGTCCCTAAGTTGCTTTTGTGATGCGTTTCCAGACGCAACTACCTTCATCAACGCTTTCAGGTTGTGGTCCGATGCGGCTCTTGTAGCTAGCATCTGAATCACGGGATCTGGACTGGGCTTTGCTCCTGAATGTGAGTTGTCGTCCTGTCTTGGATTATTTGGCACAGGCGGACCTTGCCGTTCTGGCACGACAGGTTTGGGTGTAGTGACTGGGGGATGATACAATGGACTTGGTCCTTGAGGCCCAAATTGACCAAAGCCTTCTTTGAAAGGTGGTAGTGTAAGTTGAGAAGGATTTGGATTTGGCTGACTTTGATGTTGGAAATGCGGTGCTGAAGGAGGTGGGGCATTGTAACGTGGAGTTTGATATGTATTGTGATTCTGAAAAGGGTTGAATTCTGAGCTGGGCGGTGGTGGTGTTCGAACATTAGCTGCAGGAATTTTTGAGTGAGACTCTTTGACAGTGTACAAAGTGATCTCAAAGACATGAGGTTCTATTATCATGGAGCAGACGCCAAGTCTGGCCATCGATTCCTTTGCGGGATTTGGGGTGTCAACCTGGACTTTCTTTTTCGATGGTTTAGCCCAGTATTTCTCAAATACGCCTTCATTGATCCACTTCTGACGAGAAAGTTCTATTGCTACCGCCAGCACACCACTAAGAAGCCGTGTCAATATACATGATTTCCAAGTGGTTGATCCGAAGTACGAACCTTTCGGCAATGCTTTGAAATTCCGTAATTGATAGACTGGCATTCTGCTGCTCCGGTACAGTTGGTAGAGGCTGTCCGTCTTTCAGCTTCACTGGTAACTCTTCTTCAACCGGAACTGTCAGAGGCTGTGGAGTTGGCGGAGGCGGCGGTGTCGATTGCCGACGTTTCTTTATTGGTGGCTCCCCGCGATTTCGTGTCGAAAGCTTTCGTTTTTCAATCATGGTTTGATGCTTCTAGAACACGGTTAGTCACATCAGATTGGAGGTTCCCACATGTCTTGATGGAAATTGTAGAGTAATATGAGCCGGTCACTGTTTGAGGTACCTTGGAGGTGAAAGCGTTTACTGGCGGCCTTGCGGCTAACAGCCGCTTGGTGCTTCACATTTCGAATAGCTTCATCGACTGCCGAGCACGCCATTAATCCAATGCACACGACGTCTTGCGGGTTGCAGTATGTCTCGAGCCATCACATCCACATATTTGGGGAGTAAACCATCAATATTAAAGAATATCGATAATTTGTCACTAAGGTACACAGCCAATGGCTAACGGAGATTCTGTGGTCACGCATACTAATCTCTCAAAATATTTCCGTCTGGTAGCAAGTGGAAAAGGTACCTGCTCTTCCTTGATGAATCTTGACCATAGCTTGCCACAAAACCTGATAAGAATTTCTGAGCAGTCCGCGATGTCTACGAGATCGATGACTCGACCCTGCTATTTGTAGCGACAGATCGGGTCAGCGCCTATGATGTAGTATGTTGACTCTTCTCTCTGATCCATCACGAATGACTAAACCACTCTTCGCCCAGGTCCTGAAAAATGGCATCCCCCACAAAGGCGCCCTCCTAACCACCCTCTCCCACTTCTGGTTCCGCATCCTCCCCACCCTCCTCCCCTCCCTCCGCACGCACTTCTTAACTCTCTCCCTCCCTCCCAATCTCGCCTCGTCACCACTCGCCCCGACCTTCCAAAACCGCAGCATGCAAGTCCGGCGCCTTAACATCTTCCCTATCGAATCCATTGTACGAGGCTACATCACCGGAAGCGCATGGAGCGAGTATGCGAAAAAGGGAACGGTGCATGGAATGGAGATACCGAAAGGCCTGAACGAGAGCGAGAAACTCGAGAAGGCGCTGTGGACACCGAGCACGAAGGCCGAGGCAGGGGCGAAGGACGAGAATATTAGTCCGGAAAAAGCGGCGGAGATTGTGGGAAAAGACTACGCAGATCAAATCGCAAATCTTTCCCTGCAGCTGTACAACATGGCTGCGTCCTACGCGCTCGAACGCCGTATCATCATCGCGGACACGAAGTTCGAATTCGGGCTCGACGAGACTACTTGTCCACCATCAGTGGTGCTAGTCGACGAGGTACTTACGCCCGACAGTAGCCGTTTCTGGGATGCGGAGAAGTATGAAGTTGGGAGGGGGCAGGACAGTCTGGACAAGCAGGTGTTGAGGGATTGGCTGCTGAGAGAGGGGCTGAAGGGAGTGGAAGGCGTGGAGATGCCCGAGGAGGTGGTGGAGAGGACGCGGAAAGGGTATGAGGAGGCGGCGAGAAGACTGATGGGGGATGCGAGAGGTTGAGGCTGTGAAGGAGATGTTCTAAAACAGGAGGATAGATTTGACACTTGGTCTTCACCGTGCTGATCTTAAGTAATTATGATCATAAATTACCTACCTTAGACATGAATCTTTATTGAGATCCCATGTAAACAGCATTTAAAACATATAGCATCACGCAATAGACGGGCAACCTACGAACACCCCATGAAATCAATAACCACTCAATCCCTCAGATACCCTTGCATTGAATTCACAGGACGCTGAACCCAATTGCCAAGCTCAGCACAGCTTCCACCAAAATCTTCCGAAAGTCTGCTTCAATCACCATAGTAAGCTAATAGTCTATCCAGTTTCTTTAGAAGAATGATGCAAGCACAATTTGACATCCTAGAGGGGATGGATGGGTCGAGGACACGACAATTCGGTAATCTTGAAAGGTGAAAGCTTAGGAGAATAGAATGGAATAGAAAACTTGTCGAGGGGTTGACTGAATTAGCAGTTTTAGAAAATTGATGCCGTGAAAGGTTAATGAGCGAAACGACTTATAGGGTCGATAAGTTGAGATCGCCCATTTTTTAAATCCATAATCCCACCGCGGACAGAATTGAAGGGCAGGCGGGTCCCAGAGGTTGAGCTGAATATATAGTTGCTTCCCACTTTGACAGTGGCGCTAGGCCCTCTTCTTCGAGTACTTCTTTCAACATATTCTTTGCTGATGCAGCCCATATTTCCTTATTGCGAGGTCAACTGTCACCCCCCTGCCGGTCAGCATCCGCGCTACCTCCTTATGTTAGTGGGTAGTAGCATGTTGCACCGCTGATGCACAGAAGAGAGTTAGTGCTTCGGTGTTGGTTCCATTATCGAGCAGTAGCTGCAGTAGCTGCACTGCTGCTATACTTTATAACTGTGCAGCTAAGTGCAATGCTGTAATCTCCCAGATAGTCCTTCGCATCTGGGTTAGCTCCTTTGTTTAATAGCCGTCGCACCATTTCGATATGTCCGAATGCTATCAGGAAGTGGAGTCCGGTGCAGTGCCGCTCTTTATTCCGACTCTTAATGTTAACTCTATTATCGAGTAACAACTGGGTTAGACTGATTGCACTAATGACGGCAGCGATATAAAAGGCTTTGAACACCCATGTTAGTGGCGCGAAATCTCTATCCAAATCGTACATGAAGGTGACGACAATAGGCTACTATTCTCAAGGCCATCATTTTTTGCTTGAGATGAATCATGTTCGGCCCGACGAAACCCATGAGCAATAAGCAATAGTTCGCAGCTCGTCACCCTGCTGTTGTTCCCTTGGTAGACTGTGTTTGATTGATTTGATTCTGGACCGCCGACACAAAAGGATTGGGCGAGTTGACGTCGATACTAGTCACACGATGTAGGATGGACAACTAACAACCATCCACAGGATCAAGAAGCACTATCCGTGACCTGGATACCGTAGACAAGCGAACGAGGTTGTCGACTACCGCGATCATCTCTTCGTCATTGAATGGTGTCTGGTCATTCTTAGAGTCGCTTAGAGCAATCTTAGAGACAATCTAACCTTGAGCACGTTCGACTATAGAAAAGTCTCCTAGTTTCTCATGAAGCGATACTATAGTATTTTTTGTCTTTACTGACACATCCACATCAGAGCTCGGTATCCCACTAACGTCCATCTGCCTTATGTTGTTTCGCGCAGTTTTTCGAAGCTCAAGAACGATGTCATCGATCTCGGATTTGGAAGTATTCTTGCCACATAACTCGCCAACGTTGGCCGGGTGTCCAGTATATTTATCACATACATGGTACTGTAGATATAGTAATTGCCAGGCTTCTGTAGATTGATGACTGACACGATGAGAGAATCAAGAGAGCTCCCATTCAAGACTTACGAGTGAGCCTCAGTCTTCTGAACAACAGGGACTGGTGTCAAGTCAGGTATCAGACGTTTCTCTTGCTCTTTGGTTTCATTTACCGAAAAATTAGAGTCATAACGAAGGTATCTATCGTATCGTCTCTAACATGGATTGCACTAACGAATATCAGGAATGCACCTTCCTCTTGTCAACGGGGAAGACATTTCCATACTTTCTGCCTATCCTTCCTACAACGTCGCATACCTGATAGTATATCTTCCTGCTGACCTTAGGCATGTTGACGTTGACCAAGTAAGAACTGTGGTATTGGATAAAGTAAAGAATGCAAGAGAAATGGGTGGATTTGAAAGTGCGAAGTCCTTAGCAGGAAGGAAGGCTTAGTGAGGCGCAAGATACAAGAACTCCCAGCCATCAAGTAGCCATGATGTCAGCAGGTACATCAGCCAACCAGTCAGGTCATGAAATAGGAAAGCCGATTAATTGCAAGGTGTTTGAAGTATGTCTCGCATATGCCGAAGAGTCCAGAGGGTTACCTTATTTGCACGACGTTACCGCAGCAAGCCGACCTTGTTCGCTCACTCACTTCCGTGGTTTCACTGATTGATTTGGTGCGCTTACAGCGGCAATGTATGCACGCCGGGTTGTTCAAATAGTAGAGCCGCAAGATTCCCAATGAGACTCCTGCGCGAGGGCATACCATGGCTTGGTATTAATGAGGTCTAAGCACAACTCAAGGACGTGAGACCTATTACGACGACAGCTTTTGGCCTCCTGGTCTTCGCACCGCATCGGTGATTCTCTCATAAGATGCTTCTATCATCCCCCTCTGATTGTTCCCGGTCCGAGATTGCTTATAACCCAGGTATCAATTTAAGTGTTTCTCACGGCTTTCCTTATTTCAAGCCCTGAAACTTCTGCTACTAAGGTCTTCAACTCTACTGGTACTGGCCCCACCACATCCAAAAATCTTTTCCCGTCCACTGATGCTGTTAAGACGACAAGACAGAAGATTCCCGAAATTTACCATCGTTCACCGACCATAGATCTACCCTCCAGTGGGCTATCGCGGTTGCGAATTTTGATGGACGAGCATACCTTTGTATTATCCACCTGGGAACCGCAGACACAGGCGAGGGAGTCTTCGAAGAGATACTGAAGCAGCTTCGCTTTAATCCAAACGCAAATCTTGGCGGCGGATGGACCACCCGGTTCTTCACCAAGATCGAGCCTTGCTGTCCGAGTCATAAATTACGCACTTCTTTCTTCCTTGCTGTGAGCGCTAAGACTTTCGCACTCCCTGTCTTCTCTGCTAGTACCGACCTCCTGCTTTGGAAAGTCGATATTTTGACGCTCAAGCTCTTGGCGGAATATCGCCTGTTTGGCCGTTTAGCGCGAAAGGTGTACTGCGTATGGTAAGCTTTTAAAGATGACATATAGATAATGCCACAGTCATTTGCTTTAGGCACAGTATAAGGATCTTCAAAGACCACAAGACCCTTTGGTGTAGAGTGGCAACTCACAAGGATCTAGGGCGGAAATGGTACCTTCGGTGACAAAACCCTTCGCAGCTCATAAGGTTAACCCCCTTCGTAACCCACAGGTCCATCACAAGTATTATGAAGACGAACTCCTAGCAACGAAGCATACTGCAGGAAGCAAGTAACACAAACAAGAAATATATATGAGAATCTCATAAATCTTGTAAACCTAGCTTTATACCTCACCTGTAAATGCCAAAGCTCTGGCCGATGCAAAATGCTCACCAAACCCCGGAGCGGAACATATTCTTGATATTAGGCAGAAACAACGTTTGTACAATCTAAGACCTTTATTAATTTACTTCTTATTCTTCTCAGCCAAGTATTTCTCATGCTTGGCAATCAATTCCTTCCTGCATCATAGTCAGCTCAATCAACCGATAATTCGGATCTGCTCCGGTCGTGCATAGATTTCGCCCTGATTAGAATCCAAAGAACAATCGGAACTTACTGTAATTGCATTGGCACAGGACTGTAATGGCTAAACTCCATCGAGAATTCCCCTTTCCCCTGCGTCGCTGCCCGCAACAGCGTCGAAAACCCAAACATGCTGTTCAAACTACAATCGGCATAAAGCGTGAAATCTTCAGGACCAATATCCGTATCATTGATTATTGCGTTGCGTTTGTTTAGCAAGCCCACAATATTTCCTTGAAACTCGTTGGGTGATGTAATTGTTGTTTTCATCAGAGGTTCCAAAATTTGTGGGCGACCGGCGTTGAAGGCTTTACGGAAGGCTTGCTGCGTAGCGAGTTTGAAGGCCATTTCTGAGGAGTCGGTCATATGCGTTGCACCGTCGTTGACTACCATGTGCGTACCGAGTACTCGGTGGCCTACAAGGGGACCCTTCTCGCATGCGATGAGGAAGCCCTTTTCGCATGCGAAGAGGAATTTCTCAGAAATGGAGCCGCCGCTGACTTGTTCCTCAAAAATATTTTCTTCAAGCGCGCCCGTTGGTTCCATCCAACCTACTACTCTTGCATAGTCACCAGGACCTCCGGTCTGCCTCTTGAAAAGGTGGTCGTAGGGCACCTTTTCGGAAATGGTCTCCCGGTAGGCTACTTGAGGTTGACCGGTTTCACAGGCAACATTGTATTCACGGCGCATACGCTCAAGATAAATGTCTAGATGTAGCTCACCCATGCCGGAGATGATAGTTTCCGCAGACTCAGTGTCGAAGTGGACGCGGAAAGTTGGGTCTTCGCGCTGGAAGCGGGCCATGGCTTTCGAGAAGTTGGCATAATCTTTATTGTCTTTAGGCTTGATGGAGAGAGAAATCACGGGCTCAGGGACGAACATGGACGTCATGGTGTACCCAAGGGTGCCGTCAGTGAAAGTATCCCCGGATGCACATTCGATGCCAAATACAGCGCAGATTTCTCCAGCCCCAATCTCTGCGACATCCTCCATTTCGTTCGAATGCATCCGTACGATCCTTTGGACTTTGATCTTCTTATTGGTACGGGCATGGTAAACATACATACCTTTGCGCAGTGAACCTTGATAAACGCGAATATAAGTGAGCTGACCGAAATTGCTCTCCTCAAGCTTGAAAGCCAGTCCAACGAAAGGTAAAGAGTTGTATGGAATTAGCTTGACGGGTGCTTCCGCACGTCGTCGGTCCAGCGCCAAGTTCTCAACTTCTGAGGGGTTGGGAAGATAGTCGCAAACTCCATTAAGCATTGGCTGAACACATTTATCAGCAAGGGCAGAGCCCATGAACACAGGCGTGAATTTCAATGATATTGTGGCGCGCCGCACGGCAGCTTTAAGTTGTTCAGGGGTGGGTGTCTTTTCGTCAAGGAAGAGTTCTGCAACCTCGTCATCCACATCAGCCAGTATCTCGATCAGCTGTTTTCTTCTGTCGTTGGCAAGCTGTAGGACACTAGCAGGGATCTCGTCTGTCTCAAATATAGTCTCCCCTTTGTGTCCTTGATTGTAGATAGCCTTCATCCTGATTAGGTCTACTACCCCTTCAAATCCGTCTTCCATTCCAATTGGCACTTGCAAAGCTGCCGCATGGATTTTAAGCTTGTGATTGATTTGATCGATGGCTTTGAATGGATCGGCTCCCATACGATCCATTTTGTTGATGAACGATAATCGAGGAATGTTGTACCTTTTCATTTGCCTATCAACCGTGATTGTCTGCGACTGTACACCAGAAACGGCACATAGAATCATGACGGCTCCATCTAGAACTCTTAGAGCTCGTTCTACCTCGATGGTAAAGTCAATATGGCCCGGCGTGTCGATCAGATTGATGTGATATTTCTCCTCCTTGCCATTTTCAACCTTTACCCAATCACAGAAAGTTGCCGCAGACTGAATTGTAATCCCCTTTTCTCTTTCAAGATCCATGGAATCCATCTTCGCGCCGACTGCATCCTTGCCTCGAACTTCATGTATTGATTTTATTCGCCCCGTGTAATATAGGACACGCTCGGTCGCAGTAGTTTTTCCACTGTCAATGTGCGCCTGTAAGTGTTAACTTTGTCCTCATGCCTCTCTCCAAGGCTGTCATACAGCTATACCGATGTTTCGGACTCGCGATAGACGCTGAGCTTCTTGAGGGGCGAGGTTGTCGATTATTGTCTCTTGCGCAAGGTTGTCGGGCTCCGCTGCTTTCTCCAAGCTGTTTTCATTAGCCTTAGCTTTTCACGCCGATTTAGGAACATACACAGCTGCAGCTGCTCCAGACTGTGGTCGTCGGGCATGCCATTGTACGTGTATTGATAGTCGTTGTGGTTGTAAAGGGCGTAGGGCAACCGAAGACAGGCATTTGGACGAATTCGGGCATAGGGGGCGTGAAGTAGGACGGAGAAGTCTAGATGATGATGATAAATTTACCCCTAGCCTGATAACTCCACGCGCCCGCATGATGACCCAGGCTTGAATTGTGATTCCGCGTCGTCCATCTCTCGCAAAATACTCAACTTTTTCAGCCCTACGGATCGCAGATCCCTGTACTATTTCGACCGAGGCTTCCTTAGGGCATCGTCAATACTTGCCCTGCCTCGAACTCGAAACTCGTAAACAATCGCATACACAGTTGAATGACCAATCAGGACCTGTACTGTACTAAAAGACATTGTGCTATGCGCTTTGCATAAGTTCCTCAAGAGTGACGTCGGGACATTGGCGAATATTTACTGCATGCGGTAGTAAATTACGAGTAGGAAAAAACTGCTTTGTACAACTCTTCATTGTTGATAAAGGCTTACGAAAAAGCGTCTGGGGCCATATAAAGGTCTACAACACGTAGACTTTGTCTGGCTACAACTGGAACAAAGTCTTCCTATTAGTAAAAGTTGCGAAATCAGAATCTGGGTAACAATGACAGAAGAATCAAAACAGGTTGACCCCCGAGCCAACGAGGAGGCTGTCAAAGAAATCTTCAACCAAGCAGCAACTAACGATGACGAACATGACGACGCAGACGATGATGCAGATACCACTACTGCTGACGCGGTAGCTGCAGGCTCGGCTACAAAGAAGAAGAAATCTAAGAAGGCTAAGCTCAAGAAGCTTATTAGTGCCAGTAGCAATCAAAATGGGGAAGCAGAAGGATCGAGTAGCTCCTCGAAATCCGCAAGCAAGCTTACGGATGGTATGGTGGAGCAACTACTCGACATGAACCCTTCCCTAAGGGGCGAGGTGGCAGGCATGGACAAGAGTAAAGCGGCAGAAACGCTGAAAAAGCTCGATGTTGCCGACCTGCTTACTGGCTTGGTACAGCGGCTTGGTGCTCTAAGCTTCTAAGTCTTCTTTCTAATCTTTGTTAGTCTGTGAGCGGCAAGAACCAAAAAGACATGGCTTCATATAAGTTCTGGCAGACTCAGCCTGTCCCTAAATTTGGTCAGTCATCTCGGAAATCGAAGTTTTCTAAGCTGAGCGTGGACAGATGAGGCTCCTCAGGCTAGAGAAGATGGTCCCATCAAGATCATAGACTCTAAGGAGGTCTCAAAGGAACCTCGCGAGTTGATTGAAGGATTTGAATGGGTCACTATGGATGTGACAGACGAGAAGGAGGTAAGTATAAATACCCAAAGATGCAGAATAAATTCGGTCCTGACTTTTACCAGCTTGAGGAGATTTACGAGCTTCTAAATTTTCACTACGTTGAGGATGATGGAGCAATGTTCCGGTTTAGCTACTCCGTATCCTTCCTGAACTGGTATATCCGTTAATCTACCCTCGACTACGAACAGTAACGCTAAAGTAAAGCAGGGCACTTAAAGCCCCTGGCTGGCGGAAAGAATGGAACGTCGGCGTCCGCGCTACGAAATCTCGTAAACTTGTCGCGTTCATTTCCGGCGTCCCCATGAGCCTTCGCGTCCGCTCAAACATTCTGAATAGTACCGAAGTCAACTTCCTCTGCATTCACAAAAAGCTACGTTCTAAGCGTCTCACACCCCAACTAATTCAAGAAATCACTCGGCGCTCGTACGTCGATGGCACCTTCCAAGCCATATACACCGCTGGCATCGTACTCCCAAAACCGATCAGCTCGTGCAGATATTTCCATCGGAGTCTGGATTGGCTGAAATTGTACGAGGTGGGCTTCTCGCCACTACCGTCAAATTCGACAAAAGCCAGACAGCTTACAAGATATCAACTGCCGAGCTCAACCAGCACCGCGGGACTCAGGCTAATGCAGCGGAAAGACACTGACGCTGTACACGACCTTCTTGGCAGGTATTTGAAACGGTTTGAGATGGCGCCCGAGTACAGCAGGGAGGAAATCGAGCACTGGCTAGTCCACGACGAAAAGACGTCCGTCGAGCAAGTCGTCTGGACGTACGTTGTGGAAGACCCCAGCAGCCACAAAATTACCGATTTCTTCTCCTTCTATTGCCTCGAGTCTTCGGTGATTGGCAACCAGAAGCACGACAATGTGCGCGCTGCGTACCTTTTCTACTATGCCAGCGAAACTGCATTTGCGGAACAAGAACAGGGCCTCAAGGAGAGATTAACCTCCTTAACGACGGATGCGCTGATCCTGGCTAAGAGTGTATGTTCTGCCCCCTTACCAACGCTTACGATTTTCCCACTGACATGCAATCCCCCAGTTCAACTTCGACGTCTTCAATGCCCTAACATTGCTGGACAACCCGCTCTTCCTCGAACAACTGAAATTTGGCCCGGGAGACGGCCAGTTGAATTACTATCTATATAACTACTGGGCGAAGCCGATAGCAGGCGGGATGGATGCAAAGAACAATGTTGATGCTTCGAAGCGTGGCGGTGTTGGAGTTGTTATGCTTTGAAGTATTTTTTCCACACAGGCTTACTCTCGAGGCCTTGGGCATGAGAGTATGTTTTGATCGGTTAGGCACGACTGGCAGGGCGTTGGCATGTTTTTAAGGTTATGTCCTGGGCCTTTGAAATCTTCGTGGCACGTTCAATAGGTAACCAGCAAAATCAAAAGAATTTTCCATCATTACCAGCTAAATCCCGTTTAGCCTGTAGCCTTCCTTGCCCCCCCCCCCCCATTCTTTCCTTAACTTTCGTAAATTTCTGTAGAGAAACATTCTTGCCGACTGGAATGGGAGACAGGGCCCTGGTCCACCTTCACTCACCCCTTCTTTCCCTGAACAATCCTAAACAAGTCCACCTCTTAATTAAATCCAAAAAATCACCTTGTTCTTTAGTAATTTATACACTAAAATAGAACCTTTTATTCCATCAAGTTCGAAAGTCACGATTCAACTAGTGCACAGTGTCACCAGAAAGTCATGACCGCCGGAACTAGATTAGAGGGTATTATTCACTGCACTGTGTCAGAGAAAATATTCTTTTGATTTTTTTGATCCGGGGTTCGATTCTCATTGGAGGTGGTTGTTTTTGTTTAATGTTTGAGCTATTTCTTGAAGTAAGAGATAGGGAGAAGGTTTTTCTTTCAACCTCTACATTGATGTTTTGATAATTAGAGAAGATGGAAGAATTTAGCAAATTGTTCACATCTCGCTGATGGTAATATAGCAACAGCGAGATGCTAGTCACTGTCCCCGCCACCTCCTGGGCGGCGGCCCTGGCCAACCTGATCTCCTTTATTTTAAAAACCTTATCCGCCTGTATACGAACCTGCGCTATAACCCAAACGCCCGCAATATTACCTTGGCCACAGAGCCATAGGTCACAACGCGGTTATGTCCTGTTCCCTCATGCTTAGCGCCTAGTCCCCCAGAGAAACTCAAAAAGTTCATGCTAGAGAAATCTCAGAGTAACTCACCACCATACCTCACAATCTCCTGGCGAATTTTCTTCTCTCCGCCCGCATTCCACTCATTGACCCATCCCCCCTCTCCCAACTCCGTCCTCATCTTCACGCCGTCCATCTCTTTGATCATCAACCCTTCCTTACTAGTCGCATTAGCGGCCGCGTAGAAGAGCTTGTTGGAATGGCTCCAGGGTATATCGAAGTCGTTCCGCGCGTGTATCAGATGGAGGTTAATCCTCTTGCTGCTTCTGACGTAATTCTCCAGTCGACGGGCAGTATACCATGTCTCTTTTATGCGCCTCTGGAAGAATTGCTGCAGCACGGGATACGGTCGCAAGGCCGATAGCACAGGGATGAATCCGCCAATCGTATACGTAAGCATCAAGCTCGGAATATCGCTAAACGCCGCCACGAGCACCAGTCCCGCAAACTCGACCCCTTTCTCCACAGCGAAATGCTCAGCCACCGCCGTTGCGACTGCTGTGCCAAGACTCTGGCCGACGATGACGATGCGTTCCGGCGGGATTTGTGCGACGTCCAGCGCCCAGGCCACGAGAGCGATGCCATCGGTGATGAGACCACGTTCAGTGGGGTTGCCGGTGGAGTGGCCGAAGCCTCGGTAATCGGCTGTGAGGACGTGGATTTGCGAAGAGGCACCTTGGGAGAGAGCACGGTAGGAGTCGGTGCGCCATCCTTGGGCGACGGTGCCGGCGTTACCGTGAACTGCGAGTGTAGATGATCAGTCAAGGAGAGAGGTGGATTTTGGGAGAAGAGGGGGGGAGGGGAGGGCCGGACAGCTGATTACGAGGCGGGTTTCTGGATTCTGGGATAGGAGCTTGAAGGGGAGGGTTTGGGTAATGTTCGGCGAGAGACCGGTTGTCTGGGCGATTAGAGAGGGTTCGTGTTTGGCGTAGAGAGCGAGGGGCAGGATGTGCCATGCGTATAGCACCTCTCCATCTGGTGTTCCGATATTGAAAGGCTGGACTTGGTTTTCTAAAACTTTTTGAGACCCTTATCAAGAAATACCAGTAAATGAAAACGACGCACTCAAAAACCCAAACTGCTCCGGCTTATCTGGATTCTGCCACCACGCCGTATGTATCCTATGAGCATACAAAGCCCTATTTCGAAAATTAAACTGCAGTTTATCCATTTGATACGTCTCCGCTTACTGTCGTTGAACCCAGCCATTCAGCAAAAGCGATATCAAACCAAAGTACAAAGCACCAGCAAATGCAAGCGACCAGTACGCTTTCTTGATAATGGGAGACAGGGCCATTCGATATCTGGTGTGGTGGTTAGGCTTCGAGAATATCAAGAGCATAGTTTGTGCTGCTCTTGGGCTTACGGGGGATAGAAATCTACAATACAGACTATACCTTCATGAATATAAACTCTAGAAAACAACCAAGAAGCAACGCACGCCAGAAAATTGGGATGACTGATTGAGTGTCAACGGTTCAAGCCACGAGTAGGAAGCGGCTATTAGCCGCGCTGTTGTAGCCCTATCATGGAGTACTTGCCCCTAAGCAGTTCTACAGATTTCTTACGAAAAAGATTGCATATGTTATACTAATGCTTTGGGGGACCTCTCTTTTTAACAGACTGTACATTGTTTGCTTACCGTCATTGCATCAAGAGGAAATCTACAAACAGCATAACTTACACCCCTCTCCTCGTGCGATTTCCCTACCTACTCGACCATCAAGCTCCTCAGCCTCGCCTCCGCCGTCAAAACATCCACCGCCTGCCTCACCTCCAAAACCCTCCTACACTCCCCCAGCCAATCCCAACTCAACTTCTTCGCCCACCCCTGTAGCGTGTTCATCTCCCTAGCCGCCTCATCCAAGTTGCCCTCCTCAAGCAACATTTCCGTTCTCGTTAGTACACTCTCCACATCATCGCCTACCGCCATGCCTTGTTTCTTGAACAGAAGTTTGCTTAGTGCCCAACTAGCCGCGTAGCTCGCCACGCCCGCGTCTTCAGGGAGGAGTGACGCTTTACGGACTTCGGCGGCAACGCGGCGGAAGCGGTCGATGAGTTGGGCGGAGGTGGGGACGCCGCGTTGGTAAGCGGTGGGATTAATGGAGGCGATGGCGGCATCAATGACAGGGTCGTTCGAGGCTACTTCCTTAAGGGCCGCGAGCTCATGGATGAAAGGGTGGGGACGATCGGCGTGCTCGAGGGAGGAGCGGACAGCTTCTACGGCAACCAGAAGATGTTGAGTCTGCAAATTGGCGTCAACAACAGAATTCCAGTCAGCACTAAGACGCTCAAGTTCAGAGACGCTGGTGGAGAGGTCCGACAGTTTTGAGAGGCGGCCGTTGCGTTCGGTTTCGACACGATCTTTGACCTCAGCGAGAAATTCTTTTTTCATGGTTACAGCTTGCTCGAGGAGTTCGTTACCGAGTCTCTGCTGTTGCACTTCCTTAGCGCGCCTGAGTTCGTTTTGGAGGCGCTCTTGATAGGATTTGGAGATTTTCTCGCGCTCGGTTTCGAATTCGTCTTTCCATCTAGCATCTTGATCTCTCATCTCTTCTTCGAGCCGCCTTACTAGTTCTTTTGCGGCTTTATCAAACTCTAGTTGCGTAGATCTGATCTTTTCTTGCGCAGCCTTTTTCTCTGCATCCTTCAGCCCTATAATTCTGCTGCCTACGCTTGCAAACTCATTTTTAGCCTTGGCGATCGCAGAAGAGTATTTTCCAGCGGCATTGTCTGCGTTGACTACAGTGATTATGTCATTGAGGGTCTTGACCAGATCTTGCACCAAAGGTTCGTTTGCATTCTTAACGTTTAGTGGGTCGATCCGGGCAATTGGCATGAAGACGCTTGGTTCGTCGACTTCGGGAGCTTTCTTAGATACGTCTCTAGCGGGTTCTGTCTGTCTCGGTACTGGCTTGGTGGTAGGTTTTTCGGGCTCTTTCCGAGGCGGCGGAGCTGCAGCTGTTGGCTCCTCTGTCGGAGGATTTAATTTTGTAGGAGCTGGGGGTGACTGTTTCTTGGCTTGCTCAACTGCCTTGGTCTTCTCATCACCTGTGGCTAGCGAAGGCGTCCGCTGCGCATTATCCACAATAGGCTTAGGCTTATTCGCATCCAGCGCACTCATGTGCCTGCCTTTGGTAGCCAAATCACTACCTTGACTTTGATCCTCGGCCACTCTCCACGATAGCCCACTCTTACTCGGAATCGTCACCTTGTTGTCCGACGTTGAAGACCGTTCCACGGGTTTCGTCATATTAGGGAACCGCCTTCGGAATTCTCTTTCTTCAAAGTAGAAGACAGCATCTTCTCCGAAGGGAATATATTCGGTAAAGAAGTCGTGGAAATTGTCCGACACCAGAGAGTAATAGACCCCCCCAGCATAGCTAAGACCACCAAAGAGGATCAGGTATAGGAGGAATCTTCGGAACCGTCCACGCTTCCGCCTCGGTGTGGGCGGAGGAGGACTGGAAGGCGGCGCAGGAGGTGGTGGAGTAACTGTAGAAGTTCCCGAGGATGGGGCTGTCGGCGTAATCACATTGGGATCGCGGTTCTTTTTTAGAGATACAGAAGTAGGTGGCGCTGTCTGAATTTCCCCCCTTGGAGGAGGTGGAGGCACGAGTGGCACATTTTCAGGTGGTATGATCGTGTTTGAGCTTGGCGTTGCAGGTGTAGGTATTGACGGGGACACCGAAGCTACTGGACCTGGAGCAGGAGGTGTTGGTCCTCTTGCCGTTTGGCTTTCTGAGCCAGGCAGAACGATTGGCTTAGAGTCATGGATACTCGGTTTCGTGTTCAGATCCTCCACTTTCCTATCCGCGAATGGTCTCTGGAGAATTCTGTTAGCAGAACGCTCAACAGTACATGCATAACCAAACGCACATAAGCCCCTCCATAGCGCCGGAACTTCAACACGGGCCATTGTGAAGTGGCAGAGCGTCCAATTGGTCTGGGCAGGACGCTTCTACCTAGGGGCAGACTTGAACGCAGCATGATGGCCCGCACGGGCGGAGGCAAATCAGCTTCGTGGTGATTGAGACCAAGCTGTGGCGTCCTGGCCCCGAAATTTGGCGAAAGTTGTTCCTGGCGCCAATAATTACATAGAATAAGCGCTGTGACTAAGCTGGTTTTGGAAATCACCCAAAAAACATGTTATCGTCAATTTGACACTTTGACAATGTTTTATAACCGACTGCTTAGAAACCTCGCATCGTAAGATAAGGTATTTTATCTGTGTAATTAGCGTGTGCAGAAAGCTATGGATTCCTTGGCATCGCAATTGTCGCGCCCCCCCCAAATTTACTATTGAATCCAGACATTCTTTGACATTATCGCTATCTTCAACGCTTTCGCATTAGAAAAATCAATCAATCAAACAGGTAAATATGAAGCTATTCAAACGGTTCACAGTGCTGACATCCTTTTAGCCCCCCCCGACCCCCGAAGCCATCATGCCGTCGTCACGCCGAAGTCAGAACCTACCTCTAGAGAATTCACTCATCCCCTCAAGCACCTCATCAAGATCGAAGAAACCTTCTGGCAAAGCCAAAGCAGACGCTGCTCGCAAAGCCAAAGCAGACGCCGCTGCTAGGACCATTGTAGAGGCTGCTGCCAAAGCAAACACTGCAGGCGCTGCTGCCAAAGCCAATTGCCCTCGCAATTCCAAGAGACATATCATTAGTAATTTCAAAGCAGCGAAGAAAGCACGCGAGGCTCACGCCGTTGAGCTTCAGCGACAGGCGGATGCTGCAGACCGTGTCAGAACTCAGAGATCACAAGAGGAAAGAACTCGATCTGCAGAGATTGCTCAATTTGGTGAAGCAGAGACTCTACGTCGTCGTAGAGAGGAAAGAGAAGCTAGAAACATCGTCGACGAACTTTCTACTTCGGATATCGAGGCTATGAAGTTGAAGGATCGAATTGCTGATTCAACGCTCAAGATTTTCGCCTGTCTTCGAGTCGATAAACGGCTTGAATGGTCAACTTTCGTAGAAACTCAGCCTAGTAGTTTCTTCAATATATGGGACTTCGAGCAATTGCTGAAGGATGCAATCAGCAAAAGGGACGGTCATAACAAGAGATGAAAGATCACTCATCGAATGGTCAGCGTTCTGTCTGATGCTCACACGCTGTCTCTTTTTATTGCTTCAGTGTCTCTTCTTCAGGATTCTGAATATCGTGAACCTATGAACATGTATACCTCACTCCTTTCATAGGAACCACACCATCTCTTTCTGCATGACCCATGGCTGTTGCTCCAGGTATGTAATTAGGGAGTCTTCAGCGACTGGAAAGACCTTTCGGAGGGCGTCCTTCGGACGAAACTGAGGTCTAAAGGGAGAGCCATACATGAAGAGGTTCTCTTGCATAGTATAAACGATGTTACGATGACAGTGAACCTCTTCGGCGATGGCGGGGGGGCTTCAATGTAAAAGCAGGAGGCGTAGTATCTTCGAGCGAAGGGCCGGAGCCAGTGGACCTGTCATAGCTACAAGGATGTCAGCACTGTGAACCGTTTGAATAGCTTCATATTTACCTGTTTGATTGATTTTTCTAATGCGAAAGCGTTGAAGGTAGCGATAATGTCAAGAATGTCTGGATTCAATAGTAAATTTGGGGGGGGGGGGGGTGCGACAATTGCGATGCCAAGGAATCCATAGCTTTCTGCACACGCTAAAACCACAAGGTATTGGAAGACGTCGCGAACTCGCGATTGCGATTTTGCTGATGCACTTTCCAAAACAATCGAACTTGTTACAACAGCCATCTTCATTCTCGGTGTACTACGGTATCTGAGGTAAATTCTCGAGATAGATCCTAAGACAATCCTAAGGCAACCCAAGCGTGCCAGGCTGCTCCTAACTTATGTAGAGACATTACGAAAGCTATTCAGCTACCGGTATGAGCTAGTGGTCCTGGTACTTGACAAACAATACCCTAGCATCGAAGTACGATGGTGCTGGAAGAACCACAACATGAGCGATTTGGTCTCTTGCAACTCTATCCAGATGGAAATTCCGAATACGTGAACACTAAACTACGTAAACTTCCACCTTTAGACACAGAGTTCGACATATTTGCGGTTCACGGACTGAACGGAAATAGGGAAGAAACATGGACATATAATTTGGCCGGATATCACGCAGATGTGAGAGGCGGGAAAAAGCCCAAAAGTAGGCATGGAAGCTATGATCCGGGAAAGGGTGATACCAGTATGACGGAAACGCATGCGGCTCAAAACCCTCTCTGGCTTCGAGACTTCTTGAGGTATGACTTTCCAAATGCTAGGATTTACTCGATCGGTTACAATTCGAAGGTGGCTGGCAGCTATGGGACTGGGCGACTCGATAGCTTTGCTCTTGAAATTATTATCAATGTACAGAGGACTAGAGAGACTGACGAGGTAAGGACCCGCAGGCAATACGATTACTTTGTACTGGCAATGGGGCTGATCCTGTATACAGGATAAGAAAAGGCCTATAATCTTTGTGTTTCATAGTATGGGAGGCTTAGTCGTCAAAAAGGTCAGCAGCCATATGCAATCTATATTGGCAGGATACTAAAATGACTCAGGCGCTTGTTGCGCACGATGCTAAAGTGCACTACAAAAACATCATAGAATCGACTCGTGCTGTACTCTTCCTCGGCACACCACATGGAGGTTCTGATTACGCCGCTATAACAAAACCTATTGTAGATATTGCACACGTCACTTTGCCGAAACCTTTTGGGACGTTCCGAAAGGATCTCATCGGCTCATTAGAGTGAAACGGTCCTGAGCTACTGGAACTCTCTAGGCATTTTCGATATATAGTCGATGAGGAGAACATTACTGTGTACAGCTTCGTGGAGCAAGATAGGCATCCATTACTATCTTCAAGGGTTTGCTCAGCTGATCGCCCTTTTTCGGTTAGCGAGAGTATGCTAATGCCCCATAGATTGTTGATGAGGCTTCGGCCACGATAGGAGCTGTAACGGAAGAAATCATACCTTTGAATGGGCATCACACACAAATAACACGCTTTCCTAGTGAAGAGAGTAACAATTATGCCATTGTGCTGATGAAGCTTCGACAACACGTCACTTCTCTTAAGTATTGGAACCGTATGTCACGAGATTGGTATGAAGGAGAGGCGACTAAAAACCTACCAGAACATCACCTTGTTCCGTAAATTATACACCAACGAGCTACCTCCGGCGAGAGGTCACCGTCACCGTCAGACATAGAAAGAGGATTACCCGATCTCTATACCAACCTCTCTTCAAGATTCGAGAGGCCCTATGCTGGATCGATTGCCAGCGTCTCTTCCGATACTGATACAATGTTTTCAGATCAGTCTAATCTTTTGCACGTCCCTTCCAACCTACCATATCGCCAAACCTTTGCAAGAAGTCGGAGTGCATTATCCCTCTCCGACGCTAACAAAGGTCTGTATTTTCGAGATAGGGCCGAAAACTCAAGCTCGTCGTCGATGCCAGTGTTTCTTGTAGATGGCAAAGTAAGCGAACATTTCGTCGGTAGAGATAATATAATGGAGCGTCTTGATGCTTTGTTGAACGTTAATGGCCCAAATCAGGCCAGAGCAGCACTTGTTGGACTCGGGGGTGCTGGGAAGACAGAGATTGCTATAGCATACGCACATCGACACAAAGCCAAATATCCTAATCATTCCGTCTTCTGGATTCACGCTGCGAGCGCCGACCGTATGCGTCAAGATTTCATAGCTGTTACTGACCGCTTGAGCCTTCGACGCTACAACAAGCCAGGCGTGGATAGGTTCGAGGTGCTGCGCAAGTGGTTACAAGATTCTAAGAATGGCTCATGGTTGATCATTCTTGATGATCTGGATGATCTCAAGACGCTTTCTGACTTGGGCGAACCATCATGTAGCTGTCACCCCGCTGAATACAGCTTCCTAGACCATTATCTGCCGCAGGTTCCTCATGGTTCGGTCCTTGCAACCACGAGGACTAAGCAGGTCGGAAAGCGACTTGTCCGGAGACCCTCTCAGCTGATCGAAATGGGATTAATGTCCAAGAATGAAGCGATTGGTCTGTTGAGGGAGAACGAGCTCGAAGGGGCTGAAGAGGTTCTATATGAACTAGCCATGCAGCTCGAATGTCTGCCCCTTGCAATAATACAGGCTGCCGCCTTCATTACTAGCAACGACATGCCGGTCGATAGATTATTACACATTTACGCGAGGGTGACGAGGCATTGATCAAGATATTCAGCAGAGATCCGGAATATGAACTTGGTGGCTCTGGGCCCACGAGCTCTGTCGCAGCAACATGGAAATTATCCTTTGACCAGATTCTGAAGCAGAATCCTCAAGCAGCTGATTTACTTGCGATCATGATATTTTTCGACCGGCAAAGGATCCCAGTCGAGTGGCTTCGACGATCTACAGAAAACAAGAGCGGACAGAATCAAATTGATTTTGAAGATCAGCTGGGGGTTTTGAAAGCTTTCTCGCTTGTTTCGGAACGATCAGATACCTCAGACACACTGGAGATGCATCGTCTAGTTCAGCTAATGACTCGCAATTGGCTTGTCGAACGAGGTGATGCCGATTTGAGGGCCTTAGAAGCAATAGACATAATGTCTCACCATTTCCCTTCGGGAGATCAAGGGACTTGGACCGAGTGTGCAGAAAACCTTCCGCATGCCCTTAAAATTCTTAAGGATCCTCTGACAAGCAAGAACTCACTCGCCCGAAGGTCTCAACTAAAACGATTTGCACTGCGATCTAAAATTATTCGCTATTTGATATCGCAGACCCTTTATGTAGAAGCCGAACTCCAGACTAAGCTAGTTTTATAAGAATTGAAAGGCTCCCACGACAAATTTAATGAAGAGATCATACAAGTCGAGATCGGCAATGTAGAAAAGCTTGCGCGAGAAGTAATGAAGAATTCTAGTAAGTCATTGGGAAAAGATCATGCCTTGACATGGGCTGCTGCAGAATGTCTACTCCACAATTTACGAGAGGAGGCAAAGTACATTGAAGCTATTAAGTTGACTAAAACTTCGCTGGAAAAGAGGAAAAAGCAACTAGGAGAATCTCATCCAGATTTTCTCGTCTGGCTAGATGGACTAATGTTGCTCCTGGAATTGCAAGGTAATAATTAAGAAGCTGAGGAGTACTTGCGGCAATCTATTCAACGAAGAAATGTAGACCCCAAACGAGGACCAGATCACCTGGTGACACTCAAGTTGAACGTGAGGTTAGCACGAGTGCTCAGCGCTCAAGGTAGGTTTCATGAAGCTAAGACGCATTTTGAAAAACTGATCCACGATATGGATGGCACTCTCGGCGTTGAGCACCACGAAAGGTTCAAGGCCATATTCTATCAGGCTCACAATCTACAAAAAAGCAGGCAATATGAACAAGCCGAGTCGTTATTCCGCAAGTTGTTGGGAAAATGCTACGATTACCTTGGCAGCAATCATCCGCAGACGTGGACTGTGAAGATGGCGATTGCAAACGTTCTACAAGATATCGCTCAGCAAACCAATCCTCCATCAACTGCTTGCCTTGAAGAAGCGAGAGAATTGAATGAGGGGGCCTTAAAGTTCCGGAGCGAGCACCTTCCGAAAGACCATCCTGATATAACAAGTGCTATGTCTAGCCTTGCAACCTACGAACGACTCTCGGGAAAGCTTGCCGACGCGGATAAGCGAGAAACAGAGGCGTGGAAATCAGCAAAGACCTCACTCGGCACTGATCATCCCGTCTCGCTGCAGAGCGCTTCCAACAGGGCTTTGATTTATCAAAGTCAAGGCAACCTGAAAGTCGCTGCAGAATGGCACAAGCGGGCCTTGGAAAGTCGGCAAAAGAAGCTGCAATGGCACCACCCGGATACTTGGTTCTCGGCAGATCGACTTGCTGAGGTACTTGATCAGCTGGGCAAGAAATCAGATGCGAAAAAGTTATGCAAGCAGATGGCGGCACACCTGAGTGAACGCCTGGAAGGATTGGAGAACGCGTTACAGCGACCCCCAAGCTATGATGAAGATGCTTCATTTGAGTCGGAGCAGGGAAAACCGGCGGAGAAGGAATTTTTGAATTCATGATATGAATAGGCATTGCCATTACTCGCCCTGCCATCAACTTGTCCAAATGCTTTCCAACACTGCGTCGAGGGATATCAAGTTCGCCGAATACGAACCGAACTTTTACCCCACCAAGTTCGGGCCTATCTTTCAAGCCGCACAACCCCGATAGCGTCCATACACTCCATCCTCTTCGAATTCAATCCTTTGTGATGGTATTTCGTAGGCTTTGGACTTTAGGACGCAGTCTTGTTGAGGCCAGATAGCGCCAGCTGGAGGATGAAGGAAGGACCAAACGTACGGATGCTCGTCGATAAAGGCAAAGGCCTTGTGAATTTGTCATGGATCACAACAAAGAGATTCGATCCGCCAAACGCGCCAGCCTCCGGATAGGTCTTGTGCGTTCAACGGCGGGTACCTCCCTATAGTTGTGGCAAGAGACCTCCGAGTTAGGAGCTCCTTTGTCTCAAACACGATAAAAGCGTATGGCCGGAGAGGGAGCGAAGGCAAAACGACTATACAGACGGAATGCTTCGTAGTGAAGATGTATCGACGAGATATCAGACAAAATGTGATCAATGGTTAGATATCTTAAGTACAGCTTGCCCACCATGCCTATAGGCGACGCGCATACCTCCGAAAGTCTTCAAATTAATCGATTTCAACAGTAGCTCTACGTATTCCCGACGGTGATGGCAAGGAATGGCTCGTAAACAGGACTTCACTGTAAACGGTGATACATTCTGTCCATCCAACCTGATAACTGCTCAAAAAGGTTCTTAGACCACTTGCTGATCCTCAGGGAGGAACTGAGTCCCACCTTGCAACCCCATATTCAAATAGACAAGCGCATCTGTTAATGTGCTTTTGCACCTAACGTGTGAAGAAAGTTACATGACAAGTCTCCAGTCTTCTGGATAAGCTATGCCCCCACACTCTGCCCAACCGCTCGCGTTCTGGATGCCGCGACTTGGCAACAGATGGGACCCTCCTGCACGTCGTCGTGGCTAAAATCATTACCCTCATCACTTGACGACTTTTTGTGAAAACCTTAGCATGATACTTTCTTCCTACTCGAGGCCGAGCTGCACAGGAACTCGCTTGCATTCTCTACAAATATCAGAACCAGATGCTCGAGAACACCCGTCTTCGGCATCCAGATCTCCCACAAGTGTGTCAGACCCTTGCTGCCCTACTGTACCTTGTTATACTGTACCGCCAACTGCCACCCGCCCCTTTTGTGATGCCGGCGCAAAGCTCGACTGCTCCCGCGCAAAGGGTATCTGCCAAGAACATGACACTGATTAGTGGAGATGAAGGAGTCCTCGGTGAGGGCTGCAGGCCTGGGGTTTTCGATTTAGAGCCTGTGTAGGAATTAGGCGGTCGGTCGTTTTGTGGCTAAGGGATTTGTGGAGTGGGTCGAGGCATATCGCTGCAGGAACGAGGTCCTGATGGAAGCGAGAGGCGGAAGGGATTGGTGGGCTACGGGTCGGTTGGTCTTGTAGTATATTCGGTAGTTATAGGGTTAATTTCATGCTCTGCCTCTCTTGGGCCATGAGATTAAACAGAGTATCGGCATGGTCGAGTGAGGTCTTTGATGAAGCTTCGATTCATACAGAGATTGTAGGAAAACAGAAGAGGAGTAGACGCCTTGAATCTTCGCTGTTTGACGTCACTGGTTAATGCAGCTATACCTTTTATTTCAGGAGCATGATCAGATGAAACCGCTGCATTTGAGCAAATTTTGATGCTAACTGTTGACGATCAGACGACTCTATATTACATGGCTGTCTAGGAAAGGCAGGCACAAGATCGACCATTCTTTATAAACAAGATTTGAAAAGAAAGTTAAGCGCGAAGAGACAATATGTTATCATCATTGACAGATCTTTCTGAAAACTAAAAGAAATTCGTAAGGCAATATAAAAAGTGATTAAACATCGTACGAGGGTCAGGAAGATATATAACGTTCTTGAGACTCTGCAGCCGCTTGTAGAATTCTCATCACAGCCGGATTTTCAACAGCCATCTGCAAGGCCGTTTGAACATTTTCATAAGCAGCAGCAGCAGCGTTGACGTCGGCGTTTGCCGTCAGCAGCCTATTTACCACCTCAAGATGTCCTCTTTCGACGGCCATGTGCAGAGCCGTCCGACCAGAACGATCCGCAGCGTTGACGTCGGCATTTGCCGTCAGCAGCCTATTTACCACCTCAAGATGTCCTATTTCGACGGCCATGTGCAGAGTCGTCCGACCAGAACGATCCGCAGCGTTGACGTCAACGTTTGCCGTCAGCAGCCTATTTATCACCTCAAGATGTTCTCTTTCGACGGCCATGTGCAGAGCCGTCCAACCAGAACGATCCGCAGCGTTGACGTCGACGTTTGTCGTCAGCAGCCTGTTTACCACCTCAAGATATCCTCTTTTGACGGCCATGTGCAGAGTCGTCCGATCAGAACGATCCGCAGCGTTAACGTCGGCGTTTGCCATCAGCAGCCTCTTCACCACCTCAAGATGCCCTTCTCTGGCGGCCACGTGCAGAGCCGTCTCACCAAAATTATTTGCAGCGTTGACATTGACGTTTGCCGTCAGCAGCCTATGTATCACCTCAAGATGTCCTCTTTCGACGGCCGTCTGCAAGGCCGTCCGACTATTTCCACAAGTAGCAGGAGCATTGACGTCGGCGTTTGCCGTCAGCAGCCTATTTATCACCTCAAGATGCCCTCCTTTGACGGCCATGTGCAGAGCCGTCCAACCATTATTATCCGCAGCGTTGACGTCTGCTTCTGCCATCAGCAGCCTCTCCACCACTGCATCGTCTCCCTTCCCGGTTGCGCTTTGAAGCCACCGGTCACGCAATACTGGATTTCTGTTTAACATCTTACTTTCCCATGTAAAGTCGATTATCACAGCAGGACTCGCAGCTAGTGCATGCTCACGCCATCCTTCAATCGCATATCGTAGGAAGCAGTGAGTCTGTAATTGCTCTTGTGCTAGTCCCCATATGTGCCCATCGGCCGCGTCCCTGATACTCCTTGGGTATTGGCTAAATTCCTCCATCATGATGCTCAGATATCTCCAGCATATCTGAAATATAAGAGAATTTGCCTTATCTGGGATGATTCTATACATCGATGGGTTTTTATTTCCTTCGAGATTCTCCTCTAGCAGATAATCTTTCGCAGATTGGTGGACCAGATTGATTGTTTTGGTGGCACTATCTAAGTAGACAAGAGGCTCACAGATTTTAAAGCCATCATTTAGTTCATTCAGTGTATCTGCTGTTGGGACGATGTTTTTATCACATCTTTCTGGGCCTAGAGCGCGTGCCATTGCAAGTTCACGAACGGTTAGAGGCCTTCGAGCAGTAACCACCCACTGTAGGATGAATCTCGCATTTTCCACATTCTCCTTCTGAATTTTGTCCAAGATTTGACTATAAACTTCGCTAAGACTTGAAGGTAGTGACTGTAATCTTTTTCTTACCTGGGACAAAACTGCAGCCTTAGAAATATCTTCTAGAACGAGTGAAACCCATAGGAACGTCCCTTCAGCTTTCTCAGAAAGGGCATTCTGAATGTCAAACTTTAATATCGAAGGATAACTCTTTCTCGTGGAGAGCTCATCGACTTTTGTTCGAATGTATTTGAAAAGATCAGCATTGATCTTACCTGAATCAATACGCACCAACTCTCTCAGATGATTTAATTCATCTAAGATGTCTGACTCTGGCCTGCATGTAATGAGCAACTTGACATGAATGCTTTCACTTCCTTGCTGAACAGAAAACAAATCTGTCAGGCTCGCAAGAAAGGCCTGCCGAAACCCTCGTGATGACTTGTCACATTCATTCAGAGCATCGATCAGGAAATAGATCTGGCCTGCGTTTGGATCTGTCAATAGTTTGAGCAGAATTCGCCAAAGAGCATCAAAATCATCGAAAACTCGATGTCTCATCTGATCATAATCTTTCTGAATATGCTTGAATAGTAGGGATCTTTGCCTCAAGAGCTGCAAGAGAAGTTCTCGAATGATAGCAATGACAGTGTTGCGCTTGTCGTCTTTGTTGTCGCAGAAGTAGTATGCAAATATCATATCAGAAGTAAATTGCGCTCTCTTCTCAAGTTCTTCTACCAAGTAGCTTGATATCATTGTCTTTTCAATACCCGAAGCACCTACTAGTTGAAGCACTCGAGGGCTGTCTTCAACTAGCCAGGCAGTATATTCTTCGTCAACGAGAAGTCATTCGCAAGTGCCTTCGACTCGCTTTCCTTTAGACCTTCGAATCGCTGCCAGATCATCGAGAGGGTTTGTCAGGAACAAAGATTGAAGGCAGCTGAGATTTTCTTGTGGTATTACTGTTTGTCTCAAGTGGGCTTACAGTTGGTGGGGGGTTGGAAAAGTTGAGCCAGGGTCGGAACTTTTTTTTTTTGATTTCGACCCCGGCTCTACTTTCTGCATATGCTAACCATGAGTTCAAAATTATTCCAACCCCGACTCAGCTTTCTGCATATGCTCATCATGAGCTCAAGAATTGATATTATTTAGCTAAAGTAGCTAGAAGACAAACAGCA